>Ga0222427_100166_pt1 | contig 167680 bp, 148 predicted proteins | sample 2B20Ametagenome_FD_182890 | JGI IMG/M metagenome (GOLD analysis project Ga0222427, IMG submission 182890) | Enriched microbial communities from leaf-cutter ant dump, University of Wisconsin, Madison, United States - 2B20A (version 2) | ecosystem: Environmental > Terrestrial > Nest > Insects... | reverse complement strand
TGGGCTTCGTTTCGGCCAAGGCAATCGCCGCGCTTGTCGGCGTCGCGCCCCATGCGCGCCAATCCGGGGCCTCCAATCGGTCGGGGCGATGCTCGGGCGGCCGAAAACATCTGCGCGACATCGCCTATATGGCGGTCCTCAGTGCCATCAAGGCAAAGGACCCTGTCCTGGCAGGCTTCTATCACCGCCTGCGCGGCAGGGGAAAACCATTCAAGCTCGCAATGGTCGCAACCATTCGAAAGCTCATGACAATCCTCAATGCAATCGCCCGATCCCAAACAGCCCTCTCCCAATGACTCCACGGTTGCTCGACCCGAGGATCCACCGCCATGGCCGCCTGTCACTGGAACTCGAAGATGTTGCGGAAGACGCCGGGGGCGATGATCGACAGCGGGTTGATCGTGAGATTCGGCTTGTCGAAGGCGCCGGAGAGCTTGAAGGTGATGCCGATCAGGCCGCGGTCGTTGCCGTTGCCGAGGAGGATGCCGATCAGCGGCAGTTCGGCGAAGAGCCGGTTGAGGCCGTATGCCGGCATGAAGGTACCGGTCATGTCCGTCTGGCCGCTCGCATCGCGCACCGTGCCCTGGAAGGTCGCGCCTACCATCTCCCCGCGCACCACGCCGTTGTCGACCTGCAGCGAACCGCCGCCGGCCCGCACCTGCGCGAAGCCGCGCGAGAACTTCACGGCGCTGACGTCGATCTCCCGGCGCACGGCATCGTTGAGGCTGCGGCCGCCCTCGCCGGTCGGGGTGGAGACGAGCGAGCGCAGCCGCTCCTCGCCGACCAGCGCGAAATTGCGGATGTCGACCGAGCCGATCCAGCCGTTGTTTCCGCCCTCGCGCAGCCGCACGTTGAGAAGGCCCCCGCGCATGTGTCGGTAGATGTCGGCAAAGCGCGCGATGGAACCCGCGTCCCCGCTGGTCAACTGGATGATGTCCGACTGGCCGCCGGTGAGGAGCTGGCCGACCACCGGCGCGCCGCTTGCCGTCACGGCGGAAAGGTCGAGCGCGGAAATGCGCCCCATCGACGTGCCGTAGCGGAACTTCACGCTGGAAAGGTTCTCGCCGTTGAAGCCGGTCACGCGCGAGAAGGCGGCTGCGACGCTGATGTCCTGCTTTGCGCCATTGCCGGCGCCCTTGCCTCCGGAGGCGGTCTTGAGCCGCGCCAGCACCTGCCGCACGTCCGCTGCCTCGCCGTCCGCCGTCACCGCATAGCCGGACTTGCTGCGCTCCACCTTCAGCCGGAACCGATCGTCAGCCGAGAGCTTGACGGTCGAGAAATTCGCCGAATCGAGCGCCGCGCCGCGAAGCACCAGGTCGCCCGCCGCATTGAACCCGTCGCCGGTGAAGCGGAAATCGGAAATCCGGGTTATGCCGTCCTTGGTCTCCGCCGTCAGCGTCACCTTGCCGCCGATCCCCGCGCCCTTCGTCCAGCCGATCCACGGGATGGAGACGGCGGCACCGGAAAGGTCGGCCTCGACGATCCGCGGGCCGTCGCCCTCCTGCTCCTGCCTGATGGCGATCTCTCCTTCGAGAACGTCTTCCAGGCCCGGCATCAGCTTGCGGCGGTCGTTGTTGCCGAGCGTGCCGGAAAGGATCGTCCTGCGCCTGGCGCCCGCGCTCTTGTCGACCGGCTCGACCAGTTCGATATTGAGCGGAACGCCGTCGATATTCGCCTTGGCGTCGAGATCGGCCTGCTTCGGATCGATCGTGAGGACGCCGTGCAGGCTGCTCACCGCATGCCCGGTGACCGGCTTGTGCACGTCGACGTCGTCGAACGTGAGGGCCGCCGTCCATTCCGGCGGCGGCGGGTTATGCGCGGAGATCACGCCGAAATGCGCCTTCACCTTCGCCTTGACGAGGCCGCTGAAATCCTCCGGGACGAAGCCGGTCGCGGGCAGCGCACGGATCGGCTTGTAGGTGACGAGCTCGGCGACGGCGTCGGCATCGCCTTCGACATTGATGTCCATGTCCGCCATCAGCGGCCGGGCATAGTTGTCGGGCAGGACGAAGGTGCCGCCGGTAAGCCCGACGGAACGGCCGGAGGGGAAGTAGGCCGTACCGCCGGCAATCTCGATCTCCGTGCGCGGGCCGCGCAGGTGGAACTTGCCGGACGTGTCGCGCAGCGGCGGGATATCGCCGGCCACGTTCATGCGCGCCCCTTCGATGTCGAAGTCGATCTTCAACTCGTCCGCGTTGAGATGCATCGGCACGCCCGGCTCGCGCGGGCGGCCCTCGGCCAGGTAGAATTCGATGCGGCCGTTGGTGACCGTGCCGCCGTAGATGTTCTTGATCACCCAGTTGCGCGCCGTCCTGCCCATCCAGAAGGGCCAGAACTGCTTGACCGCGGCGGACTGCAACTCGCTCGCGATCATCACAAAGCTCACCTCGGGCTCGCGGTCGCCGAAGCGCATGGCGAGCGAGCCTGCGACATTGCCCTTCTCGCTCGATACCGCCATCTCCTCGAAGGCGAGCCGCCTGGCCTTCGGCAGGTAGTAGCCGCTGACCTTGGCGTCGAAGCGGATCGGCGCCTCGCTGGAATCGACCGGATGGCTGATGGCGTCGCGGAAGACGAGGTCGATGGCAAAGCCCGGATCCCGCTTGTCCGACACGCGGTCGAGATCGATGAGGCCGCCTGTGAAGGGGAATTGCGACTGGCCGACGCTGGCATCCGACGAGGCGAGCTCGATCGTCCCCTTGTCGAAATTGTAGGTCGCCTTCAGCGAGGACGGGCGCAGCTCCGCGGCGATGCCGTCGCCGTAGACCGCCCCGGCGGCGAGCTTCACGTCGAGCGCCAGTTGCGGGGCGGTGCCGTCGGCCTCCCGCCGGGCATGGACGGCGATGTCCGCGCTCGTGTCGAGGCCGGCATGCACCTCGCCCTCGGCGGTGTGGCTGAGGAAGAAGTTCCCGAGCGCGATGTTGCGCACTTCCCCGTCGATGGTGTGGGCGATGCCGCCGCCGGTCTGCGCCGTCAGGTCGATCTCGCCCTCGTTGCCGTCGAGCGTGAAGGCGCCCTCGATGGACATGACGCCGTCGCCGGTATGGGAGAATTTCAGGTTGGCGATGGCAAGCGTCACCGGCTTGCCGCCCGGCCCCGCGAAGGTGGCGCCGAGGTCGGAGAGCGTCACCGCCTGCATGCGGTTGGCGTCGACGAGGCGGTCGAGGCCGTCCAGCCGCTCGAAGGCGGTGGAAAGATAGTCGGGCACGTCGGAAATACGCACGGCCGAAAGATCGAGCGGCTTGCTCTTCGGCAGGAGCGCCGCGTTGAAGGTGACGCCGTCCACGTCGAGCCGGGAGACGGCGATGCGGCCGGAAACCAGCGCGAAGGGATCGAGCACGATGCCGACGGACGCGGTCGTCGCCAGTTCCTTTTCCGACGCGACCTCGATGATGCGGGCGTTCTCCGCCTTGAGCGCGAAGCCGCTGAAACCGGCAAGGCGCAGCACCGTATGGTCGACGGAGGCGCGGTAGCGCGGCCCGAGCGCCTGGTTGAGCGCGGTGACGGCGCGGGCATTGAGCGTGCTGTCGAAAATTCCCGTCTCGACCAGCCCGACGATCCCCGCGCCGAGGAAGAGGACGAGCGCGACGGTGGCGGCGACGATGCGCCAGAAAATGCCGAAGCGGCTGGCGTCGACCGCATGCAGGACGATGGGTTCGTGCGCCTGCGCGGACGGCAGCTCGTGCAGCGGAACGATGTCCTTCCTGCGGAAGACGACTTTCTCGCCGCGGATTTCTCCCATCTCGCGCCTGTTTCCTCTGCCCCTGACGTTCGCGTTATCCCGCGAAATCGCAAAGCCTCGTCCGCTCGCCGCTGGACGATTCTGCCTGTCACTATATATGCGGGAAGCCGCGTCCTTGACTCAAAAAGCCGGCCAAAGAAAGGAAATCCCATGGCAGAACTGGCCCCGGGCATCGAAGCCCCGGATTTCACGCTTCCGCGCGACGGCGGAGGCACAGTCACGCTGTCCGCGTTCCGCGGGCGTCCCGTCGTCCTCTTCTTCTATCCGAAGGACGATACGGAAGGCTGTACCACGGAGGCGAAGGATTTCACCGCCGCCAAGGCCGGTTTCGACGCCGCGGGCGTGGCGCTCCTCGGCATTTCGCCCGATCCGGTTGGAAAGCACGACAAGTTCATCAGGAAGCACGACCTCGGCGTTGCGCTCGCCTCCGACGAAAATCTTTCCACGCTGGAAGCCTATGGCGTGTGGAAGGAAAAGAGCATGTACGGCCGCACCTATATGGGCGTCGAGCGCACGACCGTGCTCGTCGATGCCGCCGGCAGGATCGCCGAGATCTGGCGCAAGGTGAAGGTCAAGGGCCATGTCGAGGCGGTGCTCGACGCCGCCAGGAAACTTTAGGCAACGTCGGCAAGGTATTGGAATGACTCCCCTCCCACACATCGAAAGCCTCCGCGGCGGCGCGACGGCCGCAATCCTCGCCGCCGATCTCGACATGAAGACCGCACTGGCGCAGGAGACCGCCCGGCGCTGGTTCGCCCGCACGCTTTCGATGCGCTCGCCGCGCGATCCGGCCCTGCCCGTCCGTCCCGGCCGACCGGAAAAGCCGGAGCTCATTCCACCCAAGCACATGGAAAAGCGCTCGCTGCATACCGAGAAGGGCCGCATCGCCCTCCTCCATGCCCTTGCCCATATCGAGCTCAACGCGGTGGACCTCGCGCTCGACATCGTCGCGCGCTTCACCACCGAGCGCGTGCCGCATTCCTTCTTCGATGGCTGGATGCAGGTGGCGTTCGAGGAGGCCAAGCACTTCCGCCTCGTGCGTGACCGGCTGCGCGACCTCGGCGCGGACTACGGCGACCTGCCGGCCCATGACGGCCTGTGGCAGGCCGCGCACGACACCCGCAACGACCTGACCGCGCGCCTTGCCGTCGTGCCGCTTATCCTCGAAGCGCGCGGCCTCGACGTGACGCCGACCCTGCAGATGAAGATGCGCGAGACCGGGGACCACGAGAGCGCCGATATCCTCGACATCATCTACAACGACGAGAAGGGTCATGTGGCGGTCGGGGCGAAATGGTTCCGCTTCCTGTGCGCCCGCGAGAAGAAGGACCCGGCCGCGACTTTCAGGGAGCTGGTGCGCACGAACTTCCGCGGGCCGCTGAAGCCGCCGTTCAACGATGTCGCCCGCGCCGAGGCGGGGCTGACGCCCTCCTTCTACCGCGCCCTCGTTTCCGTGAGCCAGAGCTGATATTTACCGCCCGCAACTCTACCGGGAAAGGCTTTGTTAACCCTAACAAGGTGTAATTCCCCGGCAAGACCAGCAGAATCGGTCGGGGAGTCAAAAGAGTGGCGGAGCGTCCTGAAAACCGCGTCTTCGGAAAGCGCGCGAAGCAGCATGTCGTCATTCTGGCGAGCGGCGACAAGATCCGCCACATGACGATCCGCCCGTGGATGGCGGCCGTCACCTTCTGCGTCGCCGGCATGTTCACCGTCGGCTATCTCGCCGCCACCTCCTACCTCGTGCTGCGCGACGACCTGATCGGCGCCACCATGGCGCGGCAGGCCCGCATGCAGCACGATTACGAGGACCGCATCTCCGCCCTCCGCGCTCAGGTCGACCGCGTCACCAGCCGCCAGCTCCTCGACCAGCAGGTCGTGGAGGAGAAGGTCGAGAAGCTGATGCAGCAGCAGATGGCCCTCTCCGAGCGCCACGGCAAGCTCGACGCCCTGCTGAGCCGCGCCGAAGACAGCGGCCTTGCGAAGGATGCCGCCGACAAGAAGCCGCAGGACGACGACGGCCGCAGCGCCAGCGCCGCCCACGCCATCGAGGCGCTGATGGGAATCACGCCGCGCAAGACGACGGAGCTCGCCTATGCGCAAACGGCCGAATCGGCCGCCGACCGCACCGACCGCCTCTTCTCCAAGGTGACGCTCTCGCTGAAGGATCTCGAGCACGAGCAGCTTACCCGCATCCAGTCGCTGACCGAAGGCGCCTCCGAGCGTGCGGACGCGATCCAGACGATCCTGCGCCGCAGCGGCTTCGACGTCGCCGAGGAGGCGACGGCGGACGACGATTCGGATACGGCGATCGGCGGCCCCTTCGTCGAGCCGGAGGCGGCCTCCGACGCCTTCGAGGATTCCATCAACGGCCTCGACACCGCGCTCGACCGCCTCGACGCCGCCCGCCGCACCGCAAAGAAGCTGCCCTTCGGCAATCCCGCGCCGGGCAGCACCGTGACGAGCCGCTTCGGCAACCGGACCGACCCGTTCCTCGGGCGCCTTGCGCTGCATGCCGGCATCGATTTCCGGGCGCATACGGGCACCGAGGTGCACGTCACCGGCGCCGGCAAGGTCACGCTCGCCGGCAGCAACGGCGGCTACGGCAACATGGTCGAGGTCGACCACGGCAACGGCCTCACCACCCGCTACGCGCACCTTTCCCGCGTGCTCGTGAAGGTCGGCGACCGGCTGAAGGCGGGCGATGCGGTCGGCCTTTCCGGCACGACCGGCCGCTCCACCGGCCCGCATATCCACTATGAAGTGCGCCGCAACGGCCGGGCGGTCGATCCGATGGGCTTCCTGACCGCCGGCATGAAGCTGACGACCTACATGGATTGACGCACGGCAAGGCCGGGCGCTACAAGCGTGGCAGAATCGCCGCCATAGCCTTCAAATCACTTGCTGATTTACCAAATTCGCTGATTTTCTTGACTTTCCGGCGCTTTCGGCCTATGTGCGCTGCATCTCGCGGCGTTCTGGCCGCTGAACCCATTGCGTTCGCAAGAACCGAAACGGAAACTGATTTCCCTTTGACCACATTTGCTGATCTTGGCCTAAGCCCGAAAGTCCTGTCCGCCGTCACCGATGCGGGGTACACGATCCCGACCCCGATTCAGGCCGGAGCAATTCCCCCGGCGCTCGCGCGGCGCGACATCCTCGGCATCGCCCAGACCGGCACCGGCAAGACGGCCTCCTTCGTGCTGCCGATGCTGACGCTTCTCGAAAAGGGCCGCGCCCGCGCCCGCATGCCGCGCACGCTCATCCTCGAGCCGACGCGCGAACTCGCCGCGCAGGTGGCGGAAAACTTCGAGAAATACGGCAAGAACCACAAGCTGAACGTCGCCCTCCTCATCGGCGGCGTCTCCTTCGACGAGCAGGACCGCAAGCTGGAGCGTGGCGCGGACGTCCTCATCTGCACCCCCGGCCGCCTCCTCGACCACACCGAGCGCGGCAAGCTGCTGATGACCGGCGTCGAGATCCTCGTCATCGACGAGGCCGACCGCATGCTCGACATGGGCTTCATCCCGGATATCGAGCGCATCGCCAAGCTCATCCCCTTCACCCGCCAGACCCTGTTCTTCTCGGCCACCATGCCGCCGGAAATCCAGAAGCTGGCCGACCGCTTCCTGCAGAACCCGGAACGCATCGAGGTCGCCCCGCCCTCCTCCACGGCCAAGACCGTGACGCAGCGGCTCGTCGCCACCCACAGCAAGGATTACGAGAAGCGCTCCGTGCTGCGCGACCTCATCCGCGCACAGGACGACCTCAAGAACGCGATCATCTTCTGCAACCGCAAGGTCGACGTCGCCGACCTCTTCCGCTCGCTCGACCGCCACGGCTTCTCCGTCGGCGCGCTGCACGGCGACATGGAACAGCGGGCCCGCACGACGATGCTGGCCAATTTCAAGGAAAACAAGCTCACGCTGCTCGTGGCGTCCGACGTCGCCGCGCGCGGCCTCGATATCCCGGACGTGAGCCACGTCTTCAACTTCGACGTCCCGATCCATGCCGAGGACTATGTCCATCGCATCGGCCGCACCGGCCGGGCCGGCCGCTCGGGCGCCGCCTTCACCCTCGTCTCCAAGCGCGACGGAAAGTTCGTCGATGCCATCGAAAAGCTGATCGACCAGAAGATCGAATGGCTGAACGGCGATATCGACGCGCTGCCGCCGCAGGCCGAGAGCGAGGAACGCCCCCGCGGCGGCCGTGAACGCGGCGGTCGCGACCGTGACCGTTCGCGCGGCCGCAACACCAGGGGCGAGCCCCGTGCGGAAACCCGTACCGAGACCAGTGAGGCGCAAGAGAAGGTGGAAGCCGTGAAAGCTGAACGCAAGACCGAAGGGCGCCCGCAGGCTCCCGCCCGCAACCCGCGCGCCGCAAACCATGCCGCCCCGCGCCCGGCCAACGACGACAGCCGCGATCGCCGCAGCCGTTACCGCCGCGACGACGACGACGGCCCGACGCCGCTCGGCTTCGGCGACGAGGTTCCGGCCTTCATGCTGATCGCCGGCAAGGCCTGATCGGCTTCATGCCCGTTCCCGGTATCGACGTGCCAGGCCTCGGTTGCGGCCTGGCGCTTTTGCGTGAGGGCAAGCTGTTGCTCTACCGGCGCCTTCGCGCGCCCGAGGCCGGCACTTGGAACATCGTCGGCGGCAAGGTCGACCACATGGAGCGCGCCGCCCACTCGGCCCGCCGCGAGGCGGAGGAGGAGTCGGGCCTTGTCATCGGCAAGGTCGATTTCCTCTGTGTCTCCGAGCAGATCATCGCGGAAGAGCGCCAGCACTGGCTCTCGCTCATCTATGTGAGCGAGGATTTCTCCGGCGAACCGCGCGTCATGGAGCCGGAAAAGCTGCCGGAATTCGGCTGGTTCGCGCTCGACGCGCTGCCCGCGCCGCTCTCGCGCTTCGCGGCCGATGCCGTGGCTGCGCTTGGCGCGCGTCACCGCGCCCTCAGCGCCGCCTCGTAGGCCCGCCGCACCCAGACGGCCATTTCGTCCGGATCGTCATAAGCCGCATCCGGCACGGACCAGTAGGGCATCTTCACCGGCTGGCCGCGCTTTCCCTCATAGGTCCATTGCCGGCTTCCGGCCGCCTCGAAGTCCGGCGCGCTCTCACCGTCGGCCTTGAGCAGGATATCGCCGCGATATTCCAGCGCCAGGATGATGCCCTGGTGATAGATGCCCTTGCCGCCGAACATGCGCTTGATGGTCACCGGCCCCAGCGCCTGGAACATTTCCTCGATCCCGTCGCGATCCATCCCCTATCCTTTCAGCACGCCGCCCGCGGCCGCCACCGCCTCGGGCGTATCCACGTCGACATGCGCCGCCGCGCCGATCTCCACGTCCACCACGTCGAGCCCGGCGCTTTCGATGACATGCCGCGCGCCGACATCGCCCTTGAGCCGAAGGACCGCGGCGAAGGTCGCGCGCGGCAGCACGACGGGATTGCCGCGCCTGCCGCCGGAGACCGCCCGCACGACGGCGCGGCCGCCGGCTTCGGCAAAGGCGTCGAGCAGCCGGCGCACGTCGGCGCCCGTGACATGCGGCATGTCCGCCAGCATCACGACAGCCCCGTCGCAATCGGGATCGAGCGCCGCGATTCCGGCCCGTAGCGAGGTCGACATGCCCTCGGCATAATCCGGATTGCGCACGATCCCGACCGCAAGCCCGGCAAGCTCCGCCTCGATCTCCTCCGCCCGGTGCCCCGTCACGACCACGACACGGTCCGGCGCGCCGGCAAGCGCCGCCTCCACCGAACGGCGCACCAGCGCCGTGCCGTCGAAGGCGGCAAGCAGCTTGTGGCGGCCGTTCATGCGGCTTGCGCTGCCGGCGGCCAGAACGAGGGCGGCGACGCTCACGCCGCGGTCCCGCGCAGCGCCCGGCGGCGCAGGTGCTGGATGATGTCGCCGAGAATGGCGACGGCGATCTCCGCCGGGCTCGCCGCGCCGATATCGAGGCCGATCGGCGCGGAAATCCGGCCGATCTCCGCTTCCGTATGGCCGAGCGCCGTCAGCCGCTCGACACGCCTGGCATGGGTCTTCCGGCTGCCGAGGGCGCCGATATAGAAGCAGCCGGCGGACAGCGCCTGCGAGAGCGGGACATCGTCGATCTTCGGATCGTGCGTCACGGCGACGAGCGCCGTATAGGCATCGAGCGGGCGATCCTTCAGCACGTCCTCCGGCCAGTCCGCGACAAGGTCGATGCCGGCGAAGCGCTCCTCGGTAGCAAAGGCCGTGCGCGGATCGATGACGGCGATATCGAAGCCGGCGATCTTCGCCATCTGCGCCAGCGCCTGGCTGATATGCACCGCGCCGATGACGACGATGCGCGCCGGCGGCAGGTGGACGTTGAGGAAGAAGGCGCGCCCATCGGCCTCCGCAATGCCCGATTTGCCGGAGCGGAAGGCCCCTGCGACCGCCTCGCCGAGGGGCCCTGCCACCGGGTCGCCCTCGCGGATGACGCGGTCGCGCCCGTCGCCGAGGTCCGTCAGGTGGATGACGGCGCGGCGCGCGGCACGCTCGCCGTTCAATTTGCGCAGCAGATAGGGATCCATCAGCCGACCCTTTCCACATAGACGCGGATGCGTCCGCCGCAGGAAAGGCCGACGCGCCAGGCGGTCTCGTCGGCGACGCCGAATTCCAGCATGCGCGGCTCCCCGTCGCTTATCACGTCCATCGCCTCGCTGATCACCGCCCCTTCCACGCAGCCGCCGGAGACGGAGCCGTGGAAATTGCCCTCGCCGTCGATCACCAGATGGCTGCCGACCGGGCGCGGCGCCGATCCCCAGGTCTCAACCACCGTGGCAAGCGCCACCATGCGCCCGTCATCCATCCAGCGCTCGGCGATGGCGAGCGGGTCGAGCACGTCGTCTGCGGTCTCGTTCATGTCTTCGTCCTCCTCATGCGGCCGGCAGGAAGCGCCGCGGATCGCCGGCTTTACGGGGTGCAGCGCCGGAAAGCGCCGCCACCAGGTCGGCCATGGCTTCCAGATTATGCACCGGCCGCAATTCGTCGACATGCGGCAGCATGGCCCGGACGCCCCGCGCCCGCGCCTCGAAACCCTCGAAGCGCAGCAGCGGATTGAGCCAGATGAGCCGCCGGCAGGAGCGGTGCAGCCGGTCCATCTCCTTCTCCAGCAACTCGATCCCCTCGCGCTCCAGCCCGTCGGTGATGAGAAGCACCACGGCGCCCTGCCCGAGCACGCGGCGCGACCAGAGCCGGTTGAATTCCTTCAGCGTCTCGCCGATGCGCGTGCCGCCCGACCAGTCGCTCACCGCCCGGCTGCACGCCTCGACCGCGACGTCCGGGTCGCGGTTGCGCATCTGGCGCGTGACATTGGTGAGGCGCGTGCCGAAGAGAAAGGCGTGGCCGCGGCGGCGATGCTCGCCGAGCGCATGCAGGAAATGCAGGAAGATGCGGGTGTACTGGCTCATGGAGCCGGAAATGTCGGCGAGCACGACGAGCGGCGGATGCACGGTCTTCGGCGCGCGGTGGCGCGGCAGGATCAGCGTGCCGCCGGTGCGCATGGCCTGGCGCATGGTGGCGCGCGCATCGATGGCGACGGGCCTCGTGCTGCGGCGGAAGCGCCGCGTGCGCACCTCGTCCAGCGGCAGCACGAGGCGGGCGATGGCGCGCCGGGCCTCGGCGAGCTCCGCAGCGCTCATCTGCGCGAAGTCGGTCCGGCGCAGCACCTCGCTGCCGGAGGCCGTAAAGCGTGCGTCGATCTCGATCTCCGGCTCGTCGCGCAGGCGCTTCTCGTCCTGCCGTCCGCCGAAGAGCGCATCGGAAACGCGCGTCTCCGCCGCCTTGCGCTTCTCGCGCTCCTCGTTCCGGGTAACGACCGGCGACATCAGCGCGATCATCTTTCCCACGAGATCGCGCGCGCGCCAGAACAGGCGGAACGCCTCGTCGAAGACGGCCTCGTCCTCGTGCCGCTTGACGAGCGTGGCATGGAGGGCCGTGTAGAATTCCTCGCGGTCGCCGATGCCGATCGCCTGCACCGCCTCGATGGCGTCGGTCACCGCCGCCGGGCCGAGGCGCAGACCGGCCTTGCGCAGCACGCGGGCGAAATGCACGATGTTGTCGGCAAGCCGCCCGTCCGCATCCAAGGTTGCGATGTGCGCCGCGCCGGTCATGGTCAGCCCGTCGCCGCCAGCTCGGCCTTCACGTCGTCGAGCAGCCGGCGGCCCTCCGCGCCCTCGATGCGGGCGATGTCGTCCTGGTACTTGAGGAGCGTTCCCAGCGTGTCCGACACCGTCTCGGGATCGAGCGCCACGCGGTCGAGCTCGGTGAGCGCGCTCGCCCAGTCGATGGTCTCGGCGACGCCGGGGTTCTTGAAGAGGTCGAGTGTGCGCAGCTTCTGCACATAGACGACGACCTGCCGCGACAGCGCCGCGTTGCAGCCCGGCACCTTGCGGCGGATGATCTCCAGCTCCTGCGCGGCCTCGGGATAATCCACCCAATGGTAGAGGCAGCGGCGCTTCAGGGCGTCGTGCACCTCGCGCGTGCGGTTCGTCGTGATGATGACGATGGGCGGCTCGGCGGCGCGGATGGTGCCGAGTTCCGGCACCGTCACCTGGAAATCGGAAAGCACCTCCAGCAGGAAGGCCTCGAAGGCCTCGTCCGTGCGGTCGAGCTCGTCGATGAGGAAGACCGGCGCACGGCCGTCCGGCGAGGAGAGCGCCTGCAGCACCGGCCGGCGGATCAGGTAGCGCTCGGAGAAGATATCGGCCTCGATGCGGCCGCGGTCCGTGGTGCCGGCGGCCTCGGCAAGGCGGATTTCCAGCATCTGCGCGGGGTAGTTCCACTCGTAGACCGCCGAGGAGACGTCCAGCCCCTCGTAGCATTGCAGGCGAATCAGCGGCCGGTCGAGCGCGGCGGCGAGAACCTTGGCGATCTCCGTCTTGCCGACGCCGGCCTCGCCTTCGAGGAAGAGCGGCCGCTTCATGCGCAGGGCGAGGAAGAGCACCGTCGCAAGCGACCGCCCGGCGAGGTAATTGCCGGCCGAGAGCATGTCCACGGTTTCGTCGATGGATTGCGGGATCTGTCCGCGATGATGGGGCACGTCGTTCCTCCGGGTCCGGAAGAGAACTTATAGCGCCCGGTAGCTACGGTCCATATAAAGAAGCGCCGGCTTCGTCTCGCCGAAGGTGACGCCCATCACCTCGCCGATCAAAATCATGTGCGTCGCCATGACCTTGAGCTCGACGAGACGGCAATCGAAGGCGGCGAGCGCATCCGAAAGGACCGGCGCGCCCGTGACGAGCTCCTGCCAGTTGCCGATGGCAAAACGCTGCTCGGAGGTGAGCGAGGGATCGCGGCCGGAAAAGGCGTTGGCAAGGTCGATCTGGTCGGCCGAAAGCGTGTTCAGCGCAAAGCGCCCGCTTCTCTCGAAGATCGCGTTCTTGGGGTTGGAGGCATTGACGCAGGCAAGGACCATGGCGGGATTGTCCGACACCGAGCAGGCGGCGGTGATCGTCACCCCGCGCTTTTCGCCCTCGTGCGCCGTCGTCACGATCTGCACATGGCCTGCATAGCGGCTCATGGCGTCCCGGTAGAGCGACGGATCCACCACCAATCTGTCCAACACGCTGTTCTCCTTCGACAAAAGAGATACATGGCGAAAATGAAGAAAAATGTAACCCCTGCGGTGGAATTTTCCCGCGCGGCGCGGGGCGGGCAAAGGGAAAGCCGCGATATTTCCTTTGACGCCCCGGGCCTGATCCTTACAAAGGGCGGGATCGCAAGCCATGGATCGAGCATGAAGACCGCCCTTCTCGCCAGCCTCATCGGCGCTCTGGCGCTTGCCGCTCCCCCGGCCGCCGCCCGGGGCCTTACCGTTGCCGTCGTCGCGCCGAAGGAGGGCCCGCTTGCCATTCTCGGCCAGCAGATCCGCGACGGCGCGCGCTTTGCGGCGCAAGCGGACGGCGACACGGTGGTGGAGATCGCCGAAGCCTGCGACGAGAGCGACGGAGCGGGCATCGCCAAGGCGGTTCTCGCAGCGGACGCCGCCGCCGCCATCGGCTTCCTCTGCACGGAGGGGCTTTCCGCCTCCCTGCCGGCGCTCGCCGAGGCGAAGGTGCCCGCCATCACCCTTTCGGTGCGCTCGGGCATCCTCATGGAGGATGCGCTGAAGAAGAAATGGCCGCTCTTCCGCCTCGCGCCCGGCCCGAAGGCCGAGGCGGAAAAGGCCGTCGAGACCATCACCCGCGACTGGAAATCCGAGCCCTTCGCCCTCATCGACGACGGCACGATCCATGCGCGCGAACTGGTGGAGACCGTTCGCCTGCATCTGGAGGACGTCGGCATGAAGGCCGCCTTCGTCGACACCTTCCGCCCCGCGCAGGAACAGCAGATCGCCCTCGTGCGGCGCCTTGCGAAAACCGGCGTCACCCGCGTCTTCATCGGCGGCGACCGGACGGATGCCGCCGTCATCGCCCGCGACGCGAAGGCGGAGAAGGCACCGTTCCGCCTGCTCGGCGGCGAGGCGCTCGTCGGCGCCGACCCCGCCGTGCCGATGACGGACGGCGTGGAAGCCATCGCCCTGCCCGACTATGCGCTCACGCCCGAGGGCCGCCCGGTCGCGGACGCCATGAAGGAAAAGGGCATCGTCGCGGAAGGCTACGTTCTGCCCGCCCATGCGGCGATGACTGCCCTTGCGGCCGCCGCAGCCACGGAAGGCGGCGACCTTGCGGACCGGCTTGCCGCCGGCAGCTTCACGACGGCCATCGGCCCGCTTTCCTTCGGCGCCGACCATGAGCTGCGCGACAATCCCTATCGCCTGCTCGTCTGGCGTGCCGGGGCGTTCGTGCCTGCGGAGGATCGCGCGGAATGAGGCCGGGGCCGAAAAACCTCATCACGGATGTCGCCGGCCTTCGCGTCGGCAATGCCGAGGATCATGCCCTGCGTTCCGGCGTCACGGTGGTCCTCTGCGAGGAACCGGCGGTGGCGGCCGTGCAGGTGCTCGGCGGCGCGCCGGGCACGCGCGAGACGGATCTGCTCGCCCCGCACAACACCGTGCAGACGGTCGATGCCGTCGTGCTCTCCGGCGGCTCGGCCTTCGGGCTCGATGCGGCCTCCGGCGTGCAGGCGGGCCTGCGCGAGGCGGGCCGAGGCTTTGCCGTCGGTCCCTATCGCGTGCCCATCGTCCCGGCCGCCATCCTCTTCGACCTGATGAACGGCGGCGAGAAGGACTGGGGCCGCTACCCGCCCTATCGCGAGCTCGGCCATGCAGCGCTCGCCGCTGCCTCGACAACCTTTGAAACCGGCAGCGCGGGAGCCGGCACCGGCGCCCTCACCGCCACCTTCAAGGGCGGCCTCGGCTCGGCCTCCGCCGTCACGGAGGAAGGCTTCACGGTCGGCGCCCTCGTCGCCGTCAACGCGCTCGGCTCGGCGACGGTCGGCGAGACGCGACATTTCTGGGCCGCGCCCTTCGAGGAAGGCGGCGAATTCGGCGGTCTCGGCCTGCCCGCGCCTTTCCCGGAAAACGCCCGCCTGCCGCGCACGAAGCTCTCCGCAAGGCCCACCGGCGCCGAGAACACGACCATCGCCGTCATCGCCACCGACGCAATCCTCACCAAGGCGGAGGCCAGGCGGCTGGCGATTGCCGCCCATGACGGCTTCGCCCGCGCCCTCTGGCCCGCGCACACGCCGATGGACGGCGACCTCGTCTTCGCGCTTTCGACCGGCCGCAGCGGCCGCGCGCCGGCACCGGAAGACTTCATCGGCCTTTGCGCGGCCGCAGCCTCCGCCATGGCCCGCGCCATCGCAAGGGGCGTGCACGATGCCCGGCCGATGCCCGGCGATCTCCTGCCGGGCTGGTCGGGGCGGTAATTCCCGTTGTTCGCCCCCGCGGCGAATGGTATTGCGGGCCGCAAAACCCTTCTGCCCACGGAGCCTGACATGACCCTTCCCATCCGGATCGCGCCCTCCATCCTCGCTGCCGACTATGCCCGGCTGGGCGAGGAGGTGCGCGATATCGTTGCGGCCGGCGCGGACTGGATCCATCTCGACATCATGGACGGGCATTTCGTGCCCAACATCTCCTTCGGGCCGGATGTCATCAAGGCGCTGCGCCCGCATACCGACGCCTTCTTCGACTGCCACCTGATGATCGCCCCGGCCGATCCCTATCTGGAAGCCTTCGCCAAGGCGGGCTGCGACAGCATCACCGTCCATGCCGAGGCCGGCCACCATCTCGACCGCTCGGTGCAGGCGATCAAGGCGCTCGGCAAGCGCGCCGGCGTGGCGATCAACCCGGCGACGCCCGAAAGCGTGCTGGAACACCTCCTCGACAAGCTCGACCTCATCCTCGTCATGACGGTGAACCCCGGCTTCGGCGGCCAGAAGTTCATTCCGGCGATGGAGGAGAAGATCCGCCGCGTGCGCGCGATGATCGGCGAGCGCCCCATCGATCTCCAGGTGGACGGCGGCATTGCGACGGAGACGATTGCGCTGCCCGCCTCGGCCGGCGCCAATGTCTTCGTCGCGGGCTCGGCCATCTTCGGCGGCGGCCATGTCGACGCCTACCGCAAGACCGTCGAGACCCTCCGCGGCAATGCGGAGGGCGCGCGCGCGTGAAAATCCTGGCGAAAGCGGCGGCCGGCCTCCTCATTGGCCTCGTCTCGGCGACGGGCGCTGCCGCCGGCGATTTCGCCACCTTCCAGTCGCTCGGCTTCTCGCCGGACGGAAAGGTCTACGCCTTCGAGGAATTCGGCGTGCAGGACGGCTCCGGCTTTGCCTATTCCACGCTCTATTTCATCGATACGGAGAAGGACGCCTTCCTCGCCGGCACGCCGGTGCGCGTGCGCATCGAGGACGAGGCGGCCGACATCGGCAAGGCGCGCGCCGAAAGCCTCGCCCTCGCCAGGCCGCTGATTGAGCAGCACGCCGTCCTCTCCAATCCCGGTGTCCTTGCCGCCTTCAACCCGATGGGCGAGGCCGGCGTCGACCGCAAGCGCATCGACTATATCGAGCATGCCGTCGAGCCCGCCCCCGGCGGCGCCTATGCGCTCGCGCTGGAGGAGATCCCGCTTGCGCTTCCCGAGCGCTGCCGGGACATCACGCCCGGCGGCAAGGGTTTCCGCCTGAAGCTCATCGCGCGCGACGGTGCGGCGGCCGACCGCGTGATCCATGAGGACGAACGCATTCCCGACAGCCGCAACTGCCCGCTCTCCTACCAGGTCTCGGGCGCGGTGACCTTCCATCCGGCCGAGGGCGACCCCGTCCATGTCGCGCTCGTCCTCCTGCGCAGCGTCGGTTTCGAGGGCGCGGACGGGCGCTGGCTCGCCGTTCCCTTCCGGCCCTGACATGAGCGAGGGAACAGGCGAGGCTTCCAGCGTTCCGGCCGGCGGCCCGATGCCGGTCTTTCCGCCCCTTGCCCGCCACGTCGCCGGCGCCGTCTGCTGGGGCCTTGCCATGACGGGCTGCGCCTTCGCCTCGCTCGTCCTCGAAGGCCGCTGGCAGACCTTCCATCTCGGCGAACTGATGCTCGTCTATTTCTCCGGCGGCTTCGGCGCCTGGCTCCTCGCCTTGCCGATGGCGCGGCTCCTCACGCGCCGGCACGGCATCGAAACGCGCTTTGCCGGCCATTTCGCGCTGCTCGGCCTCGGCACGGTCGCCGTGACGGCCTTCGTCTTCGCCCTGGATTACCGGGTTTTCTACGCCCGCTGGCACCAGCCCTTCGGCACGCGCATCTGGGCGTACCAGTTCGCGTTCACCATCGCCGGCGCCGCCTACCAGTTCCTCGTCATGGGGCTCAGGCTCTATCTTCCCGCCGGCCTGCCGCTTCTTGCGGGCGTCAGCCTGTGGCTTGCGGGCCGGATGTCCAGAACCATGCGTTGAGCTTGCCGGCCATCTTTGCTAAAGCGGCGGCAATTCCCACCCGTCCCAAGGAAAGCCTCAGCCGATGATCCCTCGTTATTCCCGACCGGACATGGTCGCCATCTGGTCGCCCGAAACGAAGTTCCGCATCTGGTTCGAGATCGAGGCCCATGCCTGCGACGCGCTTGCCGATCTCGGCGTCATCCCGAAATCCGCTGCCGAGACGATCTGGGAAAAGGGCGGCAAGGCCGAATTCGACGTCGCCCGCATCGACGAGATCGAGGCCGTCACCAAGCACGACGTCATCGCCTTCCTGACGCACCTTGCCGAATTCGTCGGCCCGGACAGCCGCTTCGTGCACCAGGGCATGACCTCCTCAGACGTGCTCGACACGACCTTCAACATCCAGCTCGTGCGCGCCGCCGATATCCTGATCGCCGACATGGACCGCGTGCTTTCCGCCCTCAAGGCCCGCGCCTTCGAGCACAAGGACACGATCCGCATCGGCCGCAGCCACGGCATCCATGCCGAGCCGACGACGATGGGCCTGACGCTCGCCCGCTTCTATGCCGAGATGGACCGCAACCGCGCCCGCCTTGTCGCCGCCCGCGCGGAAATCGCGACCGGCGCAATCTCGGGCGCCGTCGGCACCTTCGCCAATATCGACCCGCGCGTGGAAGAGCATGTCTGCGCCAAGCTCGGCCTTGCGCCCGAGCCGGTCTCCACGCAGGTCATCCCGCGCGACCGCCACGCCATGTTCTTCGCCACACTCGGCGTCATCGCCTCCTCGATGGAGAACATCGCCATCGAAATCCGCCACATGCAGCGCACGGAAGTGCTGGAAGCGGAAGAGTTCTTCTCGCCGGGCCAGAAGGGCTCCTCCGCCATGCCGCACAAGCGCAATCCGGTGCTGACGGAGAACCTGACGGGCCTTGCCCGCCTCGTGCGCATGGCCGTGACGCCCGCCATGGAGAACGTGGCGCTCTGGCACGAGCGCGACATCTCCCATTCCAGCGTCGAGCGCGGCATCGGCCCGGATACGACGATCACCCTCGACTTCGCGCTCAACCGGCTTGCCGGCGTCATCGAGAAGCTGGTGATCTACCCGGAGAACATGCTGAAGAACCTCAACAAGTTCCGCGGGCTCGTTCACTCGCAGCGCGTGCTGCTTGCCCTTACGCAAGCCGGCGTTTCGCGCGAGGACGCCTACCGCCTCGTGCAGCGCAACGCCATGAAGGTCTGGGAACAGGGCAAGGACTTCCTCGAGGAGCTTCTGGCCGACGCGGAGGTGCGCGCCGCGCTCTCGGAAGAGCAGATCCGCGAGAAATTCGACCTCGGCTACCACACCAAGCACGTCGACACGATCTTCCGCCGTGTCTTCGGCACGGTCTGATCGCCTGAAAAACGGCGATGGCGCCAGTGGCGCCATCGCTCCCCTCTGGCGGGCGGCCTTGCGCACTCCTCCGGCGCGTACCGCCCGCGAAAGACGTTACCGCCCGTCGACGACGATCTTGCGGTAGAGGTGCCAGGTCGCATGGCCGAGGATCGGCATGATCACGGCAAGGCCCACGAAGATCGGAATGGTGCCGACGATAAGCAGCGCCGCGACGATCAGGCCCCAGCAGGCGATCGGCACCGGATTGGCGAGCGTCGCGCGCAGCGACGTCTCGATTGCGGCAACCGCCCCGACGTCGCGGTCGAGCAGCAGCGGAAAGGCGATCACCGTCGTCGCCAGCACGACGAGGGCGAAGCAGAAGCCGATGGCATTGCCCGCCAGCATCAGCAGCAGCCCGTTCTCCGATCCGAAGATCGAGGCGAGGAACAGCGACAGCGAGCGCGGCGGCTCAGGCCCGAAAAGGCTCGTATAGAGCATCTGCGCGAAGACCAGCCAGGCGACGAAGAGCACCATCAGCATGGCCCCGAGGGCGAGGGTCGACGGCAGCGCCGGCGAACGGCGCACGTCCAGCGCATGGCGCCAGGACGTATCCATGCCCAGTTCGCGCCGCCGGCTGATCTCGTAGAGGCCGATAGCGAAGAACGGCCCGAGCAGCGCAAAACCCGCGACCAGCGGAAAGATCAGCGGCAGCATGTTCGCCCCGGAGCTCCAGGTGACGAGCACGACCCCGCAGATCGGGTAGATGAGGCTCAGGAAAACGTAGTGGGAGGGCTTTGCGCGGAAATCGTCGAACCCTTGCGCGAGCGCATCGCGGACATCCGTGAGTGCGATCCGCCGGACAGCCGGATGGGCAACCATCGCGTCAGGGCCGGCCATGACATGAAACGTCGTCATAGGCTTCCTCCTTGCCGGTTCCAAACCGTCACGGCATGAGGCGCAGAAGGCGACCATCGGCCACCATGGTGCACCGTGACTGGCTTTGCAGAGCGCGAATCATACACCCCGTGCGCGGATTTGTCCCGTCCCCTTGACTTCAGCACTTCGTGAACGCACATGCCGGGGCATGAAAGCCTCCGAAGCAGATATCCTCATCGTCCCCGGCTACACCAATTCTGGCCCCGACCACTGGCAGAGCCGCTGGCAGTCGAAACTGTCCACCGCGCGCCGCGTGGAACAGGCCGAATGGGCAAAGCCCGTGCGCGAGGACTGGGTGCAGCGCGTGGCCGAGGAGGTCTCGGCCGCGACGAAACCGGTCGTCCTCGTCGCCCATTCGCTGGGCGTCGCAGCCGCCATCCACGCCGTCCCGCAGATCGGCGGCAAGGTGGCCGGCGCCTTCTTCGTCGCGCCGCCGGACGTCGCCAACCCGGATATACGGCCGAAGCACTTCATGACCTTCGGCCCCTATCCGCGCGACCCGCTGCCCTTCCCCTCGCTTCTCGTCGCCAGCCGCAACGATCCGTTCGGCAGCTACGAGCATGCCAACGACATCGCCGCCGCCTGGGGCTCGCTGCTGCTCGACGCGGGCGAGGCCGGCCATATCAATGCCGAGTCCGGGCATGGCCCCTGGCCGGAGGGCACGATGGTCTTCGCCCAGTTCCTCGGCAAGCTGAAGGCGCCTGCCTGACCGGCGCCCTTCCTCGTCATTAAGAGGAATTTCATAGAACTGTTGCACGCTGCGGCTGTTGAGTTCATTGCAGGCGCCGCGTTTATGGCCAAACCGTCCGGTTCGACCTCCATTGCCATGCGGGAAGCGGACGAGGAGCCGTTCTATCGCGGCCTTTTCGCGCGCTCCGGATTCGGCTTTGCCGCGCTGGACGGCAGGGGCCGCATCGTCGATGCGAATGCCGCCTTCCTCGCGCCTTTCGGCGTCGCTTCCGTCACCGGCCTTCCCGCCTTCGAAGACTGCGTCTCGCCGAAGGACCGGAGCGTCCTTTCCTTCGCCATGCGGGCGAGCCTCGCCGAGCAGGCCCCGTGGGAACTTCGCCTGCAACGGGCCGACGGCACGGAATTCTGGGTGCTTGCCTCCTTCGTCACGCCGCCTGCCCTTCCCGGCGAAGGCGCGCCGGCCCTCCTCGTCCAGACCCTCGACATCGACGAGCGCAAGCGCAACGCGCTGGAGCTGGCCGAGCGGGAAAGCCGCTGGAACCATGCGCTCGAATCCGCCGGCCAGGGTGTCTGGGACCACGATTTCGCCCGCGGCGACCTCTTCTATTCCCGCCAGTGGCGCGCCATCCGCGGCCTGAGGTCGGACGAGCCGATCGAGGCTTCCCTGGAGGCGTGGATCCAGTCCGTCCATCCGGACGACCGCGCGCATGTGCTCGCGCAGATCGCCAAGCAGGAAACCGGCGAAGCGGCGTTCAACGTCTTCAGCTACCGCGAACGGCACAAGGACGGGCGCTGGATCTGGATCGAGAGCCGCGGGGCGGTGGTGGAATACGATGCGGCCGGCAAGCCGGTCCGCATCGCCGGCACCGATACCGACATCACCGACCGCAAGGAGGCGGAAGAGCGCCTCGCACAGATGTCCCGCCGCCTGGAGCTGGCGCTCGGCGTCTCGCGCATCGGCGTCTTCGAGGTCAACCTGCGCACCGGCGAAGTGCGCTGGGACGACCGCATGCTCGAGATGTACGGCTTTGCCGGCACGCCCGACGGCGAGACCTGGGAGCGCTCGCTGCACCCGGAGGATCGCCGCAAGGCCTCCGCCAGGGTCAGCGACGGCATCTCCAGCGGCCAGGATTTCGCCAACGAATTCCGCATCGTGCGCGGCGACGGCGAGATCCGCCACCTGCGCGGCCGTTCCGCGCCCTATGTCGACCTGACGGGCGTTCCCCGCCTCATCGGGGCGAACTGGGACGTGACGGAGGACGTGCTGCTGCAGGAGGAGCTGAAGCGCGCGAAGGACCTCGCCGAAGCCCGCGCCGCCGAACTGGAGGCCGCAAGGGCCCGCATCGAATACACGGCCCTGCACGACCACCTGACGGGCCTGCCGAACCGGCGCTATCTCGACGCCGCCATCGAGGCGACCGCCGAGGAGGCGCGCCAGGCCGGCAGCCGCCTTGCCGTGCTGCATATCGACCTCGACCGTTTCAAGGAGATCAACGACACGCTAGGCCACGTCGCGGGCGACCGGATGCTGGTGCATGCCGCCGGCGTTCTGAACGAGCTGAAGGGCCCCGGCGATTTCGTCGCGCGCATCGGCGGCGACGAATTCGTCTTCGTCTCATCGGTCTCGGCCGGGCGCAACCTTGCAACGCTCGCCGAGGCGATCGTCGAGGCCATGCGCAAGCCCGTCACCTTCAACGGCCATGTCTGCCGTTTCGGGGCCAGCGTCGGCATCGCCAGCCAGTCCGGCGCGGCCATCGACGCCAAGCAGCTCCTCGTCAATGCGGACCTTGCGCTCTACCGCGCCAAGAACCGCGGCCGAAGCCGGCACGAATTCTTCACCAGCGATTTCCAGGCACAGATCATCGTCAGCAAGCAGACCGCCGACGACATTCTCTCCGGCATCGAGCAGCGCCGTTTCCTGCCCTGGTACCAGCCGCAGTTCTGCGCGCGCACGCTCGACCTCATCGGCGTCGAGACGCTGGCGCGCTGGGATCACCCGACGCGCGGCATCCTGACGCCCGACACCTTCCTGAAGATCGCCGAGGACCTCGACTGCGTGGCGATGATCGACAGGATCGTGCTCGAACGGTCGCTGGCCGATTTCGCCGAATGGCAGAGGCTCGGGCTCGGCATCGGCAAGATCTCGGCCAACGTCTCCTCCAAGCGCCTGCACGACCCGGAGCTCGGCCGTTCGCTGCGCACGCTGGAGATCGCGCCGAAATCGCTTTCCTTCGAGCTGCTGGAATCGATCTTCCTCGACGATTGCGACCGTACGGTCCTGGAAAACCTCGCCGAGATGCGCAGGCTCGGCATCGATATCGAGATCGACGACTTCGGCACCGGCCATGCCTCCATCGTCAGCCTGATGAAGCTGAGCCCGCGGCGCCTCAAGATCGACCGCCAGCTCATCAAGCCGGTCAGCCGCTCGCCGGGCCAGCGCAAGCTGGTCGGCACCATCGTGGAGATCGGCCGCTCGCTGAACATCGAGGTCGTCGCCGAGGGCGTGGAAACGCCCGCCCATGTTTCCATCATGCGCGATCTCGGCTGCGATATCCTCCAGGGCTACGCCCTCGCCCGCCCCATGCCGGCATCCGCCGTTCCCGGCTTCGTAGAGGCGCAGGAATGGCGCGATCATGCCGGGACAGCGCCGGCCCCTCACGGCGACCTCCGCCGCACCGCCGCCCGCTAGCCAACGAAAAAGCCGCCCGGCAGCGCCGGACGGCTTTCCAAAGACATAGCAAAGTCCGGTCTCAGCCGGCTTCGACCTGCGCGATGGCGACGGCCAGAAGCTCGATCATCTGCACGCGGATGTCGTCCTCGCTGCGCACGACGCCGGCGGCGTCGAAATCGGCCTTGATCTTGCGCACGACATCCTCATGGCCGACTTCCTCGAAATCGGCGGCGACGACGTCCCTGGCGTAGGCCTCGGCATCACCGTCCGTCTTGCCGAGCAGGCCGGCAGCCCACAAGCCGACCAGCTTGTTGCGGCGTGCCTCGGCCTTGAAGCGCAGCTCTTCGTCCAGCGCGAACTTGGCTTCGAAGGCCTTTTCCCGATCCTGTATGCTGGTCATCCATGGCTCCCGTAGATTCTGTGACCCGATAGGCTTTCCCCGCCCATAAATCAAAACGAAGGCAAAAGTGCAATGCGAACTTTCGTCCCTGCGGAACTTGGCGCGAAGGCCGGAAATCGGGGGATCGGACGTCACGGCGATTGTTAAAGGGCGGCATTTCGTTTAAGGGAGCGCAAACGAACGACACCTGCGCGGCCCCAAGCGCGCCAACAACAGAGATAAAATCCATGAACCGTCGCCGCCGTATCTACGAGGGCAAGGCCAAGATTCTCTATGAGGGTCCCGAGCCGGGCACGCTGATCCAGTTCTTCAAGGACGACGCCACCGCCTTCAACAAGAAGAAGCATGACGTCATCGACGGCAAGGGCGTGCTCAACAACCGCATTTCCGAGTACATCTTCACGCAGCTCAACAAGATGGGCATTCCGACCCATTTCATCCGCCGCCTCAACATGCGCGAGCAGCTGATCAAGGAAGTGGAGATCATCCCGCTCGAAGTGGTCGTGCGCAACGTCGCCGCCGGCTCGCTCTCCAAGCGCCTCGGCATCGAGGAAGGCACCGTGCTGCCGCGCTCGATCATCGAATTCTACTTCAAGGCCGATGCGCTCGAGGACCCGATGGTCTCCGAGGAGCACATCACCGCCTTCGGCTGGGCGAGCCCGCAGGAACTCGACGACATCATGGCGCTCGCCATCCGCGTCAACGACTTCCTTTCCGGCCTCTTCCTCGGCGTCGGCATCCAGCTCGTCGATTTCAAGATCGAATGCGGTCGCCTCTACGAAGGCGACATGATGCGCATCATCATCGCCGACGAGATCTCGCCCGATAGCTGCCGCCTGTGGGACATCGCCACGCAGGAGAAGATGGACAAGGACCGCTTCCGCCGCGACATGGGCGGCCTCGTGGAAGCCTACCAGGAAGTGGCCCGCCGCCTCGGCATCATCAACGAGAACGAACCCGTCCGCGGCACCGGCCCGGTACTGGTGAAGTAACGCGCTCCCCAAGGATGGAACGGAAAGACATGATCAAGGCACGCGTAACGGTTACGCTCAAGAACGGCGTCCTCGACCCGCAGGGCAAGGCGATCGAAGGCGCGCTTTCCAGCCTCGGCTTCGACGGCGTCGGCGGAATCCGCCAGGGCAAGGTCTTCGACCTCGAGCTTGCGACCGCCGACCGCGCCAAGGCCGAAGCCGACCTCAAGGCCATGTGCGAGAAGCTTCTGGCCAACACGGTAATCGAGAACTATACTATCGCCCTCTCTTAATGGTTGAGGTGGATGATGGCCACGGTGGATGCTGATCTCGTCTATGAAATCCTGAAGCGTATCCAGACGGACATTGCCCTGCTGAAGGAAGGCCAACGTGACCTTCGCCAGGACAACCTCGCCATACGCAACCAGATTCATGCCATGCAGGGCGACATCAACAGTCTTCGTGGGTCCTTCGCCCAGATGGACCAGCGCCTCGACCGTATCGAAAACCGCCTCGAACTGCGTGAACTCGCCGAGGCCCAGGCAAGGTTTGAACCGCACCCATGAAATCCGCCGTCGTCCAACTTCCCGGCCTCAACCGCGACCGCGACATGATCGCGGCGCTGACCAAGATTTCCGGCAAGGCGCCGGTCACCGTCTGGCAGACGGAAACCGAGCTGCCGGACGTCGATCTCATCGTCATCCCCGGCGGCTTCTCCTACGGCGACTACCTGCGCTGCGGCGCGATTGCCGCCCGCATGCCGGTCATGCAGGCGATCAAGGCGAAGGCCGAGGCGGGCGTGAAGGTGCTGGGCGTGTGCAACGGCTTCCAGATCCTGCTCGAAGCGGGCCTCCTGCCGGGCGCGCTGATGCGCAATGCCTCGCTGAAGTTCGTCTGCCGCGAAGTGAAGCTGGAAGTCGTGAACGCCGAGACGGACTTCACCCGCGCCTACGGGAAGGGCCAGATCATCCGCTGCCCGGTCGCCCATCACGACGGCAACTATTTCGCCGACGCCGAGACGCTCGCCTCCGTCGAAGGCAACGGGCAGGTCGTCTTCCGCTATGCCGAAGGCACCAACCCGAACGGCTCGGTCAACGACATCGCCGGCGTGATGAACGCGAAGGGCAATGTGCTCGGCCTGATGCCGCACCCGGAAAACCTGATCGAAGCCGCCCATGGCGGTTCGGACGGCCGCGGCCTCTTCGCCTCGGTGCTCGACGTAATCGCCGCTTAACCGGCCTTTGCTATCAAGGGCGCATGCTCATCCCCGAAAGGCTTTCCATGCGCCCTCTTTCCTCCGCGACGCTCCTTCTGCCGCTCGCCCTCGCCGCGGCGCTGGCCGGCTGCCAGTCGAAGCCACCGGCGCCGAAGACGGACAATGCGGCCCTGCCGACCATGGAACGCATCGCACTGGGGGCGAATAGCTGCTGGTTCAAGTCTGGCGATCCGGCCTTCAAGGCCTACCGCCTTGCACCGGAGCTCAACTCCTTCTCCGGCAGGCCGCGCATCCTCCTCGTTCACGGCCATTCGCCGGAAGCGCGCCCGTTGCTGGTCGTCCAGGCCGAGGGCAATCCGGCGCGGCTCGATGCCTTCGGCCCGCTGATGAGCGAAGCCGTCGGCACACGCGTCGCCACCGACGTCAGGCGCTGGGCCGCCGGCGGCAAGGGCTGCTGACGCGCCTCAATCCCAATAGAACGATTTCTGGGCTTCCCGCTCCGCCTCGCGGCGGCTGATGCCGATATCCGCCAGTTGATCGTCGGTCATGCCGAGCAGCGCATGGCGCGTCTGCCGCTTCACGTACCACGCACGGAAGGCCAGCCAAAGGCGACGGCCCGCGGCACGCAAGGTCGAGCGGTCCTCGGCATCCGTGCCGGCGAAGATTGTATCGATTGCCATTGTCATGTCTCCAAAGCACCCAGCTTTGCCAAAATCGGTGCATTCAGGAATGAATTGACTCCCAAAACGGTGCAATATAAGAATTGCCACCATGACAAATTGGCTTCCCGATCTGCAGGCCTCCGACGGGCCTCTCTATGTCCGCATCGCCGACCAGATCGAGCAGGCGATCCACGCCGGTTCGCTAGCCGCCGGCAGCAAGCTGCCGCCGCAACGCAACCTCGCCTATGACATCGGCGTGACGATCGGCACGATCAGCCGGGCCTACAGCATGGTGCGCGAGCGCGGCCTCGTCAGCGGCGAGGTCGGGCGCGGCACCTATGTGCTCGGAACCACCGAGGAAGAGGAAGCGCCCGCCGCCGTCGATCCGGTTAGCGCCCGGCTTTCCGGCACACGCGCGGCGCACGCCCCGCCCGGCAAGCTGCGCTTCGACACGACGGCCGCCACCGATGTCGGGCAATCCGCCGCGATCACCGATATCCTCTCCGGCATCTGCCGCGACATGCCGAACGAGATCGCCAGCTACACCCGCAATTTCCCGGCACACTGGATGGAGGCCGGCCGGCGCTGGCTGAGGCACGGCGACTGGCAGCCGGGCATCGACAGCATCGTGCCGACGCTCGGCGCCCATGCCGCCGTCATCGCCGCCGTCTCGGTCATCACCGCGCCGGGAGACCGCATCGTCTTCGAGCACGTCACCTATTCGCAGATCAGCCGCGGCATCGCGCTGCTCGGCCGCCAGACCGCCCTCGTGGAGTCGGACGAGCACGGCGTCATTCCCGAGGATTTCGAGCGGGTCTGCCTGCAGCAGCATCCGAAACTCGCGTTCCTCATGTCCTCGGCGCAGAACCCGACGCTCGCCACCCTGCCGGAAGACCGGCGCCGGGCGATTGCCGCCATCGCCAAGAGGCACAATGTCTTTCTCGTGGAGGACAATCTCTACGGCGCGACGACGGGCGGCGACGTGCCGCTGATCGCGGAGATCGCGCCGGATCGCACCTTCCTCGTCGGCGGCCTGTCGAAGAGCGTCGCCGCGGGTGTGCGCGGCGGCTGGATCGCCTGCCCGCCGCACCTTGCCCAGCGCGTGCGCATCGCCCACAAGATGGTGAGCGGCGGCCTGCCCTTCCTGCTGGCGGAGCTGGCCTCGCGGCTGGTGCTTTCCGGCACGGCCGACACGATCCGCACGAAGGTCTCGGAAGAGGTCGGCGCGCGCGAGGCGGAGGCACGCGCGATCCTCGCCGGCCTCGACTTCAATTCGCACCCGCGCGTGCCCTTCCTCTGGCTGAAGCTGCCGGACCCGTGGCTCGCCGGTACGTTCCGCCAGGCGGCCTTTGCCGAAGATATCCTCATCGACGACGAGGACGAGTTCAAGGCCGGCCGCTCGGAGAAGACCTTCTACCGCGTGCGGGTCGGCTTTTCGTCGCCGGAAAGCCGCGCGGAGGTCGCGGCCGGCTTCCGGCGGCTGCGCAATCTCCTGACCCACGGCCCGACGGGTTACGACAGCCCCGCGTGACCGCCGCCCAGCCTGTGGCCTGCGGTCATTTTCCTGTCGCGCTGCAAGGCGGCTTGGGTTAAAGAGACCGCAATCCTGCCCTCCACGACAAGACGAGCGACGATGACCATTTCGAACACCCGCCCGATCACCCCGGAGCTGATTGCCGCCCACGGGCTGAAGCCGGATGAATACGACCGCATCCTCTCGCTGATCGGCCGCGAGCCGACCTTCACGGAACTGGGCATCTTTTCGGCCATGTGGAACGAGCACTGCTCGTACAAGTCCTCCAAGCGCTGGCTGCGCACGCTCCCGACCAAGGGCCCGCGCGTCCTCCAGGGCCCGGGCGAGAACGCGGGCGTGGTGGACATCGACGACGGCGACTGCGTCGTCTTCAAGATGGAGAGCCACAACCACCCCTCCTATATCGAACCCTACCAGGGCGCGGCGACGGGCGTCGGCGGCATCCTGCGCGACGTCTTCACCATGGGCGCGCGCCCGGTCGCGGCGATGAACGCGCTGCGCTTCGGCGAGCCGGATCACCCGAAGACCCGCCATCTCGTCTCGGGCGTCGTCGCCGGCGTCGGCGGCTACGGCAATTCCTTCGGCGTGCCGACCGTCGGCGGCGAAGTGGAGTTCGACGCCCGCTACAACGGCAACATCCTCGTCAACGCCTTTGCCGCCGGCCTTGCGAAATCCAACGCGATCTTCCTGTCGGAAGCCAAGGGCGTCGGCCTGCCGGTCGTCTATCTCGGCGCCAAGACCGGCCGCGACGGCGTCGGCGGCGCGACCATGGCCTCGGCGGAGTTCGACGAGAGCATCGAGGAGAAGCGCCCGACCGTGCAGGTCGGCGACCCCTTCACCGAAAAGTGCCTGCTGGAAGCCTGCCTGGAGCTGATGCAGACCGGCGCCGTCATTGCCATCCAGGACATGGGCGCGGCCGGCCTCACCTGCTCGGCCGTCGAGATGGGCGCCAAGGGCGACCTCGGCATCGAACTGAACCTCGATCTCGTGCCCGTCCGCGAAGAACAGATGACCGCCTACGAGATGATGCTGTCGGAAAGCCAGGAGCGCATGCTCATGGTCCTGGAGCCCGCCAAGGAAGAGGTCGCCAAGGCGATCTTCATCAAGTGGGGCCTTGCCTTCGCCATCGTCGGCCGCACGACGGACGACCTGCGCTTCCGCGTGCTGCACCAGGGCGAGGAAGTCGCCAACCTGCCGATCAAGGACCTCGGCGACCAGGCCCCGGAATACGACCGCCCCTGGCGCGAGCCGGGCAAGCCCGCCCCGCTGCCGGCAAACCTCGTCGCAGAGCCTGCCAACTACGGCGAGGCGCTGCTGAAGCTCGTCGGCTCGCCGAACCAGTCGAGCCGCCGCTGGGTCTACGAGCAGTACGACACGCTCATCCAGGGCAATTCGCTGCAGATCCCCGGCGGCGATGCCGGCGTCGTGCGCGTCGAGGGCCATGCAAGCAAGGCGCTCGCCTTCTCCTCGGACGTCACGCCCCGCTATGTCGAGGCCGATCCGTTCGAGGGCGGCAAGCAGGCCGTCGCCGAATGCTGGCGCAACATCACGGCGACGGGCGCCGAGCCGCTCGCCTCCACCGACAACCTCAACTTCGGCAATCCGGAAAAGCCGGAGATCATGGGCCAGTTCGTCAAGGCCATCGAAGGCATCGGCGAAGCCTGCCGCGCGCTCGATTTCCCGATCGTCTCCGGCAACGTCTCGCTCTACAACGAGACGAACGGCGTCGCGATCCTGCCGACCCCGACCATCGCCGGCGTCGGCCTCCTGCCCGACTGGTCCGTCATGGCGAAGATCGGCGGCGCGAAGGACGGCGACCACCTCCTGCTCATCGGCGTCGACGGCAGCCATCTCGGCCAGTCCGTCTATCTGCGCGACGTCGTCGGCAGGATCGACGGCCCCGCCCCGGAAGTCGACCTCCACGCCGAACGCCGCAACGGCGATTTCGTCCGCTCGGCCATCCGCAACGGCCAGGTCACGGCCTGCCACGACATCTCCTCCGGCGGCCTTGCCGTCGCGCTCGCCGAAATGGCGATGGCCTCCGGCAAGGGCGCCACGGTCGGCCTTTCCGAGGCGAACGGCCCGGCCCACGCCCTCCTCTTCGGCGAGGACCAAGCCCGCTACGTGATCGCCGTCCCGGCCGATCTCGCCAACTTCATCTCCGCCAATGCGGAAGGCGCCGGCGTGCCCTTCCGCCGCCTCGGCAAGGTCGGCGGCGATGCGCTGACCGTGGAAGGCCTCTTCTCGCTGCCGATTGCACAATTGCGCGACACCCATGAATCATGGTTCCCTGACTTCATGGATGGCAACGGCAACGCCGCTGCCGCCGCAGAATAACGATAAGGGAGAATTCCATGGCCATGTCACCCGGCGATATCGAAGACCTCATCAAGACCGGCATTCCCGGAGCGAAGGTGGTCATCCGCGATCTTGCCGGCGATGGGGACCACTATGCCGCCGAGGTCATCGCGGAAGCCTTCCGCGGCAAGACCCGCGTGCAGCAGCACCAGATGGTCTACGACGCCCTGAAGGGCAACATGGGCGGCGTCCTGCACGCCCTCGCCCTCCAGACCTCCATCCCGGACTGATCGCCATGGCCGGCCTTCTCGACGAGCTCGTTTCCGGTGTGGTCGATGCAGCCCTGAAAGAGGTGCTGAAGAAGACCGGCGTGCGCAAGGCGACGACCAGGCGCACGCGCCGCAAGACGACGACGCGCAAGAAAGCCTCCGGCGGCCTCCTCGGCGATATCCTCGAGGCGGCGCTGAAGCCGGAGAAGAAGGCGGCCAAGCGCCCGCGCAAGCAGGTGAGCCGCCGCAAGACGGCGGCAAGCCGCAGCCGCCAGCGCAGCCGGTAGACCGCGGCCAACGCGCAACACCTTGAACGGGAGCGGGAACGGCCCTTGCAAAATTTGCGGGGGCCTTATGGCATTTGTCACCCGAGGTTGTTATCTAGGGCGAATGGTTCATCGCATCGGTCCTTGAAACCGATTTGCTAGGGAATACGACAATGAGCGGCATCCACGATTTCATCGAAAACGAAGTGAAGAGCAACGACGTCGTCCTGTTCATGAAGGGCACGCCGGAATTCCCCCAGTGCGGGTTCTCCGGCCAGGTCGTGCAGATCCTCGACTACGTGGGCGTGGACTACAAGGGCATCAACGTGCTCGCCGACGCCGACATCCGCCAGGGCATCAAGGACTATTCCAACTGGCCGACCATCCCGCAGCTTTACGTGAAGGGCGAGTTCGTCGGCGGTTGCGACATCGTGCGCGAGATGTTCCAGTCGGGCGAGTTGCAGTCCCACCTTCAGGGACAGGGCATCGCCGTCAAGGGCGCCGCCTGACGCTTAACGGTCCATTCCGGCCCAGAGCTTTTCAAAGGCGCCGCATAAAGCGGCGCCTTATCTCTTTCATGGATTAAATTGATATGACTGGACTTTCCCCCGAAGCGGCCCAGCGCCTGAAAGGCATGGGCAAGATAGAATTCATCGCGCTCATGGCGCTCCTCATGGCGCTCAATGCGCTTGCCATCGACATCATGCTGCCCGGCCTCCAGCAGATCGGCGCCAGCCTCGGCGTGGAAAACGAGAACCATCGGCAATATGTCATTTCGGCCTACCTGATCGGCTTCGCCTTCGCGCAGCTTCTCTACGGCCCGGTCTCCGACCGTTTCGGCCGGCGCAGCCCCATGTTCTTCGGCCTTGCCATCTATGTCGTCTCCTCGCTTGCGGCGATCCTCGTGCCGAGCTTTGCCGCGCTCCTTGCGCTGCGCTTCATCCAGGGCATCGGCTCGGCCGCCATGCGCGTCATCACGGTCTCCATCGTCCGCGACGTCTTCGGCGGACGCGCGATGGCCGAGGTCATGTCGCTGATCATGATGGTGTTCATGGTCGTGCCGGTCATGGCGCCGGGCACGGGGCAGATCGTCATGCTGTTCGGCGAATGGCACCTGATCTTCGTCTTCATGGCGGTGATGGCCGCCGTCATCGGCACCTGGATGTACCTGCGCCTACCCGAGACGCTGCACGCCGACGACGTGCGCCCCTTCACGGTGCGCTCGGTACTCGGCGGCTTCCGCATCGTGCTGACGGACCGCGTGGCGCTCTGTTATACGCTGGCGAGCACCTTCATCTTCGGCGCGCTGTTCGGCTTCATCAACTCGGCCCAGCAGATCTATGTCGGCATCTACGAGCTCGGCGTGTGGTTCCCGCTCGCCTTTGCGGGCGTCGCCACCTTCATGGCGCTGTCGTCCTTCGTCAATTCGCGCCTCGTCGGCCGGTTCGGCATGCGGCGCCTATCGCATGGCGCGCTTTTGGGCTTCCTCGGCATCAACACGCTCTGGCTGGTGCTGACGATGCTGTGGACGCCGCATGTGCCCTTCCCGATCTTCATCGTGCTCTTCGCGCTGGCGATGTTCCAGTTCGGCTGGATCGGCTCGAACTTCAACTCGCTCGCCATGGAGCCGCTCGGCCACGTCGCCGGCACGGCCTCCTCCGTGCTCGGCTTCATGGGCACGGCCGGCGGCACGATCATCGGCGCGGTCATCGGCCAGTCCTTCAACGGCACGGCGCTGCCGCTCGTCACCGGCTTCTTCTCCGTGTCGATCGTCGGCCTCGTCTTCGTGCTCCTCGCCGAGCGCGGAAAGCTCTTCCAGCCGCACAACAAGCCGGTCTGAAACCGGCCGGCCTGAAACGAAAAAGCCCGACGGTCCCGCCGCCGGGCTTTTTTCCTGCCTCTTGCAGCGTCCGCCCCTTGCCCTATTCTCCCGCCAGCACAGGAGAGGCCCATGGCAGACGAACTGGTTTTCTACAGCAACCCTATGTCGCGCGGGCGCATCGCCCGCTGGATGCTGGAAGAGGTGCGCGCGCCCTACCGCATACAATGGCTGACCTATGACGGCTCGATGAAGGCGCCGGACTACCTCGCGCTCAACCCGATGGGCAAGGTGCCCGCCATCCGCCACGGCAAGGCGGTCGTTACCGAGGGCGCGGCGATCTGCGCCTATCTCGCCGACGCCTTCCCCGAAGCCGGCCTCGCACCGGCCAACGATGCCCGCGCCGACTACTACCGCTGGCTCTTCTTCGCCGCCGGCCCGCTGGAAACGGCCGTCTCCCTCAAGGCCTTCGGCATCGAGATCCCGAAGGAACGCCAGCGCAGCATCGGTTGCGGCAGCTTCGAAGCGGTGATGGACGCGTTATCGTTTGCCGTCGGCCGCACGCCCTATATTGCCGGCGAGACCTTCACGGCCGCCGACGTCTATGTGGGCGCACACGTCAACTGGGGCCTGCAGTTCAACACGATCGAGCCGCGGCCGGAATTCCAGGCCTATTGGGATCGCCTGAAGGATCGCCCCGCCTACCTGAAAGCCAGGGCCCTCGACGACGAGGAGATGCACCGCCAGCTTCAGGCGGCCAACGCCGGCTGATCAAGCCGTCAGCACGGTGCTTGCCGGCGGCGCGGCAGCCCGCATGCGGCCGGCCATATCCGGAAGGCCGGCGGAGGGCGTCGCCCGCATCACGCGGTCGCGCCCGGCCTCCTTGGCGGCATAGAGCGCGCTGTCGGCGGCGGAATGCAGCCGGTCGAAATCCGCCCCGAAGGTCGCGACATCGGCAAGGCCGATGCTGACGGACATGCGGATATCGCCCGCCCCCGAGGCGATGGCGATACCCGCCGTCTCCCGGCGCAGCATTTCCGCGAAAGCTTCGGCCCGGGCGATATCGTGCACCGGCGCGAAGAGCGCGAATTCCTCGCCGCCGAAGCGGCAGAACAGCATGCCATCCTCCAGCAGGGCGCTGACGCAGGCGGAAAAACGCTTCAGCACCGTATCGCCGGCGACATGGCCGTGCGTGTCGTTGATCGCCTTGAAGCGGTCGAGGTCGAAGATCATCAGCGTGCCCTGCCCCTTGCCGGAGAGCCGCGTCTGGATATCTTCGAGGAAGGAGCCGCGGTTGGGTATCCCGGTCAGCGCGTCGGTGCGCGAAGCCTGCCGGTAAAGCGCCTCGCCCCGCTCCTTGATGAGCACCAGCATGGCGACGGCGGCAAGGATCGTGTGGGCGAAGAGCTCCAGCGAGAACACGGCGAACCAGGCGGAATAGGCCGTGCCGTGGGCAAGCTGCGCCGGCGTGAGGATCGCCATGGGAATGCGCAGCGAATAGATGACGCCGTGGGTGAGGAAGAAGACGGCGGACATGGTGCGGGTCGGCAGCCTTTCGCCGCCGCGTCCGCGCCAGATGTCGACGCCCATCCAGAGCGAATAGGTGGTGATGATCACCGAGGAGAGGATGATGCGGTTGTTCACATCGCCCGAGACCTGCGGCAGGAAAAGATAGGCGAGCCCCCAAAGCGCCGGCCCGGTGAGCACGACCGGCAGATGGACACGCCGGCGGTCGAAGACCCGGAAGCCCGCCCACATGAGGGCATAGGCGAAGGCGGCGAGCGCATTGCTGAGCCCGACGGTCAACAGGGGAAAGCCGACCGGGCGAAGCGCATAGAGCAGCGTGCACAGCGAGCCGACCCACATGGAAACGCACCAGTAGCCGGCCGCCGCATGGCGCCGGTCGGTCAGCCAGACCTGGAGCATGAAAATCCCGACGACCATGGTCGACAGGAAGGTACAGATCATCAAGGTCGATATGCTGATGATATCTTCAATCAAGGCACGCACTCCGCACGCGGCGAGACTAGGCGCAAACCTTGAAGACTTCGCAAACGAAAACGGCGGGCCGAGGCCCGCCGTCGTCTCGATTCCGTATCCCGAAGGAAGGTCAGCCGGCGAGTGCCGAAGCGACCGCCTCGATGGCATCGGCCGCCTTGCCGCCGTCCGGCCCGCCGGCCTGCGCCATGTCGGGACGCCCGCCGCCGCCCTTGCCGCCGAGCGCCTCGGAGGCGCGGCGCACGAGGTCGACCGCGCTGAAGCGGCCCGTCAGGTCTTCCGTCACGGCCACCACGGCGCTCGCCTTGCCGTCCGGCGAAACGCCGACGAAGGCGACGACGCCGGAACCGAGGCTCTTCTTGCCCTCGTCGGCAAGGCTCTTCAGGTCCTTCGGCTCGACGCCGGTGACGACCTTGCCGAGATATTTGAGGCCGGCGACCTCGCGCACGCCCTCGTCCCCGCCGGCCGAACCGCCGCCGGACAGCGCCAGCTTCTTCTTCGCCTCGGTGAGTTCGCGCTCCAGCTTGCGGCGCTCGTCGACCAGCGCCTCGACGCGGGCGAGCACTTCGTTCGGCTGGGCCTTCAGCGCCGTGGCGAGCGCCTTCACGCGCTCGTCCTGCTCGGCGAGATAGGCGCGGGCCGCCTCGCCCGTCAGCGCTTCGAGACGGCGCACGCCCGAGCCGACAGCGCTTTCCGAAACGATGCGTACGAGGCCGATCTCGCCCGTGGCGGAAACATGCGTGCCGCCGCAAAGCTCGACCGAATAGGGCCGGTTCGCCTTGGCGCCGCGAACGTCCGTGCCCATGGAGACGACGCGGACCTCATCGCCGTACTTCTCGCCGAAGAGCGCCATGGCGCCCTCGGCAATCGCGTCGTCCACGGTCATCAGGCGCGTGGTGACGGGCGCGTTCTGCACGATGATCTCGTTGGCCATGTCCTCGATGACGCGCAGTTCCTCGGCCGACATGGGCTTGGGGTGCGAGACGTCGAAGCGCAGGCGCTCGGGCGCGACGAGCGAGCCCTTCTGCGCGACATGGGTGCCGAGCACCTCGCGCAGCGCCTCGTGCAGGAGGTGGGTCGCCGAATGGTTGGCGCGAAGGCGCGAGCGGCGAGCATGGTCGACCGTCAGCGCCACGGCATCGCCCACCTTGAGCGTGCCTTCTGCGACGGTCGCCACATGGACGAAAAGGCCCTCGCCCTTCTTATGCGTATCGGAAACGGAAAGCTTCGCATTGTCGCCCGCAATCGTGCCCGTATCGCCCATCTGGCCGCCGGATTCGCCGTAGAACGGCGTCTGGTTGAAGACGATCTGCACCTCATCGCCGGCCGAGGCGGAATCGACCGCCTTGCCGTCGCGGACGATCGCCTGGACGACGCCCTCGGCCGTCTCGGTGTCGTAGCCGAGGAATTCGCTCGCGCCGAACTTCTCCTTCAGCTCGAACCAGATCGTCTCGGTCGCCTTGTCGCCCGAGCCAGCCCAGTGCGAGCGCGCCTCGGCCTTCTGGCGCTCCATGGCATCGGTGAAGCCGGCAAGGTCGACGCCGATCTCGCGGGCGCGCAGCGCGTCCTGCGTCAGGTCCAGCGGGAAGCCGTAGGTGTCGTAGAGCTTGAAGGCGGTCTCGCCGTCCAGCATGTCGCCCTTGTGAAGCGTACCGGTCGCGTCGGAGAGGAGGGTAAGGCCGCGCTCCAGCGTGGTGCGGAAGCGGGTTTCCTCCAGCTTCAGCGTCTCGGAGATGAGCGCCTCCGCGCGCTGGAGCTCGGGATAGGCGCGGCCCATTTCGCCGACCAGCGTCGGCAGCAGCTTCCACATCAGCGGCTCCTTGGCGCCGAGCAGCTGGGCGTGGCGCATGGCGCGGCGCATGATGCGGCGCAGCACATAGCCGCGGCCATCCTTGGCCGGCAGCACACCGTCGGCAATCAGGAAGGCGGAGGAGCGCAGGTGGTCGGCGATGACGCGGTGGCTGGCGCGCGCCTCGCCCTCGGCCGGAACGCCGGTCGCCTCGACCGAGGCCTCGATCAGCGCGCGGAAGAGGTCGATATCATAGTTGTCGTGCTTGCCCTGGAGGAGCGCGGCGATGCGCTCGAGGCCCATGCCGGTGTCGATGGACGGGCGCGGCAGGTCGACGCGCTCTTCCTTCGTCAACTGCTCGAACTGCATGAAGACGAGGTTCCAGATCTCGATGAAGCGGTCGCCGTCCTCTTCCGGCGAGCCGGGCGGGCCGCCCCAGATGTGGTCGCCGTGGTCGTAGAAGATTTCCGAACAGGGGCCGCACGGGCCGGTATCGCCCATCGCCCAGAAATTGTCGCTGGTCGGGATGCGGATGATGCGGTCGTCGGAAAGGCCGGCAATCTTCTTCCACAGGTCGAAAGCCTGGTCGTCCGTGTGGTAGACGGTGACGAGCAGCCGCGTCCTGTCGATGCCGAATTCCTTCGTGATCAGGTTCCACGCAAGCTCGATCGCGCGCTCCTTGAAGTAGTCGCCGAAGGAGAAGTTGCCGAGCATCTCGAAGAAGGTGTGGTGGCGCGCGGTATAGCCGACATTGTCGAGGTCGTTGTGCTTGCCGCCGGCGCGCACGCATTTCTGCGCGGTGACCGCCGTGGAATAGGGACGCGTCTCGAGGCCGGTGAAGACGTTCTTGAACTGCACCATGCCGGCATTGGTGAACATCAGGGTCGGGTCGTTGCGCGGCACGAGCGGACTGGACGGCACGACCTCGTGTCCGTTCTTTCGGAAATAGTCGAGGAAAGTCGACCGGATCTCATTCACGCCGCTCATATCGCGTCCTTCATCTTGCCCTGCGCACGCCGGTGGCCGGCGCGTCATCCACCCAATGTCACGTTCAGCAGATGCGAAATCGCCCCGCCGGCCGGAGTGCCCGCCGGAGGCCGCAAGGGCCATCCATCCGCGAATTCCGTCGAAGTTGCACGCGCCTGCCGACAGCCTTCCCAAAAAGGCCGGAAACCCCGGGCGCGCGCGAGAACCCAAGGCTTTTATCGCCCGCCTCGGCGCCTGTCCAGACACCAAAAAACCGGCCTTTCGCGAAGAAGAGGCCGGTCTTTCGAGTTTTTCACCACCGTTGCGCGGCGATTACACTTCGCCGTCGGCGCCGTCGTTCGGATCCGGCCCGCCGTTCTCCAGGAAGCGGTCGGCGATGAGACCGGCATTCTGGCGCAGCGCCGTCTCGATCTCGCGGGCGAGATCCGGGTTGTCGCGCAGGAACGTCTTGGCGTTCTCGCGGCCCTGGCCGAGGCGCTGGCTGTTGTAGGAGAACCAGGCGCCCGATTTCTCGACGATGCCGGCCTTGACGCCGAGGTCGATGAGCTCGCCCGTCTTGGACACACCCTCGCCGTACATGATGTCGAACTCGACCTGCTTGAAGGGCGGGGCCATCTTGTTCTTGACGACCTTGACACGGGTCTGGTTGCCGATCACCTCGTCGCGCTCCTTGACGGCGCCGATGCGGCGGATGTCGAGGCGGACGGAGGCGTAGAACTTCAGCGCGTTACCGCCGGTCGTCACTTCCGGCGAACCGTAGACGACGCCGATCTTCATGCGGATCTGGTTGATGAAGATGACCATCGTGTTGGACTTGGAGATGGACGCCGTCAGCTTGCGCAGCGCCTGGCTCATCAGGCGGGCCTGGAGGCCGGGCAGGCTTTCGCCCATCTCGCCCTCGATTTCGGCACGCGGCGTAAGCGCGGCGACCGAGTCGACGACCAGCACGTCGATGGCGCCGGAGCGCACCAGCGTGTCGGTGATCTCGAGCGCCTGCTCGCCGGTGTCCGGCTGCGAGATCAGGAGGTTTTCGAGATCGACGCCGAGCTTGCGGGCATAGACCGGATCGAGCGCGTGTTCGGCGTCGACGAAGGCGCAGATGCCGCCCTTCTTCTGGGATTCGGCGATGGTCTGCAGCGCCAGCGTCGTCTTGCCCGAGCTTTCCGGCCCGTAGATCTCGATGATGCGGCCCTTCGGCAGGCCGCCGATGCCGAGCGCGACGTCGAGGCTGAGCGAACCCGTCGAGACCGTCTCGACCTCGATCACGCTGTCCTTGCCGCCGAGCTTCATGATGGAGCCCTTGCCGAACGAGCGCTCGATCTGGGAGAGAGCCGCTTCGAGTGCCTTGCTTTTATCCACTGTTTTATCCTCTACGAGCCGCAAAGTGTTCTGTGCCATTTGGTCCACCTTTAGGTTATTGAAGCAAGACAGGCAACGAAGCCGCCGATGAAAGCTATGTACACATTTTGTTCTCGTTTTGCAAGGCACCATCATCCATTTGAATGGATTTGTGAATCGAGTGCGTGTTCTATTTTCGTTTCCGGTGGATGGAACAGGCGGACGAACAGGTCCGGAACCCCTGCCGCGGCGGGCGTTCGGGGCCGAATCGGCGCATAGAGGATGACGATGACGGGTAGCAGGATACTGGTGCTGGGCGGCGCCCATGTGGACAGGCGTGGGCGCATCGCCGGCGAGACGGCGCCGGGGGCGAGCAATCCGGGAACGTGGTTCGTGGAAGCGGGCGGCGGCGCGTTCAACGCGGCGCGCAACCTCGCCCGGCTCGGCCACCGCGTGCGGCTCGTCTCGCCGCGCGGCGGGGATGCGGACGGCGATATCGTGACGGCGGCGGCGGAAGCGGCGGGCGTCGAGGACACGCCCTTCGTCTTCCTCGACCGTGCAACGCCGAGCTATACCGCGATCATCGAGCGGGACGGCAACCTCGTCGTCGCGCTCGCCGACATGGAGCTCTACCGGCTTTTCTCGCCGCGCCGCCTGCAGCAGCGGGCGATGCGCGAGGCGATGGCGGAGGCCGATATTCTCCTCACCGACGCCAACCTGACGGCCGAAACGCTTGCCGCGATCGCCCGGGCTGCGACGTCCTTGCGGCTGCCGCTCGCCGGCATCGCCATCTCGCCGGCGAAGGTCGTGCGGTTCAGGGAAAACCTTTCCGCCCTCGCCTTCCTCTTCATGAACGAGGCGGAGGCCCGCACGCTGACAGGCGCTTCGCCGGAGGACCCGGCCGACTGGCCGAAGGCGCTGCGCGAAGCAGGGCTTTCCGCAGGCGTGGTGACACGCGGCGGCCGGGGCGTCGTCGCCTTCGACGAGACGGGCGCCGCCCTCGTCGTGCCGCCGGATATCCCCGCGCTCGGCGACGTCACCGGGGCGGGCGATTCGCTCGCCTCCGGTTTCCTCAGCGCCTGGGCCCGTGGCGCGGGGATCGGCGAGGCGCTGCGCCATGGCGTGGCGGCGGCGGCCATCACCGTGCGCTCGCCCCTCGCCGTCGCCGAGGAAATGTCGGAAGAGGCGCTTGCCGACGCACTTTTTCTTGTGCCGAAGGCCGAAATCCTGTCATGAGACTTTTTTGCCCAGGATTCCTCCCAGGATCGCGTAAGGACACGTCATGACCAGCCCCCTCACCCCCAGCCTGCCGCTGCAATATTCCGCCGAAGTCGCCGCCGCCAAGGTGCGCGGCGCGCCGATCGTCGCCCTCGAATCGACCATCATCACCCACGGCATGCCCTATCCCGGCAATCTCGACATGGCGCGCAGCGTCGAGCGCATCATCCGCGAGGAAGGCGCCGTGCCGGCCACCATCGTGGTGATCGACGGCGTGCTGCATATCGGCCTTGAGGATGCGCAGCTCGAAGCGCTCTCGCAGAGCGAGGGCGCCATGAAGGTCTCGCGCGCCGACCTCGCCTTCGCCATCGCCGAGCGCCGCACGGGCGCCACCACGGTCGCCGCGACGATGATCGGCGCGGCGCTTGCCGGCATCAGGGTCTTCGCCACCGGCGGCATCGGCGGCGTGCATCGCGGCGCGGAGCAAAGCTTCGACATTTCCGCCGACCTCGAGGAGCTGGCGCGCACCGGCGTCATCGTCGTCTGCGCCGGTGCCAAGGCGATCCTCGACATTCCGAAGACGCTGGAAGTGCTGGAGACCCGCGGCGTGCCGGTCGTCACCTACGACAGCCCGGTCTTCCCGGCCTTCTGGTCGCGCGATTCGGGACTCAAGAGCCCGCTGATGCTCAACAGCCCTGCCGCCATCGCCAATTTCCAGGCGGTGCGCGAAGAGCTCGGCATCACAGGCGGCATGCTGATCGCCAATCCCGTGCCAGAGGCCGACGAGATCCCGCGCGAGGAAATGGAGATCTACATCGCCCGCGCGATCGACAACGCCGAGCGCGACGAGATCGCCGGCAAGGCCGTCACCCCCTACCTGCTCGACAACCTCTTCCACCTGACGGACGGGCGCAGCCTCAAGACGAACATCGCACTGGTGGAGAACAACGCGCGGCTGGCGGCGGAGATCGCCGTGGCACTGGTGGATTGATATTCGCGGGCGGCCGGTTCACGCCGACCGCTTTTCTCGGTGCTTCGCCGTCTCTTTCCTGTCGCCCCGCCACCGTGCAGCACCACCCTCCAAGGTCGTCATCCTCGGGCTTGACCCGAGGATCCACACGGCACCTGCGGCTGTGGATGCTCGGGTCAAGCCCGAGCATGACGGAGGAGAGGGTGCGGCCCGGATGGTGGGGGATAGAGTAAGCAGCCGCCTCCCCCCATCCATCGAAGCCGCACAGCGCAAACGCCGCCCCGCAGCCTCACGCGTCCAGCATCTCCCGCACCGCCTCGGCAAGCTGCTTCAGCGAGAAGGGCTTCGGCAGGAAGCCGAATTTGGCGTCGGCGGGCAGGTTGCGGGCGAAGGCGTCTTCGGCGTAACCGGAGACGAAGATGAACTTCATGTCCGGATAGGTCTTGCGCAATTCGCGCAGCAGCGACGGCCCGTCCATTTCCGGCATGACGACGTCCGAGACGACGATGTCGACCGCGCCGTCCAGCTCTTCCATGATCTCGAGTGCTTCCACGCCGGAGCCGGCCTCGTGCACCGTGTAGCCGCGGGTCTCCAGCATGCGCTTGCCGCCGCGGCGCACCGCCTCCTCGTCCTCGACGAGAAGGACGACGGCAGAGCCGCCGGTCAGGTCGCGCGGCTCCTTTTCCGGCGCCGGGAGGGCGGCAGCGGCCTGCCCGCCACCGGCCTGCGGCACCGCCTCGGCTTCCGGCACGATCTCCTCGATATGGCGCGGCATGAGGATGCGGAAGGTGGTGCCCTTGCCGACCTCGGAATCGAGGTAGATGTAGCCGCCCGACTGCTTGACGATGCCGTAGACCATGGAAAGGCCGAGGCCCGTGCCCTTGCCCACTTCCTTGGTGGTGAAGAAGGGCTCGAAGATCTTGTCGATGATCTCCTGCGGAATGCCGGTGCCCTGGTCGGCGACCTCCACCTCCACATAGTCGCCCGGCGGCAGGTCGCGCAGGTTGCGCGCGGCCGCTTCCTCGGCGGGCACGTTGCGCGTGCGGAAGGTGATCGTGCCGCCCTCCGGCATGGCGTCGCGCGCATTGACGGCAAGGTTGATCAGCACCTGCTCGAACTGGCCGAGGTCCGTCTTCACCGCCCAGAGGTCGCGGCCGTATTCCACGTCGATCTTGACGTTGGTGCCGGTCATGCGGTCGACGAGCATGCGCAGGTCGCCGATGACGTCGGTGAGGTTGAGGACGGTCGGGCGCATCGTCTGCTTGCGCGAAAAGGCGAGAAGCTGGCGCACCAGCACGGCGGCGCGGTTGGCGTTGCGCTTGATCTCCATGAGATCGGCAAAGCTCGCATCCGAAGGGCGCGCGGAGAGCAGCAGGTGGTCGGAGGAGAGCAGGATCGCCGTCAGCACGTTGTTGAAGTCGTGCGCGATGCCGCCGGCAAGCGTGCCCACCGCGTTCATCTTCTGCGTCTGCGCCATCTGCGTTTCGAGCGCCTTCTGCTCGGTGATCTCGACGGCATAGACGATGGCCGCCTCTTCCGGCGCCTCGTCGCTCTGGTCGATGACGGCGTTCACGTAGAAGCGGAAATGCCGGCCGTCATCGGCCGGATGCAGGGAATCGATGGGCGGAATGTCGCCCTGCCGGTCCTTGGCCGCCTCCACGGCGGCTTCGAGGCGCGCGCGATCGGTCTCGTGCACGATGGTCTCGAGCTTGACGCCGCGGTCGATGTCGTCCCGCGAGACGACACCGGAAAAGAGCTTCAGGAAGGGCGCATTGGTGCGCAGGATGCGCCCGTCCCCGTCGACGGAGGCGATCGCCATCGGCGTATTGTTGAAGAAGCGCGTGAAGCGCATCGAGGCGATGGAGGCGGACTGGTCGTTCTGCCCGCCCTCCTCGCGCGCCAGCACGATGGTGCGGCTTTCGCCCGGCGCGCCGTCGCGCATGGAGGAGACACGGTGCACGATGCGCACCGGAAGGCTCTGGCCGTTGGTCTTGCGCAGGTCGAGGTCCAGCGTCTCGGTGCGCTTGAGGCCGGGCTCGGCCTGCACGGACTGGATGAGCGCAAGCCCCTCGCCCGCCACGACGTCGGCAATGGCGAGCGAACCGGGCTGGAATTTCGTCAGGTCGATGCCGAGCCATTCGGCGAGCGTCGCATTGAGATAGACGATCTCGCCCTTGCGCCCGGCGGAGAAGAAGCCGGCCGGCGCATGGTCGAGATAATCGATGGCGTTCTGCAATTCCTTGAAGAAGCGCTCCTGGTCGTCCCGCTCGGAGGTGATGTCGGAAATCTGCCAGATATAGAGCGGCTGGCCGCCCTTGCGGCTCGGCAGCACGCGCGCCTTGAGGCGATACCAGTGCGCGCCGGAGCCGCTGGAGGAGGCGGCGTTGAGCGTCTTCTGGACGCGGAATTCCTCCGCGCCCTCCTTGCCCTCGTGCAGGCCGTTGGTCAGGCGGTAGACGGCCTCCGTCGCCTCGCGGTTGCGCGACAGCAGCGTTTCGAGCGTCTGGATTTCCGCGCCGCCCTTCGCCCCGGTCAGCGCGCCGTAGGCGGCGTTGGCATAGACGATGCGGCCCTTGCGGTCGGTGACGACGGTGCCGTCGGGATGGGAATCGAGGAAGGACTGGGCAAGCTCGCCGGAATCCTTCGCCTCCGGCATCACCTCGATGAAGCCAATGAGCGCGGAAACGACGAAGAAGATGCCGGCCATGGCGAGAACGCCGAGAACGCCGAGCACCAGTTCGTTGTCGAGCTGGTTCTTGAAGACGATGAACGCGCCGGCGGAGGCCGCCAGCACGAGGGCGAGCAGCACGATCCGCAACGCGACCGCCGGCCGCATGCCGCGGTCCACGATCGGCATAGTGTCCTCGCCCGGCCGCTTCATCGTCGTCATCAATCCCTCGTCTGCACCGGCGCGCGGCACTGTCTGCCATCCGCATGCGATGCGGGAATCATGTTTATCCGCCCGAGGGAAGCGCAAAAAGCCGTCGAGGGGAAGCAAGGCCGCCAATTCACAGGGAATATTCCCGCTGATTCCGCCGATTGCCGGCTGCGGGGCCGCCCAGGCCGGCAATCGGCGCTGGACAACCGGCGAAGGCGGCTTGTAGGAGCCCGAAAAAAGCCTTCAAATGCAGCCACCGTGCCGAAAAGGAGTAACCGCCCATGTTCCAGGAGATTCTCACCGAGAACGGCACGAAGTTCATCGTCGCCGCCGTGGTGGTGCTGCTCGGCCTTCTGTGCCTCGCGCTCGTGTTGTGGATCGTCCGCGGCCGCCCCTCCTCGCCGTTCATCCGCGGCGGGCGCAATCGGCTGCCGCGCCTTGCCGTGCTCGACGCCGCGGCGATCGATACGCGCCGCCGGCTCGTGCTGGTGCGCCGCGACGACGTGGAACATCTCATCATGATCGGCGGACCGACGGACGTGGTGATCGAATCGCGCATCGTGTCCACGCCGGCCGAAAGCACCGCGCAGCCGGTGGAGCAGAAGGCGCACAAGGCCGAGCCCGTGCAGCAGCCGGCGCAGGAACCTCTCACCAGGCCGGTCGAAACGCCGGTCGCCGCCCGTTCCGCCGCCGTCGCGACGGCAAGCGCCGCCGAGCGCCGCCCGGCCAACCAGCCCGACGGCGTTTCCGCCATGGGCAAGGTGCTCTACGCCGCCGACGAGGAGACCGCCGCCCGCCCCGTGCCGGTCCGCCCGGTTTCCCAGCCGGCAACCGCCCATCAGGTGCAGGCCGCGGCCCAGCAGCGCACGCCGGAGCGGCGCGTGGAAGACCTTCTGGAACAGAACCGCCAGCGCGTGCTGACGCCGCAGGTCGCGGCAACCACCACCGCGGCCCAGGGCCAGGCCGTGCAGCGCCCGGTGACGGCGGCGAATGCGAAGCCGGCGGAAAAAACCGCCGACAATCCGGCGCTGATCAGCGAATTCGAAAAGATCCTCGAAGCGGAAATGACGAGCAACGCGGCCCTCGCCGCGCCCGCGCGCGCCGCCGTGCAGCCGGTCGCCGCATCCGGGCAGGGCTTCGGCGCAACCGGCCAGGGCCAGCAGCCGCCCGCCAAGAGCCGGGAAGAGACCGAGGCGGAAATGGCGCGCCTGCTCGGCGAGATCGCGGCCAACCGCAAATCCTGAAGCCACGGCACCCCAAAGAAAAAGCCGCTGGAAACGGACGTTTCCGACGGCTTTCAATTGGTGGTGCAGCCCGAAGCCGGCCTGCACCGGATATTCCGGTGTCGTTCCTTCAAGGCGGTGCCTGCGGGCCTCCTCGGGCCCGCGGGACGCGCCTATTCGTCGCGATACACCTTCTCCCTGCGTTCATGGCGCTCCTGCGCCTCGATCGAGAGCGTGGCGATCGGGCGGGCGTCGAGACGCTTGAGGCCGATCGGTTCTCCCGTTTCCTCGCAATAGCCGTAGGTGCCTTCGTCGAGACGCTGCAGTGCCGCATCGATCTTGGAGATCAGCTTGCGCTGGCGATCGCGTGCCCGAAGTTCGATGGCCCGGTCGGTTTCCGAGGATGCCCGGTCCGCGAGGTCCGGGTGGTTGGCGCTTTCTTCCGCCAGATGATCGAGGGTTTCGCGCGCTTCGCGCAGAATATCGTTTTTCCAGGCGTTCAGCTTCGCTCGAAAGTAAGCCCGCTGGTTTGCGTTCATGAATTCCTCGTCCTCGTCGAGGACGAAATTGCTAAGATCGATCTTCTCACTCAACGCGATTCTCCTGAAGAACATCTCAAGGCGCGCTGTATATCCCTACGGGTTTCCTGATTCAAGCCTGCCGGGAATTACCCACGGTTTTCGCGCCTGCCTTGATCTGCGGTCCTTGCCCGACGAATATTTCATCAAGATTACAACGGGATGGCAAAACCCGCCGATGGAAGGGCGAAACCATTTGCCCTTTCCCGCAAGACGGAGGCCGCGACCGGACTGCCTTTCCGGCCCCGTCCCGCCGCCATACGGGCAGGAACGCGCATCCTTCCTATAGATAGTGCGCGTTTTGCTTTCGCGAAGCTGTCGTCCGTTCAAAAGCGGTTGATCTTTCCGGCGCGGGAAGACATGAAATCGGAAAGCGCCGCCGATCACCGGCCGCGGGCGGATGGAGGACACGACTTGGCATCTCTCGGCACGCCGGCTTTCCGGCTCTATATCCTCCGCCACGCCCGCGCCGCCTGGACGCAGCCCGGCCAGTCCGATTTCGACCGCGCGCTCGACGACGAGGGCTTCGCGGAGGCCGAGGTGATCGCCGAGGAAGCGGCAGACCAGGGCTACCGCCCGGACGTCATCTTCTCCTCAACCGCCGTGCGCTGCCACCAGACGGCGGAACCCTTCCACCGCACGATGAGCGAGGAGCTCCCCATCGCCTATGTGGATTCGCTCTATTCCGGCACGGTCGACACCTATGCCGAGCTCGCCTTCGCCGAGCGGCAGGAAAAGGCCGTGATGATCGTCGGGCACAATCCGATGATCGAGGAGTTCTTCTTCCGCCTCGTCGGCAAGGCGATGGCCGAGACGGCCGCCCCCTTCGGCTATCCGACCGCGGGCCTTGCCATCGTCGATTTCGACAAACGCCCGACGGAGGCGGACTACAGCGGCGCCTGCCTTGCCGGCTTCATGGCGCCGAACCGGGTCACCTGAACGAAACGGCGGCGCCTCTTTTTTCGCCGGGCCGCGCTTCCTATATCGCCTTCGATGCTGGAAAGAGACCGTGCCGCCTAGCCTGACCACTCTCACAGACGACGCCCTGCTGGCGCTCGATACGCTCGCCGGGCGCGCCGCCGGCCTCGTCAACCCGTCGATCCGCCTCGGCGTGACGGGCCTTTCGCGCGCCGGCAAGACGGTCTTCATCTCCTCCCTCGTGCACAATCTCCTCAACGGCGGGCGCCTGCCGCTGCTCGAAGCGGTGCGCTCGGGCCGCGTCTCGAAGATCAGGCTGGAGCCGCAGCCGGACGATGCCGTGCCGCGCTTCCAGTACGAGGATCATATCCGCGCCCTCGTCGCCGACCGGCTCTGGCCCAATTCGACCCGCGCCATCTCGCAGCTGCGCATCACGCTCGACTACGAAAGCGCCTCCGGCTGGAACCGGATGTTCTCGCCGGGGCGCCTTTCCATCGATATCGTCGACTATCCCGGCGAATGGCTGCTCGACCTGCCGCTGCTCGGGCAGGATTTCCGCACCTTCAGCGAAAACACAGTGGCGCTCGCCGGCTCCGGCATCCGCGCCGAGCTTGCCCGCGACTGGCTCGCCCTTTCCGCCACCGTCGATCCCGCCGCCGCGGCCGAGGAGGCGACGGCGCGTTCCCTTGCGGAGAGCTTCACCGCCTACCTCAAGGCCTGCAAATCCGACGAACGCTCGCTCTCCACCCTGCCGCCCGGCCGCTTCCTGATGCCCGGCGACCTCGAAGGCTCGCCCGCCCTCACCTTCGCACCGCTGCCGGGCCTGCCGGAGGGAAAACCGGCCCGGGGCTCACTGCACGCGATGATGGAGCGCCGCTACGAGGCCTACAAGACCCATGTGGTGCGCCCCTTCTTCCGCGAGCATTTCGCCCGCCTCGACCGGCAGATCGTGCTGATCGACGCGCTCCAGGCGATCAACCGCGGCGCGGAAGCCGTGCACGACCTCGAACGTGCGCTCGGCGACGTGCTCGACTGCTTCCGCGCCGGCACCAACGGCTTCCTCTCCTCGCTCGTCACCAGGCGCATCGACCGCATCGTGATCGCCGCCACCAAGGCCGACCACCTGCACCACGAGAGCCATCCGCGGCTGGAGGCCGTCACGCGCCGGCTCGTTGAGCGGGCCATCGAGCGCATCGGCATGAGCGGGGCGGGCATCGAGGTGATGGCGCTCGCCTCCGTGCGCGCCACCCGCGAGGCGACCGTCAAGCACGACGGCGAGGACCTGCCGGTCATCGTCGGAACGCCGATGGCGGGCGAGACGATCGACGGCGAGACCTTCGACGGCGAAAGGAAAACCGCCATATTTCCCGGTGACTTGCCGAAGAATCCGGACTCGCTTTTTCAGGAACTTGAATCGCATTCCGAAGGCGATCCGCCGCTTCTCAACTTCGTGCGCTTCCGCCCGCCACATATCGAGGAGACCGGCGGCGGCCTGAAACTGTCGGTGCCGCATATCCGGCTCGACCGCGCGCTGCAATATCTCATCGGAGACCGGCTCGCATGACCGACCGTTCGCGCAGGCCCGCCGCCTTTTCGCTCTCACCCGACGCACCGGCGAAAGAGCCTCGCCGCCCCGCCGCCTTCGAGGATGCGGTGACGCTGACGCCGGATGCGGACGACCCCTTCATCGAAACGACCGCCGACCTGCCGGACCTCGTGCCGCCGGTGGCGACGCCCCGCCCCCGGCGCCTCACGCTCGGGCGCATCGCGGCAGGCGCGCTCAGCCTTCTCGTCTCGCTCGCCGTCGGCTTGTGGGTGGACGCGCTGATTCGCGATCTTTTCAGCCGCAACGACTGGCTCGGCTATCTTGCGCTTGCCGCCGCCGCCGTCGCCGTGCTGGCGCTGCTCGGCATCGTTTTGCGGGAGCTTTCCGGCCTGCGCGGCCTTGCCGCCGTGCAGGATCTCAAGCGCGATATCGCGGATGCCGCGGCCTCGCCTTCACCCGCCGTCGGCCGGGCCATCGTCGCCCGGCTCGTGCATCTCCTTGCCGCCCGCCCGCAGACGGCGCGCGGCCGGGCGCGGCTCGCCGAGACAGAAGGCGAGATCATCGATGCCGCCCAGCTCGTCGACCTTGCCGAACGCGAGCTCATGGCCCCGCTCGACCGCGAGGCGCGCGCCCTCATCCTCGGCGCGGCCAAGCGCGTCTCCATCGTCACGGCGGTCAGCCCGCGCGCGCTCGTCGACCTCGGCTACGTGATCTTCGAAAGCAGCCGGCTGGTGCGCGCCATGGCCGAGCTTTACGGCGGGCATCCGGGCAAGATCGGCATGCTGCGGCTGATGCGCGACGTCATCGCCCATCTCGCTGTCACCGGGTCGATCGCCATGGGAGACAGCCTCGTGCAGCAGGTGCTCGGCCACGGGCTTGCCTCAAAGCTCTCCGCGCGGCTCGGCGAAGGCGTCATCAACGGGCTGATGACGGCGCGGATCGGCATCGCCGCCATGGACCTCTGCCGGCCGATGCCCTTCCGCGCGCTGAAACGGCCGGGCATCGGCGATTTCATCGGCGACCTTGCGCCGGGTTCGGCGGCCGGCCGGCGCGACGAAGCGTGACCTCACGGCAACACCCCGGTTTTCCGGGCGTGAGCCGATACCAAATCCTGCGGGACGGGCACGGCGGGAAACCGTCCATTAACCATTTTCGCGCAAACCTTCTCGCCAGAAAAGCAGGCCAGATGGCCATCGCCCGTCAAGGATCGTTCATGTATTCGCGCACTTCTTTGATCGCCCGCGCTTCCGCAGCGGCCATCCTCGCAGCCACCACCTTCGCCCTTCCGGCCGCCGCAGGCTCGCGCGACAAGGCGTTCTTCGATCAGGTCGCCGGCAACTGGCAGGGCAGCGGCGAGATCGTCGCCGGCAAGTACAAGGGCACCAAGTTCAACTGCAACCTGACGGGCGATCCGGCAGCCGCCAGGGATGCCGGCATCCAGCTCGACGGCTTCTGCCGCGTCGGCGTCTTCAAGCAGCCGATGTCCGCGCTGATCACGCGCTCGGGCGGCACCTACAAGGGCAAGTTCCTCGACGGGGCGGCCGGCAAGGGCCTCGACATCACCTCCGGCCAGGTCGCCGGCAACAAGGTCGTCGTCGGCATCAACCGCCAGAAGCTCAACGGCGCGATGATCGCTCGCCTCGAAAGCGAGAACAAGATGAACATCACCATCTCGGTGAAGGTCGAAAGCCGGATGATTCCCGTCATCGGCCTGTCGCTCGACCGCAATCTCGACGACATCGCGGTCGGTTCGATCAAGTAACCCGCCACCACTCCGGGCCGGCGCTTGCCGGCTCGATTCCCGCCACATCCGCCTCCTTCAGCCAGTCCGCCACCGCGCGTCCCTCGACCTCCATCGCGGGCGCGATGTCGGCGAGCGGCATCAGCACGAAGCCGCGGCCGGTCATGCGCGGATGCGGCAGCTCCAGCCGGCCGCCGGCCTGCGCCACGCCCTCATAGGTCAGCACGTCGATGTCGATGGTGCGTGGCCCCCAGCGCTCCTTGCGCTCGCGCTTCATGTCGCGCTCGATGCCCAGGCAGGTGTCGAGCAGCGCCTCGGGGGAAAGCGTCGTCTCCACCAGCGCGCAGGCGTTGAAGAACCAGTCCTGGTCCGTCTTGCCCCACGGCGGCGTGCGATAGAGCCGCGAGACGGCGGCGACGCGGCAATCCGCCCGCCCGTCGAGCGCCTGCAAGGCATCGGTCATCGCGCGGACGGGATCGCCGATATTGCCGCCGAGGCCGAGCGCGGCCCGGCGAAACACCTCAGACGGCATGGTCGACCGTCACCTGCACATAGTCGAGCACGCCCGGAACCGGCGCGCTCGGCTTGCGAACCGTAATCCGTGCGCGAAAAATCTGCGGGAAGCGGGCGCAGAGCGCGACGGCGATCTCCTGCGCCACCGCCTCGATGAGGTAGCGGCGCCGGCCGAGCACGATCTTCTCGATCTCCTTGAAGGCGACGCCGTAATCGACGGTCGATTCGATATCGTCGTCGGAAAGCGGGCGCTCCGGGCGCACGTCGAGTTCCGCATCGACGAAGAAGCGCTGGCCGAGGAATTCCTCGGCGTCGTGCAGCCCATGGCGGGCGAAGAAGGCGCAGTTCTTGAGCGTGATCGTATAGGTGCTGGTCATGGTTCGTCCTGTCTGGCCCGCCGTCAGGCGTGCGTCTCGCGCGCCTTCACCTTGCGCCCTGACGCCAGCATAGCATCCGCCATGGCAAGCGCATCCCTGTTGATTGCGACATCGTGCACCCTGAACACCGCCGCGCCGGCAACGCGAAGCAGCGCCGTCGTCGCGGCCGTACCCACGTCGCGCGCATCCGCATCGCGGCCGGTGACGGCGCCGACGAAGCGCTTGCGCGAGGTACCGGCCAGAAGCGGCAGCCCGAAGCCGAAGAGCTCGCCGAAACGCGCCATCAGCTCCAGATTCTCGTCCGTATCCTTGGCGAAGCCGAAGCCGGGATCGAGCACCATGGCCTCTCGCGAAACGCCCGCCTCGCGGGCGATCTCCAGCGAGCGGCCGAGGAAGAGATACTGGTCCTCCACCACGTCGGGCAGCTTCCGGCGGTCGCGGCCGGTATGCATGATGCAGAGCCCCGCGCCGGTCTCGGCGGCGACGCGCGCGATGCCGGGCTCGCGCTGGAGACCGTGCACGTCGTTGACGATGTGCGCGCCGGCGGCAACGGCAAGCCGCGCGGTCTCGGCGCGGTAGGTGTCAACGGAGATGATCGCGTCCGTCGTGCCGGCCAGCGCCTCGATGATGGGAAGGATGCGGTCCTGCTCCTCCGCGGCTGTCACGGGCGCGGCGTCCGGCCGGGTCGATTCCCCGCCGATATCGACGATGGCGGCGCCCTCTTCCAGACAGAGGATCGCCTGCGCGACCGCCCGGTCGGCGCTGTCGAACCGGCCGCCGTCGGAAAAGGAATCGGGCGTGACGTTGACGATGGCCATCAGGAGGCCGCGCGGGCCGAGCTCCAGATGCCGGCCATGGGCGAGCCTCCAGTCAAAGGGATCGAACGGCGAGAACATGGCGGTTTCCTTCGGCGGTTAACCAGCACCCGGCAAAGGGTGTTGCGCTCGCCGAGCCTATGCCCCAAGGTTGGCGGAAGTTCAACCGGCCTCCTCGCCGGCCCACCGCCGCAAGGACCCGGCGGCAAAAGGAATGCAGACCCGTATGAAGACCGTCGCCCGCCTGATGGCGCTTGGTGCCCTGGGCGCCCTCGCCTGCCTCGCTTTCCAGTCCGCCCGCGCGGAGACGATCACCTCCAAGTCCTTCGCCTATTTCTCCGTCGGCGGGCACACGGCCGCCGAGCTCGACGAGGAACTGGGCAAGCGCGGCCCGGTGATGATGCACAACGGCTCGCGCCATCCCGGCGCCACCAAGATCAAGTGGGGCGGCTCGGTCACCTATGTGAAGCGCGGCAACCGCTGCGCCGTGGGCGACGCGAAGGTCACGCTCTCGACCAAGATCATCCTGCCGCGCTGGAAGAACCGCAAGCGCGCAACGCCCTCGCTCGCCCTGATCTGGGATACGCTCTCCGCCGATATCAAGCGCCACGAGGAACGCCATGCCGAAATCGCGCGCAACCACGCCCGCGAGCTGGAGCGCACCTTGAAGCGCCTGCCGCCGGAGGCCGACTGCGAGCGCATGCAGGCCCGCGTCGACCGCGCGACCGCCGATGCCGTATCGAAGCACGACGCCGACCAGGCCCGTTTCGACAAGGTGGAATCGAAGAACTTCAACGACCGCATGATGCGGCTCCTCACCCACCGCCTCAAGAGCAAGCTGCAGTAAGGCCGCGCGGCCGCGCATGTATTTCTTGAAATCCCCTTAATGCAGATGGACCGGATCGGGCGCGATGCGGGAGCGCATGCGTGAAATGACTGGTGAATTCTAGCGATAGCGCAATTCCGCAAATCACCGTATTTTCATTTCAACACTGAACGGGAAGATGTTCGTTCCTTCCCGAAGTCGCAGTAATGGTTTGCAACAGGTTCTCCTGGCGCGTCCCAATAGAAGCAGCAGGTGTCTCCTCCCTCTCCTGCCGCGATGCGCCCTCCTGGCCTCGCTCGTCCTGACCGACCGGCGAGGCTCTTTTTTTGTCCATCTATTCTTCGAGAAAGACTTCCAGCGCGCCGTTCTGTTCTTCCGGCACACGGACGGGACCGCCGCCTTGGCGGCGACGGCCGGTCACGTCACGAAAGGCTGGACGATGTCAGGCCTGGCGTTCCGGCACATGCACGACGAGGCCGTCCAGCGCATCCGACATCTTGATCTGACAGGAGAGCCGCGAGGTGGGGCGCACGTCGTAGGCGAAGTCCAGCATGTCCTCCTCCATCGCCTCCGGCGGGCCGACGACCGCGCTCCAGGCGTCGTCGACATAGACGTGACAGGTCGCGCAGGCGCAGGCCCCGCCGCATTCGGCCTCGATGCCGGGCACCGAGTTGCGCACGGCGTTTTCCATGACCGTGGTGCCGTTTGCCACATCGAGGTCGTGGCGCGTGCCGTCGAAGGCGACGATGGTGAGTTTGCTCATGATGGCTTCCGGATCCTAGAGGCTGCCCGTGCGGGCGTAGACTGACCGGCGGGGGCGTGGCCGGCCGCCGGTTTTCCGGCGGTTGTTTCCAACAAAACCCCTCCCCAGTCAACATCGCGCGCCCGCCCGGCCCTTGCAGGCCCGGGCGCGCCGCCGGCTTTTCCCGGCGCGACGGTCAGCGGCAGAGCTTGAGGATGAAGTTTTCCGCCTCGACCACGCTGGCCGCGACGCCCGCGAGCGCGGCGGCGTCCGCGGGCTTTTCTTCCAGCCTGCCGGCAGCCGCGGCGATGGCATCGGCGCCGACCGCCCGGGCCGAGCCCTTGAGACGGTGCGCGACGGCCGCCCGGGCCGCGCCTTCCGTGCCCGCCAGTTCCTTCATGCTCTCGCGGGCCTGGCGCGCGAACATCTGCAGCACCTCCAGCTCCAGCGCCTTGTCGCCCATCGTCTGGCGGGCAAGATGGTCGAAATCGATCGGCCGGCCGGCGGAAAGACCGGCCCCGCTTGCATTGTCCGGCGCCTCGAAGGCGATGTTGAGCGCTACCATTTGCCGATAATCCTTGTCGTTGCGAAGACCGCTTGTTTCGTTGTGACGCAGGCCGGCCCCGCGCGAGGCATGCGGCGGGCGTGCCGTGCCTTCGGTTGCGGGGTGGGCCATTGTGCGTGGCCGGCGCGCCTATCCGCTTAAAAGACGGCGCAAAATGGGCATGAATCGCAAACTATGGTTAACGGCTGAAAAATTGCCATTTTCGCAAGCATTCCATCGCGATACGGAATCGCCGGATTTTAACTTCCTGTTAAGTTTCGGGCGAAGGGAGATGGCAATGAATTGTGTGATACAGGCTAATGTGTCACTACGATACGACCGGGTAGTCCCGGTGGATAAACCGTGCGCGGAGATACACCGTTTCACCGTTTCGGTTTATCGAGCGAATTTGGAATGAACGGCGGTCCGGACGCTGCTTGCCATGAGGGTTTGCAGCAAGACCGGCCGCCAACCGGACGGTTCCAATGCGGCTGAGCAGCGGCGGCGCGCAGGAAGACCGTTCCCGGACATGGTAACGAGGCGTATCCGCATGGCGACGAACAAGCCCACCGAGTCGATCGACGACAAGGCCTTCCAGGCCCTTGAAGAAGCATTGAAGATCGATTTCGACGATCTGGCGCCCGACACACCCGTCAAGGACACGCCCGCGAAGAACAGCGCTTCGGAGGCCCGCGTGTCTGAACCTGCAAGCCGTTCCAACAAGACGCAGGAAAAGCCGGCCTCCGGCGAGACCCCGCGCACCCTCGCCCCCGAACCGGCCCCGAAGGCGCCCGCCTTCACGCCGGCCAACGACGGCTCGCGAAAGGCGCCGGCGGCAATCCTCAAGTCGCTCGACATGCGTTCCTCGCGCGGTCCGGTCCGCATGGCGATCCTCGCCTCGGTCCTGTGGATCGTCGGCGGCCTCGGCGTCGCCAACCTGCTCTATGCCCCGCAGATCTGGCAGATCCGCTCGGTCGCCGATCTCCTCGCCCTTCCCGGCGCCATCGGCATGGTCGTCGCCATCGTCATGCCGATCATGCTGTTCTTCGCCTTCGCGATCATGATCGCCCGTGCGCACGAACTGCGCAGCGCCGCCCGCTCCATGGCGGAAGTCGCCCTTCGCCTCTCCGAGCCGGAGACCGTCGCCACCGACCGCATCATGTCCGTCGGCCAGGCCGTGCGCCGCGAAGTTTCCGCCATGAACGAAGGCATCGAGCGCACCATCGCCCGCGCGACGGAGCTCGAAACCCTCGTCCATTCGGAAGTCAACGCACTCGAGCGCAGCTATTCCGACAATGAAATGCGCGTGCGCACGCTGGTGCAGGAACTGGGCACCGAGCGCGAGGCCATCGTCAGCCATGCCGAGCGCATCCGCTCCTCCATTTCCGGCGCCCACGAGCAGCTCAAGGACGAGCTGGCGAGCGCCGGCGAGAGCATCACGGCGCGCCTTGCGACCTCGGGCGAGGCCTTCGCCTCCATGCTCGACACCCGCGCCGCCATGCTGATGGAAAAGTCCGACAGCGCGACGCAGACCATCGGCGCCATGCTTTCGGCCCGCACCGACAGCCTGCTGTCGACCCTCAGTTCCTCGGGCGTGGCGCTCGCCAACGAGTTCGACACCCGGCTCGAACATCTGACGCAGAGCCTCGATTCGCGCGGCCGCGACCTGCTCCAGCAGTTCGAGACGCGCGCCACCTCGCTCGACATCAACACCGAAAAGCTGAACGCCGCCCTCAACGAGCGCGCAAAGCAGCTCAACGAGACGCTGATCGCCCGTACCCGCGAGATCAGCGAGAGCCTGTCCATCGGCCAGCACGCCGTCACCAGCGGCCTCGACCATGTGCTCCAGTCGATGAACGCCGCCCTCGACGAAAAGGGCGCGCAGTTCCGCCAGAGCCTCAAGAACGCCGCCGACGACACGGTCATGGACCTCGACCTGCGCTCCGGCTTCTTCGACGAGCGCCTGCAGACGACCATCGGCCAGATCGCCGGCGCCTTCGACCAGCGCGTCGAGGAATTCGCCAACGCCTTCGACCAGCGCGCCGGCTCGCTCGATTCCAAGCTGATGGAAAGCCTTGCCCGCATCAACGAGACGGTCGCCAGCGGCCGCGAGGCGATCGACGGCATCCTCACCACCAGCATCGACCGCCTCGGCAGCACGCTGACCGACCAGTCCTTCGCGCTGGCGACGACGCTCGCCACCAGCCAGGAAGTGCTGGAAAGCGCGGTATCCGGCCATGCCGACGCCATCACCAACGCCGTCGGCGGCGCGCATGAGCGCATGGGCGCGGTCCTTTCGGAAAAATCCGCCGCCCTGCTCGGGGGCCTTGCCGAGGTGCAGGACCGCATCGAGAACGGCTTCGGCGCCCGCGCCGATGCACTCGCCGAAAGCATCTCCGGCAGCGAGCGCCGCCTGGTGGATGCGCTCGACAGCCGCGGCACAGCGATCGCCACCGACATCCAGGCCGCCCAGGCCCGCATGGAAGAAGCGCTCGGCGCCCGCGCCGACGAGATCACCTCGACCATCGCCGCCAGCCACAACCGCCTCGACAGCGCGCTCACCGAGCGCACGGCCGCCCTCTCGTCCATGCTGAACGACACCGGCAGCCAGCTCGAACAGTCGGTCGGCTCGGCCGCAAGCCGCGTCGAGACCGCGCTGACCGGCGCCGCCCGCCAGATCGACGAGGTCATCACCGGCCGCACGGCGAACCTTGCCTCCGTGCTCTCCAACAGCGCCGGCGCCATGCAGTCGGCCATCGACACGGCCGCCGACCGCGTGGAAAGCGTGCTCACCGAAGGCAGCCGCGAGCTCGGCGGCGTCCTGCACGGGCAGGCCGCCGAATTCGCCGACGCCTTCTCCGGCCGCGCCGCCGAGATCGCGGAAGCCCTTTCGGGCCGCGCATCCGAGCTTGCCGGCTCGCTCGTCTCGACCCACGAGCAGATCCGCGCCACGCTCGACGACCGCATCAACGCCATCAACGTGGCGATTGCCGAAGGCCGCAGCCAGATCACCGAGACGCTGAACGACCAGGCGACCTCCATCGGCACGTCGATCGCCACCAGCGCCGGCATGCTGGAAATGTCGCTGGAGCAGCACGAGGAGAACCTGCGCCGCACCATCGACGGCAGCGCCGCCCTGCTCGACCAGCGCGTGCGCGAAAGCGCCGGCGCCGTTGCCGAACGCCTCGGCGAGACCTCCACCAAGATCGCCGAGGCCGCCGACGCCTTCAGCGCCCGCATGGAGCAGACGGTCGACAGCGTGGCGAACCGCTTCGACACGACCGGCAGCCGGCTCGAGGAAAACCTCGGCAAGCTGGAAGCCCGCATCGAGCACAGCGTCGAGAATGTCTCCGGCATCGTCGACACGGCCGCCTCGCGCATTTCCGATACGCTCGCCGAGCGCCTCGCCGATCTCGACCGGGTCGGCGGCGACGTGTCGCTGCGCGTCTCCGACGCCCTCTCCCGCCCGATTGCCGAAGTCGACCGCATCGGCGACGAGACGACGGCGCGCATCGCCGCCGCGCTTGCCGGCCGCGTGGGCGACATCGAGCGCGTCAGCACGGATGCCGCAAGCCGCATCGAAGGCGCGCTTTCCGGCCGCCTCGGTGAAATCCAGCGCGTGACGGGGGAGGCCGCGGAACGTATCGAAGGCACGCTCACCGAGCGCGCCGGCGAGATCGAACGCATCGCCGGCGCGGCTGCCGCCCGCATCGACGGCACGCTCGCCAGCCGCGTCGGCGACATCGAGCGCGTCTCCGGCGAGGCCGCAGAGCGCATCGCCGCCACCATCGACGAGAAGACCGGCCGTATCGAGGAACGCCTCGGCACGATGGACAAGGCCCTCACCATCGGCCTCGACAGCGTCAACCGCACCATCGACGGCAAGGCCGCCGGCCTCGCCCTGACCCTGCGCGAAGCCGTTTCGCAGGCCGCGCAGGACATGGATGCCGAAGCGATCCGCTCGGCCCAGTCGCTCGCCAAGACCGGCGAGGAATTCGCCAGCCTCTCCTCCTCGCTGCGTGGCGCGGTCTCGCGCGCGGCGCAGGACATGGGCGTGGAAGCCCAGCGCGTCGCGGAGACCATCGCCAAGACCGGCGAAGAGTTCGCCGAGAACCTTTCGTCCCGCAACGCGGCCTTCACCCGCGCCATCGAGGAAACCACCACTTCCGCCGTCGCCCGCTTTGCGGAAACGGAAGGCCGGCTGGCAAACCACGCCCAGTCGCTGCGCTCCGGCCTCGGCGATGTCGAGAAGGCGCTGGAAACGCGCGGCGCCTCCATCCGCTCGACGCTCGACGAGCGCACGCGCGAGCTCAATTCCATGCTGGCAAGCCGCACGGAAGAACTCTCGCGCCTCATCAACGAGGAAGCCCGCCCGGTCATCGACGACTATGCCGCCGTCGGCCGCGAAGCCGCCGAGCGCATCAGCGGTGTCGCCCGCGAGAGCGCGGACCGGCTGCGAAACGAGAACGCCGCGCTCATCAACGCGATCTCCGCCCGCACGGCCGACACGCTCGCCGCCATCACCAGCCGCACGGAAGAAGCCGCCGGCGCCATGCGCGCCATCGAAAGCGGCCTCCAGGCGAATGTCGAAAGCCTGATCGAGCGCCTTTCGGAAAGCAATGGCGCCATCGCCGGCATCGTCGACGCCGCCAGCCAGACGCTCGGCGCCATCGACGGCCGCCTGACCAACACCGCCGAGCGCTTCACCAACTCGGCCGAGCGCGCCTCGGACATGGTCGCGACCACCTCGCGCCTGCTCGAAGGCAAGGTCGACCGCCTCTCCGACATCTCCGCCGGCACGCTCTCGCAGATCGGCGGCATCGTCGGGCGCTTCGAGGATCACTCGAAGATCCTGTCGCAGGCCTCCGACCTTCTCGCGGCCGCCCAGTCCAACCTCGTCTCGACGCTCGAGGAGCGCCAGGACGCGCTGCGCTCGCTCTCCATCGGCCTCGTCCAGCGCTCGGAAGAGATCGAGAAGACGATGCAGTCGCTCGAAGGCATGGTGGAAGGCGCCTTCAGCCGCGCCGAAGAGCGCTCGAACCAGATCGCCGGTAACCTGCGCGGCGGCATCCAGAGCTCGTTCGCCGAAGTCGGCCGCATCCTCGGCGAGACCGAGAAGCGCGCCGAGACCGCCGCCAGCACGCTGCGGGATTCGCTGGTCAAGGCCGGCGAGGAAGCGGGCCAATCCGTCGAGGGCGCCTTCGTGCGCGCCGAGGAGCGGACGAAGGAAGTGGCGAACCGCCTGCGCGGCAGCGTCGGCGCCTCGCTGTCGGATGTCGACCGCCTGCTCGGCGAATCCGGCAAGAAGGCCGAGACCGCCACGGCCGTCATGCGCGATGCGATGCGCGAGGCGGTCGAGGAAGCCATCGGCAAATTCTCCGGCGCCACCGAGGAAATCCGCCGCGCGGCGAGCGAGATCCGCAAGGAACTCGACCAGACCCGCGGCGAACTCAAGCGCGGCGCCTTCGACCTGCCGGAGGAAGCCAAGGAGAACGCGGCCCAGATGCGCCGCGCCGTCTCCGAGCAGATCAAGGCCCTGCAGGACCTTTCCGACATCATCGGCAAGTCATCCTCGGCGCTGGAAGTCTCGCGGCCGGCCGCTCACGCGGCTGCCGCCGTCCAGCAGCCGGTGCAGCAGCAGCCCCGGGCCGAGCAGCGCCGCGAGGAGCAGCCGGCCCTGCGCGGCAGCCTCGGCATCGAGCGTGCGGCAGCGGCCACCGTGCCGCGGCGCGCACAGCCCCTGCCCGCCGAGGCCGATGCCAAGGCGGCCGGCGAAGGTGGCTGGATGCGCGATCTCCTGCGCGGCGCCGTCTCGCGCGAGGAAGCCCACTTCGGCCAGCCGCGCGGCGAAGCCCAGGCGGCCCGCCAAACGGACGCCCGCAACCCGCGCCACGTCGTCGAATCGCTGAACTCGCTGTCGGTCGATATCGCCCGCGCCATCGACCACGACGCCTCGGTCGACCTGTGGCGCCGCTACCAGCGCGGCGAGCGCGACGTCTTCACGCGCCGCCTCTACACGCTGAAGGGCCAGCAGACCTTCGACGAGATCAAGCGCAAGTACGAGCGCGAGCCGGAGTTCCGCACCGCGGTCGACCGCTACATCTCGGATTTCGAGAAGCTGCTCGCCGACGTCGCCCGAAACGACCGCGACAAGGTGATGACGCAGACCTACCTCACCTCCGACACGGGCAAGGTCTACACCATGCTCGCCCACGCCGCCGGCCGCTTCAACTGAGCAGCCCCGCCCCCGAGACAAAGACGGCCGCCCCTCGAGGCGGCCGTTCTGTTTTTCGCCCTCTTCGCATCTCTACCACCGCCCTCTCTGCCGTCTTTCGCGTACGCGAAACCTTAAAATTCCCATCCCCGCCCTCTATATGCCTTTCGACACGCCCGCGGGGCGGCAGAGAAAGAGAGACAGGCATGATGGGAAGACATGGTTTCGGGCGCGTGATGGCGGTGCTGGCGATAGCGCTGATGACGGTGGCGACGACGGTGGATGTCGCCGATGCCCGCCGCGCCGGCGGCGGTTTCGGCAGCCGCGGCAGCCGCACCTTCTCCATGCCGTCCACGACGCGCACGGCGCCGACGGAGGCCCTGCCCATCGACCGCACGATGACGCGCCAGCAGTCCGCGCAGCCTTCGGCCGGCCGCAACACGCCCTTCGCCAGCGGGCGGCCGGGCCTTTTCGGCGGCTTCGGCGGCTCGCTCCTCGGCGGGCTGATGTTCGGCGGCCTCTTCGGCATGCTGCTCGGCCATGGCTTCGGCGGCGGCGTGGGCTTCCTCGGGCTCATCCTGCAGGTGGCGATCATCGCCGGCCTCTTCGTGTTCCTGCGCCGTCTCTTCGCCCAGCGGAGCGCGCCGGCCTATGCCGGAAGCAACGCCCGCAGCCCCTACCAGAACGGCAGCTCCGATTTCGAGATCCCGCGCATCGGCGGCGGCCAGCGGCAGGCGGCATCGCAGCCGCCGTCGGGCGACGAGATCGGCATCAAGCAGGCCGACCTCGACCAGTTCGAGAGCCTGCTGAAGGAATTGCAGGCCGCCTATGCGGCGGAGGATTTCCGCACGCTGCGCCAGATCACCACGCCGGAGGCGATGTCCTACCTTGCCGAGGAGATCGGCGACAACGCCACCAGGGGCCTGCGCAACGAGGTGCGTGACATCCATCTCGTACAGGGCGACGTCGCGGAAGCCTGGCGGGAGGGCGCGGACGACTACGCCACCGTCGCCATGCGCTACGAGAGCATCGACGTGATGCGCGAGCGTGACAGCGGCCGCGTCGTCTCGGGTGATCCGGACAGGCTCACGGAAGCAGTCGAAATCTGGACCTTCGTGCGCCAGGGCGGCGGCGACTGGAAGGTTTCGGCCATTCAGGGCGTGCGCGGAGAATAGCCCCTCATCCGCCTGCCGGCACCTTCTCCCCGCAAGCGGGGAGAAGGAGGCAAGATGCAAAGCCCTGCTCTAAATCGACATCGATTTTTGGGGAAACCATTACGGCATACCCCCTTCGCCCCGCTTGCGGGGAGAAGGTCGCGGCAGCGGGATGAGGGGCAGTCTTCGAACCCGTCAGATCGACTTCAGCGTCCAGCCGACGATATCGGCGGTGACGGTCGCGAAGGCCGCATCCAGCCCCTTCACGAAGGCGACGCTGCCGGTGCCGTGGACAGGCACGGCGGCGCGGAAGACCTTTTGCGCCCGCACGGTGCCGTTGCGATCGTTGAGCAGCTTGGCGGACATCTCCACCACGGCCGTGTCGGCGCCCGAGGTCTGCACCTCGAAGGCGCGGATATCCGTCACGATCTGATAGTCGATCGCCAGTCCCTGGCCCGGCATGCCGACGCCGCCGACGCGGCCGGTATTCTCGAAGGCCTGCACCAGCTTGGCCTGCACCATCTTGGAGAGGCTGTCGCTCCATTGCGACTTGGCGAGATACTGGATTTCCGAGGGCGACGGTCGGATGACGATCTGGTCGCCGTCGAGCGCCTTGAGTGCCGAGGGCTGGGGCACGAGGATCTGCCGGTTCCTCGCCGAAGGTCCCTCGACGGCGGGAACGGCGGAGAGGTTGAACGTGTCGTTCTTCGCCGGCGCGCTGCCGCAGGCCGCAAGGGTCGCCGCCAGAACGGCGATGAGGGCGGCACGCGCCGCCGTCCCGTTCCGCAACAACTCCAAACCCGTTACCGTCATGTCATCCCTCGAACCCTGAGGCCACTTGTGTAGCAGCGGCACGCCAGCCTGTCACCGCTCACCGGGCGGACAAATGCGCGTGCGTCGGCGGCCTCTTTCCCGTTGTGGGGATAGCGCCACACTTTGCGGCTCAGCGCCGGGTGCGCCCGTCGTACTGCTTGACCGTCTCGCCGCCGAAGAGCAGGCGCTGCGGGTTGCGCTCGAAGCCGGAAATGGCGCTGTCGAGGTTCTGGATGGTGCGGCGCGTGTCGAGCACCAGCGCCTCGACGTCGCGAAGGCCCGAGCCCGAGAAGCGCTGCAGGCCGTCGGCGATGGGGCCGATGCGCCCGTTCAGCGTGTCCGCCGCCTGCTTGATGGACTGCAGCGTCGCCTTGGCCTCGGCGAAGAGCGATTCGGAATCGCCCTCGCCCAGGAAGCCGTCGAGCTTGGCGAGCACGCCGTCGACGCGCGAGGAGGCCGCGTTCAGCTTGTTTGCCATCTGCTTGGCGTCGGTGATGATCTGGTCGATATCCTCCCGACGCTCGCCGATACTGTTGGCAACGCCCGTGACGGAGGCGATGGCCTTGCGCGCATCGGCGGTGGCGACGGAGATGTTGTCGATGGCGCCGCTGACCTTCTGCTGGTCGACGGCGGCCACGAGGCCGTCCACCTTGTCGAGCGTCGCCGTCGCACGCTCGCCGAAGGCCTTGAAGGTCTCGGCGGTTTTGCGGAAGCCCTCCATGGTGGTCTTCACGTCGCCGGACGCGGCGGCGATGTCCTTGCTGACCTTGTCGACATTGCCGACGAAATCCTCGACCTTCTCCGGATCGACCGCCTTGACGAGCGAATCGACCGAGGCGAGCACCGTGTCGAGCCGGCCGGAAAGGTTCTTGAACGTGTCGGAAAGCCCGCCGACGCTCTGCAGGAACTGGTCGATATTCTCGCCGTTGCGGGCGAGCGAGCCGGAGAACTGCTCGGCGTTCCTGATCGTCGTGGTCAGCGGCCCGCGCGCGTCGGCGACGAAGCCCTGGATATCGGTGATCGCCGCATCGGCGCGCTTGAGGATCTTGTCGGCGGTGGACAGGATGTTCGTCACGCTCGACTGCTCGGCATCGAGCACGGCCGCCGTGTCGGTGTCGAAGGCCTGGCGCAGGATGTTCGGATCGTCCGCCTTGCCGCCGGAAAGCTCGACATAGGCCGCGCCCGTGAGCCCCTGCACTTCCAGCACGGCGGAGGTGGATTTCTTGACCGGCGCGCTGGTGGAGACCTCCGTCATGGCGATGGAGAAGCGCGGGTCGTCCTTGTCGATGGCAAGGCTGCGCACGGAGCCGACCGGAATGCCGTTGAAGCGCACCGGCGAGCCGACGGAAAGGCCGTTGGCCGAGCCCGGGATGCGGATGGCGAGCTGCGCCATCTCCCCGCCTCGCCCATACTGCGACATCCAGTAGACGAAGAAGAAGGCGGCCGCGATGACCAGCACGGTGAAGAAGCCGACGAGGGCGTAGTTGGCTTTCGTTTCCATATCGGTACTCGCAGCTCCATTCGCCGGGGCCGAACGGGTCCCGGCTCGTCCTTCACGTCTTTCGCACGATCGATCGCGCGCGCTTGCCCTGGAAATAGGACTGCACCCACGGATCGTCGAAGGCCAGCATGTCCTCGATCGTGCCTTCGACCAGAACCTTCTTCTGCCCGAGCACGGCGATGCGGTCGCACACCGAAAACAGGCTGTCGAGGTCGTGAGTCACCATATACACGGTGAGGCCGAGGGTGTCGCGCAGTTTGGCGATCAGCTCGTCGAATTCGGCAGCGCCGATCGGGTCGAGGCCGGAGGTCGGCTCGTCGAGGAAGACCAGCGCCGGGTCGAGCGCCAGCGCCCGGGCGAGCGCCGCGCGCTTGATCATGCCGCCGGAAAGCTCGGAGGGGAACTTGTCCGCGGCCTCCGGCGCAAGGCCCACCAGCTCGATCTTCAGCCGCGCGAGGTCATCCATCATCGCCTGCGGCAGGTCGAGATATTCGCGCATCGGCACCTGGATGTTTTCCTTCACCGTCAGCGAGGAAAAGAGCGCGCCCTGCTGGAAGAGGACGCCGAGCTTCATGTCCAGCGCCATGCGCTCGGCATCGCTCGCCTTGTCGAAATCCGTGCCGAAGATGCGGATCGTGCCGGAGCGGCGCGGCAGGAGGCGCAGCACCGTGCGCATCAGCACGGACTTGCCCGTGCCCGAGGCGCCGACGAAGCCGAGGATCTCGCCGCGGTAGATATCGAGGTTGAGCCTGTCGAGGACGATATGGCTGCCGAAGCCCACCGTCAGGTCCTTGACCGACAGCACCACCTCGTCCTGTTTTGCCGAAGCCGGATCCATATGCGTCCCTAGAAATCGATGGCGGCGTAGAACATGGCGAAGAGGCCGTCGACGAGGATGACGACGAAGATCGCCTTCACCACGGCGGCCGTGACGTGGCGGCCGAGCGATTCGGCGCTGCCGCCCACCTTCAGGCCCTCCACCGAGGCGACGATGCCGATGATCAGCGCCATGAACGGCGCCTTGATCATGCCCGAGACCACGGTCGAAAGGTCGATGGCCTCGCGAAGGCGCGACTGGAACGTGTCGAAGGTGATGCCGGAATAGGACCAGGCGACGAAGGCCGCGCCGCCGAGCGCGGCGAAATTGGCGAGGATCGTCAGCAGCGGCAGCGCCACCGTCAGCGCCACGAGGCGCGGGAAGACGAGGACGCCGATGGGGCTGAGGCCCATCACCTTCAGCGCGTCGATCTCCTCGCGCATCTTCATCGAGCCGATCTCGGCGGTGATCGCGCTGCCCGAGCGGCCGGCGATCATGATGGCGGTGAGCAGCACGCCCACCTCGCGAAGCTGGAGGATGCCGACGAGATCGACGACGAAGACCTCCGCCCCGAAATAGCGGAGCTGGAAGGCGCCCTGCTGGGCGATGATCGCCCCGATGAGGAAGGACATCAGCAGGATGATCGGCACGGCGCGCACCCCCATATGGTCGATCTGGTGCACGATGGCGGCAGGGGAAACGCCGCTCCTGCGGCCGAGCTTCAGCTGCGCACCGCGCACCGCCGAGCCGAGGATGAACATGGCCGCGACCGCGTCGTTCCACACGTCGACCATGATGCGGCCGACCGGCGTGAAGAGGCGCTCGAAGAGCGTGCCGCGCTTCGCCTTGTCCCTGTTGGGTTCGGCAAGCTCGGCCGGCAGCGCGCCGACGAGGTCGGCATAGCGTGCGCCCTGGCGGTCGGTGACGTTCACCTCGGCCCCGCCGGCCTGCCGCTGGGTGATGGCGCGGCGCAGGAGCCATGCGCCGGACGTGTCCATCTCGCTGACGCCGGCAAGATCGATCTCGAGCGGGCCCTTGCCCTTGTTGCCCTTCGCCATGTCCGCGAGGCGCTTGGCGGCCGCGACGGCGGTCGTGTTGATCCAGGGGCCGGAGAGACGCCAGATCTCCCCGTCCCTGTCCGGCAGGCTCTCGCTCGTGATCTCGGGTGAGGCGGCGGCACTCAAGTCTCTTGCATCTTCCCGTGCTTGGGACAACATGCGCCTGTCTTACCGGCTCGTCGCCCGTCTGTCACCGAACGAACCGGCAAAAGCTCCCTTCCCGCCTCGATTTTTTTGAGGTCTGTCAGGATGATCCCATGCGCCGCAGCCTTCTCGCCATCCCGGAAACCTTCCCGATCGCCGGGACCTTCACCATTTCGCGCGGGGCCAAGACGAAGGCCGAGGTGGTGACCTGCACCATCGGCGCCTCCGGCGTCGTCGGCCGCGGCGAATGCGTGCCTTATGCCCGCTACGGCGAATCGGTCGAGGGCGTGCTCGCCGCCATCGAGGCGATGCGCGGCGCGATCGAGGACGGTATCGGCCGGGAGGACCTTCTCGACCTCATGCCGGCGGGCGCCGCACGCAACGCCGTCGATTGCGCGCTCTGGGACCTCGAGGCCAAGCTGTCGGGCGTGCCGACCTGGCAGGTGCTCGGCTCCGCGGCGCCGCACAAGCTCGTCACCGCCTATACGCTCTCGCTCGGCGAGCCGGAGGCGATGCAGCGGCAGGCCGCCAAGGAGGCATGGCGTCCGCTCCTGAAGATCAAGGTCGGCACGCCGGACGATGCCGCACGCCTGAAGGCCGTGCGCGCCGGGGCGCCGCAAAGCGCGATCATCGTCGATGCCAACGAGGGCTGGCGGCCGGAAAACCTCGCCCATCATTTCGCGCTGTGCGCGGAGACGCGCGTCGCCCTCGTCGAGCAGCCGCTTCCGGCCGGCGACGACGCGGCGCTGCGCGGGCATGCGCGCCCGGTCCCGGTCTGTGCCGACGAGAGCGTGCACCGCACGCAGGACGTGGCGGGCCTTGCCGACCGCTACGACGCGATCAACATCAAGCTCGACAAGGCCGGCGGACTGACGGAGGCGCTGGCGCTGCGCGCGGCGGCGCGCGCGCACGGCCTCAAGGTGATGGTCGGCTGCATGGTCGGCACCTCGCTCGGCATGGCGCCGGCCGTGCTTTTGGCGCAGGACGCCGATTTCGTCGACCTCGACGGCCCGCTGCTGCTCGCGGAGGACAGAGTGCCGGGCCTCCACTATGACGGCTCCGACGTCTATCCGCCGGAAGCCGCCCTCTGGGGCTGATCGCCGGCCGCAAGCGCGGCAACGCGCCCGGCGACGACGAAGGCGAGCCCCACCGCGGCAATCGCCGACATCAGGTAGAAGCCGTGCACGCCGTACCAGTTGTAGGCATAGCCCGAGACGAAGGTGGCGAGCGCCATGAAGATGCCTGTGTAGAAGAAATAGAGGCCCTGCGCGGCCGCCTCCTGCTCTTCCGCCACCCGCTCCACGAGACGGCTCTGCACGCTCGCATGCAGGATCGCGAAGGTGAAAGCGTGCGCGCATTGCAGCGCGAAATAACCGGCAAAACCCATGTCGAGCGGGAAGACGAGCCAGCGGCCCACCGCCATCATCGCGCCAAAGATCATCATCGACCACAGGCTGAAACGGCGACGCAGGCGCACCGCGAAGAGGAAGAGGATCACCTCGGCCAGGACCCCGACGCTCCACAGGATGCCGATATCCGTGCCGCTGAAGCCGAGCTTGCGCCAGTAGATCACCGAGAAGGCGTAGAGCATGGCATGGCTGGCATTGACCAGCGAGACGCCGATCAGCATGAGCTGCACGTCGCGCTGGCGGAGCGTGCCGCCCGCAGGCACCGAGGCGATGGCGGCAATGGGCGACGGCCGGCGCGGCTTGCCGATCTTCGGCACGATCAGCGCGCCGAAGACCGTCAGCACGAAGGCGGCGGCCATGGCCGGAAGCACCATTCCCCCGCCGTAGAGCCCGGCGAGCCAGCCGCCGGCCATGGTGGCGAAGATGAAGGCGAGCGAGCCCCACAGCCGCATCCGCGCATAGTCGAAATTCCAGCGCCTGACGCCGGAAAGCGCGATGGCGTCGGTGATCGGCACATAGGGCGAATAGACCGCGCCCTGCAGGGTGTAGAGGAGAAGGACCGGCCAGAAGCCGCCCGCCGCAAACAGCGCAAGCGCGGTGGAGAGCGACAGCACGCCCGACCACAACAGCACGATGGAGCGCTCGCCCAGCCGGTCGGCGATGACGCCGGCGACCGGCGCGGTGAAGACACGGATGAAGAGCGGCACCGCCAGCACGATGCCGATCTCGAAATCGTTCATCGAGAGCGTTTCGAGCCAGACCGGAAAATACGGCAGCGCGATGCCGTTGACCATCATCGGCGCGCAGAAGACGAGCGCGATGCGCACGGCGAAGAACGGCGGCGCGCCGGCGGTCGGGGAAAACCCGGAAGGGGACGTCATTGGCGGGGAACCTGCGTTGGAACGCTGCCGGCTCTAGCACGCCGGCCCATGCCCGCCAATCCGCTATTTCTACCAAGCCCGCCCGGCGCTAGGCGGCCTCGGGCGCGGCCAGCGCCGGCATGTCGCGTAAGACCGGCACCACCTCGGCGGGCCGGCTTGCCACCTTCTGCCAGGTGATCAGCTCCATCCTGCCGTCATGGTGCTCGGCGATGGCCGTGCAGCTTTCCACCCAGTCGCCGCTGTTGATGTAGCGGATGCCGTCGATCTCGGTGATGACGGCATGGTGGATATGGCCGCAGATGACGCCGTCGGCATCGGCGCGCCGCGCCTCCTCGACCACCACCTTCTGGAACTCGCCGATGAAGTTCACCGCCGTCTTCACCTGCTGCTTGGCCCAGGAGGAGAAGGACCAGTACGGCAGGCCGAGCCGGCGGCGGACGGCGGCGAAGACGACGTTGATCGCAATCGCCGCGTCATAGGCCCAGTCGCCGAGATAGGCGACGACGCGGGCATGGCGCACCACCACGTCGAACTCGTCGCCGTGCAGCACGAGATAGCGCCGCCCGTCGGCCGCCTCGTGGATGATGCGGTCGGCAACCTCCACCCCGCCGAAATGCGTGCCGGGGAAATCGCGCAGGAACTCGTCGTGGTTGCCGGGAATGTAGATGATGCGGGTGCCCTTGCGGGCCTTGCGCAGGAACTTCTGCGTCACGTCGTTGAAGGCCTGCGGCCAGTACCAGTTGCGCTTCAGCCGCCAGCCGTCGACGATATCGCCGACGAGCACGACGGTCTCGGCCTCGTGGTGGCGCAGGAAATCGATCAGGAAGTCCGCCTTGGCCGCTTTCGAGCCGAGATGCACGTCCGAGATGAAGAGCGTGCGGAAGTGGCGGACGTCGGGATTGGCGGGGGTCGCGGTCATGCTTGTGTCTCCGGGTGGCCGGCCGCCGCGATCGTCGTCCGAAGGGGCGGCTTTCATCCCGTTGAAAACCAGACTCCTGTTTCAGATTGATGACACACCTATGCAATTTCGATCGACAAATAGCCATTGCACGGGGCGCCGATTGCGGCTTTATGGAAGACTCGTAAAACTTCACGTCGCGGCGTTTCCATGTCCGGAAAGGTCGCAGGAAAAACGATACAGGGCAGGACGACATGAGCACGGGTGACAAATCGAGGACGCAGAACGGCCCAGCGAGCGGCGACATCGACCAGCAGGCCCTCTTCTTCCACCGTCACCCCCGCCCGGGCAAGCTGGAGATCACGCCCACCAAGCCGCTCGGCAACCAGCGGGACCTGGCGCTCGCCTATTCGCCGGGCGTCGCCGCGCCCTGCCTTGCCATCCGCGACGATCCGGATACCGCCGCCGACTACACGGCCCGCTCCAACCTCGTCGCCGTCGTCTCCAACGGCACGGCCGTCCTCGGCCTCGGCAATATCGGCCCGCTCGCCTCCAAGCCCGTGATGGAGGGCAAGGCCGTCCTCTTCAAGAAATTCGCCGGCGTCGACGTCTTCGACATCGAGATCGACGCGCCGACCGTCGACAAGATGGTCGAGGTCATCTCCGCGCTGGAGCCGACCTTCGGCGGTATCAACCTCGAGGATATCAAGGCGCCGGAATGCTTCGAGGTGGAGCGCCAGCTTCGCGAGAAGATGGACATTCCCGTCTTCCACGACGACCAGCACGGCACCGCCATCATCGTCGCCGCCGCGGTGCTGAACGGGCTGGAGCTCGCCGGCAAGTCGCTGCACGAGGCCAAGATCGTCGCCTCCGGCGCCGGCGCGGCGGCGCTCGCCTGCCTCAACCAGCTCGTCGCCCTCGGCGCGAAGGCGGAGAACATCTGGGTCCACGACATCGAGGGCCTCGTCTACAAGGGCCGCGAGGCGCTGATGGACCAGTGGAAGGCCGTCTACGCGCAGGAGACCGACAAGCGCGCCCTTTCCGAGAGCATCGACGGTGCGGACGTCTTCCTCGGCCTTTCGGCCGCCGGCGTGCTGAAGCAGGAACTCCTCCAGCGCATGGCCGAAAAGCCGCTCATCATGGCGCTCGCCAACCCGACGCCGGAAATCATGCCGGAAGAAGCCCGTGCCGCCCGCCCCGACGCGATGATCTGCACCGGCCGCTCGGACTTCCCCAACCAGGTCAACAACGTCATCTGCTTCCCCTACATCTTCCGCGGCGCACTCGATTGCGGCGCGCGCACGATCAACGAGGAGATGAAGATGGCGGCGGTGCGCGCCATCGCTGCGCTCGCCCGCGAGGAGGTGTCGGACGTTGCCGCCCGCGCCTATTCCGGCGATACGCCGAGCTTCGGCCCGAACTACCTCATCCCCTCGCCCTTCGACCCGCGGCTCATCCTTCGCATCGCGCCGGCCGTGGCGCGCGCGGCCGCCGAGACCGGCGTCGCCTCCCGCCCGATCAGCGATTTCGACGCCTATCTCGACCAGCTCAACCGCTTCGTCTGGCGCTCCGGCTTCATCATGAAGCCGATCTTCGCCGCGGCGAAGAAGGCCGAGAAGAAGCGCGTGATCTTCGCCGAGGGCGAGGACGAGCGCGTGCTGCGCGCCGCCCAGGTGCTGCTGGAGGAGGAGATCGCCCGGCCCATCCTCATCGGCCGCCCGCATATCATCGAAACGCGCCTCAAGCGCTACGGCCTGCGCATCCGCCCGCATACCGACTTCGAGGTGGTGAACCCCGAGGACGATCCGCGCTACCGCGATTATGTCGACGACTATTTCCGCATCGTCGGCCGCAAGGGCATCACCCCGGAAGCCGCGCGGACGATCGTGCGCACGAACCAGACGGTCATCGGCGCGCTCGCCGTCAAGCGCGGCGAGGCCGATGCGCTGATCTGCGGCGTCGAGGGCCGCTATGCCCGGCACCTGCGCGACGTCAGCCAGATCATCGGCAAGAAGGACGGCGCGCTCGATTTCTCGGCGCTCAGCCTGCTGATCTCCCAGCGCGGCGCCATGTTCCTCACCGACACCTACGTGACCTGCGAGCCGACAGCCGAGGCCGTCGCGCAGATGACGGTGATGGCGGCACACGAAATCCGCCGCTTCGGCATCACGCCGCGCGCCGCCCTCGTCTCGCACTCCAACTTCGGCTCGCGCGATTCGGAAAGCGCCTTCAAGATGCGCCGGGCCATGGAACTCGTGCGCAAGATGGACCCGACGCTGGAGGCGGACGGCGAAATGCACGGCGACGCCGCCATCTCCGAGGCGCTGCGCCAGCGCGTCATGCCGGATTCGGCGCTGACGGGCGAAGCCAACCTCCTCGTCTTCCCGAACCTCGACGCCGCCCACATCACGCTCGGCGTGGTGAAGATGACGACGGACAGCCTGCATGTCGGCCCCATCCTCCTCGGCGCCGCCATGCCCGCCCACATTCTCTCGCCGTCGGTCACCTCCCGCGGCGTCGTCAACATGGCCGCCCTTGCCGTGGTGGAAGCCTCCAACCCGTCGTCGTGACGCTCAGGAGGGATCATCGCCCGGCGGCCCTCAATGGCTACCGGGCGCCAGTGGGCGGCTCGGCCGCTCACCGGCAATCCTCCCCGCCTTCTCCTCTCCGCCGTCATCCTCGGGCTTGACCCGAGGATCCACGTCCCACGGCACGCCGCCGCTTGTGGCATGGATGCCCGGGTCAAGCCCGAGCATGACGGAAAGCAGGGTGGAAGACGCTTGTCCACTCACGCCCCCGCAAGCTCCAGCCGCCGCGTGATGCCGATCGCCTCCAGGAACGCCTCGTCGTGGCTGACGACGAGGAGCGCGCCGTCATAGGCCCGCAGGCCCGCTTCCACCGCCTCGATGGCCTCGATGTCGAGATGGTTCGTCGGCTCGTCGAGGATGAGCAGCGCCGGCGGCCGTCCGCCGCCGAGCACCGCGGCAAGGCCGGCGCGCAGGAGCTGGCCGCCGCTGAGGCTGCCGGCGACCTGCAGGGCGGCATCCGCCCGGAACATGAAGCGCGCCAGCGCCGCCCGGCAGGCATTCTCGTCCGCATCCGGATTGATCCTCAGGAAATTGTCGCGGATCGACAGCGCCGGATCGAGCAGGCTGACGCGCTGGTCGAGCATGGCGGCCTCGGTGAAGAGCCGCACGCCGCCGGCAAAGGGTGCGAGCCGGCCCGTGACCAGCGAAAGCAGCGTCGTCTTGCCCGCCCCGTTCGGCCCCGTCACCGCCACCCGCTCCGGCCCCGTCATGGCGAAGGAGAGGTCGCGGATCACCGACCGCTCCGGCGCATAGCCCGCCGTCACGCCCTCCATGCGCAGAACCGTCCTGCTGGCCGGAAGCTGCGTCGACGGCACGGTGACGGTGAGCGGCTGGAGAACCTCGATCCGCTCGCGCGCCGAGGCCACGGCCTCCGCCGCCTGTCCCTGCCGGCTTTCGGCAAGGCGCGCATTGGCTCCGCCCGTCAGCTCCGCGCGCTCCTTCATCCCGCCGAGCACGATGCGCGGAAGGTCGCCGCGCGCCTTCTTGCGCCGCCCGGCGCTGTCCTTGCGCGCCTTGCGCTCGGCAAGCGCCTGCATGGTGCGGGCGATGTCGGCGGCCTCCTTCTCCGCGTCGGCGAGGTCGCGGTGGGCGGCGGCGAGCTCCAGCGCCTTGCGCGCCCGGTAGGCGCTCCAGTTGCCGCCGTAGCGCGTGGCGCCGAGGCTCGTCAGCTCGACGATGGCGTCCATGGTTTCCAGAAGCTCGCGGTCGTGGCTGACGACGACGGCGCCGGCCCGCCAGCCGGCCAGCATGTCGATGACGGCGCGCCGCCCCTCCCGGTCGAGATTGTTGGTGGGCTCGTCGAGCAGCAGGAAATCCGGCTCGCCGAAGAGGAGTGCGGCAAGCCCCGCCCGGGTGCGCTGCCCGCCGGAAAGCGCGGCGAGCGGCGTTTCGGGCTCGGCCTCCAGCCCGACGCGGGCGAGCGCCGCGGCAAGGCGCGCCTCCAGCGTCCAGTCGGCTTCGGCAAGCGCGGCGGCATCCGCCTCGCCCCGCTCGGCGCGGGCGAGAAGGGAGAGCGCATCGGCAATGCCGAAGAGGCTGGCAATGGTTTCCCGCGGGGCCACCTGCACGCTCTGGCGCAGGACGCCGAGCGTACCGTCCACCGCGACAGAGCCCGCCTGCGGCAAGAGTTCGCCCGCGGCAAGCTTCAGCAGCGTCGTCTTGCCGACGCCGTTGCGGCCGACAAGGCCGGCACGTTCGGCGCCGAAGGTCAGGTCGAGATCGGAAAGGAGCGTGCGCCCCTCAGGCGTCGACCAGGTGATTTTGGAAAGCGTGATGGAGTGCGGCATGGATACGGTTTTCCCCGATGACAAAACGAAGTCGGTTTGCGGTCGGGTTGAAATCCATGACGTACCATCCGGTCGGTGCTGCGATGGCGCCAATCTAGGGTCCGAAGGCCCCTCTTGCAAGGCTGAGGGGCGCCGTGCCGTTAATCACAAATGCGGGAGTGCGTTGCATGAGCCCCGCTCTCGCCTATGATAAGGCCCTGTCTTGCCACGCTTGCCGAGGGGTAGAGAACATGAGGGGCTGCATCCGCCTCCTGTCCGTCATCGCCGCCGGCGTGCCGCTTTTCCTTTCCGGCGGCGCGATAGCGGGCGTGTGCGAGCGCATCCAGAGGGACATCGCCAACCTGCCGACGGTGATCGTCGATACCGCCAGCGTGCGCAAATATGCCGGCGCCATCACCCGGCAGAACATCCAGCTCCGCAAGGCGAAAAGCGACCAGCGCCGCCTCGGCTGCTCCAGCGGCAGCATCATCGTGATCGGCGGGGCGAACGCCGACGCCTGCGCGACGCTCTCCACCGTCATCGACAGGATGGAGCGCAACCTCGATATCCTCGACAAGAAGCGCCGCGAATTTGCCGGCGGCACCTCATCGAGGGGCGAGCGCGGGCGCCTTCTCGCGGCGCTGGAGAAGAACGGCTGCAACGACAATGCCGAGGTCATGCCCATCACCGCGAGGGAAACGCTGCGTACGCTCGACGAGACGCGCACCTTGCCGCTCGGCACGGCGCCGGAGGGCAGCGAGCGGCTGCAACTGCGCCGGCTCGGCGGCTCGGGCCACGGCAACCTGCGCACGGTCTGCGTGCGCACCTGCGACGGCGGCTTCTTCCCGATCTCCTCCAACGCCTCGCCGATGGATTTCCGCCGCGACCAGCAGGTCTGCGCGATGATGTGCCCGCAGACGGAAACCGAGCTCTTCTACCAGTCGATGGCCGAGGGGCAGGAGACCGAGCAGATGACGTCCACCGTCACCGGCCGGCCCTATGTCGAGCTGCAGAACGCCTTCTCCTACCGCACGCGCGATCTCTCCAAGCCGGGAAGCTGCGGCTGCAACCTCTCGGCCTACTACCAGGACATGATCAAGCGCGAGAAGGTCGCCAGGGGCGAGACGGACGAGCCGGCGGAAGGCTCCGTCACCGATATCCGCACCCTGCCCAAGGCCACCGTGGCGAAAAAGCCCGTGACGGTCGAGGAGCGCGACTACGATCCGGCAAAGCACAAGGTCCGCACGGTCGGGCCGGTCTTCCTGCCGTCGAGCGAATCCGCCATAGACCTCGGTCGCCCGGCCGATGCCGGCGTCAACTGACGCCCGCCCCCTCCGGCCACCGCTCCTCGAACACCAGATCTTCCAGCGGCAGGCGCTGGCGCCAGCCTTTCACCGCAAGCTCCGGCTCGCCATAGAGCTGGTCGATATAGCCGACGCAGAGCCAGGCGACGATCTCGACATGCTCGGGAATGGCGAGCGCCTGCCGGATATCGCTGTCGTGGAAGATGCTGACCCAGCCGACACCGACGCCCTCCGCCCGCGCGGCGAGCCACAGGTTCTGCACCGCGCAGACGGTGGAATAGACGTCCATGCGCGGATTGTGCGTGCGCCCGAGCACCACGGTGCCGCCCCGCGTCGGATCGCAGGTCACGCAGATGGAGAGCGGCGCCTTCAGGATGCCTTCGAGCTTCAGCGCGCGGTACGCGGCCTGCCGCTCGCCGGCAAACATTTCGGCCGCCTCGGCATTGGCCTTCAGAAAGGCGGCATGCACCGCCCGCCGCGTCGCCTCGCTGCGCACCAGAAGGAAATTCCACGGCTGCATGAAGCCGACGGACGGCGCGCTGTGGGCCGCGTGCAGCAGGCGGCCGACGAGATCGTCCGGCAGGGGCTCGGGCAGGAACTGGTCGCGCACGTCGCGGCGCGTTTCGATGGCACGGTAGACGGCCTGCCTCTCCTCGCAAGAAAAGGCGCCCGCCCGGACCAGAGGATCCAGGGGTTCGGTTCGCATCGTCATCTCCCCAACAATGCGTGCAACCTTCCGCCGTCCGCGCGGATGCGGTCTATCTTGCCAGGCCGGTCTTCTGACTCCGGTTCGCCTGGCCGCACCTGCCTTCCCGGTTGAAAAACCAGTGGCAAAAGCCTGAATCGACTCAGGCTTTCAAGGTCCAGCCATCCCCGTCACAGCGTTGGGCACGTTCCGGTCTTGGAGCGCTTCCGCACCGGATTCCCGATTCTCCCGCCGAAGCAGGCACCTGACGGGAGGATATGCGCACGCCTCCCGCGCCCGATCAAGCCCCCGCGTCAGGCGGCGCGCGCCGCGGCAGCCTCGGCGACCGCCTCGCTGCCGATATCGCCGGCATGGACGGCGCGGTTGCGCCCGCCGTTCTTGGCCGCATAGAGCGCGGCGTCGGCCATCACCATGACGTCGTGGACCGAGCCGCCGTGCTCGGGGAACTGGGCGATGCCGGCGCTGCCGCCGATGAGGAGCAACTGGCCGTCATAGGCGACGGGCACCTGCGTGTCGCGCACCAGATCCTCCGCGAGCGCCACGAGGTCGGCGCGGGCGTATTCGCCCGCAAGCAGCACGCAGAACTCGTCGCCGCCGAGCCGGGCGACCGTGCCGCGCGGGCCGATCCTGTCGGCAAAGCGCCGGGCGACCGCCTGCAGCACCGTGTCGCCGGCCGCGTGGCCGTGCCGGTCGTTGACGGCCTTGAACTTGTCGAGGTCGAGCGCGAGGATCGCGAAGGGCTTGTCCTCTCCCTTGCGCACGGCCCGCGAGACCTCCTCGTCGAAGCCGCTGCGGTTCTTGAGGCCCGTCAGCGGATCGTGCCGCGCGAGGAAGGCGTTCTTCGCCTCGCTGCGCTGGAGCGCCTTGACGAGGGAGGAGAAGCGCACGGCGACGAAGAGCATGACCGCCGCGAAGGCCACCACGAAGATCGCGATCTGCGGCACCGCCGACTGCCAGACGAAGGAGCCCGGCATGTTCGGGCGCCACGAGGCGACCATGGGATTGTAGCCGTCGCCGCCGACCGGCGTCATCAGCAGGCCCGGCTCCTCCGTCACGATGGGCGTGAAGCCGAGATCGTGCACGCCGAGGCGGCTTGCCGTGTTCGCAAGCATCTTGCCGGAGACCGGCTTGACGGTGACGAGCAGGATCGGCTCGCGGCGGCTCGCGGGAATGTAGAGGGTCTTCGGAATGACCGCCTGCACCACGACGATGCTCATGACGCGGTCGATGAGGCGCATGCCGGTGACATGGATATTCGGCAGCGCCGGTGTCAGGAGATCGGGGTCGCGCCGGGCGCGGGCGACCTGCCAGCCGCCGCGGTCAGGCGAAAGCGCGGCGCGGTAGGCCTGTTCGGCCCGGCGCGTCAGGTCGCTCACCCAGTAAAGCTTCTCGCGCGCCTTGCGCTCGGAAACCGCCTTTCCATTGTGCACGCCGAGGATCTTCTCGCCGTCCGGCGAAGTGAAGATCATCCAGGAAAAGCCGAAGTCGGCCCACATCCAGTCGCGAATCTGGTCGCGGATGAAGGCGTGGCCCGGCAAGCCGTCTTGCAGCTCCTGGAAGGTCTTGTCCCAGAAGGAGATCTGGCTCTGGTACTGGACGACCTGGTCGATCTGGTGGCTGAACTCGTTGCGCACCAGCGTGCGCTCGGTCTCGGCGACGAAGCTGTCGGCCCGTTCGATCGAATATTCCAGCACGAAATAGTTGGCGGCCACGAACAGGCCGACGATCATCACCGCCGCCGCCCGGATCGCCATCCCCAATCTGCGCCGGCGTATCCCACGCCCATCGCCCATGCTGCCCGCCATCTTTCCCTGCCTGTCCCCCGCCGGATTTCCCGGACATCGTTGCGGCAAGACTAGCCGGCAGACGGCAAGATTCGTTTAAGCGGGCTGGTGAGCGAAAGCTTAACGCGCCGGCGCATAGCGCACGAAGGCGAATTCCGTGCCGTCCGGCGACCAGTTCGGCACGTTCATCGTGCCCTGCCCGCCGAAAAGTTCGAAGAGGACGCGCGCATTGCCGCCGTCGACATCCATCAGCCGCAGCCGGACTGTGAGGTCGCGCGGATGGTCGAAGACGTCGCCGTCATAGGAAAGCACCAGCAGGTTCCGGCCGTCCGGCGAAGGATGCGGGAACCAGTCGCCGTAAGGACTGTCGGTGATGCGCGTTACTTCGCCGCCGTCCGGCCGCACCCGCCAGATCTGCATGCGTCCGGTGCGGCTGGAGTTGAAGTAGATCCATTCGCCGTCGGCGGAATAATCCGGCCCGTCGTTACGTCCTTCCCCGAAGGTAAGCCGCCGCTCCTCGCCGCCAGTGACCGGGATCGTATAGATATCGAAGAGGTCGCAGCGAATGCCGCAATAGGCGAGCGTCCCGCCGTCCGGCGACCAGCCGTGCCAGTAGGACGGCAGGTTGGGCGTGGCAAGCCGCGGCGTGCCGCCTTCCGACGGCAGCAGGTAGATCGCCGACTTGCCGAACTCCACCTTGTCGCTGATCGCGATCAGCGCACCGTCCGGCGAAATCCCGTGGTCGTTGTTGCAGCGGATGGCAAAGCCCGTGTCGATCTTCACGGGCCTGCCGCCATCGAGCGGCAGGCGATAAAGCAGCCCGTCGCCATTGACGATGAGGAACGACCCGTCCCGCGAAAAATTCGGCGCCTCCACCAGCCGCTCCGTCTGCCAGACGACGCGGGTCTCGCCGGTCACGATATTGTGGATTTCGACGGAGCTGCGCACGGCGTTTCCCATCTCGCTGCCAAGGGCCACCTTCGGCACGGCGCGGCTGCCATCGCCACCTCCGCAAAACCTGCGGACGATAGCAAAAGGCGGCCTTGCGGCAATCCTGCCGGGCCGCCCTTTGCCTGCAAGGGTTAACGCGCTCCTACCCCCGGTCGCGGAAGCGGTTGGTAATGGGATAGCGGCGGTCGCGGCCGAAGTTCTTCTTGGTGATCTTGACGCCGGGGGCGGACTGGCGGCGCTTGTATTCGGCGATGTAGAGCAGGTGCTCGATGCGGTGGACCGTCGCCTCGTCGTGGCCGCGCGCGACGATCTCGTCTGTGCCCATCTCCTTCTCGACGAGGCATTCGAGGATATCGTCGAGCACCGGATAGGGCGGCAGCGAATCCTGGTCGGTCTGGTTGGGGCGCAGCTCCGCCGAGGGCGCCTTGTCGATGATGTTGGCCGGAATGACCTCGCCGGAAGGCCCGAGCGCGCCCGGCGGCACATGGGCGTTGCGCCAGCGCGAAAGGGCGTAGACCTGCATCTTGTAGAGGTCCTTGATCGGGTTGAAGCCGCCGTTCATGTCGCCGTAGAGCGTGGCGTAGCCGACCGACATCTCCGACTTGTTGCCGGTGGTGACGACCATCGAACCGAACTTGTTGGAGATCGCCATGAGGATGGTGCCGCGCGCGCGGCTCTGCAGGTTTTCTTCCGTGATCCCCTCTTCCGTGCCCTCGAAGAGCTCGACGAGCGAGGAGAGGAAGCCCGTCACCGGCGCCTCGATGGGCACGATGTCGTAGCGGCAGCCGAGGGCCTTGGCGCAATCGGCCGCGTCCTTCAGCGAATCCTTCGAGGTATAGCGGTAGGGCAGCATCACGCAGCGCACGCGCTCCTCGCCGAGCGCATCGACGGCGATGGCCGCGCAGATGGCCGAGTCGATGCCGCCCGAAAGGCCGAGCACCACGTTCTTGAAGCCGTTCTTGTTGACGTAGTCGCGGAAGCCCAGCAGGCAGGCGCGGTAGTCCGCCTCCTCGCTTTCGGGAATGCGCGACATCGGGCCGGCGTCGCACACCCAGCCGCCGCCCTGCCGCTTCCAGGTGGTGAGCGCGATCGCCTCCTCGAACTCGCTCATCTGGAAGGCGAGCGTCTTGTCGGCGTTGAAGGCGAAGCTCGCACCGTCGAAGACCAGTTCGTCCTGCCCGCCGAGCTGGTTGGCATAGACGAGCGGCAGGCCGGTCTCGATGACCTGCCTGAGGGCGACCTGGTGGCGCACGTCCACCTTGCCGCGATAATAGGGCGAGCCGTTCGGCGACAGGAGGATTTCCGCGCCGCTCTCGGCCAGCGTCTCGCACACGCCGAGCTCGCCCCAGATGTCCTCGCAGATCGGGATGCCGAGGCGCACGCCGCGGAAATTCACCGGCCCGGGCATCGCGCCCTGGTCGAAGACGCGCTTCTCGTCGAACTCGCCGTAGTTCGGCAGGTCCACCTTGTCGCGGACGGCGATCACCTTGCCGCCGTCGAGCACGGCGACGGCGTTGTAGCGCCCCGTCTCGTCCTGCCGGGGAAAGCCGATGACGACGCCCGGGCCGCCATCCGCCGTATCGGCGGCAAAATCGTCGATTGCCCGGCGGCAGGCCTTCAGGAAGGCCGGCTTCAGCACGAGGTCCTCCGGCGGATAGCCGGAAATGAAGAGTTCCGTCAGGAGCAGGAGGTCGGCGCCCTGCCGGGCGGCATCCTCGCGGGCGGCGCGCGCCCTGGCAAGGTTGCCGGCGACGTCGCCGACGGTCGGGTTGAGCTGCGCGACGGCGATGCGCAGGGTCGTCTTTTCAGTCTCGGAAGTCATGTCTGCGGACCCGTCTCCTCATGGTGTCCGATCCTGCGGCCGCACGCGGTTGTCGCATCTCGAACGGTCGACAAGCTCTTTAGAGCATCGGGGGCGTTTTGGGAATGAAGCGCGGCGCCGATTACGCATCCTTCGCCTGCAAGTCCTCGTTTTTCAATGCTTCCGGCGCTCATGGCGGCCCCGCAACAGGGGGAACCAATCCACCGCGAGAACGTTGCAGAAACCGTTCATCCCCTGTTCAAGATGACATCCGTATGACAGATACGCGAAACTTTTATGAAATCTGGAGACGGCCTTGGCTATCTTTACATCCGCAGCCGTGGCGATCGAAACCACCGAAGAGCGTGCCGGCAAGGCAGGCTTCCTCACGCGCCATGCCAGGGCGCTCGCCGTGCTGCGCTCGCTTGCCGTCTCCGCGCTTCTCGCCCTTCTCACCGTCACCGCCATCGAGCTCATCACGCGCGGCTCGCTCGCCCAGACCTGGACGTTCCTGACCAATCCGCAGCAGCCGGGCTGGACGACGGTCGGCGTCTTCTTCCTGCTCTTCCTCACCGTCGACGCGCTGATCGGCCGCCAGCACAAGGCCGTGCTGATCGTCTTCCCGCTCGCCGTGCTGATGGGCTTCATCTCGCAGCAGAAGCAGGTCTTCCTGACCGACCCGCTCTATCCGACGGACCTGCTCTTCGGCCGCCAGATCCTCGAACTGATGCCGGTCCTCGTGAAGGACCGGCCGTGGACGGCCGCCGGCCTTGCGGTCGCGCTCGTCTTCGCCGTCGTCGGCCTCGTCAGCCTCCTTGTCTTCGCCTGGCGCCGCTTCCGGCCGCTGACGGGCAAGGAGCGCCTGACGCGCCTCGCGCTTGCGCTGCCGCTTCTCGCCGGCTTCGTCTCGATCATGGACTACAACGATTTCTCCTGGGTCCGCGACCGGCTGAAGGTCTTCCCGATCATGTGGGACCAGGCGGAGAACTATCGCCATAACGGCTTCGTCATGGCGTTCGCGATCAACCTGCCGATGGCCAACGTCAAGGCGCCGGCCGGCTACATGATCGACGCCATCGACAAGATCCCGTCGAAGCCCATGCCCGCCGGCACGACGCACCGCTCCAAGCCGGACGTCATCGTGCTGATGAGCGAGTCCCTGTGGGACCCGACGCGCCTCGACACCGTCAAGCTCTCGGAAGACCCGATGCCGGTGATCCGCAAGAACCGCAGCGGCTCCGTCTTCTCGCCGGAGTTCGGCGGCCTCACCGCCAATATCGAATTCGAGGCGTTGACGGGCTTCTCCAACGCGTTCCTGCCGACGGGCAGCATTCCCTACCAGCAGTATGTGCGCAAGCCGATCCCCTCGCTCGCCACGTTCTTCCGCGCGGAAGGCTATACGGCGCGCGCCATCCACCCGTTCTCCGGCTGGTTCTGGAACCGCACGAGCGTCTACAAGGCCTTCGGCTTCGAGACCTTCAAGGACGTCGACAAGATGCCGCCTCTGGCAAAGCGCGGCAACTTCACCTCCGACGAGGCGCTGACCAAGGAGATCATCCGCCAGGCGGACAGCCAGGAGGATCCGTTCTTCTTCTTCGCCGTCACGCTGCAGGGCCATGGCCCCTATGACGACGGCCGCTACGCCAGGACCGACATCAAGGTCGACGGCCGGCTCGACGCCCGCGACACGCGCATGCTCGCAAGCTACGCGCAGGGCGTGAAGGAGGCCGACGGCAGCCTGAAGATGCTGATGGACTGGGCGAAGCAACGCGACCGCGAGACGATCATCGTCATCTTCGGCGACCACCTGCCGCCGCTCAACACGGTCTACAAGAACTCCGGCTACATGCAGGGCATCACCGCCTCGCGCAAGGGCACGCCCGAGCAGATGAAGAAGGAACACGAGACCCCGCTCGTCATCTGGTCGAACAAGACCGGCGTCGACAAGGAGATCGGCACGATCAGCCCGGCCTTCCTCTCCTACTACCTCCTCAAGGAGGCGGGCTTTGAGCATCCCTACTACACCGGCTTCCTCGGCGCCGTGCACGACAGGCTGCGCGTCATCGACCGCTACATGCTGATCGACGCCAAGGGCAACGCGACGCCCGACTGGGCCCGCCAGAAGACCGTCGACCCGCTGGTGCGCGACTACCGCTTCCTCCAGCACGACATCATGTTCGGCAAGCAGTACGGCCTTGAACGCTTCTTCGATTCCCATGCGGAACTGATGTCGGCGGGCTACTGATTTTCATCAGAACGGCGCCAGAGTCTGTCCGGTTCAGAATGAACCGGACAGACTCCGGGATTGTTTGTTTTCGTTTGTCTTTCAGGAAAACCAGTTTTCACTTTTCCCTGACAGACTCTAGGCTAACGGCTCTGATTCCCTCCGGAGCCCCGCCATGAGACCCTTCGACGACGCCGCACAGATTCTCTTCGGCAAGTCCGCCGACCAGCTCGACGAGACGGAGCGGGAGGTGCTGCTGCATTCCCGCGAGGGGCGCATCCTCTCGGAAGACCGCAACGTCGCCTATGAGGCGCGGCAATCGCTCGGCGACCGGGTGGCCGATGCCATCGCCCGGGTCGGCGGATCGTGGACCTTCATCATCGGCTTCCTCCTCTTCCTCGTCGTCTGGACGCTCGCCAACACCGTCCTGCTGTCGCGGGATGCCTTCGACCCCTATCCCTTCATCTTCCTCAACCTCGTGCTTTCCATGCTCGCGGCGCTGCAGGCGCCGATCATCATGATGTCGCAGAACCGGCAGGCCGCCCGCGACCGCTTCGAGGCCTCCAAGGACTACGAGGTCAACCTGAAGGCCGAGATCGAGCTGATCGCGCTGCATCACAAGATCGACACCTATCTCCTCGACGAGATCGCCGCCCTCAAGCTGGAAATCCTGCGCCTGCGCGAGGCGTTGCGGCAGCAGGAATGACACGTCACCACAACCTGAAATACCCATAAATCTCACAAAATCAATCTATAGGAGAAATTAAGATTCGCGGAGCACGATATGCGTGCATCCGCCTTCCGGATGCGGGAATGCCACGTCGCCAGACAATCCCAAGGAGGAGATGTCATGCACGCCCTTACCCGCCTGTCGAAGGATCGCTCCGGCACCTCGGCGCTGGAATTCGCGATCATCGCGCCGCTCTTCTTTCTCACGCTCTTCACGCTGATCGCCTACGGCATCTACCTTTCCGTCACCCATTCCGTGCAGCAGATCGCGGCGGATGCGGCGCGCACGGCGGTGGCCGGCCTCAACCCGGCCGAGCGCGTCACGCTGGTCAACCGCTATCTCGACGCCTCGCGCCTCGACTATTCCTTCATCAACCGGGCGAAGATGCATGTCGAGGTCAGCGACGATCCCGGCAATGCCGACCAGTTCACCGTGACGATCACCTACGATTCCAGCGACCTGCCGATCTGGAAGCTCTTCACCTTCGCCCTGCCGCAGGAGAAGATCGAGCGCTACGCCACGGTGCGCGTGGGAGGGCTGTAGGATGCAGCCGCCCCGCCTCCTTGCCGACCGCTCCGGCAATATCGGCACGCTCGCCGCCCTCAGCCTGCCGCTGATGATCTTCTCGCTCGCCCTCGGCGTCGACTACGGCTATTTCACCGTGCAGCGGCGCCAGTTGCAGGCTTCAGTGGACCTTGCCGCCATCGCCGCCGCTTCGAGCGTCGGTGAGGCGGAGAAGTCGGCCGCGGCCTATTTCGCGCTCAACAAGCTGCCCGTCACCGTCACGGGCAAGGACGGGCTCACCATTCCCCCGGCAATCGCGCTCGCAAGGGACGGCATGCCCCTTGCGGCCGCCCATGTCGAGCGCGGCCGCTACGTCGCCGATCCCGATATCGCACCCGAGGCGCGCTTCAAGCCTGCCGGCGCGGATGCCGACGCCGCGCGCGTCACCCTCAGCCGGCCCGCCGATCTCTTCGTGTCGGCGATGTTCCTGCCGAAGCCGCCGCTCCTTTCCGCGACGGGCACGGCCTCGCGTTCGAAGATCGCCGCCTTCTCGCTCGGCACGCGCCTTGCCAGCCTCAACGACGGCATCCTCAATGCCCTGCTCGGCCAACTTCTCGGCACGACCCTCTCCCTGAAGGCGATGGATTACCGGGCGCTCGTCGATGCCGATATTTCCGTCCAGCCCTTCCTCAAGGCGGTCGCGACCCGCCTCGACCTGACGGCGGCGACCTACGAGGACGTGCTGAATGCCGGCCTCACCATGCCCGAGCTTCTCGCCGCGATGGGCGCCGTGGACGGGCTTTCCGGCGCCGTGCGTTCGGCGCTACGCCTCATCGAGCAGGCGACGGCCGGCAGCAAGGTCAAGCTGCCGCTCTCGCGCATCCTCAACCTCGATCCGAAGAAGGGCCTTGCCGTCGCGACCGGCGGCGACTGGGCGATGTCCGTCAATGCGCTGCAGATGATATCCGCCGCCGCGGGGCTCGCCAATGGCGGCAAGCAGGTGGCGCTCGACGCCGGCGCCGCCCTTCCCGGCCTTGCCGGCATCAGCGTGAAGCTCGCCATCGGCGAACCGCCGGTCGAAACGCCCGCCCACCGGCTCGGCGCACCCGGCAGCGCCGTGCGCAGCGCCCAGACCCGGCTTGCCGTCGAGGTGAGCGTCGACGGCCTTGCCGCCCTTGCGGGCCTGCGCGTGAAACTGCCGCTCTACGTGGAGGTCGCCGCGTCGGAGGCGAAGCTCGCCGACATCCGCTGCCTCGGCGGTACGCCGGAAAATGCCGAGGTGGCGGTGGATACCGTGCCGGGCGTCGCGGAGATCGCGATCGGCAAGGTCGATCCTTCCGTCCTTTCGGATTTTTCCGACGAGCCGCGTGTCGAAAAGGCCCGCATCGTCGATTCCGCGCTGCTTGCCATCAATGCGCTGGCGCATGGCGAGGTGAAGAACCTCGGCAAGACCCGCCTCACCTATTCACCGACCGAGATCGCCGCGAAGACGACGAAGACCGTATCGACGCGCGACACGCTCACCTCCGCCGTCAAGACCCTGATCGGCGACATGGACGTGGAAGTCGACATCAAGCTCCTGAACCTTGCGCTCAACACCTCGCTGGTCACCAAGGCGCTCGCCTCGACGCTGACGGCCGTGACGTCCGCCATCGACGAGCTTCTCTACAACCTGCTGCTGGTGGCCGGGGTCAGGATCGGCGAGGCCGACGTCACGGTGACGGGCGTGCGCTGCCAGCGGCCCGCCCTCGTGCAATGAGCCTAGCGGGCCTGCGGGAATTGCGGCACGCCGTCGTCGATCTCGTAATAGTCGCCCTTGTCCGCGCAGAAGATATGGACGCCGATCTTCAGCCCCGTCGGCCGGTCGAAGGCGCCGGCCATGATCGAGGTATAGTCCGAGCCGTCGCCCTTCCAGAACAGCGCCGAGCCGCAGGTGCGGCAGAAGCCGCGGCTGGCCGTGTCGCTCGCCCTGTACCAGGTGACGTTCTCGCCGCCCTCCACCGTCAGCCGGTCGTCCCCGACATTGGTCGCGGCGTAGTGATGGCCGGTCTGCCGCCGGCACTGGCTGCAATGACAGGCGATAACGTCGCGCAAGGGGCCGACGGTGCGAAAGCGCACCGCCCCGCACAGGCAATGGCCGGTATGTTCCTCGCTCATTCTTCCTCCCAAACGAAAACCGGGCCAGCTTTGCCAGCCGGCCCGGTCCTGTCAATTTCACATTCCTGAATGCTTGCATCAGCTCCGCTAATTTACGGAACCGAAGCGTGAACGAAACGCGATCAGCCGTTCACCACCATGCGCTTTTCGTCGCGGCCGCCCTTCATGCGCTCGGCAAGGAGGAAGGCGAGCTCCAGCGCCTGGTCGGCGTTGAGGCGCGGGTCGCAATGGGTGTGGTAGCGGTCGGCAAGGTCGTCGCCGGAAAGCGCGCGGGCGCCGCCCGTGCATTCCGTGACGTCGTTGCCGGTCATCTCGATATGGATGCCGCCCGGATGCGTGCCTTCCGACCGATGAATCTGGAAGAAGCTCTCGACCTCCGACAGGATCCGCTCGAACGGGCGGGTCTTGTAGTTGTTGAGCGTTATCGTGTTGCCGTGCATCGGGTCGCACGACCAGATGACCTTCTTGCCTTCCCGCTCCACGGCGCGGATGAGGCGCGGCAGGTTTTCCGCGACCTTGTCGTGGCCGAAGCGGCAGATCAGCGTCAGGCGGCCGGCCTCGTTGGCCGGGTTCAGCGCGTCGATCAGTTCGATCAGGTTGTCGGGCTGGAGCGACGGGCCGCATTTGAGGCCGAGCGGGTTCTTGATGCCGCGGCAGTATTCGACATGGGCATGATCGAGCTGGCGCGTGCGGTCGCCGATCCAGATCATGTGGCCGGACGTGGCATACCAGTCGCCCGAGGTGGAATCCACGCGCGTCAGCGCCTGCTCGTAGCCGAGCAGCAGCGCCTCGTGGCTTGTGAAGAAATCCGTCTCGCGCAGGTTCGCGTGGTTTTCCGAGGTGATGCCGATAGCCTTCATGAAGTCCATCGTCTCGGAGATCCGGTCGGCGAGTTTGCGGTAGCGCTCGGCCTGCGGTGAATCCTTGACGAAGCCGAGCATCCACTGGTTGACGTTTTCCAGGTTGGCGTAGCCGCCCATGGCGAAGGCGCGAAGCAGGTTCAGCGTCGCGGCCGACTGGCGGTAGGCCATGATCTGGCGCTCCGGATTCGGCACGCGGGCCTCTTCCGTGAACTCGATGCCGTTGATGATGTCGCCGCGGTAGGAGGGCAGCGTCACGTCGCCCTGCTTCTCGAAGCCGGAGGAGCGCGGCTTGGCGAACTGGCCGGCGATGCGGCCGACCTTCACGACGGGCTGCTGGGCGCCGAAGGTCAGCACCACGGCCATCTGCAGGAAGGCGCGGAAGAAGTCGCGGATCGTATCGGCGCCGTGTTCGGCGAAGCTCTCGGCGCAGTCGCCGCCCTGAAGCAGGAAGCCCTTGCCTTCGGCGACGTTGGCGAGCGAAGCCTTGAGGCGGCGCGCTTCGCCGGCGAAGACGAGCGGCGGAAACTTCGCGAGGCGCTCTTCGGTCGCCGCCAATGCGGCGAGATCGGGATATTCCGGAACTTGGCTGATGGGCTTGTCCCGCCAGCTGCTCGGCGTCCAATTCTGTGCCATGATACTCACCTGTCCTAAGCGCCTGCCGGAGCCGGAAGACGCCACTCATTTAGAAGATGCGGGCTTATAGACCGTTAGACGGTTCTTGCATAGCCGGCTTTCCAGCCGGCATCGCTCCGTTTGCGCCCTGTGGCCGTCGCGATACGCCCTCGGCTCAGACCCGCTGGCCGCTCCGCACGCGATAGCTCGGCTGGTACATCGTCACCAGCTCCTCCGTCGCCGTCGGGTGCACGGCCATGGTGCGGTCGAAATCGTCCTTGGTGACGTCGGCCTTCAGCGAGATGCCGAGGAGCTGCGCCATCTCGCCCGCCTCGTGGCCGAGGATATGCGCGCCGACGACCTTGCGGTCGCCGGCATTGACGATGAGCTTCATGATCGTCTTCTCCTGCCGGCCGGAGAGCGTCGCCTTCATCGGGCGGAATTCGGCGCGGTAGACCTCGAGGTCGTCGAACTTCTTCGCGGCCTCCTCCTCGCTGAGCCCGACCGTGCCGATCTCGGGCTGGGAGAAGACGGCGGTGGCGATGAGGTCGAGGTCCGGCGAAACGGGGTTGCCGCGGAACTCCGTCTCGATGAAGCACATGGCCTCGTGGATCGCCACGGGGGTGAGCTGCACGCGGTCGGTCACGTCGCCGAGCGCGAAGATGCCCGGAACGTTGGTGCGCGAATAGTCGTCCACGACGATCGCGCCCTTCTCGTTCGTCCTGACGCCCGCCGTCTCCAGGCCGAGGTGCGCCGTGTTCGGCACGCGGCCGAGCGCCAGCATCACCTGGTCGACGACGAGCGTTTCGCCCGCCTTGGTCGTCACGGTGCGCCGGCCGCCCTCGCCTTCGGCGACGTGGGTGATGATGTCCTCGCAGACGATGCGGATGCCCTTGGCGATCATCGCCGCCTGCAGGCCTGCGCGCATGTCCTGGTCGAAGCGCGAGAGGATCTGCTTGCCGCGGTAGATCAGCGTCGTCTCGACGCCGAGCCCGTGGAAGATGTTGGCGAACTCGACGGCGATATAGCCGCCGCCGGAGATCAGGATGGACTTCGGCAGTTCGGCAAGGTCGAAGGCCTCGTTGGAGGTGATGCAGAGATCGTGGCCGGGCAGGTCGAAATGCGGCGTCGGATGGCCGCCGACGGCGATCACGATACGCTCGGCCGTCACCAGTTCGTCGGTCGCCGTCAGGCGCACCGTGTTCGGCCCGACCAGCACGGCACGGGTCTGGAGGATCGTCGCGCCGGCATTGTCGAGGCCCTTGCGGTAAAGGCCCTCGAGCCGCGTGATCTCGGCCTCCTTGGCGGCGACCAGCGCCTTCCAGTCGAAGCGCGTCTCGCCGACCGTCCAGCCAAAGCCCGCTGCATCCTCGAAATGCTCGTGGAACTGCGAGGCATAGACATAGAGCTTCTTCGGCACGCAGCCGCGGATGACGCAGGTGCCGCCGAAGCGGAATTCCTCGGCAATCCCCACCTTCTTGCCCATGCCGGCTGCAAGGCGCGCGCTGCGCACGCCGCCCGAGCCCCCACCGATGACGAAGAGGTCGTAGTCGAATGCCGTCATGTGATGATCTCCTGCGCGCGGGCCTGGACGAAGCGCCCGCGGGCGAATCCGCCTTGGGGCCCGCCGAATATAGGGAGTGCGGACTGAAAAGGAAAAGGCCGCTCCCGAAAGGAACGGCCCGAAAGGAAAAAGGCGGCCTTGAGGCCGCCTTTCCGACGATTACTGCTGCTGCGTCTGCGCTTCGCCGCCTTCGGCCGGGGTCGTCGTACCGATCATCGCATCGAGCTTCTTGCCGCTCTCGGCACGAAGGTCGCGGTCGACGCCGTTCGCCCAGATCTCGGCGGCCTTCATGACTTCGCGCGTGGCGATCGGGCCGTCCGACAGGAGCTTCTTGCCGACGGGCGAATTGTAGAAGTCGGCGATGGCCTTCAGCTCGTCCTGCGTGAAGGTCTTGGCGTAGATGGTCGCGGCTTCCTTCTCGAGGTCGGCGCGGCGCGAGGCAAGCGCGAGCGCCTGCTCGTCGACGACGGCGTTGATCTCCGATTCGTGGTTCGGCGAGGCCTGAATGAGCGTCGACTTCACGCGGGCGGCAAGGCCGGGCAGGATATTGTCGAAGCGGCTCGTCGCGCCGATGGCGTCGATGGCCGTGCGCGCGGCCTTGATCTGCTCGTCCGTCACGTCCTGCGCCCTGACGGCGCCGGCAAGGCTTGCCGAAACGATGAGGGTCGCCGCGAGGGTCCGGCCGAAACCAGCAAATTTGATCATGTCGGTCTGTGCTCCTGTCTAGTCTTTTGCCGTCAGCGTGCGCGCACCCGCGGGTCCCGCGATGATGGCCAGCGACGCCATGTTGATGAAGAGGCCGTGTTCGACGACGCCCGGTATGTCATTGAGGCGGCTTGCGAGCGCATCTGCATCAGGAATGCGGCCAAAAGATGCGTCGAGAATGTAGTGCCCGCCATCCGTGGTGAAGGTACCGTCGCCGGAGGCGCGCAGCGAAATCGGTCCCGAAAGGCCGAGCCGGTCGGCCGTCTTCTCGATGGCGATGCGGGTGGAGACAAGGCCGAAGGGATTGACCTCGATCGGCAGCTTGAAGGCGCCGAGCGTTTCCACCACCTTGCTCTCGTCGGCAATCACGATCATGCGCTGCGAGGCGGCCGCGACGATCTTCTCGCGCAGGAGCGCGCCGCCGCCGCCCTTGATGAGGTTGAGGCGGCCGTCCACCTCGTCGGCGCCGTCGATGGCAAGGTCGAGCTCGGGCAGTTCGTCGAGCGATTTCAGCGGCACGCCGAGTTCCAGGCACAGCCGCGCCGTGCGCTCGGAAGTCGGCACGCCCTCGACCCGAAGGCCGCCGGCGACCTTCTCGGCAAGCAGGCGCACGAACTCTTCCGCGGTCGAGCCGGTGCCGATGCCGAGGCGCATGCCGTCTTCCACATGGGCAAGCGCGGCTTCGGCCGCCTTGATCTTCATTTCCCGGGCGTCCATGCCCAAACTCCCCCAACGGTGCCAGCCGGCGCACATGGGCCGCCGAAATTCCGGTGAGACACTTACACGCCCTGAATGGCAAACGAAAGCCAAAATCGGCGCATCCCCAGCGGGCCGAAGCCGATTGCAAAAGCCCGCGCCATCGCTTAGGCCGGAAGCCTCCCTCCTCCTTCCCGCAAGGTACTGCCCATGAATTCCCCCCTCGTTGTCTTCGATCTCGACGGTACGCTCATCGACACGGCGCACGATCTCGTGGCGAGCCTCAACCACACGATCGGCCTCGCCGGCCTCGAGCCGGTGACCTACGGCGACCTCACCTATCTCGTCGGCCATGGCGGCCAGGTGATGATCAAGCGCGCCTTCGCCATGCGCGGACGCGAGATTTCCGACGGCGAACTGGCAGAAATGCTCACCGCCTTCGTCGACCACTATGCCGAGGCGATGCCGGGCGTCTCGACGCCCTTCCCGGGCCTTGCCGAAGCCATGGACCGGCTTGCCGGCGCCGGTCACCGGCTTGCCGTCTGCACCAACAAGACGGAAGGCCTCGCCCGGCGGCTGCTCGAAGGCCTCGCGCTTACGCCGCGCTTTGCCGCGATCACCGGCGGCGACACCTTCGCCGTGCGCAAGCCCGACGCCGAACACCTCCTCGGCACGGTGCGCCTTGCCGGAGCCGATCCGAAGCGCACCGTGATGATCGGCGACAGCCTCAACGACATGCTCGTCGCCCGCAACGCAGGCGTGCCCTCCATCGGCGTGCCCTTCGGCTATTCGGACGTCCCGGTCGCCGACCTCGACCCGAGCCACGTCATCGCCCATTTCGACGAGTTGACGCCGGCCCTGGTGGAAGAATTGCTCGCCCGGTGACGGCGGGGCGAAAGCCCCTCACCCGCCTGCCGGCGCCCGATCAGCCCTCGACCCCTCGCGCCGCGCTGGTCGCGGCGAAGGCCTTGCGCATGTAGTCGTCGCGGCCATAGACGTCGTCGAAATACTGGACCTTGCCGTCCTTGTCCGGCCAGGCCGTGAAATAGGCGACGTAGATCGGGATATCGGCCTTCACGCCGATGGCCTTGTTGCGGCCGGAGGCGATCTCCTTGCCGACGTCCGCCTCGCTGACGCCAAGGACGGCGGCCGCCATCTTGCGCGGCTCGGCAAGGCGCACGCAGCCGTGGCTGAGCGCGCGCATGTCCCGCTTGAAGAAGCTCTTCGAGGGCGTGTCGTGCATGTAGATGGCATGGCTGTTCGGGAAGAGGATCTTCAATTCGCCGAGCGCATTGTCGCCGCTCGGCGGCTGGCGCACGGAAACGCCCGCCGTCGAGCCGTACCAGTTGACCGAGGACGAGGGCACGGCGCGGCCGCCGACGGCCACTTCATAGCCCATCCGGTCGAGATAGGACGGATCGCTCCTGAGCTTCGGCAGCATCTCGTTGATGATGATCGACTGCGGCACGCCCCAATAGGGATTGACCTCGACGGTCTGGATCTTGTCCTCGAAGAAATAGGTCTGGTGCGACTTGGAGCCGACCACCGTGCGCATCGAGAACTTTTCCGCGCCGTCCTCGTAGTAATAGACCATGAAGGCGGGCTGGTTGATGAAGACGTGGCGCTGGCCGAGATCGGCCGGCAGCCAGCGCGCCTGCTCCAGCGCCACGTCGAGCTTGGCGATCCTGTCCTCGACCGAATCGCCGCCCGTCAGCTTGCGGATCGAGGCATTGCCGACGATGCCGTCGGGCTTCAGCCCCTTCTCCTTCTGGAACGCCTCGACGAGGGTGACGAGTTCCGGCGTATATTCGGGCGTACCCTGATAGGCGGCAAGCGTTGCCGCATGCTCGCTCTTCAGCGCATCCGAGCCGTGCTTGACGATGCCCTTGACGACATTCGCCAGTTCCGGATTGCTCTGGCCGGGTTTTAGCAGCGTGCCCTCGGCGATGACCACCCGGTCCTCGGCCGCCGTCTCGGCCCTCAGTTTCGCAAGCTCGGCCTTCAGCGCTTCGAAATCGGCATTGGCCGGCGAGCGGCTTTCCAGATAGGCCTTCACGTTGCCGCTGAGCGCGACGTTCTTCAGCGCGGCAAGGAGGTTGACGTCCTTACGCTTGAAATCGTGGTAGCCGGAGATGCGGTTGGGGTCGACGCGCCCGCGCACGGCGTCCTCGATATAGGTCGCGACGGCAGCCGAAAGCGAAATCTCGAAGCTTGCAAGCTCGCCATAGCGCTTCGCCATGTCGGCGCTGTCGAACGTCTCGGCCGGCGGCGTCACGGCGTAGTCGGCGGGATCGAGGCCGACGGCGGCCGCGTCGGCGAGCACGGCCATCGCCGCCTTCGCCTTCTCGCTGATGCCCGTGCCCTCGACCCAGAGGAACTTCCGGTTGGCGCTGTAGAACGCCTCGACGGCCTTGGCGGCGTCCGGGGTAGCCCGCGCGCTGACATTGCCGAAGGCGGCGCGGATGCCCGCATCGCCGGCCGGCGCGACGTCGGCGGAGATCGAGCTGGTCACGACCGGGTCGGCCAGCTTGTCGGTGGCGATGCGCTTCAGCGCGTCGGCCTTGTAAGTGTAGTAGCGCGGGCCGGTGACGCGCGGCAGGGGCTTGGCCTCCTGGCGGGCTTCCGCGCCGGGCAGCGCGGTGCCGGTTTCCACGCCGGGAAGCGCCTCGCGCTTCGGCTCCTTCTTCTTGCCGCCGCGGATGATGTCCATCAGGGTCAGGGCGTTTGCGGGTGCGGCATCGAGCGTGATCGTAGCGCAGGAAAGAGCCAGCGCGGCGGCCAGCACGGCAGTCTTGGTAAGTCTCATCAGTAATCCATTCCCCGAATAAACCGCCCTAAGCGGCTTCTGGCGACGCCCGAACCAGCAGGCCGGTAAGTTATAGGAAAGGATGGTGAATGAAAAGGAAACGCCCCTTCCCGCATCCTCTCCCAGCGCTCACGAAACCGTCATTGCGGGCCTTGCCGGAAAGGACGGGCGGGAGGGGATAAAAATTTGAACCGTCACGGATTTTTGACATTGGACAGGCTTTTTCCGCCGCCCTCCTCCTTGCAAGGTAGAAAAAATGAGCCGCCGGTTGTGTTGGAAAAAGCACAGCCTGCGCGCGGCACCGGGCCCGCTCTTTTCCCTCGCCCGCCGGCTAATCGATTTTAACCGAAAGTCTCGTTGCCGAGGCGCCATCCGCCCCTTGCAACGGCGGCGCAGATGGGCCAGAGAATTGCGCGATTTCGCGCGGGCGCGGCCGAAGGCTTCGCGTCCGCCCGGCCTGCCGCGCCCCATGCGGCGGCATCGCCGGCGTCAGGACGAAGCGCATGGGCTTTAAGCGGGAAGCACAATGACATCGACGCGCACGGAAACGGATACATTCGGCCCCATCGAGGTGGACAATAGCCGCTATTGGGGCGCGCAGGCGCAGCGTTCGCTCGGCAATTTCAAGATCGGCTGGGAAAAGCAGCCGCTCGCCGTGGTGCGCGCCCTCGGCATCGTCAAGCAGGCCGCCGCCCGCGCCAACATGGAACTCGGCCGCCTCGACCCGAAGCTCGGCGAGGCGATCGTCGCCGCCGCGCAGGAAGTCATCGACGGCAAGCTGAACGACCACTTCCCCCTCGTCGTCTGGCAGACGGGCTCGGGCACCCAGTCCAACATGAACGCCAACGAGGTCATCTCCAACCGGGCGATCGAGATGCTCGGCGGCGTCATGGGCTCCAAGAAGCCGGTGCACCCGAACGACCACGTCAACATGAGCCAGTCGTCGAACGACACCTATCCGACGGCCATGCACATCGCCTGCGCCGAGCGGGTCGTCCATGACCTCCTGCCGGCCCTCAAGCACCTGCACGCCGCGCTGGAAGCCAAGGTCAAGGCCTTCGACCACATCATCAAGATCGGCCGCACGCACACGCAGGACGCCACCCCGCTCACGCTCGGCCAGGAATTTTCCGGCTACGCCGCGCAGGTCGCCTCCTCCATCAAGCGCATCGAACTGACGCTGCCGGGCCTTTGCGAGCTCGCCCAGGGCGGCACCGCCGTCGGCACGGGCCTCAACGCCCCGGTCGGCTTTGCCGAAAAGGTCGCCGACCAGATCGCCAAGATCACCGGCATCGCCTTCAAGTCCGCGCCGAACAAGTTCGAGGCGCTTGCCGCGCACGATTCCATGGTCTTCTCGCACGGCGCGATCAATGCGGCCGCCGCCGCGCTCTTCAAGATCGCCAACGACATCCGCTTCCTCGGCTCCGGCCCGCGCTCGGGCCTCGGCGAGCTCGCCCTGCCGGAAAACGAGCCGGGCTCCTCGATCATGCCGGGCAAGGTCAACCCCACCCAGTGCGAAGCCCTCACCCAGGTCTGCGCCCAGGTCTTCGGCAACCATGCCTCGCTGACCTTCGCCGGTAGCCAGGGCCATTTCGAGCTCAACGTCTTCAACCCGCTGATGGCCTACAACTTCCTGCAGTCCGTCCAGCTCCTCTCGGACGCCGCGATCTCCTTCACCGACAATTGCGTCGTCGGCATCGAGGCCCGCGAGGACAACATCAAGGCGGCGCTCGACCGTTCGCTGATGCTGGTGACGGCGCTCGCCCCGAAGATCGGCTACGACAACGCCGCCAAGATCGCCAAGACCGCCCACAAGAACGGCACGACGCTGCGTGAGGAGGCCGTCGGCGGCGGCTACGTCACCAACGAGGAATTCGACGCGGTTGTACGCCCGGAAAAAATGATTATGCCGGGTTGAGGGATTTTCTTTAGGCATTCCTGATGAAAGGCCGCAGATCATTGAATCTGCGGCCTTTTTTGTTCTCGCCTTGCCGCTGCGTCATCCGCAATCGTTAATCATTCCCAAAGCATTTACATCGTATTTTACGGGTCGGGAGCGAATACGCGAGATCAGGAGCAGCCGACATGAACACGGCAGTTGCGCAAAAGGTTCAGGTGCCGGACATCGCGGCACAGGTGACCTATGCCATGCGCATAATGGGCGTTTCCCCCATTCCGCGGAACTACGAGCTGTTCTACGAGGCCTATATCGGCTCGAACCCGAAGCTGACGCGGGACCTCGCCGCCCTCGGCAGCAAGGCCTCGCAGGAGGAGCTGGACGAGATCGGCGCGCGCTATTTCGGCCATCATCACGGGGCGAACGCCATCGACGGCGCGCACACCAAGATCGCCGGCGAGCTGGAAGGCCTGCTGCGCCTGCTCAAGCAAGAGCAGACCTCGCTCGAAAGCTACAACAGGCTGCTCGACGAGACCTTCGTGCGCATCAGCGGCAAGAGCGCCAACAGCGTCGACATCATCAAGAGCGCCATCGGCGTCCTGACGGAAGCGACGGGCGACACCATCAGCCAGGGCAAGGAGATGGTGGAGAACGTCGCGCAGAAATCGATCGAGATGGAGAACGTCCGCAAGGAGCTCGACGAATACAAGCGCATCGCCAACACCGATTCGCTGACGCAGCTCTCCAACCGGCGCGCCTTCGACGACAAACTCTCGGCGATCTACAATTCCACGCTCTCGCGCAGCGTCACGGCGCTGATCCTCGCCGACATCGACCATTTCAAGAAGATCAACGACACCTACGGCCATCCCGTCGGCGACAAGATCCTCGCCTCGCTCGGCAGCCTCATCCGCACCAGCGTGCGCAAGGATATCCTCGTCGCCCGCACCGGCGGGGAGGAATTCGCGATGATCGTGGAGGGCAATACCGAGGAAGAGGCGATGGCGCTCGCCGAGCGCATCCGCACCGCGCTGGAGCACACGCCCTTCAAGAATTCCAAGACCGGCGTGAACTACGGCCCGATCACCATCTCGCTCGGCCTGTGCATGGCCTCCTGGGCGGAAGGGCCGGGCGAACTCTACTCCAAGGCCGACATCGCGCTCTACTGCGCCAAGAACGCCGGGCGCAACCGCACCATGGCCTTCGAGGACGGCATGAAGAAGGACTTCGCCAAGAGCTGGCTGATCTACCGGAAATAGGCCGGCTTTCTCCGACCCTTGAACGGCGCCGCGAGGCGCCGTTTACGTTTGGGGCGGCAAAGTGTGCAATCGGGCGGAACCGTGGCAGGGCTCGCGCGTTCTTGCGGCACGGAGGTACGTGCCATGCAAACCGGATTTTTCGAACTCACGATCATCACCGCCCTGATGCTGAGCAGCCTCGTCTGGATCCAGCCCTTCTAGCGCGCCAACAGGAAATCCGCCTGCCGGGACTGGCCGCCTTTCCTCAGGCGGCGATGCGCCGGCCGTCCTCGGCGAGGAAGGCGACGATGCGGTCGATCACCGGCTCGGCGGAGACGATGCGGCGATGGCCGAAGCCGTTCGCCCATTCGAGCGTCACGTTCGGCCCGGCAGCGGCATAGCGGCGCGCGTGCAGGGCCGGCACCTCCTTGTCGTCCTCCGCATGGACGACGAGCATGGGGATGGCGAGCCGCCCCGCCCCGTTCGCCGCGTCGAAGGCCGAAAGCGGCGCGCCGGCGATCCGCTCCACATGGTTTTCCAGCGCCCCTTGCGCCTTCGGCCCGAGGCGCAGCAGGCGCCCGAGGTCCCGGAAGAGCCAGGTCATCTCGCTCGGCGAGCCGATGGTGACGAGCCGGCGCGGCCGGTGCGCCGGCACGCCCGGCACCAGCCCGAGCGCCGCGCAGGCGAGCGAGGCCCCGCCGAAGGAATGGCCGCAGAAATGGTCGAAGCCGCCGAAGCGCTGCCAGGCCGCGTCGATCGCCCTCACCGCCATCGGCAGCGTCAGGGTGCGCCCGCGCGAGGCACCGTGGCCCGGCAGGTCGAGCGCGACGACCTCATGGCCGGCGGCGACCAGCTCTTCCGTCAATGCCGAAAGATAGGCTGCCCGCGAGCCCCAGCCGTGCACCACCAGCACACGGCCGGCGAAGGGCGCGCAGGGCCGCGCGGCAAAACGGTGCGCCACGGCCGTGCCGCCGTCAAAGGAAAGCGGCACGCGCTCGGCCTGATGCATCCAGCCTTCGGAGCGGGCAAGCAGCTCCCTCTCCTTCACGCTGGCTGGCCGGCGGCGCGGCGTCGTCGCGAAGAGGCGGAAGGCGGCGCGCCCAGCCGCCTCCGGGGAAATCGTCGACAGGCCGGCAAGCGCGAGCCGGATGACCTTCAAGCCAAAGGGTGCCATAGTGGGAATCCGGAAAAATGTTCAATGCTGAACAATAAAGTACAACGATGAACGAAAATCAAGCCTTCCCGTGGGATCATCCGCGCTTTCGTAGCTGGATCGGCGTGGCGCGCGCCTGCCAGCTCATGCAGCAGGCGATGACGCGGGCGATTGCCGACCTCGATATCAAGACCCCGCATCTCGACATCCTGATCAACCTCTACCGCTTCGACGGCATCTCGCAGCAGGAGCTGGCCCGCAAGCTGCTCGTCGGCCGCTCCAACATGAGCATGCTGCTGCCGCAACTGGAAAAGCGCGGCCTCATCGCGCGCAGGCCGGACGCGAAGGACAAGCGCGTGCTGCGCCTCTCGCTGACCGAGGCAGGCCGCGACCTCACCGCAAAGGCCATGGCCATCCAGACCGGCCTCATCGAGCGCACCCTGTCGAAGACCCCCGCGGATCGCTGCCTTCAGGTCGCCGAAGCGATGGAGGACATCATCGGCATCCTCCAGACGATGGAAGACGACGAAGGCTAGGCCTTCGCCACGGCATCGGCCCGCGTCGACCGCAGCGACAGGAATTCCCAGACCGCCACCGCGAAGAGCACCGCCGAGGCCGCCATGAAGAGCTGGTAGGGCTCGACCGCGGGAGCGAGCGCCGACAGGGCGACAAGCGCGCCGATGCCGACGAGGTGCGAGAGCGGCGCGCGCCCGCGGATCGCCGCCTTGAACCAGATATTGCCGAGGAGAAAGACGGCCGGCCCGCCGAGGATGGCGCTCGCCGTCCTGAAATCGACATGGCCGTGCGGATGGGCGAGCGTGAATTCCTCCGCGACCGCCGACAGCACGATGCCGGCGACGATGGGGATATGGGCATAGGTGAAGGCGAGCCGCGCGACGCGGCCCGGCGTCGCCGTATGCTCGATGAGGTGCGCCGCTTCTCCGTGACCGAAGCGGAAATAGATCCACCACATGGTCGCCGTCGATGCGAAGGCAACCGCGAGGAGAACGACGGTGAAGCCGTCGAGCAGTTCCATCGCCGCGACGGTGCGGCCGGTGACAAGGATCGTCTCGCCGAGGCAGATGATGACGAAGAGCGCGCAGCGCTCCGCCATGTGCTCGCCGGAGACCTCCCAGTCGCTGACCGTCGAGCGGCCGAGCCCCGGCACGACGAAGCCGAGCGCCGGCGAAACGTATTCGATGCCGAGCGCGACGAGCCACAGCGCCAGCCGCGCCTCGTGCCCGGTGAAGGCGCCGGCCAGCCAGAAGGCGGCGGACAGCAGCGTCCAGGCGGTGATCCGCACGAAATTGCGGCTGTTGTCCGGCCAGTCGCGCCGCATGGCGAAGGCGGTGAAGGCCGAGCGGCCAACCTGCATGGCTGCATAGGCGAGCGCGAAGAGAAGGCCACCGGCGCCGAAGGCCGTGGGAATGGCGATGGAGAGCATCAGGCCGAGGAACATCAGCACGAAGAGCAGCAGCCGCACCGGCGCCTTTTCCGGGTCCAGCCAGTTCGTCACCCAGGTCGTGTAGATCCACACCCACCAGACGGCCAGCATCAGCAGCGCGGCCTCGACGAGGCCGAGCAGCGAATAATGCACCGCCAGCGTGTGGGAGAGCTGGACGATGGTCAGCACGAAGACGAGGTCGAAGAAGAGCTCGGCAAAGCCCACCTTGTCTTCGCTGGCCGTGCCGCGCGCCCTCAGATAGGCGGAAGTGGAGAAACGGTCGTCGTCCGTCGCCGTCATGGCGGGTCCTTTCGCTTAGAGGCGCTCGAGCCGCCGGTCCGGAACGACCCAGACGAGCGCGACGGCGGCATAGACGACATAGGAGATCGTCGGCGAGACGAAGGCAAGGCCGATGGCGGCAAGGTAGAGGACCGGCGACAGCCGGCCCTTCAGATCGCTGCCGAATGCCGCCCGCAGCCGCGCGCCGTCGGGATGCGCGGCGACGACGAGCACCTGGAGGATCTTGTAGGCGATGGCCGAGAGAAGCAGCACCACGCCGTAGAGCGCGGCGGGGATCGCCGTGCCCGGATTGTTGCCCATCCAGGCGGTGACGAAGGGAATGAGCGACATCCAGAACAGGAGGTGCATATTCGCCCACATCACCCCGCCGCTGGCATTGTCGCACACTGTCAGGAGGTGATGGTGGTTGTTCCAGTAGATCGCGACGTAGACGAAGCTGAGGAGATAGCCGAGAAGGACGGGCGCCAGCGGCACGAGGGCCGCGAAGGTGGGCTCCTTCGGCACGGTCAGTTGCAGCACCATGATGGTGATGATGATGGCGATCACGCCATCGCTGAAGGCTTCCAGCCGTCCCTTGTTCATGCGCGCCCCGCCCCTGCCCGATAGCCTCTATCGACAGAGGTGCCACAGGCGCTTGCCGATCGTCAATTCGCCTGTTCATGCGCCTGACGCTGGCGCTCCTCCTCGGCCGCCGCGCGCTGGCGGCCGGTGCGGGCGGCGACGATGTCGGCGGGCTGGGCATTGCCGCGCACGAGCTGCCGGCCGGCATAGATGCCGCCGACCGTTTCCAGCTCCAGCCGCCGCCGGTCGACATCGCGGAACTCCTCCACCACGTCGGCCGCAAGGTCCTCGTCCTCGCCGAGCGCCTTCAGCGTCTCGCGGCTGAAGACCAGCGCCGATTCGAAGGTCTCGCGGATCTGGAAGTCGACGCCGGCATGGATGAGGTCGAGGGCGTGGCCGCGGTCGTAGGCGCGCGCCAGCAGCGGCACGAGCGGGAACTCCTCGCGCACCACCTCGGCGGTCTTCACCGCGGCCTGCCTGTCGTCGAGGCAGATGAGGATCGCCCTTGCGGTCGCCGCGCCCGCGGCATGCAGGATGTCGATGCGCGAGCCGTCGCCGTAATAGACCTTGAAGCCGAAATCGGCGACATCGCGCACGAACTCGGCGTCCTTGTCGATCAGCGAGAGCGTGTAGCCCCGCGCCAGGAGCGGCTGGCTGACGATCTGGCCGAAGCGCCCGAAGCCGATCATCAGCACCGTGCCCTCGACGTTCTCCGGCAGCGTCAGCCCCTCGGTGGACGGCGGCGGCTTCGGCACGAGCCGGTCGTGCAGGATGACGAAGAGCGGCGTCAGCACCATGGAGACGATGATCGTCGCCGTGAGGATGGCGTTCTCCCGCCCGTCGAGGATGCCGGCTGAAACGGCGGCGGCATAGAGCACGAAGGCGAATTCGCCGCCCTGTGCCATCAGCACCGCGCGCTCCAGGCTCTCGCTGTGGCAGGTGCCGACGAGGCGCGCGACGATGTAGATGAGGAGCGATTTCGCCAGCATGTAGCCGATGACGCCCGCCACGACGAGCTTCCAGTCCGCGGCGATCACCGAAAGGTCGATCGCCATGCCGACGCCGAGGAAGAAGAGACCGAGCAGGATGCCGCGGAACGGCTCGATATCGGCCTCGAGCTGATGGCGGAACGCCGATTCGGAAAGGAGCACGCCGGCAAGGAAGGCGCCCATCGCCATGGAAAGGCCCGAGACCTGCATGGCGAGCGCCGAGCCGAGCACCACGAGGAGCGCCGCCGCCGTCATCACCTCGCGCGCACCGGAGGCCGCAAGAATGCGGAAGAGCGGATTGAGGAGGTAACGCCCCGCCAGCACCAGCGCCACGACGGCACCGACGGCAATGCCGATGGAAAGCCAGCGGCCGGAGGCATCCGTCGCCGCCGCGCCCGTGCCGAGCAGCGTGACGACGGCGAGCAGCGGCACGATGGCGAGGTCCTCGAAGAGCAGGATCGCCACGATGCGCTGGCCCTTGAGCGTGGAAAGCGTGCCCTTCTCCTGCAGCATCTGCATGACGATGGCGGTGGAGGTCAGCACGAAGCCGGTGCCGGCGACGAAGGAGGGAACGAGCGGAAAGCCGAAGGCGAGCCCGATGCCCGTCAGCGCCGCCATGGCCCCGCCGACCTGGATCGCGCCGAGCCCGAAAATGTCCTTGCGCATGCCCCACAGGCGCGAGGGCTGCATTTCGAGGCCGATGATGAAGAGGAACATCACGACGCCGAGCTCGGCGACATGGATGATCGCCTGCGGATCGGCGAAGAAGCCGAGGCCGAAGGGGCCGATTACCAGCCCCGCGGCGAGATAGCCGAGCACGGAGCCGAGCCCGATCTTCTTGAAGACGGGCGCTGCGGCAACGCCCGCCGCCAGGAGCACCACCACTTGGGTGAGATCGTTCGCGTTCGCTTCGACTGCCAAAGGTCCGTCTCCGTTGCTTGCCGGTGGACGCAGCCTTCGGCGGCGGCCCCGCGGTTATCGCGGCTTTTCGGATATATCGCGGCTCATGCCCTTCTCCGCAAGCTCGCGCTCATAGCCGGCGAAGAGCTCGGCGCCCTTTTCCCCGAGTTCGCGCAGATAGGACCAGGTATAGATGCCGGTATCGTGCATGTCGTCGAAGCCGATGCGGACGGCATAGTTGCCGGTGGGCGTCATGGAGAGGATGGCGACGTTGCGCTTGCCCGGCACCGTCACCTTCTGCCCCGGCCCGTGCCCCTGCACCTCGGCGGAGGGCGAGAGGACGCGCAGCAGCTCGGCGGAAAGATCGAAGGCCGCGCCGTCGTTGAAGGTCACGACGAGGCGCTGGCGGTCCTTCGAGACGCGCAGTTCGGTCGGCCAAAGGTCGCTCATGCCGGTTCCTTTCTTCACGATTTCGCGAAGGACTATGCCGCAAGCCGGGGATGTGCAAGGCTGAAAATGCTGTCATAATTGCCGCACCGGCTTGACGGAGCGCCCCGCGCGCACGACATGTCGGGAATGGAGGACGTGCATTGAATTCGTTTACGGGACAATGGAACGGCGCGGACCGCGTCGCGCAATCCGACACGCCGATGATCGACCCCTTCGGGCGCGCGATCACGTATCTGCGCGTCTCGGTGACGGACCGCTGCGATTTCCGATGTACCTATTGCATGGCGGAGAACATGACGTTCCTGCCGAAGAAGGACCTCCTGACGCTGGAAGAGCTGAACCGGCTCTGTTCCGCCTTCATCGCCAAGGGCGTGCGCAAGCTGCGGCTGACCGGCGGCGAGCCCTTGGTGCGCAAGAACATCATGCATCTCGTGCGCGAGCTCGGCCGGCAGGTGCATGACGGCCGCCTCGACGAACTGACGCTGACGACGAACGGCTCGCAGCTTGCAAGACATGCAGCCGAACTGGCGGACTGCGGCGTGCGCCGCATCAACGTCTCGCTCGACACGCTCGATGCGCAGAAATTCAAGGCCATCACCCGCTGGGGCGAGCTTTCCAAGGTCATGGAAGGCATCGACGCCGCGCAGGCCGCCGGCCTCAAGATCAAGATCAACGCCGTCGCCCTCAAGGACTTCAACGACCGCGAGATCCCCGAACTGATGCGCTGGGCGCACGGGCGCGGCATGGACCTCACCCTCATCGAGACCATGCCGATGGGCGAGATCGAGGAGGACCGCACCGACCGCTACATGCCGCTGTCGGAAATGCGCGCGCGCCTTGCCGAGGACTTCACGCTGACGGAGAACGCCTACCGCACCGGCGGACCGGCGCGCTACGTGACGGTCGAGGAGACCGGCGGGCGCCTCGGCTTCATCACGCCGATGACGCATAATTTCTGCGAAAGCTGCAACCGCGTCCGCCTCACCTGCACCGGCACGCTCTACATGTGCCTCGGCCAGAACGACGCGGCGGACCTGCGCCTGCCGCTGCGCGCCTCCGAGGACGACGCGCTCCTCTCGCAGGCGATCGACGAGGCCATCGCCCGCAAGCCCAAGGGCCACGACTTCATCATCGACCGCCGCAACCGCCCCGCCGTCGCCCGCCACATGAGCGTCACCGGCGGCTGACCTGTCCTCTTCAGTTCCCCGAACGAAAACGGCCGGGCTTTCGCCCGGCCGTTCCGTTTTCGCAAACCCGCACCGCCTATGCGGCGTAGTGCTCGCCGTAGCCGTCGCCCGGCCGCGCTTCGAGATCGCGGGTCTTGAAGTGGTCGATCTTCTCGTTGAGCGTCTGCACGCGGCGGCGCAGGCCGTGGATCTCGGCGGTGTTCTCCTCCACCATCGCCGCGTTCTGCTGCGTGATGAGCTCGACCTGGTGCACCGCCTGGTTCACCTCGTTGATGCCGTCGTACTGCGCGGCGGCGGCAGCCTCGATCTTGCTGACGAGCGTGTGGATCGAGGAGATGTGCTCGTTGATCACCGTCAGCGCCTCGCCGGTCTCGGTGACGAGCGAGACGCCGTTGCGCACCTGCGCCGAGCTGTCGGAGATGAGGCCCTTGATCTCGCGGGCAGCCCCCGCGCAGCGCTGGGCGAGCTCGCGCACTTCCTGCGCGACCACCGCAAAGCCGCGGCCGGCCTCGCCTGCGCGTGCAGCCTCGACGCCGGCATTGAGCGCGAGCAGGTTCGTCTGGAAGGCGATCTCGTCGATCACCGAGATGATCGTGCTGATCTTCTCCGAGGACTTGTTGATCTGGTCCATCGCGTCGACCGCCTTGGCCACGACCTCGCCGGAGCGGCGGGCATAGTTGTGCGTCTCGTCGACCGAAACGGCGGTCTTCTGTGCGCTTTCGGCCGTCGAGCGGACGATCTCGGTGAGCTGGCGAAGGGCCCGCGAGCTTTCCTCCAGCGCGGCGGCCTGCTGCTCCGTGCGCCGGGCGAGGTCGTCGGCGGAAACGGCAAGGTTGCCCGTGCCGCTGTTGATCTCCAGCGTCGTGGCGCGCACGTCGGAAAGCGTCACGCGCAACGCCTCGACGGCATTGTTGTAGGTGCGGGCCATCGCGACATATTCGGCGGCCAGCGCCTCCGTCATGCTTTCCTCCAGATTGCCGGCGGCAAGCTGGCCGAGCACTTCGGAAAGCGCCGTCAGCGCCTCGGTCTGCTCGGCTTCGATGCGGGCGCGCTCGCTGGCGCGGCGGGCCTGCTCCTCGGCCGTCAACTGGCGCTGGGCCTCGGCCTCCTGCTCCAGGCGGATGTTTTCGAGCGCGGCATCGCGGAAGACGGCAACCGAGCGCACCATGTCGCCGATCTCGTCGCCGCGGTTGCGCCCGTCGATGGAGATGTCGAGGTCGCCGCTGGCAAGGCGCGACATGGCCTCGGTGACGCGCTTCAGCGGCCCGCGCAGGGTCTCGACCAGCATCAGGCCGCCGATGATGGCCAGCAGCGTGCCGGCGACCATCGCGATGATGGAGACGTTGGCGGAACGCTGGCTGTCCTTCTTGCCGGCCTCCTGGGCGCTGGAGACGAACTGTTCGAGCGTCTGGCTGGCGCTTGCGACCGAGGCATAGGCGGTTGCGCGCGCGGCCTGCCACTTCTCGCCGACGGCGATGAGGTCGCCGCTGCCCTTCTCGATGCGGGCGAGCGACGGCGCGAGCTTCTGCGCAAGATCGCGCAGCGCCGCATTCTTGCCGCCAAGCTTGGCGAGCTCCGCCGCGCTCGCGCTCACGGCCTTGATGTCGGCGAGGATGGCGTCGCGGCTCGCCTCGTCGAGCTTGCGGTGCAGCTCGCTGATATGCAGGCGCGTTTCGTCGATGCCCTTGAACGTGTCGCCCATGAGCGTGATCAGCGTCTTGAGGAGCGCGATCTCCGCATCCATGCCGACGAAGCGCTTGGCGGCGGTGTCGGAATTCTTGCCGGCCTCCTTGACGAAATCGGCATCGAACTTGGAAAGGCTCGTCAGCACCGGCACGAACTTCGCCTTCTTGGAATCGGCGTCGTCGGTGCCGGCGAGGATTTCCTTCACCGTGGCGATTTCCGTTTCGAGCGGCTTGATCTTCTCCAGCGCCTTGGGCGAGGCGATGGCCTTGGACTCGTCGAGCTGCTTGAGGAGCTGCGGCAGGTAGGTCTCGGCCGCCTTCACCTTGTCTTCCGGCTTCATCGCGAGCGCGACGGGCTTGCGGAACTTGCCGATGCGCTCGGCGAGCCCCTGGTAGGCGGCGGCATCGAAGAGCAGCGCCTTGGCGAAGGCTTCCTTCTCGCCCGATTCGGCACGGATGACGCCGATCTGCTTTTCGGCGAACTCGCCGTCCTTCGCCATGGCCGCCAGCGCCCCCTCGAGCTCGGCGGTGACGGTGTTACGCTCCTGGTCGATGGCCCAGAGCGTGTCGGTCTCGCCGCGCATCGTGGCGGCGAGCGAGACGACCGAGGCGATCTTGGCCTTCTCCGCCGCGTCGGGCAGGAGGGCGTCGAGGGCCCGGATGCCCGCTTCCTGTTCGTCGATGCGCGCCTGCAGCGCGTTGCGGGTCTCCTCGCCCGGCCGGTCCGCGAAGTCCTGCAGCCCGGTGCGCAGGTTCTGGAAATGCGACAGGCTGTTGATCGTCTCTCGCGTCACCGTCATGTGGCCGTTCAGCGTGCTGGCCGTGAAATAGCCGACGAGGCCGATGCCCGCGATCAGCGCGACGAGAGGGATGACGAAGAGCAGCACCTTGGTGACGATGCGGCGCTGCTGGAGCAGGCGGTCGATGAAGGACATGGTTTCCCCGGCATTTATGGCGGCCAAATCCCCGTGGGTGCCGGTCAAAGCGGACATGGCCGCGAATGCTCGCCCTGCGAGCGCGGCCGTCCTGTCGTTGTCGGGGCCTGCCGGCCTTCCACCAGGCGGCGCGCCCTCACCCGTCGCATCATGCGAACGCTCATTGGGGTAACGCAACGATAGGCGCCGAAACTTAATGAAACCCTTCGGGGCGCTTGTGAGGAACTGCGGTTGCGGCAAGGCGCCGCACGTTCCGGCATCCACCCTGCCCGTTCCCGCGCGTTCGGCGATGACATGCCCCCCGCATTCGTCCTATGAGAGTGGGACAGACGCACGGAGCCATCGATGAACCCCTCCCGCAACGCCACCGGCGCGCTTCTCATGGTCATCGCCATGGCGGCCTTCACCTGCAACGATGCCCTCGTCAAATCCACCACCGGCGCCATGAACACCGGGCAGATTCTCTTCGTGCGCGGCGCGATGACGAGCGTGCTGGTCGTCGCCATCGCCTGGTGGATGGGCGCGCTGCGCTCCTGGCGGGTCATGCTGCAGCCGGCCCTCCTCCTGCGCCTTGCGGCGGAGATCCTCGCCTCGATCACCTATATTTCCGCGCTCGGCGCCATGCCGCTCGCCAATACCGCGGCCATCCTCCAGTCGCTGCCGCTCGCCGTCACGCTGGGAGCGGCGCTCTTCCTCGGCGAGAAGGTCGGCTGGCGGCGGTGGCTGGCGATCGCGGCCGGCTTCGTCGGCGTGCTCATCATCATCCGCCCGGGGCCGGACGGGTTCTCCACCGCCGCGATCTACGTCATCGCCTCGGTCATCGGCGCGGCGACGCGCGACCTTGCCACGCGCAGGATCAGCAGCGACGTGCCCTCCATCTTCGTCAGCGTCATCACCGCCATCGCCATCAGCACGGTCGGCGGCCTGCTCGTTGCGCCGATGGGCGGCTGGCAGCCGATGGCGCCCGACGTGCTCGCAAGGCTGGCGCTTGCGAGCGTGCTGCTCCTCATCGGCTACCAGACGATCGTCAGCGCCATGCGCACCGGCGAGATCTCCTTCATCGCGCCCTTCCGCTATACGAGCCTCATCTGGGCGATGGGCATCGGCTTCCTGTTCTTCAGCGAATTGCCGGATTTCTGGATGGCGACGGGCGTCGCGATCATCGTCGCCTCCGGCCTCTACACCTTCTACCGCGAGAACCTGCGCCGCACGCAGGCGGTCGCGGGAAGCTGCGTGCCCGAAGCGCCCTGACGGCTTGCCGGCGGGCGCCGCGCGGACTAGACGGAGGCAGGAGGAAAGCGGCGATGGCGACGACAGAAGACATACCGGGCGTGATCCTGGCGGGCGGGCTCTCCTCGCGCATGGGCGAGGACAAGGCCCGCATCCGGCTCGGCGGCGTCTGCCTTCTCGACCGCGCCGCCCGGCGGCTCGGCCCGCAGGTCAGCGCCCTTGCCGTCAACGCCAACGGCCCGGTGCTCTTTGCCGAGGGCGAGGAACTGCCGGTCTTCGCCGATCTCGATACGGCCCGCGCCGGCCCGCTCGGCGGCATCCTCGCCGCCCTCGACCACGCCGGAAAGCACCATCCCGGCGCCAGCCATGTGGCGACGGTGCCGATCGACAGCCCGTTCTTCCCCGCCGATCTCGTCGCGCGGCTCGCCCGCGCCGCCGACGGCCCCGAGCGGATCGTCGCGGCCCGCTCGGCCGGCGGGCTCCATCCGGTCTTCGCGCTCTGGCCGGTCGCCCTTGCTGGCGACCTTGCCGCCTGGCTTGCCGGCGGCGGGGCGCTGCGCGTGCGCAGCTATCTCGAGCGCCACCAGGCCCGCGAGGTCGCCTTCCCTCCCGTCGAGACGCCGCGCGGCCCGCTCGATCCCTTCTTCAACATCAATACGCCCGACGACCTCGCCGCGGCGGAAAACTGGCTCTGGATACTGGAACGATGACACAACCGAAGGTCTTCGGCATCGCCGGCTGGAAGAATTCCGGCAAGACGGGCCTTGCCGTCCGCCTCGTCAGCGAACTGGTCGCGCGCGGCTATCGCGTGTCGACCGTCAAGCACGCCCACCACGATTTCGACATCGACAAGGTCGGCGCCGACAGCTACCGCCACCGGCAGGCGGGCGCCCACGAGGTCACCATCGTTTCCGGCACGCGCTATGCCATCATGCACGAGCTGCGCGGCGCGCCGGAACCGTCCTTCGCGGAAATCCTCGCGCGCCTTGCCCCGTGCGACCTCGTGCTGATCGAGGGCTACAAGCGCGAGCCCATCCCCAAGATCGAGGCCCGCCGGCTGGCCGCCGCCAACCGCACGCCGCTCGCCCCCGAGGACCCGCATATCGCCGCCATCGCCGCCGACCACAGGGTGACCGACACGGCGCTTCCCGTCTTCGACCTCGACGACACCACCGCCATCGCCGATTTCGTGGTGCGCATCACGGGACTTGCGAAACCGGCATGAAAAAGGCCGCGGGATCGTCTCCGCGGCCTCATCCGTTTGGCAGACCCGCTCAGTCCGCGCGGGCGACGGGGCGTACCAGCGTCGTCACGCGGCGGATGGTGACGCGGCGGTTCTGCTGTTCGGCGGCCTGCGTGCGCACCTTGAGGAAGCGCTCGCCATAGCCCTGCGTCTGGAGGTTTTCCGGCGGGATGCCGTAGACCTCGGTGAGCAGGTTGGCGACCGAATCGGAGCGCTCGTCGGAGAGCACGAGGTTCGACTTGTCGGAGCCGACGGCGTCCGTATGGCCTTCGATGAGGAAGGTCTCGCCCGGATCCTTGTCGAGGATCTTCAGCATGGCCTCGGCCACCTTGCGCAGCGTGCGGGCCTGCGACATCGGCACCTCGGCGCTGCCGGTGGCGAAGGTGATCGTGTCGAGGTCGATGCGGCGCACCTTGTCGCGCAGGCGCGCGGAGTGCTTCACCTCGTCGATCGTGTAGACGCGCTCGACGCGCTCGACCGGCGGCTCGGCGAGGAAGTCATAGTAATCCCTATCGGGCTCGCTCGACGTGTCGATGATATAGTCGCTGACGGGGATGCGCAGGCGCATCGGCGGCAGCTCGTAGCCGACATCGATCAGGTCGGGACGCGGTGCGTCGTCCTCCAGTTCCGGCGCGTAGACGAGGATGTATTCCCGCCCGTCGCGCCCGACGCGCGAACGCTGGATGACGTCGCCGTAGCGGTTGTAGATCGTCACCAGCTTGACGCCGCCCGGCCGGACGATCGTCTCGCGCACCCGCCCGCGGGCAAGCTTGTCGTAGTAGACGTCCTCGGAATCGCGGCGAAGGCGCGGCCGGTCGTCGCTGCGCACGATCAGCCGGTCACCGACCGAAAGGACGGTGCGGTTGTCGACCTTCTCCACAACGTTCACCTTCGTGACGTTGTTGCTGTTGTCGACATTGTTCACGGTCGTGTTGTTGTTGACGATCGTGTTGTTGATCACGGTGTTGTTGACGATGTTGGTGGTCGCCGGCACCTCGAAGGCGGGCGCCTTGTCGACGCGCTGGCCCTCTTCCTTGATCGCGGCCTCGATTTTCTGCGGCACGGCCTCGCGCACGTCCTCGGGGATCGCCGCCTGGGCCGAATCGTCCGATTCGGGAAGCGGGACCTCCTCCTGCGCGCGCTGTTCCTCGCGCCGCTTGCGGCGTTCCTCGCGGCTCGCCTGGCCGCCGCTGTTGTCGGCATCCTTGTCGCTGTCGAGAACCGCGGCGCCGTTCTCCACCGGCAGCACGACCGTCTCGTCGGTCTGGCCCGGGTCCTTGGCGATCTCCTGCTTCTCGTCTTCGCTCAGCGTCTCGGTGACGGGCGGAACCGCCTCCTTGGCCTCGGTCTCGCCAGCCTGGCCTTCGCCCGTCTGCGCTTCCGCAGGCGGCTGTTCGCCGCCTGTCTCGGCGGTGGCGGGCTGGTCCGTGCCTTCCTCGGCGGTAGCCGGCTGGTCGGTGCCCGTCTCGGCCGGAGCCTCCCCGGTCACGGCGGGCTGCCCGGCATCGTCCTGCGCCGGCTGCTCGACCTGCTTCTGCTGTTCCTCGGCGGCCTTCTGCTCATCCGCCTGACGCTGCTGTTCTTCCTCAGCCGCCTTCTGCTGTTCTTCGGCAGCCTTCTGTTCCTCAGCCTGACGCTGGGCTTCCTCGGCGGCCTTCTGCTCATCAGCCTGGCGCTGCGCCTCCTCTTCGGCCGCCTTCTGCTGCTCGGCGGCCTTCTGTTCCTCGGCCTGCCGCTGGGCTTCTTTCTCGGCGGCCTTCTGCTGCTCTTGCGCAGCCTTCTGTTCTTCCGCCTGACGCTGGGCCTCTTCGTCGGCCTTGCGCTGCTGCTCTTCGGCGGCCTTCTGCTCCTCGGCCTGGCGCTGCGCCTCCTCGTCGGCGGCGCGCTGCTGTTCCTCGGCCTGGCGCTTGGCTTCCTCCTCGGCCGCGCGGCGCTGTTCTTCCTGCTGTTTCTTCAGCAGCAGTTCCTCGTCGGTCGGCTGGCCCTGGTCGCCGCTGTCCTGCGCGACCTCGAAAGGCTTGACCAGCGCGCCGGCAAGGCTCGGCGTCGCGATCATCGAGGCCGAGAGCACCGGAAGCGCCACGGTTGCGAAAAGTCTTGAGCGGAAAGTCATCGTCATATCCTCACGGTGTTCCGTCGTTGCATTCCGCCGGCGCCGAAAGGGCCGGCGGATCATTCATTATTCCTTCAAAGGCCTAGCGACAGGCGCCTGAACCACGCCTGAACGAGCCTCGGTCGAACGGCCAGATAGGACGCGCGGCGGCCCGGACCAGAGGCGGCGCGGCAAATTGTCGGGGAAACGGGGCGGAAAGACGGCGTAAAAGCAGTTGATTTTTTGGCAGAAAACGGTCGATTATCGCCGCCAAGCGGGCAGCCCTGCCCGCTTTGCTTCAAGGCCCGGACAAAAAGAAGAAGCCGGAGAGCCTTCAACTGAGAGGACCAACATGCGTATTTCCAAACGTTTCGCGCTCGCTGCCTCGGCAGCGGTCATCGCCCTGTTTTCCACGAATGCGATGGCGGACGGCGAAAAGATCGTGATCGGCACGGAAGGCGCCTATCCGCCCTTCAACAACCTGGAATCGGACGGCTCGCTGACGGGCTTCGACATCGATATCGCCAAGGCGCTCTGCGAGGAGATGAAGGCCGAATGCACCTTCGTCACGCAGGACTGGGACGGCATCATCCCGGCGCTGATCGCCAAGAAGTTCGACGCCATCGTCGCCTCCATGTCGATCACCGAAGAGCGCAAGCAGCAGGTCGACTTCTCCAAGAAGTACTACAACACGCCGCCGGCCATCGTCGTGCCGAAGGATTCCGACATCAAGGACGCCACGCCTGAGGCGCTGGCCGGCAAGACGCTCGGCGCGCAGGGCTCCACGACCCACTCCAACTATGCCGAAGCGCATATGAAGGATTCCGAGGTCAAGCTCTATCCGACCGCCGACGAATACAAGCTCGACCTCGGCAACGGCCGCATCGACGCCGCCATCGACGACGTCGTGGTGCTGTCGGAATGGCTGAAGACGGAAGACGGCGCCTGCTGCAAGCTGCTCGGCACGCTGCCGATCGACCCGGTCATCAACGGCGAAGGCGCCGGCATCGCGGTCCGCAAGGGCGACCCGCTCGCCGACAAGTTCACCCAGGCGATCGCCGCCATCCGCAAGAGCGGCAAGTACCAGGAAATCAACGCCAAGTACTTCCCCTTCGACGTCTACGGCGACTGAGACCGGGCCCATGGCTCATGAGGGTTTTTTCTGACCCTATCACCAGAATGCACGGGCGGGAGGGCTTGCTCTCCCGCTCCTTTTGTTTGAGAACTTGCACATAGAAAAAACGGGCGCCACAACGCCCGGACAAGAAGCGCAAAGCGCACGGGGGTTCTTTTGGCATGAGCGGGTTCTTCACCGCCATCGTCGGGGCGGTATCCGCATTTCTCGGGGTTATCGACCCCCTGTGCGGTCCGGTCGGCATCTTCAATCTGTTTCTGGGCAAGACGCTCCTGGCCTGCGGCGACGCGGGCTGGGGCGACGAGATCGCCTTCGGCTTCCTCGTCACGGGCACCCTTGCGATCGCGACCCTGCCGGTCGGCCTCGTGTTCGGCTTCTTCATCGCGCTCGCCAAGCAGTCGGAGGAGAAATCGCTCCGGCTCGCGGCCAATATCTATACGACGCTCTTCCGCGGCCTGCCGGAGCTGCTGACGCTCTTCATCGTCTATTACGGCCTGCAGATCCTCGTGCAGAACTTTGCGGCGGCGGTCGGCTACCAGGGCACGGTCGAGATCAACGCCTTCTTCGCCGGCATGATCGCGCTCGGCGTCGTCTTCTCGGCCTATTGCTCGGAAGTGCTGCAATCGGCCTTCAAGGCCATTCCGCGCGGCCAGTACGAGGCGGGCTATGCGCTCGGCCTCCACCACGGCCGCACCATGCAGCTCATCGTGCTGCCGCAGCTTGTGCGCATCGCCCTGCCCGGCCTCGGCAATCTCTGGATGGCGCTGCTGAAGGACACCGCCCTCGTCTCCGTCATCGGCCTGCCGGATATCCTGCGCCAGACGAGCGTCGCCGCCCGCGTGACGAAGGAGGCCTTCGAGTTCTACGCGGTCGCCTGCCTTCTCTTCCTCGTCCTCGCCTTCCTCTCCTCGCTGGTCTTCTCCGGCATCGAGAGCTGGACCAAGCGCTCGGAGGCCGCACGATGAGCTTCGTCACCGCCCTCATCGCCCCGCAGGCCCCGCCGCCGGCGCCGCCGAAACCCTTCACGGCGGCCCGCTTCTTCGGCAACGTCTTCCTCGGCGTCTGGCTGGCGCTCTCGGTCGGCATCTTCATGATGATCGTGGACGGCTGGGACCCGGCGAAATTCACCAAATACGGGCCGAGCTACCTGTCCGGCCTCGGCGTCACGCTGACGCTCGTCGCGCTCTCCATCGTGCTCGGCGGCCTCATCTCGCTGCCGCTCGCCTTCGCGCGCATGTCGAAGAACCCGGTCCTGTCGTGGATCGCCTATGCCTATGTCTACTTCTTCCGCGGCACGCCGCTGCTCATGCAGCTCTTCCTCGTCTATTACGGCCTCGGCAGCTTCTCGGCCGAGCTGAAGGAACTGGACCTCTGGTGGTTCTTCCGCGATGCGTGGAACTGCGCGCTTTTGACCTTCACGCTCAACACCGCCGCCTACCAGGCAGAAATCCTGCGCGGAGCCATCGAGAGCGTGCCGCGCGGCCAGCACGAGGGCGCGGCCGCCCTCGGCCTGCCGAAGAAGGTCGCCTTCTTCAAGATCATCCTGCCGCAGGCGCTCATCGTTGCGCTACGCCCCTACGGCAACGAGATCATCCTGATGATCAAGGGCTCGGCCATCGTCGCCATCGTCACGGTCTTCGACCTGATGGGCGAGACGCGCCGCGCCTTCTCGCGCACCTTCGACTACCAGACCTATCTTTGGGCTGCCCTGCTCTACCTCGTGATCGTGGAGCTGCTGCGCAACCTGTGGAACTGGCTCGAAAACCGCCTGACGCGCCACCTGAAGCGCTGAAGCCTTGGCAGCACTTCGCATGAAGTGCTGCCAACCCCCTGATTCGAAACAAATATTTTTAGAGCAGGCGAAAGGGAAACCTTTCATTAACCTTGCGAGCGCTCAATCACAGGGACCATCATTCATCACGCGATGAGGTCCGCTATGACGAACGACATGGCAATGCAGCTCAAGGGCTACGGCGTGACCACGGCCCAGATCCTCTACCGCATGCCGGATCACCGGCAGCTCCTGCAAACCTTTGTCTGGCAGCACTACGATCTGGCTCCCGATTTCCCGGAGATGAAGCGCTTCCTGAAATTCTGGCAGGAGAAGCTGGACGGGCCGCTGCATTCGGTCCGCTACGTCCACCGCCGCCTGATCTCGGCAACGGAGTGGCGCGCGCTCAAGGGCGAGTTCATCATCAACTGAGAGCCCGCCCGCCGCTCACACATGCACCGAGCCGTGCGACAGCTCGCTGTCGGACATGTCCACCTTGAGCGAGAAATAGGCGATGGTGAGGTAGAAGACGAGCACCAGGGCGATCACCACGCTGCCTGGCACCGGCCCGAGCGCCGCATTGCCCACCACATGTTCGACGGCGAGCGTCATGTCCCGGCCCGCCGTCGCCGGCCGCTGCAGGGCCGAGGACGAGATCTTCAGCGCCCAGGCGAGAAGCAGGATGAGATACATCCAGCAATAGTTGCGCCGCAGCCGCCGGCAGGCGGCATCGCGGTAGCTGATCAGGAATTCCGGCTTGCGCAGGCTCTTGGCGATGGGAGCCGCCCAGTCGAGGGCGAGCTGGTCGTTCGGACCCAGGAGTTCGGCGAAGTAGAACCGCTCGAGCTGGCGCACCCGCGCCCGGTAGACGTCGAAGAAGCGATAGCGCCGCGCTTCGATCAGGAGCAGCAGCGTCACCAGCAGCATGGCGAAGAGCAGGACGCCGTGATGCGCGTTGGGCGTCGACAGCGACACGGAGAGCAGCGCCGCAACCACGGTGATCGCCCAGTTCGACGTTCGGTCGATCCGGTCGCGCCAGCCGGCCATGCGGCCGAGTTCGCCGCGATAGTAATGCGCCATCATGTTGATCTTCTCCCCCGGCGTCGAGGGTAAGCCCGGACTTGCGGAGCGGGCAGCCTCGGCAGCGAAGGACAACGTGGGCATATCGGCGGGCATGGTGTTCCTCCCATTGGTCTTTTTGGTCTTGAGAGGATCATGCGCCTCTTTGCGTATTTGATAAACGCCTAATTGCAGCCTGGCCCCTCCATTGCCAAAGCCGTGAGCGAAGCCTAAGAGACGGCCCATGAAGAAGATCGACGAAGACGCGCTCGCGGAAGCCTACAACCGCGCCCTCTCGCTGGAGAAATCCGGCGATTTCGATGCCGCCGCCCGGGCCTATGCGGAAGTGCTCGCGCTCGATCCGGACGACCACGGCGGCGCTGCCGTGCGCCTTGCCTCGATGGGCCGCGGCGAGACGCCGGAAAAGGCCCCCGACGCCTATGTCGCCACCCTTTTCGACCAGCATGCGGAGGTCTTCGAGAACGTTCTCGTCGATCAGCTCGGCTATTGCGTGCCGCTTCTCGTGCGCCAGCGCTTCCAGGCGCTCGGGCTCGGCCCGTTCAGGCGCGTGCTCGACCTCGGCTGCGGCACGGGGCTGACCGGCGGGGCGCTGCGCGACATGGCGGACGACATCACCGGCGTCGACCTTTCGGAGAACATGGTCGAGGTCGCGCACGACAAGGACCTCTACGAGACGCTCTATGTTGCCGAGGCCGTCGACTTTCTCGACGACAACGACGACGAGCCCTTCGACCTCATCACGGCGACGGACGTTCTGCCCTATCTCGGCGCGCTCGAACCGCTCTTCTTCGGCGTCGCCGACAATCTCGTTGCCGGCGGCCATTTCGTCTTCTCCTCCGAGACGCTGCCGGACGAGACCTTCGCCGGCCGTCCCTTCATGGTCGGCCCGCACCAGCGCTTCGCCCACGCCCCCGCCTATGTCCGCCAGCGCCTCGACGAGACCGGCTTCGACGTGGTCGAGATCACGGACATCACCGTGCGCATGGAGGAAGGCGAGCCCATCGCCGGCCACCTGGTGCTGGCGAAGTACCGCGGCTGACCGGCAGGCTCGCGCGGAAGGTGGATCCTCGGGTCAAGCCCGAGGATGACGAGGAGGAGAGGTGTGGCGCTAGAGGGCGCTGACGCCTGCCGCGCCGGGCGCCGGACGGGAAACTCTTCCCTCCCCGCCGTCATCCTCGGGCTCGACCCGAGGATCCATCGCCGTACCCTTCTGCGAGAAACCCTTTCGCCCGAAACGATCATCCGCTACACCATCCGCAAACGATTGCAGGAGGTTACGGCATGGCAAAGGTTGCGTTCATCGGTCTCGGCGTCATGGGCTATCCCATGGCGGGGCACCTGAAGGTCAAGGGCGGCCATGAGGTGGCGGTCTACAACCGCACCTTCGCCAAGGCGGAGAAATGGGCGGCCGAATTCGGCGGCAAGGCTTTCCGCACGCCGGCGGAAGCGGCGAAGGACGCCGACTTCGTCTTCACCTGCGTCGGCAACGACGACGACCTGCGCGCCGTCACCGTCGGCAAGGACGGCGTGCTGGAGGGCATGAAGAAGGGCGCAACTCTCATCGACAACACCACCGCCTCCGCCGAGGTCGCCCGCGAGCTCGACGCGGCGACGAAGGAAAAGGGCCTCCACTTCATCGACGCCCCGGTCTCCGGCGGCCAGGCCGGCGCGGAGAACGGCGTTCTCACCGTCATGTGCGGCGGCGACGAGGCCGTCTTCGAGAAGGCGCGGCCCGTCATCGACGCCTATGCCCGCATGGTCGGCCTGATGGGTCCGGCCGGCAGCGGGCAGCTTGCCAAGATGGTCAACCAGATCTGCGTGGCCGGCGTCGTGCAGGGCCTTGCCGAGGCCATCCATTTCGGCAAGCAGGCCGGGCTCGACATGGAAGCCGTCGTCGAGGTCATCTCCAAGGGCGCCGCCGGCTCCTGGCAGATGGACAACCGCCACAAGACGATGATCGCCGGCAAGTACGATTTCGGCTTCGCCATCGACTGGATGCGCAAGGACCTCGACATCATCCTGTCGGAAGCCCGCCGCAACGGCGCGAAACTGCCCGTCACCGCGCTCATCGACCAGTTCTATGCCGATGTGCAGGACATGGGCGGCAACCGCTGGGACACGTCCTCGCTGCTGGCACGGCTGGAGCGGAAGTAGAATACCCTCTCTGCCTGCCGGCATCTCCCCCACAAGGGGGGAGAAAGGCTGGCAGCACGCTTTTCCCTCCAAATTTTCCGCTGAGGGTGCCGCACGGTAAGTCCCTCCCCCTTGTGGGGAGGGGTTGGGGAGGGGTTTTAACCTACTCCTCGCCGCTCTTCTGGTTGTCGACCATCATGTAGTCGAGCGGCATCTCGGTCGTGTACTTGATCTGCTCCATCGCGAAGGCGGAGGAGACGTCGCGGATCTCGATGCGGGCGATCATGCGCTTGTAGAAGGCATCGTAGGCGGCGATGTCCGGCACGACCACGCGCAGGAGATAGTCCACCTCGCCGCTCATGCGGTAGAACTCCACAACTTCCGGAAACTCGACGATCACCTCGGAAAAGCGCTTCAGCCATTCCGTCGAATGGGAATTGGTGCGGATCGAGACGAAGACCGTGACCTTCGTGTTGATCTTCGCCGGATCGAGCAGCGCCACGCGCTTGCGGATCACGCCGTCCTCTTCCATCTTCTGGATGCGCCGCCAGCAGGGCGTGGTCGAAAGCCCCACCTTCTTGGCGAGGTCCGCCACCGCCAGCGTGGAATCTTCCTGCAAAAGGCGCAGGATTTTACGGTCCAGACGATCCATCGGGCTCCCTCGGGGCAGGTCCGCGACGCGTTTGCATGCGGGGCTGCGTGAAACAAAAGAAATTTAATTCCCTCATATAGCGGTTTCGCTGCAAATTGAAAGAATTGTGTTTCACGCAGTCAGGGTTTTCACCCGCTTTCGCAGTTCCGGCAGCACCTCTTCCTCGAACCACGGATTGCGCTTCAGCCAGGCCGTGTTGCGCCAGGAGGGATGCGGCATCGCCAGCACGGCTGGCCCCTCGTTGCGGCCGAGATGACGGCGCCAGTCGCGCACCGTCTCGGTCATGCTCGGCGCCTTCGCCCGGCCAAGATGCCAGGCCTGCGCATATTGGCCGATCGCCAGCACCAGCTCGACCTGCGGCATGGCGGCCATGATGCGGGCGCGCCAGAGCGGCGCGCATTCGCGCCGCGGCGGCAGGTCGCTGCCATGCGCGTCGTAGCCGGGAAAGCAGAAGCCCATCGGCACGATGGCGAATTTCTTCGGATCGTAGAACTCCTCGCGCGTCACGCCGAGCCAGGTGCGCAGCCGGTCGCCGGAGGCATCGTTGAACGGCAGGCCGCTTTCATGCACCCGAAGCCCCGGCGCCTGCCCGGCGATGAGGATGCGCGCGGTATCGGAGATGACCGCCACGGGCCGCGGCTCGTGCGGCAGGCGGTCCGCCGGGCCCCGGGCCGGCGCGTCGCGACAGAGGCGGCAGGCCGCGATCGCCGCGGAAAGCGCGGCAAGGTCCTCGGCGGATTCTGCGTCTTTCCTGTCGGTCACGTCAATCCCATTGCCCTGAGGAGGCCGCCGATCAGGCCGCCTTCCCCTTCATGCGTGTCTTCCTGCGGCCGGCCGTTCATGCGGCGCCAGTCCTGCGGCATGTCGAACGTGCTGCTCCACAGGCCCTTCCGCTCGGCCTTCGCGAGTCGTTCCTCATTCTCATAGCCGCCATAGGCGACGGCAAGCCCCTCGCGCACCATGCGCGCGCCGAGGTCTTCGCCGTTCGCCTCGCAGCGCGCCAGCCAGCGGTCGTACTTGTCGCGGCCTTCGGCCTTGCAGGTAATGGGCCCGGCGCGCAGGAGTTCCGCAAGCCGCGAGCGGGCGGCGACGCCGCAGCGCCATTCCGCCCCGTCCCGCCGGCAGGCCTGCATCATCTCCGGCGAATCCATGCCCATCAGGCGGATGCGATGGCCGTCGAGCGTCAGCGTGTCGCCGTCCGCCGCCCGCGCGCTGCCGGTCACCGTCTCGCCCCCGCTGCCGTCGGCGCGCGCCACGATGAGCGCCGTCAGCGCGAGGATCGCCGCCGCAACGCCGATGTCGCGCGCCTTCCTGGAAAGTCCCATGAACAGGTTCCTCAATATGATGCCGTCGCGTCCTATGCCGGACGCATCCGATTCCGGTGGGCGGAAAATGCCGGAATGGTTCGCAAATGGTTTATGCGCGGCAGCATCTTCTTAAGGATTCCTCCCTAGAATTCAACGCTGTCCGCAACAGTGCAACCCATGATGAGTACCGGCGTCAGTACATCGACCGACAAGATCATCGTCGACAAGTCGCGCAGCCACCGAAACAAGGCTGTCTCGCGGGCTGTCCGCTCGACCAGGGAACGGCTGCAGACGGCAACGGGCATCTCGCCGGGCTTCGAGCGGGAAATGCTGCAGCTCCACATCGCATCGGCCGCGCAGAGCGCGCTTGCCGTGCCGATGGTCGTGGCGCTCATCGCCGCCGGCGGCATCTATCTTACCGAGGAGATCGGCCTTCTCGCCTGGGCGGTGCTCGCCCTTTCCGTCCATGCCATCGGCATGCTGGTCGCGCGGCGCGCGCGCAAGCGCGAGATCGCCGCCGAGGACGTGCGCCGCTGGTATCGCCGGTTCCTCATGGCGCAGGTGCTGATGGGCCTTGCCTGGGCCACCTTCGCCCTGCAGGACTGCGGCCGCTGCACCGGCGTCACCTTCGAATTCTACAAGGGCTCCTCGCTTCTCGTGGCGCTCGCCGTCACCGCCGTCAGCACGCTGATGCTGCGCAATGCCATCCTGTGCGCCTTCCTGCCGACCGTCGCCGCGCTCGCCGTTTCCGCCGTGCGCACGCCCGATCCGGCGACCGTCGGCATGGCGGCGATCATCGCCGCCGCCCTCGCCTTCCTCGTCTTCATGACGCATCGCCTGCGCTACACCAGCGCCCAGCTCCTCTCCTCGCAATCGGAGAAGGACGACCTCATCGCCGAGCTGGAAGTGGCCAAATCCATGTCGGACGAGGCGCGCCGGCGCGCGGAAGAGGCGAACCTTGCCAAATCCCGCTTCCTCGCCTCCATGTCGCACGAGCTGCGCACGCCGCTCAACGCCATCCTCGGCTTTTCGGAGGTGATGTCGACGGAAGTGCTGGGTCCGCTCAACAACCCGGTCTACAAGGAATACACCTCCGACATCCACCGCTCCGGCCAGCACCTCCTCAACCTCATCAACGAGATCCTCGACCTCTCGCGCATCGAGGCGGGCAAGTACGATCTTTCCGAGGATTCCGTCCATCTCGTCGATATCGCCGAGGATTGCATCGGCATGGTGCAACTGCGCGCCCGCGCCAAGAACATCACGATTTCCGAGCAGGTGGAAAGCGGCATGCCGGCCGTCTGGGCGGACGAGAAGGCGCTGCGCCAGGTCATCCTCAACCTTCTGTCCAACGCCGTGAAGTTCACGCCCCAGGGCGGCGAGGTCGTCGTCAAGGCCGGCTGGACGGCGGGCGGCGGCCAGTACGTCTCCATCCGCGACAACGGCCCCGGCATTCCGGAAGACGAGATTCCCGTCGTGCTCTCGGCCTTCGGCCAGGGCTCCATCGCCATCAAGAGCGCCGAACAGGGCACCGGCCTCGGCCTTCCGATCGTGCAGGCGATCCTTGCCAAGCACAACGGCGAGTTCATCCTGAAATCCAAGCTGCGCGAGGGCACCGAGGCCATCGCCATCCTGCCGGCCAAGCGCGTCCTGCAAAGCCTTCCCGCCGTGACCGAGACGCAGGCCGTCGCCCCGCGCAGGAAGAGCTTCGCGTAAGGCACCCGCCGCGTGGACCCTCGGGTCAAGCCCGAGGATGACGGAGGGGTGGAGACGTCACTCGCCTATCGAACAGCGCAGCACGCGGCGCCGTTGCGATCACCGCCATGCTTTTCTCTTCCGTCGTCATCTCGGGCTTGACCCGGGGATCCACAGGCGCGGCACGCCTCAGAGGAACCTGGAGATCACCACATATCCCGCATAGCCGGCATTGGCGATGATGAGGCAGAAGACGGCGAAGGAGCCGAGGTCCTTGGAGTGCTTGCCCATCTCGGAGATTTCCGGCGACACGCGGTCGACGATCTCCTCGATGGCGGTGTTCAGCGCCTCGAAGGCGACCATCAGCAGGAAGAGGATGGCCATCGCCACATACTGGAAGAACGAGGCGCCCACGGCCACGAAGACGGCCATGGCGACGGCGAAGGCGATCAGCTCGTGGCGGAAGGCGGATTCGCCGAAGAGCCGCCTTGCGCCGCCGGCCGAATAGGTCGCCGCCGCGATGAGGTGGCTGAAGCCCGTCTTCTTGTCGATTGGCGCCTGGCCCATTCCCGCAATCCCGATCCTGTCGCGGCCCCGAGGCGCGCCCGGGGCTCTCAATCCACGCCATTGAGGCTTTTTGCCGGCGTACCGTTACGAGCGGTTGCTGACGCCTGCCTGAGCGAAGGTCGCCATGCCGGAATGGCAGGCGGCCGCCGCCTTGACGATGCCGGCGGCAAGCGCCGCGCCGGTGCCCTCGCCGAGCCGCATGCCGAGCGCCAGAAGCGGCGTCTTGCCGAGCTCCTCGATCGACTTCAGGTGCCCGGGCTCCGCCGAGACGTGGCCGATGAGGCAATGGTCGAGCGCCGACGGGTTGGCAGCGCGCAGGACCGCCGCGGCGGCCGTCGCGACATAGCCGTCGATGATGACGGGGATTTTCTGCATGCGCGCGGCGAGGATCGCGCCGGCCATCGCGGCGATCTCGCGCCCGCCGAGGCGGCGCAGCACTTCGAGCGGATCGGAAAGGTGGGCGCGGTGAAGGTCGACCGCCTTCTTCACGGCCGCGATCTTGCGCTGGAGCACCTCGCCTTCCGAGCCCGTGCCGGGGCCGACCCATTCCTCCGCCGTGCCGCCGTAGAGCGCAAGGTTGATGGCCGCGGCGATCGTCGTGTTGCCGATGCCCATCTCGCCGATGCACAGGAGGTCCGTGCCGCCGGCGACGGCTTCCATGCCGAAGGCCATGGTGGCGGCGCAGTCACGCTCGGAGAGCGCGGCTTCCTCGGTGATGTCGGCGGTCGGATAGTCGAGCGCGAGGTCGAAGACCTTGAGGCCGAGATCGTTCGCCACGCAGATCTGGTTGATCGCCGCCCCGCCGGCCGCGAAGTTCTCGACCATCTGCGCCGTGACGGACGACGGGAAAGGCGTGATGCCCTGCTTGGTGACGCCGTGGTTGCCCGCGAAGATGGCGACAAGCGGGCGCGTGACGGCCGGCGGACGGCCGGTCCAGGCGGCGAGCCAGAAGGCGATCTCCTCGAGCCGGCCGAGCGCCCCCGGCGGCTTCGTCAGCTGCGAATCGCGCTCGCGCGCCGCCACCAGCGCCGCCGAATCGGGACCGGGCAGGTTGCGCAGCAATTCACGAAAATCATCGAACGGCAGGCCGCTGGCACTCATCTTGGGGAATTCCTCGGGTTGGGGCTTTCAAAGGCGGGTGTTTGGTGTCTCCTAATAGAGCGAGGGCGCGAATCCGACAACCGCATTTGCGGCGGCGTTCATGGCCTTTTGCGGCAGGGTGATTTTGAGGGACGTGCCGTATTGGGTGGATCCTCGGGTCGAGCCCGAGGATGACGGAGTTTGGGGAGATGGCGGAGGACGACGGACGCGTTGCAGAAGCCTGCAAGGCGCTTAAATCCCCGAACCTCCCTTTGGGTCGTCATCCTCGGGCTCGACCCGAGGATCCACCCCATACGGCACACCATCGCGACACCCCTCCTTCAAGCAGGGGCTCCACAGTGACCATCCAGGACTTCATCGACGATACCGCCCGCTCCGTCGCCTTCCTCTCGCGCGTGCCGGTGCCGCAGCGGCATTTCATCGGCCATGACGGGCGGCTGTCGCGGGCGGTGCGGGCCTTTCCATTGGCCGGCGTGCTGATCGTGCTGCCGGCCGCGGCGCTTGCCGCGATCCTTTCGGCGCTGCACGGCCCGCCGCTCCTCGTCGCCTTTGCCGCGCTCGCCCTCCAGGTGCTCGTCACCGGCGCGCTGCACGAGGACGGGCTTTCCGACAGCGCGGACGGCATCGGCGGCGGGCGCGACCGGGAAAGCGCGCTCGCCATCATGAAGGACAGCCGCGTCGGCTCCTACGGCGCGGTCGCCCTCGTCCTGTCCTTCGGCCTGCGCGCGGCCGCCATCGCCGCGCTCGCCGCCGCCCTCACCCCATCCGGCCTCGGCATGGTGCTGCTCGCCGTCGCTGCCGCCGGCCGCACGGCGATGGTCTGGCACTGGTCGCTGCTGCCGCCCGCCCGGCGCGACGGCGTCGCCGCCTCGGTCGGCGAGCCGGAAAGCGGCGCGACCCGCTTCGCGCTCATAAGCGGCATCGTGATCGCCGCCCTCCTGCTCCTGCCGCACGGCACGGTGCTTTCCGTCCTCGTCGCGCTTGCCGCGGCCATCCTCGCCGTCCTCGCCTTCAACCGCGTGGCGCTGCGCAAGATCGGCGGGCATACGGGCGACACGATCGGCGCGACGGAACAGTTCGCGGAAATGGCCGTGCTCTTCGCCCTTGCCATGACGCTCTGAGCCGCCGATATAAAAGAGGCAACTCTGGAGCCGCGATGGAATCGCCCTGCATTCTCGTCTGTTCGATCGACATGGTGACCGGCTACTGCTTCGGCTGCGGCCGCACGCAGGCGGAAATCGGCGCCTGGACGCTCTACACGTCCGAGGAGCGCCGCGCGATCATGGCCGAGCTGCCGGCGCGGCTTGCCACCGTCGAGCGCAAGCCCCGGCGCGAGACCCGGCGCGCCCGCATGGCGCGGGAGCGCGGCGAGGCATGAGGCTCTATCTCCTCCTCGGCATCATCGCCGCGGGGCTCGCCCTCCTCATCCTCAACCACGACGGCGGCCGCACGCTCGGCATCGCGAACGACGATTTCGGCCGTCTGGTGACGCTCTCGGCCATCGCCACGATGCTGGCGACCGGCTTCCTCGCCAGCCGCCGCCAATGGGGCGAAAGCCTGCGCCATGCCGCCGTCTGGCTGGTCATCATCCTGGCGCTGGCCGCCGGATACATCTACCGCTTCGATCTTGAGGCCATGGGCAACCGCCTCACCGCCGGCCTCGTTCCCGGCCGCGCGGTGGTGACGACCGGCGCGGGCGGCGAGCAGATCCTCGTCATCCACAAGGGCGTCTCCGGCCATTTCGAGGCGGACGTCGCCATCGACGGCACGCCGCTGCGCATGCTGGTCGATACGGGCGCAAGCTCGATCGTGCTCACCTACGAGGACGCCATGCGCCTCGGCATCGATCCCGGCAACCTCGTCTTCTCCATCGAGGTCGCCACCGCCAACGGGCGGGCGCTCGCCGCGCCCGTGACGCTGCGGGAGGTCACCATCGGCCCCATCCACCGCGGCGCGATCCGCGGCATGGTGACGGAAGAAGGCCGGCTCGACCAGAGCCTGCTTGGCATGAGCTTCCTCGAAACCCTCGGCTCCATCGAGATCACGCGCGACGAATTGCGGCTGAAGGACTGAGCCTCAGTTCTTCAGCTTGTAGCCGGTCTTGAATATCCAGGCTGTGATCGACAGGCACACGAGAAGGAAGCAGAGCACCGTCACGAGGCTGACGACGGGGCTGACGTCGGCGATCTCGTAGAAGCTCCAGCGGAAGCCGGAGACGAGGTAGAGCACCGGGTTGAAATGGCTCACCGTCTGCCAGAAGGGCGGCAGCATGTGGATCGAGTAGAAGCTGCCGCCGAGGAAGACGAGCGGCGGGACGATCAGCATCGGGAAGAGGTTGAGCTGCTCGAAATCCTTCGCCCAGATGCCGATCATGAAACCGAACAGCGAGAAGCTCACCGCCGTCAGCACGAAGAACAGCACCATCATGAGCGGGTGCTTGATGGAAATGTCGACGAAGAGCGAGGCCGTCAGGAGGATGATCGTGCCGACGATCAGCCCCTTGGTCGCCGCCGCCCCGACATAGCCGATGACGATCTCGATCATCGAGACGGGCGCGGAGAGGATCTCATAGATCGTGCCGGTGAATTTCGGGAAGTAGATGCCGAAGGAGCCGTTGCCGATGCACTGGTTGAGCAGCGTCAGCATGATGAGGCCGGGTGCGATGAAGGCGCCGTAGGAAACGCCCTGCACCTCCTGCATGCGCGAGCCGATGGCCGCGCCGAAGACGATGAAATAGAGCGAGGTGGTGATGACGGGCGACACGACGCTCTGCAGCAGCGTGCGGCGCGTCCTCGCCATCTCGAAGAAATAGATGGACTTGATCGCCTCGAAATTCATTTGCCTGCCCCCACCAGTTCCACGAAAATGTCTTCCAGCGAACTCTGCTCGGTGGAGATGTCCCTGACCCGCAATCCGCACTGCGAGAGCGCCGAAAGCAGCGACGAGATGCCCGTCCGCTCGCCGGACGAGTCGAATTCATAGACCAGCCGGTGCCCCTCTTCGCCGAGCGTCAGCCCGTAGGGCGCCAGCGCGTCGGGGATCGCGGTTATCGGCTCGGCAAGCTCGACGGTCATCTGCTTGCGGCCGAGCTTGGCCATCAGCGCCTTCTTCTCCTCCACCAGCAGGATCTCGCCGTGGTTGATGACGCCGATGCGGTCGGCGATCTCCTCGGCCTCCTCGATATAGTGCGTCGTCAGGATGATGGTGACGCCGGCGGCGCGCAGGCGCTCCACGAGCTGCCACATGTCCTTGCGCAGCGAGACGTCGACGCCGGCCGTCGGCTCGTCGAGGAACAGGACCTTCGGCTCGTAGGAGAGCGCCTTGGCGATCAGCACGCGCCGGCGCATGCCGCCCGACAGGTGGCGCAGCACCGTGTCCTTCTTGTCGTAGAGCGAGAGGTCCTTCAGGATGCGCTCGATCAGCGCCGGGTCCGGCTTGCAGCCGTGCAGGCCGCGCGAGAAGGCGACGGTGTTCCACACCGTCTCGAAGGCGTCGAGCGTCAGTTCCTGCGGCACGAGGCCGATGATGGCGCGCGTCTTGCGGAAATCGGTGAGGATGTCGTTGCCGGCGACCGTGACGGTGCCGCCGGACGGGGTGACGATGCCGCAGACGATGGAGATCATCGTCGTCTTGCCGGCCCCGTTCGGGCCGAGCAGGGCAAGGATCTCCCCCTCTTCGATATCGAGGTCGACGCCCTTCAGCGCCGTGAACCCCGATGCGTAGCTCTTGGTGAGATTGCGAATGGAAACGATGGGCGCCATGGGTGGGTCCGGGAAAAGGGGAATTCATGCGGAAGGACACCCTATATGGCGTGTCCTTCGTCAATTTTCACCCGGACCTTGGAAAAAAGTTGCGCCGCCTAAAGGCTGCAGTGGCGGTAGCCGGACTTCCTCGCCCGCAGGTCGAAATGGAAGTGATCCTTGTGGAAACGGTCGCTACCGGGACCGAGCACGGTGGAGAAATACTTGCAGCTGTCGCCACGTACCGCCTTGAGCAGTCCTTTCTCGCGGAAGGCGAAGAAGCCCTTCTTCTCGATGGAGATCGCCTTGCCGTTCTTCAGCACGATCTTGCCGACGTCGATGGCGTTGCCCTTGGCATGCTCCGACATGGCCGCGCCCTTCTGCGAGTTCATCGTGCGGCAGGAATAGGAGGACATCTGGTGGATCGCCGAAACGCCGGAAAGGTAGCGCATGCGCGTCGAGGGCACGAGCTCGTTCTTCACCCAGCGCGCGAAGGCCTCGCTGATCTGGCAGTTGACCTGCGCGGCCGGCTTGATCTGGATGCCGCCGGAAAGGCCGGACAGCTCGATCGGCCAGTCGATGCCGCAGGAGCGCCCGCGGGAAACGCGCGGCACGTCGCGGAATGTTACGCCCAGCCGTTGCAGCCGCTGCCGGCAGGCCTTCTCCGAGGCGGGCATGCCGCCCATGGTCTCGGGCATCTGCATGGGGTTGGAAAGCCGCGGCAGGAAGGCGACCTGCTCGCCCTCCGCGGCCTCACGCCGGCGCGCCGCCTTGTCCGGCACGCGGAGATAGCCTTCGCTTTCCCCGCCGAGTTCCACCCCGGCTTCCGACATGGGAAGCGCCTCGGGCTGGTTGACCGCGCGGGGATCGTCGGTGCCGATGCCGTCGACGACGACCTGCGTGGTATTGCCCTCGGCGATCTCGTTGGCCTGCGCTTCCGCAAGGCCCTCGACGCGGCCGACACCGAGCCCGTCGTCCATGCTGACGCCGCCCTCCGGCACGGAGAGCGTGCCGGCGCTCGCCTGGACCGGCTCGACCATGCCCATCGCCTCGTCGCTGTCGATCATCGGCAGGCGTTTCTTCTGCGTGGCGGCGGGCATCGCCTGCATGCTCTCGGAGGAATAATCGGGAAGGTCGCCGCCCGTATCGCCGATCTCCATGGCGACCGGGCGGGAGGGCCGGATCGCGCCGACGTCGGCGCCGTCGATATCGTCGGGCGGCGTCAGGCCGCCGGAACAGGCGGCGAGCATCGCCGGCAGGAGAAGCAGCCCGAGCGGCCTGCGCAGACGAGAAACGAACGCCATACCCATTGTCACTTCCGCCCGGCGCCCGCCCCGCCCGATGCGGGGCCCCGTTGCACCATTCCTGTCCGGTTCATCGTGCGGGCCGCCTTTGTCCGCATTCGGACGGAACGGCAGCGAAAACCGGGCGCAGGCGCGAACGCCTGCTTTTCCCGGATATTTTCCCGCAACAGGGTAAACGAAGCGTTCCCGCCCAACGAAAAACCCCGGCGCTTGCGGCGCCGGGGCTCTGGGATCGTGAAGGCGGGTGAGGTCAGGCCGCGCGGCGACGCGGATCCGACAGGCTTGCCCCGTCCAGCCGGAAATTGCCGAGCAGCGTCTTCAACTGCTCGCTTTCCTGCGTCAGCGTCTGGCCGGCCGCATTGGTCTCCTCGACCATCGCGGCGTTCTGCTGGGTCATCTGGTCCATCTGGTTGACGGCCGTGTTCACCTCGGCAAGGCCGACGGCCTGCTCGCGCGCAGACGTCGCGATCGAGTTCACCTGGTCGTTCACCTTGTTGACGAGCGCCTCGATCTCGTCGAGCGCATCGCCCGTCGAGCGGACGAGCGTCACGCCCGTGCTGACCTCGGCGGCCGAATTGCTGATGAGGCCCTTGATCTCCTTGGCGGCGTTAGCCGAGCGCTGGGCGAGCTCGCGCACTTCCTGCGCCACGACCGCAAAGCCGCGGCCGGCCTCGCCTGCGCGGGCAGCCTCGACGCCGGCATTGAGCGCCAGGAGGTTCGTCTGGAAGGCGATCTCGTCGATGACGCCGATGATCTGGCCGATGCGGCTCGACGCGTCCTCGATGCGGCTCATCGCGGCAACGGCATCGCGCACGATGGTGCCGGAGCGGCCGGTCGACTGCTTCGTCTCGGCGACCATCCGGCTCGCCTCGGCGGCGCGGTCGGAGGCGTTGCGCACCGTCGCGGTGATCTCGTCGAGCGCCGCGGCGGTCTCCTCCAGCGAGGCGGCCTGCTGCTCGGTGCGGTGCGACAGGTTGTTGGCGGCCTCGGCAATGCCGGAGGCGCTGCCGTGCACGATGTCGGTCGAGCGGGAGATCGCCGAGATGACGCCGGCCAGCGCATCGACCGCGCGGTTGAAGTCGTCGCGCAGCTTGGCATATTCCGGCGCGATCATGTCGATGGAGGCGGTGAGGTCGCCGTTGGCGAGCCGTTCCAGCGCCTGGCCGACGGTCTGCATGGCATCCGTCTGGCTCTGGCTGACGGCGCGGTGGCGCCGCTCGCCTTCCGAGCGCTCGGCGTCGAGGCGGGCCTGCTGCTCGCCTTCGCGCTCACGCAGCTCGGCGCGCTCGGCCACCGACTGGCGCAGCACGGAAACGACCTTGGCCATTTCGCCGATCTCGTCCTTGCGGTCCGTCTCCGGCACCTCGCTCGACACGTCCTCCTCGGCGATCGCCTGCATGGAGGCCTTGAGGCGCCCGACCGGGCCGGTGACGCTCTTCACGATGCCCCAGGCGGCAAGGATGATCGCCAGCGCGCCGATCGCCAGGATCGACGCCGTCTCGATCGCGTTGCGGCGGAACATGGCGGCAAGGTCGTCCGCATAGACGCCCGTGCCGACGATCCAGCCCCAGGGCGCAAAGCCCGCGACATGCGAATATTTCAGCACCGGCTCCTCGAAGCCCGGCTTCGGCCAGTAATAGTCGACGAAGGCCTGCCCGGTGGAGCTGCCCTTCACCGCCTTGACGAATTCGGTGAAGATGTGCTTGCCGGTCGGGTCGGCCATGCCGGACTGGTCGGTGCCGTCGAGCGCCGGCTTGATCGGATGCATCACGATCACGGCGTTCATGTCGTTGATCCAGAAGTAGCCGTTGTCCTCGTAGCGCAGCGCCCGCACGGCGTCCTTCGCCCGCGTCTGCGCCTCCTCGCGCGTCAGCGTGCCGGCCGCCTCGAGCTCCTGGTAATGCTTGAAGAGCGTGAGCATGTTCTCGTCCATCGCAGCGAGCTTCGACTTGCGCTCGGCGACCATCGCGCCCTGGTAGTGATAGAGCGTATAGACGAGCGCACCCGTGAAGATGGTCAATGCCAGTGCCACCAGCAATGACAGCCGTGTGGATATTCTCAGGTTCTTCATCATGCTCTCCTCGATCTTTCCGGGCGCAGTGCGTCTTGTGATCCAAGGTCGAGGAAATCCTTTAAAATCATCTAAAATTGCAGCTATCAGTTTTTAGAAGTTGAAAATACTCGCAAATACGCCGGTTCTTTCGCCGCCGCGGCCCTTTTTCGCCCGCCGCTCTTCCGCTAGACCTGAGGAAAAAGGAGAGGACGCGCATGACCGATACCGGAGCCCCCAACGGACAGCTCACCCTTCGCACGCTCGCCATGCCGGGCGACGCCAACGCCGCCGGCGACATCTTCGGCGGCTGGGTCATGGCGCAGATGGACCTTGCCTCGGGCATCCGCGCCGCCGAGCGCGCGTGCGGCCGCGTCGTCACAGCGGCGGTCAAGGAGATGGCCTTCGAGCTTCCGGTGAAGATCGGCGACACGCTCAGCATCTACACGGACATCGCCCGCGTCGGCCGCACCTCGATCACGCTTACCGTCGAGGCCTGGGCGCAGCGCTACCTTACCACCACGCTGGAAAAGGTGACCGCCGCCACCTTCGTCATGGTGGCGCTCGACCGGACGGGGCACCCGACCCCCGTTCCGGTCGAATAGGACGCCGGCTATCCCTTGAAGACGAAGGCCGCGCCGGCGGCGATCAGCATGAAGCCGACGGCGTGGTTCCAGGTCAGGCTCTCCTTCAGCCAGAACACGGAAAAGCCCGCGAAGACGAGAAGCGTGATCACTTCCTGGATGGTCTTGAGCTGCGCGGCCGAATAGACCTCGTGGCCGATGCGGTTGGCCGGCACCGCCAGGCAATATTCGAAGAAGGCGATGCCCCAGCTTGCCAGCACCGCCACGAAGAGCGGCGCGGCCTTGAACTTGAGGTGCCCGTACCAGGCGAAGGTCATGAAGACGTTGGAAAGGCAGAGCATGGCGATCGGCCAGACGGCCGCGGGGTTGAGGCTGAAGGGCATCGGCGAATCCTGAAAGTGGAGGAGAACGCCACGGCATAGCCGACCCGTCGGCGCCGTCAAGTCCGCCGCCTAGTGGATTCTGGCGATCCCCCGTTAAGACAATCTTATGCCGCCCGCCACACCATCGCCCGCAAGCCGCGACGGCGACCTTTCCGCAAGGCCGGGAACGAGAATGACGGATGCGACCCGGCTGATGCCGGCGGACGAACAGACACGACGACAGATTCGTTCGGCACAGGCCCTGTCCGTGCTGGACGGCATCGTGCTGTCGCTCGTAGCCAACAGCTTCCTGGCCGCCACCACCGCCGCCATTCTCTGGCTCGATACGCCGAATGCCGGCATCCTCTTCTGGCTGGTCGCCGTCGTCGCGGTCAATATCGCGCGCTATGTCGGCGTGCGGATCATCCGGCGGATGGACTGCGCGATGGAACGCCCGCAGCGCGCGCTCGACGTCCTGTCGCTCGGCGCGCTGGCCGGCGGCCTCGTCTGGAGCCTCTCGCCCCTCCTCGGCTCGGCGCACGGCGCCAACGGCCTCAATCCCTATCTGATCTTCATCATCGGCGGCATCTGCGCGGGCGCGCTGATGCAGAGCACCGCCTATGCCCGCACGGCGCTGTTCTTCTCGGCCCCGCCGCTCGCCGCCGCCTTCATCTCGCTCCTCGTCTCCGGCACGACGGAAGCCTTCGTCATCGCCGCCGACGCCGTGCTGCTCGCCGTCATGATGCTGCGCGCCAGCCAGCTCAGCGAGGCGAGCTTCATCCGCAGCCAGATCGACCGGCTGAAGGCGGTGGCGCTCGCCTCCTCGCTTTCCGATGCCAATGCCGAGATCCGCCAGTCCTACGACAAGCTGGCGACATTGGCGAACCGAGACCCGCTGACGGGCCTCGGCAACCGTGCGCTCTTCAACCAGCGCCTGCGCAGCCTGCTCGACACGGACCGCACCGACGCAGGCCCGCTCGCGCTCCTTGCCATCGACCTCGACCGCTTCAAGGCCATCAACGACACGATGGGCCACGGTGCGGGCGATATCGTGCTCACCGAGATCGCCCGCCGCCTTGCCGACCTCACCGATCCGACGGACACCGTCGTGCGGCTCGGCGGCGACGAATTCGCCGTCATCGTGGAAGGCGGCGCGGCCGAGGCGCGCGGCCGCTGGATCGGCGAAGGCATCGTGCGGCTTGCCGGCGATCCCGTCTTCATCGGCGACCGGCCGGTCACCGTCGGCGCCAGCGCCGGCCTTGCCCTTTACCCCCAGCACGGCGAGACGGCCGACGACCTCTTCGCCAGCGCCGATATCGCGCTCTACGCGGCGAAGGAAGGCGGGCGGCGGCGGCTCGGCCTGTTCAATCCGGAGCTGAAGGCACGCATCGAGCGCCAGCGCCTCATCGAGGCGACCCTGACGGAAGCCATCGAGACGCGCGCCCTCCAGGTCTTCTTCCAGCCGCAGGTGGAGCTCGCCACCGGCCGCGTCACGGGTTTCGAGGCGCTGCTGCGCTGGACGCATCCGCAGCTCGGCGCCGTCAGCCCGCCGGACATCGTGCGGGCCGCCCATGCCCTGCATATCTCCACCGAGCTGACCGGCTATGTGGCGGCCCGCGCCGCCGAACTCCTGCGCAGCCTGCCCCGCCTCGGCCTGCCGCAGGCGGCCGTCGCCGTGAACGTCTCCCCGCGGGAGTTCTCCGGCGATACGCTTTCGCGCCTGCTGGTCGCCATCGCCGACAGGCACGGCGTCTCGCCCGGATTGATGGAGATCGAGATCACCGAGGAGGCGACGCTCGACACGCAGGCCGCCGGCGCCGAGCTCGCCCGGCTCGGCGCGGCCGGCTTCCGCCTCGCCGTCGACGATTTCGGCATGGGCCACTCCTCCCTCGCCTATCTGGTGAGCCTGCGTATCGACCGGCTGAAGATCGACCGCAGCTTCGTCACCGGCATCGCCACGAGCCGCGAAAACCAGGCGCTGATCTCCGCCCTCATCGGCATCGGCCATGCGCTGTCCATCGACATCGTCGTGGAAGGGGTCGAGACGCGCGAGGAGGCGGAGATCCTGCGCATGCTCGGCTGTCGCCATGCGCAGGGCTATCACTTCGCCCGCCCCATGCCGGCCGCCGATATCCCGAAATGGCTCGAGCGGCACGCCCGCACCGTCAATCCGGCTTCCGACGGCGCCTGATGCCTATCCCCATGCCTCCACGAGATGGCGCCGCGGGTCCTCCGCCGGCTCGCCCGCCCTGCGCCATTCCTCGAGAAGGGCCGCATAGTCCCGCGCCGCGCCGTGCAGGGCGAGGTCGTCGAGCCTGTCGGCCCGGAAGAGCAGGAACGGCGCCTGCCAGAGCAGGCCGCAGCGTCGGGCGGTCGCCTCCAGCGGGCGCAGCAGCTCGGCGATGGTGAACGCGTTGGCGCCGCCCGGCCCGTAGGCTTCGGGCACGTTGCCGGCCGTCGCGGCGACCAGCAGCGGCCTGCCTTCAAGCAGCCGGCCCTCGGTCTCGTAGGCGAGGTAGTACATGCGCGTCAGCACCGCGTTCTCCCACGCCTTCAGGACCGGCGGAGCCGAGTACCACTGGATCGGGAACTGGAACACGATCCGGTCGGCGGAAAGCAGCCGGGCGACCTCCCGGTCGATATCGATCCGCCCGTCCGGATAGAGCGCGTGGATATCCGCCACCTCGACGCCCGGCAGGCGGGCGGCGGCGGTCGCCAGCGCCGCGTTTGCGCGCGATCGGTTGGGGCCGGAATGGAAAAGAAGGATCAGCGTCTTGCTCATGGCATCGTCTCCTGTGTCGATGCGCACAGGATGCCCGGAGCGATAAAATCATTCCAATCCATGATCGATATATGCGATTATCGATCTCATGAATTTAAGATCGATCGACCTCAACCTCCTCGTCGTGCTGGATGCGCTGCTGGACGAGGCGCATGTCTCGCGCGCCGCCGCCCGGCTGAACCTCTCCCAGCCGGCGACGTCCAGCGCGCTCGACCGCTGCCGCCACCTCTTCGACGATCCCCTGCTGGAGCGCGGCAAGGGCGGCATGCGCCCGACGCCGAAGGCCGAAGTCTTGCGCGATCCGCTGAAGGCCCTGCTCGCCGGCATCGCCGCCGTCGTCGATGCGCCGGAGGAGCCCCTTTCCGAAATCCGCCGGACCGTGCGCATCGTCACCGCCGATCATCCCGGCCTCGTCATCGCCGGCCCGCTGCACAGGGCGCTCGCCCGCACCGCGCCCGGCATCGACCTGGTCATCCAGCCTTGGCACGGCGCTCCGGCCGCGCTCGAATCCCTCGCCCGCGGCGCCAGCGACATCGTGCTCTCCGTCTTTCCGACGATAGACGAGGCCGCCTTCCACCGCGAAACGCTGCTGGAGGAGCACTACGTCGTCGCCATGCGCAAGGGCCACCCCGCCGTAGAAGGCTTCTGCCTCGACAACTGGCTCGCCTATCCGCATGTCCTCGTCTCGGGCCGCGGCGACACCCGCTCCGACCTCGACGACCGGCTCGCCGCCCTCGGCCGTGCGCGCCGCATCGGCATCGTCGTGCCGAGCTTCCTGATGGTGCCGCCGCTGCTGGAGGACGGCGACCTCATCGCCATGACGCCGAGCCATTGCCTGCCGCCCGATGCCAGCGACCGCTTCGACATCCTCCCGCCGCCCATTCCCGTGCCGGGCTTTCCGCTGCATCTCGCCTGGCACCGCCGGCGCGACAGGGACCGCGCCGTGCAGCATGTGGCGGGAGAGTTGCGGGCGATATTCGCCGGCCTTTCCTAGGACCGGCCGCGTGCAAATTCGTTTCCCTTTTGTACTCCCTCCCCCTTCCCTTTCGCGGTGACTCTCTCCATATTCCCCGCATGGCCAGATCTCCGAAGAAATCCCCCGCCCCGAACTCCGGTTTCGAGGAAGCCCCGCAATCGCCCTTCGAGGGCGAGCCGCTCTCGGGCAGCGTCTCCGACTGGGTGAAGCAGCTCGAAGCCGAGGCGGAAGCCGCAAGCGTCGAAAGCCGCCGCGAGGTCGCCTCCAAGGCGGGCAAGCACCGCAAGACGGTGGAGAACGCCGCGCGCCGCCACACCGAGCAGGTCACGGTCTCGAAAACCTCCCGCGGCGTCTCCATCGGCGGCTCGTCCGACCCGAAGACGCGCGCCGCCGCCGGCCTCAACCCGGTCTCCGGCCTCGACGTCTCGCTGGAGGACGCCGCCGCGCTGGAGAAAGGGTCCGGCGTCACCGCCACCGTGGAGGCCCTGTCGAAGCTGATCGAAAGCGGCAACCCGCTCTTCAAGGACGGCAAGCTCTGGACGCCGCACCGCCCCGCCCGGCCGGAGAAGTCCGAAGGCGGCATCCCGATCCGCATGATCAGCGACTACAAGCCGGCCGGCGACCAGCCGACCGCCATCCGCGACCTCGTCGAAGGCCTCAACTCCGGCGAACGCAGCCAGGTCCTGCTCGGCGTCACCGGCTCGGGCAAGACGTTCACCATGGCCAAGGTGATCGAGGAGACGCAGCGCCCCGCCGTCATCCTCGCGCCGAACAAGACGCTGGCCGCCCAGCTCTATTCCGAATTCAAGAACTTCTTCCCGGAGAACGCGGTCGAATATTTCGTCTCCTACTACGACTATTACCAGCCGGAGGCCTACGTCCCGCGCTCGGACACCTATATCGAGAAGGAATCCTCGATCAACGAGCAGATCGACCGCATGCGCCACTCCGCGACGCGCTCGCTGCTGGAGCGCGACGACTGCATCATCGTCGCCTCGGTCTCCTGCATCTACGGTATCGGCTCGGTCGAGACCTACACGGCCATGACCTTCCAGATGGAGGTGGGCGACCGGCTCGACCAGCGCCAGCTCCTCGCCGACCTCGTGGCGCAGCAGTACAAGCGCCGCGAAATGGATTTCCAGCGCGGCTCTTTTCGCGTGCGCGGCGACACGATCGAGATCTTCCCCGCCCACCTTGAGGATGCCGCCTGGCGCATCTCCATGTTCGGCGACGAGATCGACGCCATCACCGAATTCGACCCGCTGACCGGCCAGAAGACCGGCGAACTGAAATCGGTAAAAATCTACGCCAACAGCCACTACGTCACCCCGCGCCCCACCCTCAACGGCGCCATAAAGGGCATCCGCGAGGAGCTGAAGCACCGGCTTACCGAGCTGGAGAAGGCCGGCCGCCTGCTGGAGGCGCAGCGCCTCGAGCAGCGCACGCGCTACGACCTGGAGATGCTGGAGGCCACCGGCTCCTGCGCCGGCATCGAGAACTATTCGCGCTACCTCACCGGCCGCCGCCCCGGCGAGCCGCCGCCGACCCTTTTCGAATACGTGCCGGACAACGCACTGATCTTCATCGACGAGAGCCACGTCACCATCCCGCAGATCGGCGCCATGTACCGCGGCGACTTCCGCCGCAAGGCGACGCTGGCCGAATACGGCTTCCGCCTGCCCTCCTGCATGGACAACCGGCCGCTGCGCTTCGAGGAATGGGACGCCATGCGCCCGGACACGGTCGCGGTCTCGGCGACGCCCGGCGGCTGGGAGCTGGAACAGTCCGGCGGCGTCTTCGCCGAGCAGGTCATCCGCCCGACCGGCCTCATCGACCCGCCGGTCGAGGTGCGCCCGGCGAAAAGCCAGGTGGACGACGTGCTGGGCGAGATCCGCGAGACCGCGCAGGCCGGCTACCGCACGCTCGTCACCGTGCTCACCAAGCGCATGGCCGAAGACCTCACCGAATACCTGCACGAGCAGGGCGTGCGCGTGCGCTACATGCACTCGGACATCGACACGCTGGAGCGCATCGAGATCATCCGGGACCTGCGCCTCGGCGCCTTCGACGTCCTCGTCGGCATCAACCTCTTGCGCGAGGGCCTCGACATTCCCGAATGCGGCTTCGTCGCCATCCTCGACGCCGACAAGGAAGGGTTCCTCCGTTCGGAAACCTCGCTCGTCCAGACCATCGGCCGCGCGGCGCGAAACGTCGACGGCAAGGTCATCCTCTATGCCGACCAGATCACCGGCTCCATGCAGCGCGCCATGGACGAGACGGCCCGCCGCCGTGAAAAGCAGGTCGCCTACAACAAGGCCAACGGCATCACCCCGGAATCGGTGAAGGCGAAGATCTCCGACATCCTCGACTCGGTCTACGAGCGCGACCACGTCCGCGCCGACATTTCCGGCGTCTCCGGCAAGGGCTTTGCCGACGCCGGCCACCTCGTCGGCAACAACCTCAAGGCCCATCTCGAAGCGCTCGAAAAGCAGATGCGCGACGCCGCCGCCGACCTCGACTTCGAGGCCGCCGCCCGCATCCGCGACGAGATCAAGCGCCTCAAGGCCGCCGAACTCGCCGTCATGGACGACCCGATGGCAAGAGACGAAGCGCGGGCACAGGAAGGTGGAGGAAAGGGCAAAAGCCCGGCGAAGCCGCAAGGCCAAGCGGCCTTGAGCACAGAAGAGAATGGCAAAAGCTATTTTGCCAAACCCTCGCTCGACGACATGGGCCCGGGCACCGACACCGAACGCCCGCTCTTCCGCAAGCCCGACCTCGACGACATGGGCCGCGACATCGCCACCCCGGCCGACAAATCCCTCTTCCGCCGAAACACCCTCGACGAAATGACCGTCGGCCGCACCGAAAAACCCGTCACCGGCAACCTGCCGGAACGCCCGGACGAAACCCTCTCCACCAAGAAACGGACCGCCCCGGCCAACGAAGGCCAGCCGGAGCGCGCGAGCGGGGTGGACGATGCCAAGCCGGTTCGTCGGGGGAAGATTGGCGCGGGGAGCTACGAGGACCCGGCGGAGGCGAAACGCAAGGGGCGAACCAAGGGGAAGACGGGGCGGCCGGGACGGTAACCGTTAATTCAATTTCTCCTACGATAAGCCTCCGCCATTTCAATACTTTTCACAAAGCGCTCGCGCTCAATAGATGTGAAAACTTCCGGATCATTAAACAATTCCTTCGCCTCCACAAATCTCCCCACCTCTGAATAATATTCAGACAGAGAAACAAGATAAGATCTGTAATTAAATTTCCTATCAAACCTTTCATTATACATAACTATATTTTTCATGCTTTCTATAACCTCAAAAGCCTTAGACTTATTTCCGGACCTAAGCAGTATAGACGCGTACAGTCTCTTCGGCTCGAACAGCATTGGCGTTTTTGCGACAGCCCTCATTATAAAACTCAATGCCTTACCAGTATCTCCGGTAATTACTCAAATTCTGCTCTGCGAGTGGTATAAAAAGAACGCCCCTCACTTTCTCCAACTCGTTCAAGAATCTCGAAAAGCCCCTCAATCTCTGAATTATGTACAGACGACATCCCATGCTTTTGCATTAGAACGGAAAGTAAGACGTCGATAAGATAAGGATTTCGCGGCGAGTGCCCAAGAGCTTCTCTTGCGAAAGCCTCCGCATCGGAAACGTTGCCTCTAGCTAGAGAAATAGCCGCAAGTTCCCGCAATGCAGAATGATTACCAGGTGAAAAATTGTAAGATTCTTTAAAGAGCTCCTCCGCCGCGGGAAGATTACCTTTATTCCTAAGCCTAAACCCCTTTAAATAAGAAACATTACTACGCGCCCAATCATCCTTAGCGTTATTCTCAAGCTCAGATATCGCCTCATCAAATATATCAGACCTATTCAAGCGAGCAGAAGCCAAACAAACATACCTGCAGGCAGCAACAAACCCATTGGATGACAGCCTCTTCCTCCCTTTAACCGCCTCCTTCCCGTATCTAATGCTTTCTTCCCAATTTCTATTGTCATAGTGATGCTTACTAAGCCACGCATGATGCGAAGGAAGAATAAAACCGCCAACAAATTCAGAAGCCAACGCTCCGCTTTCGATAGAAGAAAGAACAGCAGCATCCATTAGTTGAAATGGAGCAGAGCCCTCCTCAATTCTAATATTGAGGGACTCAGCAATAGCCTTTACCGCCTTTTGAATACGATTCTTCGGCAGTTGGCTTCTGATATCACGCTCTACAGCTGTCCGAAGAGCGGGAGCAATCTGGAATCTATTTTCAAACGCATCTATAATATGCAGACCGGCAAGCCTATCTAAAGAAAACTCTAAATCTTGGGCACTCACATCACATGCAAGTGAAATTGATTCAAAATCAAGTTGAGGAATAACTCGAAGAACACCGAGTATTAAGTTTTCATTGTCGGAGAATTCAATTTTATCAAGATACTCCGATGACTGACGATGCTTCCAGTCCAAAAACTTCCTCGGATTAGCGAGAAATGCAGAAACCCCCAATTGCGTCACATCGTCAACAATTCTATAAACATTATAAGGGTGACAATCACTTATATCCACCAGATTTTTAAGTTGATCCGGCGTAAAAGCCATACCTCTTTCTTTTAAAAGGCGAGACAGAAGTCTTTTCACCGCATCCCAGTTGAGCGCCGTGACACTGGAATATGCGATGTCATTTTCCTGGCGGCGAGCGACTTTGGGCATGGCACGAGGTGAGATTAATACCAACGGTGGGTGAGGTCGGGCTTCAAGTCGAGAAACCAACTCATCAATTTCCGATGTAAACTGCCCGGAATCCGTTAGAACACCCCCCAAGTCCAACATGATGCAAGCTTCCCGAGCAGGAAGGAGCGAGTTAATCAACTCGGAGATTTGGCGCCATCTCTCACTATTTCCAGCAATAGCAAAAGCTTCAATGCGGCGTCGCAATTCGGAACCTAAGATTGAAGGGCGCAAACTAACTAGAATTGTCCGGAAAAGCTCCTCCTGGCCTGCGAAAGACGAAATCTCTATCCGAGGAAATATTTTTCCAACATGCGGGAACTGATCTCCATAAAACTTCCTTGCAAGTGTCTTTCTGCCGGATCCTGCATTTCCAGAGATATAAACTGCCTTAACTAATGGCCTATCCGAGTCGGATATTTGCCTTTCGAGCTCTGAAAGTTGCGTCTCTCTTCCGACAAAAGGATGGCTTTGACCAGACACTTCATCGGAAGATGATATGTATTGCCCCTGTATTGCTCGTGATACACTTTCGGGAGAAAGAATCTTTCTAACAATATTAAAGAATTTCGCATTTTCTGATGCCAAATTAAATGCATCGTCATCAAGACAAAAAACCAGAAATTGAGATATTTTTGCCTTAGCCATATACTCAACGCTGAGCATAATTTCGAAATCAACGTATGATGACCTTACTGATGACTTCGATAGAAATAAGCAAAATAGATCACAGCGCTCGAGTGATTTCAAAATAGCCTGTGAATTTATCAACCCCGCATCAAAAGTGAGAGAGTCAAGCTCGAAGGTTCCTGGTCGTAGATTCTCCGCAACAGCTTCAACAAATCCTTTATCAACGGAAGAATGAGACAAGAAAACACGCATTTTAGCCTCTCAAAACGAATCGTCTAGGCACCCTATTGCAAATTCAGCATCGCTCCAACTTTAGAATGTGCGGAGATATTAACGCACTCAGTGCGGGCACCTCCTAGCTCCGTCTTTAAGATGTATACTCGCGAACGTTTTTCCGCCCCTCAAAACCCATGCCATACTTCTTTCATTTCGCCGCGGATACACCGCAAGGCGTTGCGGCGGGGCAGTGGCCCCTTTGGATGCGGATAGACATAGTGGTCTCCAGCAGACACCTTACGCTTTCACTCCGCCGCCTCGCCCTTCACCGGCTCAAGCGCGGCGGCCAGTTCGTAGGAATAGCCTTCCAGCATGGCGTAGGCTTGCTCGATGGCCTGGATCTGGCCTTCGGCGTTGCGGATCGCCTCGGTGATGGATTGCGAGCGGGCGCGCAGCATGGAGCCGAGGAAATCCGTGCCGGCCTTGCGGCCGAGGCGGTCGATGTGCTGGCGCACGCGGTTGCGGTGGCGTTCGAGCTCCAGGATGTGGAAGCGGCTCTTGACGATGTCGTCGGAGAGCTTGCGGCGCATGGCGGCGAGCGGGTCGAAGCTGCCGGGCTCGCGCTCGTCGAGGATGACGTCGTTGACGAGCGGCTCGAGCAGCATCAGGCCCTTGAGGTCGCGCGGGTCGGCGAGCTGCGGGTCGAAGCCGGTGTCGTCGAAGACCTTGCGACGCACGGGATCGCGCAGCAGGTCGTAGCAGGCCTGCAGGCGGGCGAACTGGTCGGCGTCGCCCCCTGAATCGGGATGCGTGCTCTTGGCGGCCTTGCGATAGGCGGTCTTCACCGCGCTGTCGTCGGCATCGCGCTCTATTCCAAGCATGGCGTAGGGATCGATCACGCGGCCACCTGTCTTGTCTTCCTGCATTGCGTCGTCGGTTCTAGCAAACTCTCGGACCCCGAGGGGACGAAATTGTGGTCGCGCCGGGGCGATGCACAGAAAGCGCTATTCCGCCGCCGTGGCCTCGGCCCGTGCGGCGAGCACCGCCGCGAAGGCCGCCGCGATCACTTCGGGCCCGGCCCCCGGCTTCGTCGCATCGCTCGACAGGATCTGCCGGTAGCGCCGCGCGCCCGGAAAACCCTGGAAGAGCCCGATCATGTGCCGCGTCACATGCGCCACCCGCCCGCCCCTGGCGACGACGTCCGCCGCATAGGCGATCATCGCGTCGCGCACCGCCTCCCAGCGATCGAACGGAAGGTCCCGCGGGTCGGTGGCGGCGCCGGAGGGCTTTCCTTCGGGGGAAAGCGGATGGGGGAAAAGGGCGTCCACGCCCGTCAGGATACCGCTGTCCTGGTAGGCGGCCCGCCCGAGCATGACGCCGTCGAGACCGTCCATCTCGCGGACGGTATCGCTCAACGTGTGAAGCCCGCCGTTGAGGCCGATGAAAAGAGCCGGGTTCTCCGCCTTCAGCCGGCGCACGAGGCCGTAGTCCAGCGGCGGGATGTCGCGGTTCTCCTTCGGCGAAAGCCCCTGCAGCCAGGCTTTGCGCGCGTGGACCCAGACGGCATCCGTGCCGGCGGCCGAAACGCGGGAGACGAGGTCGCGCAGCGCCACCTCCGGATCCTGGTCGTCGACGCCGATGCGGCATTTCACGGTGACGGGGACGGCGACCGCCGCCTTCATCGCCGCCACGCAATCGGCGACGAGCTGCGGCTCGCGCATCAGGCAGGCGCCGAAGGTGCCGGATTGCACCCGGTCCGAGGGGCAGCCGACATTGAGGTTGATCTCGGCATAGCCGAAGCCCTCGCCGATCCGCGCCGCTTCGGCGAGCTTTTGCAGATCGTTGCCGCCGAGCTGGAGCGCCACCGGCCGTTCCACGACATCGAAACCGAGCAGCCGGTCGCGGTTGCCGCGCAGGATCGCGTCGGCGACGATCATCTCGGTGAAGAGCAGCGCGTTCTTCGTGAGCTGGCGCGCGAAGACGCGGTAGTGCCGGTCGGACCAGTCGATCATCGGCGCGGTGGCGAAGATCTTCGCCCCCGTCTCCACGGCCTGCCGGTAGAATGTGCCTCTCGTCGTCATGGCCGGCTCATACTCCATGCGCGGCGGAAAAACCACCCTCGGCCTTTCCCCGCCGCCGCGGATGGGTGCTAGAGTGCGGCAAGACTCGAACCGCCGGAGGATGCCGATGCCGCTTTATGCCCTTGACGACCGGGTGCCGACGCTGCCCGCCGAGGACCGCTACTGGGTGGCGCCCGATGCCAATGTCATCGGCAAGGTGATCCTCGGCGAGGATGTCGGCATCTGGTTCGGCGCCACGCTGCGCGGCGACAACGAGCCGATCATCGTCGGCGCGCGCTCGAACATCCAGGAGGGCGTCGTCGTGCACACCGATCCCGGCCGGCCGGTGGTCATCGGCGAAGGCTGCACCATCGGCCACGGCGCCATCGTCCACGGCTGCACCATCGGCGACAACTCGCTGGTCGGCATGGGCGCGACGGTGCTGAACGGCGCGGTGATCGGCAAGAACTGCCTCGTCGGCGCCAATGCGCTGGTGACGGAAGGAAAAATCTTTCCGGACAATTCGCTGATCGTCGGTTCGCCCGCCAAGGCCATCCGCACGCTGGACGATGAGGCCATCGAAGGCCTGAAGCGCTCGGCCGAAAGCTACGTGCGCAACTGGCAGCGCTTCAAGAAGGGGCTGAAGCCCCTCGCCTGAAATCAGGCACAGCCCGCACAGGTGCCGCGGATCTCGATCGTCGTCTTGCCGGTCTTGAAATTGCGGTCGCGGGCAAAGCCTTTCAGCCGTTCCTCGATCACATGATCGTGGAACTCCGTCACCTTGCCGCAGGTCTCGCAGATCGTGAAGGCGGTGAGGCCGTGCGCGTGGCAATCCTCTTCCGGATGGGCGCAGGCGACGAAGGCGTTGATGCTTTCGAGCCGGTGCACGAGGCCGAATTCCAGCAGCTTGTCCAGCGCCCGGTAGACCTGCAAGGGCGCGCGGAACCCGCTGTCGCGCAGCTTGTCGAGGATGGAATAGGCGCTGAGTGGGCCGTCGGAATGCGACAGCACGTCGAAGACGAGGCCCTGGTTGCGCGTCAACTGTTGCGTGGTCATGCGGGACCTTTCTGGCTTGCCGCCGGATGCTCCGACCCGCCCGTCCTCGGCCTGGTCAGCAGGCTCAGGATGAAGAGGCCGAGCGCTGCGACCACGATCGAGGGACCGGAGGGCGTGTCGAATTTCAGGGAACCGAAGAGCCCGCCGATGACGGCGAGCGCCCCGATGAGGGATGCAAGGACGGCCATGACCTCCGGGCTCGTGGAAAAGCGCCGCGCCGTCGCGGCGGGGATGATGAGCAGCGAGGTGATGAGGAGGATGCCGACGATCTTCATGGAAATGGCGATGACGAGCGCCATCAGGAGCATGAAGGCGAGCCGCGCCCGTTCCGGCTGCAGGCCTTCGGCCTCCGCCAGCTCGGGGTTGACCGTGGAGGCGATCAGCGGCCGCCACATCCAGACGATGGCGAAGAGCACGAGGATGCCCCCGCCCCAGACAAGGTCGACGTCGGCGCGCGAGACGGCGAGGATGTCGCCGAAGAGGAAGCCGACGAGGTCGATCCGCACCCAGGTCATGAAGGAAACGATGACGAGGCCGATGGCGAGCGTCGCATGGGAGAGGATGCCGAGCAGCGCATCGGTGGAGAGCGTGCCGCGCTTCTGGAGCAGCAGCAGCAGGATGGAGACGGTGGCGGCGACGGCAAAGACGCTGAGGAGGAGATTGAAGCTCATTAGCAGCGACAGCGCGACGCCGAGCAGCGCCGAATGCGCCATCGTGTCGCCGAAATAGGCCATGCGCCGCCAGACGACGAAGCAGCCGAGCGGGCCGGTGGTGAGCGCAAGGCCGACGCCGGCGACGAGCGCGCGCAGGAAGAAATCGTCAAGCATCGCGCCGCTCCCCTTCGCTGGCGGCGGGCGCCGGGCCGTGATCGTGGCCGCAGGCGCAGTTCGGCCCGGATGTATGGACGATGCGCATCGGCCCCGCCTTGCCGCCGCTCGGCAGGATATCGCCGTGGTGGCCGTCGTCCGGCCGGCAATCGCTGGTGATCGAGCCGTCGGCATGCAGCACGCGGCCGTCCGGCAGGTGCGTATGGTCGTGATGGTGGTTGTAGAAGGCGAGCGTCTGGCCGGCCCGCGCGCCGAAGAGGCGCAGATATTCCGGGCTCTGGCTGACGGTCTCCGGCGTGCCGCGGCAGCACACATGCCCGTTGAGGCAGATGACGGTGTCCGTCTCGGCCATCACGATATGAAGGTCGTGCGAGATCAGCAGGATGCCGCATCTGGTGGTGTTGCGGATGGTCTTGATGAGATCGTAAAGCGCGATCTCACCGGAAAAATCGACGCCCTGCACCGGCTCGTCGAGCACGAGAAGGTCGGGCTTGCGGGCGATGGCGCGGGCGAGCAGCGCGCGCTGGAACTCGCCGCCGGAAAGGTGCTGCACCTCCGCGCGGGCAAGATGACGGATGCCGGTCGCCTCCAGCGCCGCATCAATCTCCGCACCCTTCAACGGCGCGGTCAGCGTCATCAGCCGGTCGACGGTGAGCGGCATGGTCCAGTCGACGGCAAGCTTCTGCGGCACATAGCCGACCTTGAGGCCCGCCTTGCGCTCCACCCGGCCTTCGTCCGCCTTGAGAACGCCGATCGCCGCCTTGGCGGTGGTGGACTTGCCGGAGCCGTTGGGGCCGATCAGCGTGACGATCTCGCCGGGGGCGATGGAGAATTCCACGCCGCGCACGAGCCAGCGGCCCTGGCGGCGCACGCCGACGCCCGAAAGCGAGACGAGCGGCGGAATGGTCTTGGTCGGGGTCTGCAGCATCATTTTTTCCGAAAGCCTGTTGCCACCAGCTATGGCACACGTTATAGCATAACGCAATTGATGTAATAACATTACATTCATATTCAAGACGGAGATCCCCATGCAGAACACCGTACGTGCCCTCCTCCTTTCCACCGCGCTTCTTGCCGCCGGCACCGTCGTCGCCCGGGCCGAGGTGCCGGACGTGGTCGTCTCGATCAAGCCCATCCATTCGCTGGTGGCCGCGATCATGCAGGGGGTCGGCGAGCCGAAGCTGATCGTGGAAGGCGCCGCCTCGCCGCATACCTATTCGCTGAAGCCGTCCAATGCGGCGGCCTTGCAGGATGCGGACGTCGTCTTCTGGGTCGGCCACGGGCTGGAGGCGTTTTTGGAAAAGCCGCTGGAAACGCTCGGCGGCAAGGCGACGGTCGTGGAGCTCGACGACACGCCGGGGCTCGAAAAGCTGCCCTTCCGCGAAGGCGGCCCCTTCGAGCCGCATGTGCATGAGGGCGAGGAAGGCCACGACCATGCCCACGAGGAGCACGTCCATGACGAGGACGGCCACGATCACGCCGCGGAGGCGGAGGAAGACCACGATCACGAGCACGGCGAATACGACATGCATCTGTGGCTGAGCGCCGACAATGCGCGCGCCATCGCCGCCGAGGTCGCCAAGGTGCTTGCGGAGAAGGACCCGGGCAATACGGAGGCCTACAACAAGAATCTCGCCTCCCTCAACGACCGCCTCGCCGCGCTCGACACGGAGATCGCGGAGACCGTCGCGCCGGTGAAGGACAAGCCCTTCATCGTCTTCCACGACGCCTACCAGTATTTCGAGCACCGCTACGGCGTGCGTGCGGCCGGCTCCATCACCGTCAGCCCGGAGACGCTGCCCGGCGCCGCGCGCCTGACGCAGATCCATGACAAGGTGAAGGCCCTTGGCGCCACGTGCGTCTTCGCCGAGCCGCAGTTCGAGCCGAAGCTGGTCAACGTTGTGATCGAGGGAACGTCCGCCAAATCCGGCACGCTCGACCCCGAAGCCGCCACGCTCGACCCCGGCCCGAACCTCTACTTCACCCTGATGAAGGGCATTGCCACGTCGCTGCGCGATTGCCTCGGCGGGGCTGGCTGAGGCGCAATCGGAGCAGGTCGGAGACGAAGTGATGCCGGCTGGCGGCCACTCCAGCCATTTCCTCTCCTCCAATTCACGCACCTCTCCGCTATCACCTGCTCTCCGCCCCCTTCGTCATCCTCGGGCTTGACCCGAGGATCCACGCCCCAAGCTCTGTGCGTGCCGTTTCGGTGGATCCTCGGGTCAAGCCCGAGGATGACGAAGGAGGAGGGGCACGGCGTAAGACAAGATACGACACAAGAAGAGTCACTGTACAAGGCGCGGCGCAGCACAAGGCGAGCGGCACAAGACGAGGCGCAGCGCGAGACAAAGCGAGAAGCCGCCTGACGGCGGAAATTTGCCAATCCCATAGGACAAAGGCGGGAACCATCCCGCTTTCTTCAGCCCCATCAATGAAATGATATAACATTAAAGGCCAGCCAACATGGACAACCGCCTCCCCGTCACCGTCCTTTCCGGCTTTCTCGGCGCCGGCAAGACGACGGTGCTGAACCATGTGCTCACCAACCGCAGCGGCCTGCGCGTCGCCGTCATCGTCAACGACATGAGCGAGGTCAACATCGACGCCGCGCTGATCCGCGAGGGCGGGGCGGACCTGTCGCGCACCGGCGAGCAGCTCGTGGAGATGACGAACGGCTGCATCTGCTGCACGCTGCGCGACGATCTCCTTACCGAGGTGCGCCGCCTCGCCGAAATGGACCGCTTCGACTACCTGCTGATCGAATCGAGCGGCATTTCCGAGCCGCTGCCCGTTGCCGCCACCTTCGACTTCCGCGACGAGGACGGCCGCAGCCTGTCGGATGTCGCCCGGCTCGACACGATGGTGACGGTGGTGGACGCGGCGAACCTCCTCAGGGACTACGGCTCGCAGGATTTCCTCGCCGAGCGCGGCGCGACGGCCGGCGAAGGCGACACGCGCACGCTGGTGGAACTGCTGGTCGAGCAGATCGAGTTCGCCGACGTGGTGGTGCTCAACAAGGCGGGCACGGCCAGTCCCGCCGATCTTCGCGCCGCCCGGCAGATCGTCGGCGGCCTCAACGCCGCCGCCCGCGTGATCGAGACCGATTACGGCCGCATCGAGCTTGCCGATATCCTCGGCACCGGCCGCTTCGATTTTGAGAAGGCGAGCGAGCATCCGCTCTGGTTCAAGGAACTGCACGGTTTCAGGGACCATGTGCCGGAAACAGAGGAATACGGCATCCGCTCCTTCGTCTACCGTGCGCGAAAACCGTTTCACCCCGCCCGCTTCAAAGCCTTTCTCGACGAGAGCTGGCCGGGCGTCATCCGCGCCAAGGGCTTCTTCTGGCTGGCGACCCGCCCGCACCATGTCGGCGAGATGAGCCAGGCGGGCGCGCTCGTCAGAAGCGGCCGGCTCGGCCTCTGGTGGGCCTCCGTGCCCGAGCGGCACTGGCCCGAGGACGAGGCGGCGCGCGAGGCCATCGCCCGCAGTTGCGATCCCGTCTGGGGCGACCGGCGGCAGGAGTTCGTCTTCATCGGCGCGGACCCGATGGACGAGGCCGACATCCGCCGCCGGCTCGACGCCTGCCTCGTCGAGGACGAGGCTTTCGAACCGGCGCGCTGGGCGAACCTGCCGGACCCCTTCCCGCTCTGGATCCGCCAGGCCGGCTGATCAGGAAAGCGCGGTATAGGCGAAGCGCGCAAAATCGGCGGGGACGGCGCGCCCGGTGATATCGAAGGCGAACATGCCGACGAAGGCGCCGGTGAAGGAGCCGTGCTCGCCCCGCCCGCCCTCGTCGGAGACGACGCCGGCATCCAGCACCGGGCCGATCGCCTGCCAGTCAGCGGCTCCGGCCGGGCGCCAGAAGAAGCGGAGATCGTTGCCGCGCACCTCCGCCGCCAGCTCCAGCGGCCCCTCGCCCACGGCAACGCCGCTGCCGACGGGGAACGTCAGGCTGCCGTCCGGGTAGTCGCCGGGGCAGGAGAGGATCGTCAGCACGCGGCCGAGCGTCTCGTGCATGGTGAGGCCGAGCGCGTGGAACTTGTAGCGGTTGTAGTAGTGGGTGAGTCCCGCCACCTGCTGGTAGACCTCCGGCGCCGCCTCGACCGTCGTTTCGGCACGAAAATCGTGATGCTCCTGCCGGCGCGCCACCAGCGCCTGCTCGAACCAGCTTCCGATGCTCTCGCGCCCGAAGAGCCTCAGATACCCCGGCCGGGCGGAAAGCGAGAAGATCCGCTCCGGCTCCGGCGTGCGAAGCCATTGGAAATCCGCCGGCAGTTCCCCTTCGGAGAAAGCGCAGGAAACGCTTTGCGGCTTTTCGGCCGCCGCTGCGCCGGCCGGTGCGGCAACCTCCACGGCCGGCACGGGCGAGCCGTGCTCCAGATAGAGCCAGCCGTCGTCGCGCCAGACGCATTTCTGCAATGCCGTCTCGCGCCCCAGCGTGCAGCGGCGCTGCGGCGGCAGCGGACGGCCGCAGAGATGAGTGTGATAGGCCTCGCCCGCCGGCGTCTCGACATATTGCCCGTGCCCCGCCCGCTGGAGCAGCGCTTCCGGATGATCCTTCGCCGTGATGAGGTGGATATCCGGATGCATCTCGTAGGGCCCGTCGATGGTGCGCGAACGCGCCATGGTGACGGCATGGTCGTAGCCCGTGCCGCCCTCGGCCGTGGTGAGGTAATACCAGCCGTTGCGGCGGAAGAGATGCGGCCCCTCCACCAGCCCCTGCCGGCTGCCGGCGAAGATAGTCTTCACCGGGCCGACGAGGCGTTTTCCCTTCGCATCCCATTCCTGAAGCAGGATGCCATCGAAGGCGTTGTGCGCGGCCCCGGTGTGGTTCTCCGGCCGGTGGTTCCATTGCATGTTGAGGAACCATTTGCGGCCGTCCTCGTCATGGAAGAGCGAGGGGTCGAAGCCGGAGGAATTGACATAGACCGGATCGGACCACTCGCCATCCACGGCGGAGGCCGTGACGATGTAGTTATGCGCGTCCTTGAAATTGCCGTCGAAGCGCTTGACGTCCGTATAGACGAGAAAGAACAGGCCGTCGGCATGGGAGAGGCACGGCGCCCAGACGCCGCAGCTATCGGGATTGCCGCGCATGTCGAGCTGGCTCCTGCGCTCCAGCGGCCGCTTGACGAGCCGCCAGTTCACGAGGTCGCGCGAATGGTGGATCTGCACGCCCGGATACCATTCGAAGGTGGAGGTGGCGATGTAATAGTCCTCGCCCACCCGGCAGATCGAGGGGTCCGGGTTGAAGCCCGGCAGGATCGGGTTGCGGATCATCGGTTCCTCCCAAGAATGATGCACGTACGTCAGATGCGTATCGAAAAAAGCCGCCCGCGCCATCGCCCGGGCGGCCCTGAAATTAATCGAGCTCGGCGGAGCGCTTCCACAGGTTGATGTCCGCGCCTTCGCTGTAGCGGTCGATCTCGGCCAGCTCTTCCGCCGTGAAATCCCGCTTTTCCAGCGCCTTGACACAATCGACGATCTGCGCCGAGCGGCTGGCGCCGATCAGGGCCGAGGTGATGCGCCCGCCGCGCAGCACCCAGGAGATCGCCATCTGCGCCAGCGTCTGGCCGCGCTTTTCGGCGATCCCGTTGAGCTTGCGGATGTTGTCGATGATCTCGGGACGGATGAAATCCTTCTTGAGGAAGTGGTTCAGCGCCGCACGGCTGTCGCCCGGAATGCCGCCGAGATATTTTGCCGTCAGCATGCCCTGCGCCAGCGGCGAGAAGACGATGGAGCCGATGCCGAGCTCTTCCAGCGTATCGACGAGGCCGTCCGTCTCGATCCAGCGGTTGAGCATGGAATAGCTCGGCTGGTGGATGAGGCAGGGCGTGCCGAGGTCCTTCAGGATCGCCGCGGCCTCACGGGTGCGCTGCGAATTGTAGGAGGAGATGCCGACATAGAGCGCGCGGCCGGAGCGCACGATATGGTCGAGCGCGGCGCAGGTCTCTTCCAGCGGCGTGTCCGGGTCGAAGCGGTGCGAATAGAAGATGTCGACATAGTCGAGGCCCATGCGCTTGAGGCTCTGGTCGCAGGAGGCGATCAGGTACTTGCGGCTGCCCCATTCGCCATAGGGCCCCTGCCACATGTTGTAGCCGGCCTTGGAGGAGATGATCAGCTCGTCGCGCAGGTCCCGGAAATCGGTGCGCAGGATCTCGCCGAAGGCGATCTCGGCCGAGCCGGGCGGCGGGCCGTAGTTGTTGGCGAGGTCGAAATGGGTGATGCCGAGGTCGAAGGCCGTGCGGCACATGTCGACCTTGCGCTCGTGCGGCGTGTCGTCGCCGAAATTGTGCCAAAGCCCGAGCGAGATCGCCGGCAGCTTCAGGCCGGAGCGTCCCACGCGGTTATAGGTCATCGTGTCGTAACGGTTTTCCGCCGGCTGCCAGGCCATGGTGTCTTCCTTTGTCTGAATCGAGGACTGCTTGCTTACCCCCGCGAGGGGCACGCGGACAAGGCGTATCGCCAAAACGATTTGCCTCACCTTTCTTGCTGCATCCGGCACCCCCCTCTGCCCTGCCGGGCATCTCCCCCACAAGGGGGGAGATCGAATCGTGGCACTGCTTTGCCTCTAGCCAATCTCCCCCCTTGTGGGGGAGATGCCCGGCAGGGCAGAGGGGGGTGCCCGGAGACACACCTTTACCGCAGCAACGCCCGCGCCTCCTCGATGCCGAGCGCCGCCGGCTGGGTGCAGGTGGTCACGATATCCACGGCCCTGCCCTCCTCCGCCGAGCGCAGGATCGCCGTCAGGACGTCGATCGTGTGCAGCGAGCGGTCGAGCGAGCAGCGGTAGTCGCGGCCGGTGGTCACCGCCTCCATCATGTCGGCAAGGCCGATGCCGCGGTAGTTGGCCTGCGTGCCCCAGTCGAACTGATAGTTGCGCGCCGTCAGCGGATGGTCCCAGACCTCGACTTCCTTCGGCTCCCGGTCGTTGCCGGCGACTTCCACCGTGCCGCCGAAGAAGTTCGGGTCAGGCACGAAGACGGCGCCCTCGGTGCCGTAGAGCTCCATGTTCTGGTGGCGGTGCGCCCAGACGTCCCAGCTCGCCATCAGCGCCACCTGCGCGCCGCTCGTAAATTCGAGAATGGCGTGAATGTTCGTTGCAACGCTCACCGGCACCGCCTCGCCCTGGCGCGGGCCGTTGCCGATCACCCGCGCCTCGCGCGCCTTGTTGGCGAGCGCCACGACGCGCTTCACCGGGCCGACGAGGTTGACGAGGTTGTTGACGTAGTAGGGGCCCATGTCGAGGATCGGCCCGCCGCCGGGCGCGAAGAAGAAGTCCGGGTTCGGATGCCAGCTCTCCATGCCCGGCCCCAGCACATGGGCCGTGCCCGACATGATCTTGCCGACCCTGCCGCTGTCGATGAGATGGCGCACGAACTGGTGCGCGCCGCCGAGATAGGTATCCGGCGCCGAGCCGACCTTCAGGCCCCTCGCGTCGGCGATGCGGCGCAGGTCCTCGCCCTGCTCCAGCGAGAGCACGAAGGGCTTTTCCGAATAGACGTGCTTGCCGGCTTCGAGCGCCTTCTTCGAGACCGGGTAATGCGCCTCCGGCACCGTCAGGTTGACCACCACGTCGACCGCCGGGTTGGCGAGCAGCGAATCGATCTCCTCGGCCGGGACGCCGAACTCCTCGGATCGCGCCTTGGAAGCCGCCGGGTTGATGTCGGCGCAGGCGACGAGCTTCAGGTTCCTGAACATCGGGATCAGCCTGAAGTAAGCGCCCGAAATATTGCCGCAGCCGATGATGCCGACTCCGTATTCCTTGCTCATGACGGTTCGTCCTCAGAATGCCTTGATGGTTGCGATCGAGCGGGTGGCAAGCCGGGTGATGTCCTTCGGATTGTCGTGCTCGACGATGAAATGCCTGACGGGCGAGCCGGCGAGCGCCTTGGCGAGGTCGGCCCACGGCACGGTGCCGTGGCCGACATCGGCCCAGCCGTCCTCGTCGGCATTCTCGCCCTTCGGCGCGATGTCCTTGACATGGACCGCGGTGATGCGGTTGCCGTATTTCGCGATCCACGCGAAGGGATCGGCCCCGCCGCGGATGATCCAGGCGATATCCGCCTCCCAGGCAAGGTCCGGCCCGCCGGCAAAGAGATGGTCGAGCGGCACCGTGCCGTCCGGCAGGGTGAAGAACTCGAAATCGTGGTTGTGCCAGCCGAAGGTGAGGCCCGCCGCGCGGATCGGCGCACCGGCCTTCTGCAGGCGCGCACCGAAGGCATGCCAGCCGGCGCCGTCCGTCGGCCGGTCCTCCGGCATCAGATAGGGGCAATAGACGGCCTCAATGCCGAGCGTGCGGCAGATGGCGATCACCCGCTCCGGCTCGCCCTCCAGCATGTCGAGGCCGAAATGGGCGGTGGGCATGGCAAGGCCGTTGCGGTCGAGATCGGCCTTCACGTCCGCGATGGCCGTGTCGTCGAGCGAGGCGTAGAGCGCGCCGTAGCCTTCCACCTGCTTGTAGCCGGCATCGGCGAGGATGCGGAATATGCCGGAAAAGGGCTGGAAATTGCGGGCGCTGTAGAGCTGGAAGCTGACTGTCTGCATGGATGTCTCCTCGTGCTATTCGGTGTCGGTCTGGCAGGAATGAAGGTCGAGCCAGCGGAATTTCGGAGCCGCCCCGCCTTGCGCGGGCGTGAAGGTGACGGTGCGGCGCGCGCCGGCCGTCAGGTCGAAAGCGTTGTCGGACCAGCGGCCGGGAACGTCCGCCTCCAGCATGACATGCAGCGCAAGGCCGCTCGCCAAGGCCGTGACGGCGAAGGCGCCGTCGCCGCGCGGCGAAACGTCGAGCGCCAGGCCGGAGGGCTCGAGGTCGAGCGCCTTGTAGTTGACCGAGACGTGGTGCCCCTCGCCCGTCATGCCGTTCGAGGCCTCGAAGGACCAGAAGAGCAGCGTGTCCTCCGGCAGGTCGGCGGCAAAGACGGAAAACAGCATCTCCGCCCTGTCCGGCCCGCAGACACCCTCGGCGCTGCGATAGGGCCGGCGCTCGCCGGAAAGCGAGACGAGCCAGGTGTCGAGCTTGACGCTGACGGGTTCGGCCGTGTCGTTGACGACGGAAAAGCCGATGGTCTCGCCGTCCTTCGAGGGGATGGCCGCGACGGCGACGGGCTGGAAGAAGCGGCGCACCATATAGTGCATGGCCTTCCAGCTTCCGCCGTAGTCGAGGCTCGACCACGATGCGACGGGCCAGGTGTCGTTGAGCTGCCAGTAGAGCGTGCCCATGCAATGCGGCTTCAGCGAGCGCCAGTATTCGACGGCCGTGCGGATGGCGAGGCCTTGCTGGATCTGGCTGAGATAGACGAAGCTCGCAAAATCCTTCGGGAAGCGGAAGTAGCGGAACATGGTGCCGGCGATGCGCTCGTTGCCGCCGGCATTCTTCTGGTGGCTCTCCATGACGGGAGAGGCGATGTTCATGTCCCTGCGCCCGGCGAAGGTCTCCATCACCGGCATGGAGGTGTAGGACTGGAAGCCGAATTCCGAGCAGAAGCGCGGGCGCACGGTGCGGTAGTTGTCGAAGGACTTGTTCTCGTGCCAGACGGACCAGTAGTGCATGTCGCCGGACCCGTCCGCATGCCAGGCGTCGCCGAAGTCGAGATAGCCGGAAGCGGGGCTGGAAGGCCACCAGATCGCGCCGGGCGCCGCCTTCTTCATCGCCACCTCGATGGTGCGGTTGAGGCGGTCGTAGGAGACGAGGTAGCGGTCGCGGTTCTCGCGGCTGACGTCGAACCAGGTCAGCGCACCCACCAGCTCGTTGTCGCCGCACCACAGCACGATGGACGGGTGCGAGGCGAGCCGCCGCACCTGATAGTCGACCTCGGCGGCGACATTGTCTAGGAAATCGACGGTCGAGGGATAGAGGTTGCAGGCGAACATGAAGTCCTGCCAGACCATCAGGCCGAGTTCGTCGCAGATATCGTAGAACCAGTCCGGCTCGTAGAAGCCGCCGCCCCACACGCGGATCATGTTCATGTTGGCGGCGGCGGCCGATTGCAGCAGGTCGCGCACGCCGGCGGGCGTGATGCGCGAGGGCAGCGCGTCGGCCGGAATCCAGTTCGCGCCGCGGCAGAATATCTCGCGGCCGTTGACCTTGAGCGCGAAGCGGCTGCCGGCCTCGTCCCTGTCGGTGATGAGTTCCACCTGCCTGAGGCCGACGCGGCGCACCACCGTCTCCGTCGGCGTCTCGACGCGCACGGCATAGATCGCCTGCTCGCCGTGCCCCGCCGGCCACCAGAGCGCCGGCTTTTCGATGTGGAACATGTGGGTGAGCTGCGTTTCACCCGCATTGACGCCGACGTCGAGCCGCACCCGCTCCTCGCCGAGCGCGAAATGCACCGGCAGGATGCCCGGCTCACCGGCATGGAAGGTGGCAGTGACATAGAGGTCGACCGCGCCGTCGGCATGGTGGAACTGGCGGGTCGTCACATGCTCGATGCGGGCGACCTCCAGCTTGCGCAGCACGATCCCGCCATAGATGCCGAGCGGGGCGATGGCGATGTTCCAGTCCCAGCCGAAATGGCACTGGGGCTTTCGCAGCATGTTGCCGTTCGGGATCGGCGAGTTGCCGGTGGACCAGGGAATGAAGAAGGGCTGGTCGGCCTGCCGCGCCGCGCCCGCCGCGATGGCGGAATGGATGACGACCTTCACCGTGTTCTCGCCGGCCTTCAGCGCATCGGTGACGTCCGGCCGGTAGCGGCGGAAGCAATTGTCCGTGTCCTCGACGAGCACGCCGTTCACATAGACGGAGGCGACGGTGTCGATGCTGCCTATATCGAGATACCAGCCGCCCTCCAGCATTTCCGGCGCGAGGTCGAACGTGCGCTCGATCGCCCAGTCCCTCTCCGCCACCCATTGTACGTCGCGCTCGTTGCGGCCGGCATAGGGATCGGGAATGAGGCCGGCGGCGATGAGCGCGCTGTGCACGTCGCCCGGCACCGGCATCGGCGCGGTATGGGCGGCGTCCGTGCTGGTCAGCGTCCAGGTGCCGGAAAGGTCGATGGCGGTGGTGTCGGAGGTCTGGGTCATGACATCGTCTCTGAACTTCGTGGGCGGGGCGGATTGCCCCTCACCCTACCCCTCTCCCCGCAAGCGGGGAGAGGGAATGGCGACGTTTCCGCAAGTCTCCTTCTCCCCGCTTGCGGGGAGAAGGTGGCCGGCAGGCCGGATGAGGGGCAGCCCCCTAGATTCGCTCCTCCGTCCCCGCATCGAACAGCGAGGCCAGTCCCATGTCGAAGGAGAGCCGCACCGCCGTGCCGGGGGCGAAGCGCCGTGCGCCGCCGACGCGGACGGACATGCTGTGGCCGGCATGTTTCAGCCAGAGGAGGTTGTCCGCCCCCATCGGCTCCTCGATATCGACGGTCGCCCGATGGGCCTCTTCGGCCCCGTCCTCGTCCACCTTCACATGCTCCGGCCGGACACCGAGCACGACCTTGCGGCCCGGCTGGAGCGCCTCGCCGGCCGCATAGCCCTCGAGCGAGAAATCGACGCCGTTCGTGGCAAAGGCCGGCCTGCCGCCCCGCTCGACGATTTCGCCGTGCAGGAAATTCATCGACGGCGAGCCGATGAAGCCGGCGACGAACATGTTCCTCGGCATGTTGTAGATCGTGTTCGGATCGGCAAGCTGCTGGATGACGCCGCTCTTCATGATGGCGATGCGGTCGGCAAGCGTCAGCGCCTCGATCTGGTCGTGGGTGACGTAGATCATCGTGTTCTTCAGCGACTGGTGCAGCCGCTTGATTTCCACGCGCAGTTCCGAACGGAGTTTCGCGTCGAGGTTGGAGAGCGGCTCGTCGAAGAGGAAGACGTCGACGTCGCGCACCAGCGCCCGGCCGATGGCGACGCGCTGGCGCTGGCCGCCGGAAAGGGCAGACGGCTTGCGTTTCAGGAGCGGGCCGATCTGCAATATTTCGGCGGCGCGGGCGACGCGCTTGTCGATCTCGGCCTTCGCCATCCCTGCGACCTTGAGGCCGAAGGAAAGGTTCTTCTCCACCGTCATCTGCGGATAGAGCGCGTAGGACTGGAACACCATGCCGATGCCGCGGTCCTTGGGCTCCTCCCAGGTGACGTTCCGGTCCTTGATGAAGATCTGCCCGCCGGTCGGCTCCAGAAGCCCGGCGATGCAGTTGAGCAGGGTCGACTTGCCGCAGCCGGACGAGCCGAGGAGGACGAGGAATTCGCCCTCGCCGATATCGAGGTTGAGGTCCTTGAGCACGCTCACCGAGCCGAAGCTCAAGGAAAGGTCCCTGATGGATACGGAATGCTGCATGGCTTAACCCTTGACTGCGCCGGCGGCGATGCCGCGGACGAAGAGCCGTCCCGACACGAAGTAGACGATGAGCGGGACCGCGCCGGTCAGAAGCGTCGCGGCCATGTTGACGTTGTATTCCTTCACCCCCTGGACGGAGTTGACGATGTTGTTGAGCTGCACGGTCATCGGATAGGTATCCGGCCGGGTGAAGACGACGCCGAAGAGGAAGTCGTTCCAGATGCCGGTGATCTGCAGGATCATCGCCACGACGAAGATCGGCATCGACATGGGCAGCATGATGCGGCCGTAGATCTGCCAGAACCCGGCGCCGTCGATGCGCGCGGCCTTGAACAGCTCCTCCGGCAGGGAGGCGAAATAGTTGCGGAAGAGCAGCGTCAAGATCGGCATGCCGAAGATCGTGTGCACGATGACGAGGCCGGTGAGCGTGCCGTAGATGCCCATTTCCCGAAGCACGATGACGATGGGGTAGATCATCACCTGGTAGGGAATGAAGGCGCCGACGATGAGGATGGTGAAGAACACCTCCGCGCCCTTGAACCTCCAGTTGGCGAGCGCATAGCCGTTGACCGAGGCGACGAGGATCGAGATCAGCGTCGAGGGCACGGTGATGCGCACCGAATTCCAGAAGCCGCGCGAAAGCCCGTCGCAGTTGAGGCCGGTGCAGGCGGTCGCCCAGGCCTTCGCCCAGGGCTCGAAGGTGATTTCCACCGGCGGCGAGAAGATGTTGCCGAGGCGGATTTCCGGCATGCCCTTCAGCGACGTGACGATCATCACATAGAGCGGCAGCAGGTAATAGAGCGCGGCGACGAGCAGCGTGCCGTAGAGCACGATGTTGCGGCGGGAAAGGGCGCGGCGGGGCTTTGCGCCCCAGGGCTCGGCGCCCGGCTTGAGGACGACGGGATCAGGCACGCTTGCGTCCTCCGAATTCGAGATAGGCCCACGGAACGATGATGATGGCGACGGTGACGAGCATCATGGTCGAGGCGGCAAAGCCCTGGCCGAGATTCTGCGCGAGGAACATGTAGTCGTAGACATATTTCGCCGGCACTTCGGACGAGATGCCCGGCCCGCCGCTCGTCTGCGCCACCACGAGGTCGTAGACCTTGACGATGCCGCTCGCGATGATGACGAGCGTGGTGATGAAGACGGGGCGCATCATGGGAATGACGATGAAGAGATAGGTCCGCCACATCGGGATGCCGTCAACGCGCGCGGCCTTCCAGATATCCTCGTCGATGCCGCGCAGGCCCGCCAGCAGCAGGCACATGACGAGCCCGGTACCCTGCCAGAGCCCGGCGATCAGCACGCCGTAGATGACGATCTTCGAATTGTAGAGCGGGTCGAAGGCAAAGCTCTCCCAGCCGAGCGCGCGCACGACGGACTGCACGCCGAATTCCGGGTTCAGGATCCATTGCCAGACGAGGCCGGTAACGATGAAGGAAAGCGCGAAAGGATAGAGGAAGATCGTGCGGAACGTGTTCTCGAAGCGGATCTTCTGGTCCATCAGCGCCGCCAGCACGAAGCCGATCACAAGGCTGAAAACCAGCGTGAAGAGGCCGTAGATGGCGAGATTCTCGATCGAGACGATCCAGCGCGGCGCGGCCCACAGCCGCTCGTACTGGTCGAAACCGACGAACTTCGCCCGCGGCAGCAGCTTGGAATTGGTGAACGAATAGACGACCGTCCAGATCGTGCCGCCGAGGAAGATGACGACGGCGGTCAGGATCATGGGGATCGAGGCAATCTTGGCATTGAGATTGCGCAGCAATTGGCTGGGGCGCCCGGCATGTGGCTGGCCCGTCATGGGTCACTCCTTCCTGGTCTCGAGCGGAAGCACCGGCGCCCTCCTACGGGCGCCGGTGCCGGCCGATGGCCGGTCAGTCCGCCGAGGCGATGATCTCGGCGAAACGCTTCTGCGCGTCTTCCGGCGTCAGCGAAGGATTGGCGAAGAACTCGGAGAAGAGGTCTTCCTTCTGCTTCTGGGTGTCGGCCGAAAGCAGCTGGTCGGTCCACTCGATCACATTGCCCTTGGCAAGGATGTCGAGGCCCTTCTTCATGCAGTCGTTGGCGGCGGCAAGGTCGACGTCGCCGCGCACGGGCAGCGAGCCCTTCTTCAGGTTGAAGGCGACCTGCGTGGCCGGGGCGAGCAGCGTGGAGGCGAGCACTTCCTGCGCCTTCGACTTCTCCTCGTCCTTGAGCAGCGGGAAGTAGAAGGCATCGCCCCCGGTGGCGATCACGTCGGTCACGCCAAGGCCCGGAAGGCAGCTATAGTCCTTGCCGGCGACCTGGCCGGCGAGCGCGAATTCGCCCTGTGCCCAGTCACCCATGATCTGGCCGCCGGCCTTGCCGGTGATGACCATGTTGGTGGCCTGGTTCCAGTCCTGCACGTTGGTGCCCTTGGACATGCGGCGCGCGTCGTCCGCCGCCTTGAAGACCTTGGCCATTTCCGGGCCTGCGGCCATGTCCGCATCCTTGTCCTTGAACACCTTGTAGAAGGTGTCCTTGCCGGCAAGGGCGAGCATCAGCACGTCGAAGGCGCCCGAAGCCTGCCAGGCCTGCCCGCCGACGGCGAGCGGAACGATGCCGGCCTTTTCCAGCGCGGGCGCGGCGGCGACGAACTCGTCCCAATTCTTCGGAACGGCGACGCCGGCCTTCTCGAAGGCCGCGTTGGACAGCCACAGCCACTGCCAGGAGTGGATGTTGACCGGCGCGCAATAGATCTTGCCGTCGATCGTGCAGCTATCGAGCAGGCTGGCCGGCTTGATGACGTCCTTCCAGTGCTCGCGGGTCGCCACATCGGTGAGGTCGCGCATCAGGCCCGCCTCCACCAGCTCCTCGGCCTGACGGCCGTGGTTGAACTGCGTGGCGCCCATCGGGTCGCCCCCGGTGATGCGGCTGATCATGATCGGACGGGCGGTGCCGCCCGATCCGGCGATCGCACCGTCGATCCATTTGTTGCCGGTGGCGTCGAAGGCCTTGGCAAGTTCGGCGACCGCCGCGGCTTCCCCGCCGGACGTCCACCAATGGGTTACTTCGAGATCGGTCGCGTTGGCCGCGCCGAGCGGCAGCAGGACGCTGGCGGCAAGAACAGCAGCCATCGAACGGATTTTCATGAGTCTCCTCCCTCACTGAAACGTTACCGTAAAAACTTAGTCCAATCGATTTAATCGCGCAACCGCCCTTCCCGGCCAAAAGCGTGTTTTCCCGGAAATCGGCGTTTCCTGCGCCCTCCCATAGCCTCCAAATCCACAACGCGAAGCAGAATAAATATGTGATTTTGCTTAATATAATTGATTTCCATCCATCCATGTGAGCGCACCTGCAATATTTACCGATTTGCGCTGCAACACCGCTCTCGCAGCATGAAAACCGGCCCTTTCCGGAAAATTCGTCTCGACAAAACGACTGTATCGTTACAGATTTGGAGCCAACTCCGCGAGGGAGTGGCAGCGGGTGGCAAACCATGTATAACCTGCCGCTAATGGGATGAGGTGACGGGCAGGGAATGGACAGGACGACGCGCGACAGTCAGGCGGCACCTCCGCCCAGCAGCGAACGGCCGACGCTGAAGACGATCGCCTTCATGACCGGCCTCGGCATCACCACCGTGTCGCGCGCCCTCAAGGACGCGCCGGACATCGGCGCGGAGACGAAGGAGCGCGTGCGCCTCGTCGCCCGCCAGATCGGCTACCAGCCGAACCGCGCGGGCGTGCGCCTTCGCACCGGCAAGACGAACGTGATCAGCCTCATCCTCAGCCTGGAAGAGGAAATCATGGGCCTGACGAGCCCCATGGTGATCGGCATTTCCGAGGTTCTTGCGGCAACGCAGTACCATCTCGTCGTCACGCCCTACCGCACGCAGGGCAATGCGCTCGATCCGGTACGCTACGTGCTGGAGACGGGCGCCGCCGACGGCGTCATCATCTCGCGCACCGAGCCGAAGGACCCGCGCGTCGCGCTGATGATGGAGCGCAACTTCCCCTTCGTCACGCACGGCCGCACGGAAATGGGGCTCTCCCATCCCTATCACGACTTCGACAACGAGCGCTTCGCCTACGAGGCGGTGCGCAAGCTCGTCGAGCGCGGCCGCAGGCGGCTTGCGCTGTTTCAGCCGCCGCAATACCTGACCTTCTACCTGCACATGCGGGCGGGGTTCGAGAAGGGTATCCGCGACTTCGGCGCGACGGCCGTGCCCTTCAACGAGGTGAACCTCGACAACAACCTCATCGAGGTCCGCAACGCCGCCGAGACGCTCTTCGGCGGCGAGGGCGCGCCGGACGGCATCGTCTCGGGCAGCGGCGCGGGCGCGGTCGCCCTCATCGCCGCGCTGGAGGCGAAGGGCCGCAGGCTCGGCGCCGATATCGACATGGTCTCCAAGGAACCGCAGATGTTCCTGCAGTGGCTGCGGCCCGAGGTCGTGACCATGCGCGAGGACATCCGCCTCGCCGGCCGCGAACTGGCAAAGGCCGTCCTCGCCCGCATCGACGGCGTTCCGGCGGAGGAGCTGCAGACGCTGAGCGAGCCGCTTCCGGTGGGGAATGCATAAGACCCCTCACCTGCCTGCCGGCATCCTCTCCCCGCAAGGAAGAAGATGGAAGGAAAGCCGCCCGGCCCACTCGCCACTCGCCCCGCTCTCGACGTCATCCTCGGGCTTGACCCGAGGATCCACAGCCACCCGCACCGGCGATGGATGCTCGGGTCAAGCCCGAGCATGACGGAGGAGAGGTTGACGCTTCAAAGCGACGTCCCTCGCCAAAGCAAAACGGCCCGGTCTTGCAACCGGGCCGCTCCGTATCAAGCTCTGAAAACCTCAGCCGTTCAGCCCCGAGCCCCATGGGCCGTGGTGGCTGTCGGCGCCGTCAACGCGGTCGAAGCCGTGGGCGCCGAAGAAGTCGCGCTGGGCCTGGACGATGTTGGCGGTGCCGCGGGCGCGGCGGTAGCTGTCGAAGTAGCCGAGCGCCGAGGCGAGCGCGGGAACCGGCAGGCCGTGCAGCACGGCGGCCGAGACGACGCGGCGCAGCGCCCCGTCGGTTTCCTTCACCACGGGCGCGAAGGCGGGGGTGACGATGAGGTTCGCCGCATCCGGCGCCTTGGTGAAGGCGCTGGTGATCTCGTCGAGGAACTGCGAGCGGATGATGCAGCCGGCACGCCAGATCTTGGCGATGGTCGGCATCGGCAGGTTCCAGCCGTATTCCTTCGAGGCGGCGGCCATGACGGCGAAGCCCTGCGCATAGGCGCCGATCTTGCCGGCGAGCAGCGCGCTTTCGAGGTCCTTGAGGAAGGCGGCCCTGTCGGCGACCTGGAGGGCCGGCACGTCGGGCAGGCCGAGGATCTTCTCCGCCGCCTCGCGCTCGCCCTTGAAGGAGGAGATGGAGCGGGCGGCGACAGCCGCCTCGATGCCGGTCGCCGGCACGCCCATGTTCTGCGCCTCGATGGCAGACCACTTGCCGGTGCCCTTCTGGCCCGCCTTGTCGAGGATCATGTCGACCATCGGGCCGCCGCCGATCGGGTCCTTGGCGGCCAGCACCTTCTCGGTGATCTCGATGAGGTAGGATTCAAGGCGCCCCTTGTTCCATTCGCCGAAGACGGCGCCGATCTCTTCCGCGCTCATCTTCAGGCCGTCGCGCAGGATGCCGTAGATCTCGGCGATCATCTGCATGTCGGCATATTCGATGCCGTTGTGGATGGTCTTGACGAAGTGGCCGGCGCCGTTCTCGCCGAGCCAGGCGACGCAGGGCTCGTCCTTGTATGTCGCGGCAATCGAGGTCAGCACCTTCTCGACGCGCTTCCAGGAATCCTCCGTGCCGCCGACCATGATCGAGGGGCCGTGACGCGCGCCCTCTTCACCGCCCGAAACGCCCATGCCAATGAAGGTGAGGCCCGAATCCTTCAGCGCATCGAAGCGGCGCATCGTGTCGCGGAAGTTCGCGTTGCCGGCATCGATCATGATGTCGTTCTTTTCGAGATAGGGGCGCAGCAGCTCCATCTGCTGGTCGACCGCAGCGCCGGCCTGGATCATGATGATGATCGGCCGCGGCGGGCGGATGGCGGCGACGAATTCCTCGATCGTCTCGCAGGGAACGATCTGGTCCTTCAGGGCGCCGGCTTCCTCGTAGAATTCCTTCGTGCGGGCCGCCGTGCGGTTGAAGACCGCAATCCTGTTGCCCTTCTCGGCAATGTTGAGCGCAAGGTTCGACCCCATTACGCCAAGGCCGATAAGCCCGATTTCCGCCTGTGCCACGATAATAACCTCCTAAGGATGGCGCGGCGGGGATGATTTTCGGAGCATGCCGGAAACGCCGCGCGAAAGAGAGTGGGAGCCGAGCTCCAGCGCTCGTGTTTTGGCATTCAAATCGATTTACGACAAGGGATTGTTTGGTTCCGGCGGGAATTTGGCCACGACCTGCATGCTTTGTATGGCCCCATACCGGCCGCCCGGAGCGGCTATTTCCCGGGCTTGTCGTCGCCGTCGTCGAGGACGCGCCAGGCCGCGCCGTCGACATCGTCGTACTGGCCGCTTTTCAGCGACCAGAGGAAGGCCCCGAGCCCGAGCGCGCCGAGGAAGAGGGCAATGGGGATGAGGAAGATGAGCGTGTTCATGCCGCCTGCACCAGAGAACCGGCGGGACCGGCCGCATCGGCCTCCCGCCTTGCGAAGGCCGGCATCCCGCCGCGCAGCCGGAGCGAATTCACCACCACGATGATCGAGGAGGTCGACATGGCGATGGCGGCGATCAGCGGCGTCGCATGGCCGAGGATCGCAACCGGCACGGCGACGGCATTGTAGCCGATGGCGAGCGCGAAATTCTGCCGGATGAGCCGTCCGGCGCGGCGTGCCGTCTCGTAGGCGAAGGGCACGGCCTCCAGGCTCTCGTGCAGGAAGACGAAATCCGCCGCCTGCCGGCCGACATCCGCCGCCGTCGCCGGCGCGATGGAGACATGCGCGGCGGCGAGCGCCGGCGCATCGTTGATGCCGTCGCCCACCATCAGCACGCGGTGGCCGCGCCCCGAACGCTCGGCGACCGCCTCGGTCTTCTGGCGCGGCGACAGCGCGGCGCGCCAGCGCCTGATGCCGAGCTGGTCCGCGATGCGGGAGACGGCCGGAGCACGGTCGCCGGAAAGAATGGCGGTGTCGATGCCGTCCAGCCTCAGCGCCCTGACGGCCGCGTCGGCGCCGGCGCGCAGCGTATCCTCGAAGCGGAAGGTTTCGAGCTCCGTCCCGTCACGCGACAGGACGACCTCGGAGAGCCCGTGTGCCTCCTCCTCGCCCGACGCTGCCCCGCAGGCGAAGGCCCGGTTGCCGAGGCGCAGCACGCCCTGCGGCGTGACGGCCTCAAGGCCCCCGCCGGCGACTTCCGTGACCGCATCGACGACCGGCACCGGCCCGGCATTCGCCGCGGCCAGCGCCAGCGAAAGCGGATGGCGCGAATGGGCGGCGAGCGCCGCGGCAAGGGCAAGATGCGCGCGGTTCGCCTTCTCGCGGCCGACGAGCTGCGGCTTGCCGAGCGTCAGCGTGCCGGTCTTGTCGAAGAGCGCGGTATCGATCTCGGCAAGGCGTTCCATGGCCGAGCCGTCCTTCACCATCACGCCGCCGGCAAAGAGCCGCCCGGCCGCAACGACCTGCACCACCGGCACGGCAAGGCCGAGCGCGCAGGGGCAGGTGATGATCAGCACGGCGATGGCGACGAGCATGGCATGCTTCCAGTCGCCGTCGTAAAGGCCCCAGCCGAGGAACGAGGCGAGCGCCAGCAGGTGAACGGCCGGCGAATAGATCTGCGCCGCACGGTCGGCGATGCGCCGGTAGCGGGCCCTTCCCCCCTCGGCGGCCTCCATCAGGCCGATGACCTCGGAGAGGAACGAATCGCGCGCGGTGGCGACGGCTTCGACCAAAAGCGAGCCGGTGAGGTTCATCGCGCCGGCCTCGATCTGCATGCCGGGGCCTGCGGCAAGCGGATCGCTCTCGCCGTTGACGATGGAGCGGTCGATATCGCTCGTGCCCGACAGCACGCGGCAATCGACGGGAATGCGCTCGCCCGCGGCAATCGAAAGCCGCGCGCCGACGGCGATCTCCTCGACCGGGCGGTAGTCGCGCGCGCCGTCCGCGCCCACGACCATGGCCCCGCGCGGCGAAAGGCGCGCAAGGCCGGTGATGGCCGAGCGGGCGCGGTCGCGCATGACATGGTCGAGCGTGCGGCCGATCAGGAGGAAGAACAGGAGGCTCACCGTCGCGTCGAACCAGGCATGCTCGCCGCCATGCATCGTCTCCCAGACGGAGACCAGATAGGAAAGCGTGATGGCGAGCGCGATCGGCACGTCCATGTTGGTGCGGCCGTGGCGGATGGCGTTCCAGGCGGAGCGGTAGAAGAAGCGGCCGGCATAGATCAGCGTCGGCCCGGCGATAAGGGCGGAAACCCAGTGGAAGAGGTCGCGCGTCGCCGCTTCCGCCCCGGACCAGACGGAGACGGAGAGCAGCATGATGTTCATCGCGGCAAAGCCGGAGACGGCGACGGCGCGGATGAGCTGGTTGCGCAGCGCATCGTCCCCCTCGGCGGCGAGCGCGAAGAGATGCGCCTCGTAGCCGGTGGCGGCGATGGCGGCGGGAATGGCCTGCGGATCGGTCGGCCGGCCGTCGATCGCCTCCCTCCAGACCACGGAGACGCGGCGGGTGGAGAGGTTGACGCGTGCGCGCTCGACTTCCGGCAGGGCCTTCAGCGCGCCCTCGACGGTGGTGATACAGGCGCCGCAATGGACGCCCGGCACGGAAAGGTCGACCTGCCGCAGCCCCTCGCCCACCGGGCGGCTCGCCAGCGTCAGTTCCTGCGAGGACGGCAGCGCATGGCGCGTCCGTTCCGCCTCGACCGCCCCTTCCGTGCCGGGTGCGCAGCAACTCATTTCATGCCTCCTGCGACGATCCGGACGGTCTGGTGGAACACCTTCGCCCCGTCCCGCGTCGTGCTGATATCGACGACCCACTGGCCGCCGGCGATGGCCCGCTCCGCGGCAAAGAGCCCCTGCCCGGCCGGCTCCAGCGCGAGGGTGAAGTCCTCGCGCTCGTCCACCGGGCGCTTGAAGGTGGCCATGACCTCGTCGGCGACGACCGGCGCCCCCTTGGCATCGACGACCCGGTAGGCGACGCGCCCGCCCTCGACCGTCAGGCTGCCCTCGATGCCGCTCGCGGCAAGGCGCTTGGCCTCGGCCACCTTGCCGTTGAACTGCTGGCTGGCGACATAGGTGTTGGGCACCACGAGGCCGCTCCAGCTATGCGAGGCGTTCCACGCCATGACCAGGTTCACGGATATGATTGTTCCGAAGAACAGCACCATCACGAGAACCATGTGCCAGCCGGTGAAGACGAAACCCTGTTCCCTGCGCTCGCTGGCCATCACTTCACTCCCGGCGTGTTGAACTTGGCGGAATAGGTATCGCGCTCGTGGCCCTGCCGGTCCTCGGCGATAATGTGGAAGCCTTCGGCCGCTTCGGCAAGGCTGTTCTTGGGCAGGGTGACGAAAACGCGCAGGGCCGTCACCCGGTCCGGATCGACCGGCACCGCGACGCTGCGCCCGTCCGCGCTGTCGTGCCCGGCGACCTTCATGGTGGCGCCCGGCATGCCCTCGATGGAGACGGTGATCACACGCGGCTCGGGGATCATGTTGAGCAGCTTCACGGCATAGCCGTTGCGGACCGAGCCGTCCGATTCGACGACGAACTGCGGGTTGCGGTCGTGGATGACGTTGAGGTCCAGCCGCTCGCGCGACAGGAGCGCGAAGACGAGCGCCAGCCCCGCCGCCGACCAGACGCCGAAATAGAGCAGCGTGCGCGGGCGGAAGATGATGCGCCAGTCGAAATGCTTGACCTTGTCGCTGAAGCCGCCATTGGCATCGCGCACCCGCTTCGGATCGACCGGCTGCGTGCCGCCGTCCGTCGCAAGCGCCATGTTGGCCGAATAGTCCGACAGCGTCGCATAGGCGATGAGGCCGCGTTCCTTGCCGAGCTTGTCCATGACGTTGTCGCAGGCATCGATGCAGAGCGCGCAGGTGATGCACTCCATCTGCTGGCCGTCGCGGATGTCGATGCCCATGGGACAGACGACGACGCAGGCGTTGCAGTCCACGCAATCGCCAACGCTCTCGCCGGCCGCGATGGCCTTCTTGGCGTGGCGGGTGCGCGGCTCGCCGCGCCAGTCGTTGTAGGTCACGACCAGCGAGCTCTCGTCCAGCATCGCCGCCTGGATACGCGGCCAGGGGCACATGTATGTGCAGACCTGCTCGCGCATCAGCCCGCCGAGCACATAGGTCGTCGCCGTCAGGATGGCGACGGTGATGTAGGCGACGGCGGGCGCGCGCAGCATCACGAAATCGGCAAGCAGCGTCGGCGCATCGGCGAAATAGAAGATCCACGCGCCGCCCGTCGCGACGGCGATCACCAGCCATGTGGCATGCTTGACCACACGCTTGCGCACCTTCTCGAAGGTCCACGGCCCGGCATCGAGCTTCATGCGCGCGTTGCGGTCGCCCTCGACCGCCCGCTCCACGACGAGGAAGAGATCGACCCACACAGTCTGCGGGCAGGCATAGCCGCACCAGGCACGCCCCACCGCCGAGGTGACGAGGAAGAGCCCGAAGCCCGCCATGACGAGGAGGCCGGCGACGAAGAAGAATTCCTGCGGCCAGATCTCGATGAAGAAGAAGTAGAAGCGCCGGCCGGCAAGGTCCACCAGCACGGCCTGGTCCGGCGCATGCGGGCCGCGATCCCAGCGAATCCACGGCGTCAGGTAGTAGATGCCGAGCGTGATGAGCATCACCAGCCACTTGAACTGCCGGAACCGGCCTTCGGCGCGCTTGGGGAAGATCTTCTTGCGTTTTTCGTAGAGCGGCTTGCGTACCTTGGCCGAATTGACGGCTTCGGCCTCGTGGCGCTCGATGGACGTGTCGATTGTCGTGGAATTCTGTTGCATGGGGCCGGTCGCATGTGTCGTTGTTCCGGCACAATGACGCCAACGGTCCAGACCATCGTTGATCTACGTCAATTTCCGGACGCCGCAGGGCGTGGCGGGTTGCCGCATCGAGGACTTGTGGAGATAAGCCTTGCAGGTGTTTACGGAAAACCGTTCACTTTTTGTTCGACATCCGGACGGCTTTCCCGCTATCCTGCGGGAAAAGGGAGACGCGAGATGACCACCATGCCCGCCCGCATCGTCCACCGCGCCATCCGGCGCGACTGGCGCGCCGTCTATGCCTTCGCGGCAAAACCGGAGAACATGCCGCTCTGGGCCTCGGGCCTTGCGTCCGGCCTTGTGCGCGACGGCGAGGACTGGATCGCCCACGGCGGGCCGATCGGCAAGGTGCGCGTGCGCTTCGCCCCGCAGAACGATTTCGGCGTGATCGACCATACGGTGACGCTGCCGGACGGGCTCGTCGTGGAGAACGCGCTGCGCGTCGTGCCGAACGGCGACGGGGCCGAGGTGATGTTCACGCTGCTGAGGCAGCCGGGCATGGACGATGCGGCCTTCGAGGCGGACGCCGCGCATGTCGCCCGCGACCTCGATGCGCTGGCACGGCTGATGGAAGAACGGGAGACGGGACGATGAGAGACCGCAAGATCGACTATATCGAATTCAACGTGGCGGACATCGCCAGGAGCAAGGCCTTCTACGGCGGCGCCTTCGGCTGGACCTTCACCGACTACGGCCCGGACTATTGCGAGTTCCGCGACGGGCGCCTCACCGGCGGCTTCACGACGCTCGCGTCGGTTTCCGCCAAGGGCGGCCCGCTCGTCATCCTCTTCGCCGACGATCTGGAAGACGCGCTTTCCCGCGTGGAAAAGGCGGGCGGCGGCATCGTCAGGCCGATCTTTTCCTTCCCCGGCGGCCGGCGCTTCCACTTCGCCGATCCCGACGGATACGAGCTTGCGGTCTGGTCCGACCGATAGAAGCCTTCCCTTACGTGAATTTCGACGCTCGAACCACTTTTAGCGAGGAAATTCAGGCTTCTTCAACCAGACGCTCCTAGTGAGGGCCTGCATTCAACAGCAGGCAGGCCCTTCGATGTACGGTATCCTCGGCAAGACCCTGGCGGTCGCGGTTCTCTCCGTGCTGGCATCGCTCGCCATCAGCTTCGCCTTCGTGCCCATGCTGGGCGGCAGGGTGGCCGGCGCCGGCCTCGTCATGACCATCGCCTGCCCCATCGCCATCTCGATCCCCGCCTCGTTCCTGCACTTCTACCAGTCGGAGAAGCTGCGTCTCGCGCATGCCGCCCTCGGCCGTACCACCCGGGAACTGGCCGATGCCTATGCCCGCCTTCAGGAACAGGCGCGCCGGGACGCGCTCACCGGCGTCCTCAACCGCGCGGCCTTCATGGCCGGGCTCGATGCGGAGGCCCGGGCCGGCACCCATGGCGGGCTGCTCTTCCTCGACATCGACCATTTCAAGGCCATCAACGACCGCTTCGGCCATGCCGCGGGCGATGCCGCGCTCGCCCGCGTCGGCGCGCTCCTCTCCAGCCTTGCGCGGGACGCCGACCTCGTCGGCCGGCTCGGCGGGGAGGAATTCGGCCTCTTCCTGCGCGGGGCCTCGCCCGAACGGATGCTCGACCATTCGCAGGCGATCCGCGAGGCGGTCGAAGCGATCGACCTGCGCGCGCCGGACGGCACGCCCGTCGCACTCGGCATCAGCATCGGCGCCTTCCACTGCCCGCCCCGCTTCGCCCCCGCCGAAGCCCTCGCCGCCGCCGACCGCAACCTCTACCGCGCGAAGGCCATGGGGCGGAACACGGTGGTCGCGTAGCGGGCGACTCGCCTTGAGGGCGTGCCGTGCGGCGTGGATCCTCGGGTCAAGCCCGAGCAACTGTGTTTGTGGTGTCAAGTACGCACTGGTTTGTTGTCCCTGATAGCGGCATTGAGTGTGACGAGCAGGCGCCTTGCTGTTGCGATGAGGACGAGTTTGGCGGGCTTTCCCTTTTCGCGCATGGCCTTGGCGATCGCCTGGAAGGGACCCGAGCGGCAAGCGGCCAGGGCTGCCATGTAAAGAGCGTCGCGAACCCGCTTCCGCCC
>Ga0222427_100165_pt1 | contig 169918 bp, 167 predicted proteins | sample 2B20Ametagenome_FD_182890 | JGI IMG/M metagenome (GOLD analysis project Ga0222427, IMG submission 182890) | Enriched microbial communities from leaf-cutter ant dump, University of Wisconsin, Madison, United States - 2B20A (version 2) | ecosystem: Environmental > Terrestrial > Nest > Insects... | reverse complement strand
GCCGCCAGCTCGCGCAGGAACGCTTGCCCGCGCTTACCGCGCAAGGCGCTCGCTACCCGTCCGCGCCACCGGCCCAGCGCCAGGGGATCGTAGCCATCGTCGTCGACATATCCGCTGCGGCTCATCATGCCTCTCCCTGCTGCGGGACCTGGGCGGCGTGATGCGCAGCCGCTTCCTCCGGACTGGCAAGCTCGAAATGCGGATGCTCGATGCCGTCGGGCGTCACCACCACCATGCGGTGGGTCTTGAACAGGCCGCCCAGGCTCCAGTTGCAGGGCTGGCCGTCGGGCTCCTTTCGAGGCGACCCGGCGCCAGTGAAGCGCCCCACGCAGCCAACGCCGACATGGCACGCCACGTCGCCCCACTCCTTACCCGCACCGGCCGCGATGAAGTCGAGTCCGTTCTGCAACGTGCCGCACATCGGGCACTTAACCGTCGTCAGTTCGCTGCTGCTGGCTTGGGCCTTGCACGCGGCGTGAAACTCTTCGAGGGTCATGCGCTTCATGCTGCCTCCCTTTCAATGTCGCGATACATGCGGTCAACCGCCTTCTGCCGGGCGTCCAGCTTTCTTGTTCGCATCAGGTGGTCGTGCAGAGCTTTGTCGTAGGGTTCGATCTCGCGTAGCAGCCGGATCCTTTCCTGGATATCGGTGGTCGCGTTACATTGGACGGCCAGTGCGTCGCGCTTCGCGAAGTCGGGTTTCTCAGTTTCCCAGCGGGCAAGCTCCGCATCGAAGTCGGCCATCAGCTTCTCGCTAGCAGTCTTCCAGCGGATGAAAAGCAGGTCTCGGCGACTGATGCGCAGGAAGAACCCCTTTTCACGCACGAAGGCGATGATTTCCTCCTTCGTGAACTCATTGAGGACATCGAGGCCATTTGTCATGCCTCACCCCCGTTGCCCCGCTGGGCGGCAATGGCTGCCAGGCGCAGCCGTTCAATGTCTTCACCTGCCTTCTCGGCCCACTGGCTGCCGTGCTTCAGGTAGAAGCCCAGGAGGTAGTGGATGACGGTGGCTTGTTCGGCTTCTGCCTTCTTGTCGATTTCGACGCCCGACAGGCGCAGCAGTTGCGCAATCCGGATGCAGGTGAAGTTCGGACGGCCGAGAATGTCGATCAGGTCGGCATTGAGTTCCGGCAGCGCCAGCGCATCGCCAGCAGCGGGAGCCGGCTGGCGCAGGGCGTTCATGGCTTCATACAGCAGCAGTGTCGCGGTGTTCTCGCGCCCATGCCTGCCAATGTAGTCCCTGATACGCAGGGCCACGTCGTCAGGGGAGCCATAAGGCGGCGTCTGCACCGCGGCAGGCCGGGAGGTATCAGGCGAACCCAAGGCGGCGCCCATGAAGCTGCTGAGGGCTTCGTCGGCGCTGGTTTGGGATTTGGGGGCGCTCATGCTGTGGCTTCCTCTTTTTCAAGGTCGATGGGGGCCTGCGTATCGGGGGCGGCCTGCTGTGCCTCCTTAGCGGCTTTCTCGGCGCGTTTGGCGCGGAGGGCTTCGACGGCGCCGTGGGCTTGGAACAGGTCCAGCAGGGCAGCGGCCGGGATGGTGATCGTTTCGCTTGCTACGCGGCCTTCCTGGATGTCCAAGAGGGTGGCGCGCTGGTTGGCGTCCAGTCGCTTGATGAAGGTGTCGACGCCGCTGATGAGCGGGGAGACGACCTTGCGGGGGAGGGCGCGGCCGTGGATGGTGCTGGCGGTCACCTTAGATTTGCCGGCGGCCTTGGCCTGGATCACCTTGCCGCTCAGGAACTCTCCGGCCTGGGCGCCGTGCTGGCGAACTGCGTCTATCGCGACCTCGGCAGAGACCGTGCCGCCGCGCACCAGCGCTTGCACATCCGGCTCGGCGTCCGCGAGAACGAGGTAGTTTTCGATATGGGGGCGGCTGCGGTGGACGAGAGCCGCGATTTCTTCGGTATCCAACCCCATGCCGCGGAACCGCTTAAAGCCGCGTGCAGCCTCCAGAGGGCGCAGCTTCACGCCTTCGTTGCTGGTGTAGATGCGCGCGCGGCGCTCTATCTCGTTTCCCTGGAAGCCGACGACGGAGACCCATTCAATGGGCGCGCCGCGTTGGATCGCACGGCCGAGCGCGTCATATCGCCGATGGCCGTCTACGACTTCGACGCCTGAGCCGTCCGGCAGGGCAACGACTTCGAGGGCGGGGAACGTGCCGCCGTTCAGGATGTAGGAGGCCAGGGCTTCGATCCCGGCATCGTATTCCTCATCCAGGTCGCGGAGGTTGAAACCCTCTTTCACGCGGATATCGGAATAGCGGACTTTCATTGCATCGGCGCGTTTGATCGTGCCGTCCTTGATCATCGTCTTGAACGATGCGGGGGGAGCGTTCATGGTTTGGCCACCTTGTGATTGGGCTAAGATTCTTCGCGTTGGAATGGAGGTCAGAATGGAAGACTCGAATAGCCGTTTTGGCGCGGCTATCCGCAGGGGATTGGAGCGGTTTTGCTACGAAAGCCGCCTGTGCGGGGAAAGCGCTGCGGATCGGCCGACTCAGCCGATTCACGAAATGAAAGTTAGTGTGGAGGAGGCGCGCCTCGTGGAGTGCTGGCGAGCAGCACAAGGAGAAGCCGCTCGTCAAGGAGTGGATGTCCACACTTTTCTTTTAGGACTGGGCTGCGATGCAGACGGCGAGCTGATTGAGTTTTTAGCGATGCCGCAAAAATCGCGGAAATAGCCGACGCGGCCTGACCTGCATGACGTTTAGGAGAGGTACCCGAGCAGCCAGCTCAAGATCTGCGGTCCTACAAGGCAGAACGCGGCCAGCGCCAAGCTGGCGGGCCAAGCCCACAGGGGGATATCCGCGTCTTGGCTCCAATTGCCTTGGCCGGCATGGTCGCTCGGGGCGATCAGAGCGCCCAACGTGCGGGCTTCCTGCTTAATCGTGATGGGATGACGATGGCGCACCGGTGGCACGCTTGCGCTGATGATGTTCACTTCGGGCTCCAGGTGTCGCGGGCGGCGCGCCGGCGGGCGATGTGATCGCCAATGGGCGCCGGCACGAGCCGCGCGAACGCGAGCAGGCCCAGGCCCCAGGCGAGGGTTTCAGTCAAGGTCATGGGAATCTGCGCAGAGGTGCGCGGAGGTCACTTGATGGGTGAACGGGCTGCTGACGACTCTTCAGGCGGCCCTGAGCATGGTCGGCACATGTGTCATTTAGAAACGGTCATATCTTTGTAGCCGCTCATGACCCATAGTGCGTATAGGGATACTTTTCCCTGGAAAATCTAGGACTTACATTGAAGATTGAAACTGGTGTTGTGAAGTGGTTCAACAACGACAAGGGCTTCGGCTTTATCATGCCGGAGCTGGGCGGTAAGGACCTCTTCGCTCACTACTCTGAGATTCAGGGCAGCGGGCACAAATCTCTTGAAGAGAACCAGCGTGTGTCGTTCGTCGCCGGCCAAGGACAGAAAGGTCCTCAGGCGACAATGATCAAACCGATTTAAGAACCGGCTGGCTTGCCCTAAGGCAAGCCAGCTGGCACCTAGCAAGTGGGGCCGAATCCTTTGAAACAGGGAATTTGGCCCTTTGGCTTTGGGCGACCGAAAGCTACTTGCTGATCGTGTTGCCGAAGTTGAAAACGTCGATCAGTTCTTCAATGAAGCGTACGAGTGCTTCGAGCATGGCATTGCTCCGTGGGGGTGGGGGGATTGGGAAGGGGGCCGGGTTTCCACCGGACTGCCCGCCTGGATTTCTCGGCGGTCTACCCCTCATGCCGAAGCTTCGGGCGAATTGGAATGGATTGCGCCTTTTGTGCGAGTTGCTTGTTCAGCGATCGCAGATAACATATTGAAAAATTGCGGGGCAACCATGAAAGAACGTCTGTGGAGAGCGGGCCTGATTTTTCTCTTGCTCGGAATGTTTGGTAGCGCAACCGCTCAGCCGACTCAAGCGATAGGTGCAGATGCAATGAAGGTCGCTTCTGCAGTTCTTGGTCTGGCCTCTCTTCAAAAGGAAACCAAACAGTCTTTCGCTCAGCGCGTGGGGCCTGCATTCCGACGTTTAGTAGCGATTGAAACTATGACGGGCGTTGTTTTCGGCCCTGCGTGGAGAACGATGCCCACATCGCAGCAAGCGGAGGCGATCGAGCTATACAGCCTGTTCGTGATGAGGACGCTGCAAGGTTTCTACGAAGCGGTGCTGCCATCGCAATTTGGAGCAGCGACAGGGGAAATGCTCCGAAGCAAACCCGGATCCGTCACTGTGATACAGATCACGTGCCTTAGGCTAAACATGGCGGACTGCATTTACTATTCGGCGAAATCGCAGGCCGGCGAGCACCAGATTGAGCTTCAACTCCTTTACATCGACGGGAAGTGGCGAGTGGTCGAGATGAAGATAGCCGGCTTGTATTTGCAACAGACATACCTTTCGGTTTTCAGGTCTAATATCAACTCCAGCTCAGTCGAACGTCTTTTGGAGCACCTTCGCGCCCGAGTCAATAGTTGATTAGAAAAGGATCGTCCTGGGCGCTTGCCCGGCGCAGTAATGCGGGGCGCTCAGTTGTTTGTAATCCGCCCAATCCAGCGCCGCGTAACCGCTGCGTCGGCACCAGTCGCAGTAGTGCCTATACCGGCGCGCCATAAGTTGCAGGTCTATGGTCATCTCCTCAGTACGGGATATGGCGGGGAGGGCGAGGGACCGGCACCAGGGCGCCGTAGTCATCCATGACGGCGTTGAAAAGACCCGGGTTGGCCCAATCGGACCAGTTGTCCCAAGCGCACCAGTAGCGGCGGTCGTAGTACCTGCGGTTGCCGAAAACGCCACCGGGCGTTTCGTCCATGTAGCAGCCGCCGACCTGGTCGTGTGTTTCGATGATGGGCATGGCGTGGCGGCGGGTCAGTCGATTTCTACCAAGTCTCCAAAATCGTCCATGACCTGGAGACCCAAGGATTCGGTTGTCATCCACTTCCTACGGTCATCGGAGAAGCGCCACCAGTAGGCGAGACATTTACCGTCGTCGTCATAAACCGACGCATCGTTGTCGTTGCGATCACCGTGGTACTTAACCTTCATGCCAGCACCACCGTATCCGCGGTGCATTCGTGTAGCGCGCCACCGTCGATGTTCTTAAAGCCTCCGGCCATCTTCACGAAAAAGCGCCGTTGACCGGGGAACCGGAAGGTCTGCCCATTAACCAGCGCTGCGAACGTCTTGGTTGCCATGCTGTTCTCCTAGCCCCTATCGGGGCGGGATGGGGTTAGGCAGAGGCCTGGGCGTCGAAGCGAGCGCGACTTTCCAGCACGGCGTAATCAGCCCAGAGAGCGGCCAGATTCACGCGGGCTTCGCCGGAGGTGATCGCCTTGTCGCCATGTTTCCAGCCCTGGGCTTCTATTGCCGCCGGTAGTACGGCCAGGAAGGCCGCTTGCCAAATCTCTTTGTCGCCCGGCGTCAGGCCGTTGGTGTCGTCTGCCATGCAGTTCTCCCGTCTCCCCGGGGTGGGGAGGTGTTGAATTAGTGCCGTCTCTCCGGCTGTCACGCCTACTTCCCCACGCGGCTTACTGGCGTACGGGCGTTCACGACCTGATATGTGCGTGGCATCCAGCCAACAAGGGGCCGTGGCTGGCATCCTCGATTTGCTACACCCCCAGGAAATTCGGTTTGGCTTCGGTAAGCGCTGACCCGCAGCGCTGGCCGAAACCCGCTTTTCAGCGGAATCGGAAAACGGCCGGGGTTATCGTCGCCACGCCCGGCTGGGCGTTGCCTGGCCGCGGTGGGCCAGGCACACAGGGTCCGGGGGCGCGCTGGCGCCTGGTTGTCCTGTTTCGCCCTTCCCCGGTGGGGGCGGGCGGCCTCGGTTGTTAAAGAGCAGTAAACAAAAGTTGATTGAATGGTAAACATAAGTTTTTGTAAGGTCAACACTTGTTGGTTTTTGGGCAAAAAAAAGCCGCCCATTCGATGAGCGACCGGATGCCTGCATGCGTAGACCTAGTGCATTCGAACCTTGCTAGGCGGAACGATGGCGCCGATGGCATGAATTTTTTCGACTTGACCGGCGTGCAGGCTCATGCGCACTTCGCCGTTCACGGAAAGAACCTCGATATCGCCACCGCGGCGTCGGACGAGGAGCTCCTTGACCATTTTGCGGCCATCGGCAAGTTGTAGCGCAACGTACTCCCCAGGTTCCACGTCGGCGTTGGGTTCAACGACGACATACCAACCATTGCGGATCGCGGGCTTCATGCTGTCGCCCCTTACTCGCAGCACATATGCATCTGGGTCCGTGGACGCGTGAAGGATGTACCCATCGCCATGGCCCTCTGGATATGCGAGTTCTTCGTAGAAGCCATTTTCTCCAAGCTGCGCCATACCTACTACCGGAATTAATCGCCCAGGGGAGGCGCGTCCTATGTACTCGGGCGCGGGCTCCGCCACCAGGTGTTTTATGTGGTCCTCTGGCGCGGAAATGCAATTGGCACGCCTAGCCGCCTCTGCAAGAAGGTGCTGTGCCGCGTCCAGACTGTCGAGTGCCGCGTCCTGGAGTTCTTCCATGGATAAGCCAAAAGCGCGCGCGATTGCCGCCGCGAAACTCGACTTCTTGCTGTCGCGTTTCTCCAGCTGATCGATGGTTTGCCCGCTGGTGCCCGCGAGATCTCCAAGGGCGTCATGGGTGAGGCCCTTTGCGAGTCGGAGAAAGCGGATGTTCTTGCCCATTGCCATGGGGCGCACCTTATCAACATTGGTTTATAAATTCCATCAACGTAAGTTGACCTATCGGTAAACACTCGTTTACCATCAGGCAACTTTCCTAGATCGAATGACGGACCCATGACCCTTGTTCAATTCAAACATCGTCCGGCGCTGCGCGCGGCGATTGCGCTCGCCGGTTCCCAAGCTGCACTCGCAAGAATGATCGACGCTCTGCCGCAGCAGATCGGCAATTGGTTGACGCGGGATAAGGAGATCGATCCGGTTTACTGCGCACGCATCGAGGCGTCGCTCTGTGGTCGCGTCACACGACAGCAGCTTCGCCCCGACGATTGGGAGACCGTGTGGCCTGAAATCGCGAGCGCTGCGAAGGACCCCTCCCATGCGTAGAGCCTCCACGAGAGATCCCTTGATGATCGGCATCGAGTCCCTTGTCTGGATGAAGAAGGGCATGGTCATTGAAGGTCCGACCGTTCCGGAGGGAACGGCTATTTTCTGGATGGAACTGGGGCCGGGCCTGGGCTACGCCGAATTCACGTTGGTGGAAGGGTGTCGAACCACTTTCCTAGCCAAGAAATTGCGTCCGGCGACTTATCGAGTCCCAGGTCTACGAGTTTCATTACGACATGTCTTGTGGCGTCGGCAGGCAGCGATCGAAGCCGAGCGAGGTATCGCTGCTTATCGGGAGGCGGTAGGTCGCTTGCCAGGATTTTCGACTCGATCAGGGCTTTGATGGTGTCGTCATGAAGCTTGACCGTCACCACGCCCAGGATTGCGGAAAGCCCGCCGTCGTTTGCCAGGAAATCGATAGCTCGGGATGTTGCTCGAATGCTGACCGCCTCCCTCGGCCATTCTGCATATTGAGGCTCCCTAACGTCCAGAAGCCCGTGTCCTTCCAGATACCGGATCTCGGGATAGGCATCCGCGGCTGCATGGTCGGCAACTCCATCTTTGCAGATGAGCCAGTCTGGGTGCGCGGCCACCGCCGCCGCGAGGATGTCGTGTTCTCGCTCCCGTCTGTATTTATCCATTTTCAAACCCTGTTGTTAAGCGTGAATCGCACGCGGGAGCCCACCCATGCATAGCCTCTACGCACGCTTCGTAGTGTGGATGATTGGCCCGGCCTTGCGCCTCCGTGATGCACGCGTGGCCGAGCCGGCCTCGATGCTCAAGCCTCTCCGTCGCCGAAACCGATTGGCGGGCCTTCTCCGCCGTATTCGCACATGGCTGCGATGTGGGCGGTCGGGATCCAGAGCTTCTGCTTCGTCACACCCTTTTCTCGAATTCGGCTTCCAGGACCCGGAATTCGAACGAGCTTTGCATGGAAGCCGGACAGATCAACTTCCGAGCAGAACAACACTAAGCCGTTTTCTCCGTTCACTCCGTCGTAGTTGTCTGCGAAGAGTTTTTCGGTCTCGGTGCCCGCGCCAATGATGACGGCAAATCTGGCTTTTTCGGTCATGGTCGGCCCCCTCCTGTGTGGGGCGAGTGTCTTGTGTGAGAGCAGCCATTCTAAGGGGCTGACCACCCATCTTAAGGAGAGAGCGCATGGATAGCGCAACGACGACATCCAAGGTTGAGCCGCCGGGCTTTGAATACCGGTTCCTTGAGGACTCGGCGCCCAGGTCGTTCAGGCCGTTGGCTTTTACGCAGGTCCAGCAGCCGACCGAGCTGGCGGAACCTGAGGTCAAGATCCAGATCGGTCCGCTGGACGTGTAGGGCGCAGTGCGTTTTTCCATGCAGCGCATCGTAAGGCCGCTGCTGAGCAATAGATACGTTCAGGAAATCAGGAAATGAACATCACCACTGCGGCCGATTTGACGGTGCACGAGTACAAGGGCGGGAGTGAGTCGTTGGGGCCGCTGGTCGGTATTTCGGCGGCTGTCCTGCGCAACAAGGTCAATCCCAACAACACCACGCATCACCTGACGCTGGCCGAGGCGGACCGCATTGTCCGGATGACGGGGGATGCCCGGATCCTGGCCGCGTTTGCGCATACCAATGGCTTCCTCCTGGTTAAGGCGCCCGAATCCTGCGGCGAGAGCGATATCTCCGTGCTGGAAGAAGTGGCCGGCCTGATGGTCGCCCACGGCACGTTCGGTCGGGAGGTTTACGACGCCCTGGCCGATGGCGGTGTTGACCAGCAGGAAGTGGCCCGCGTCACGGCTGCGGGTCGTGCGGTCATGGAAGCCGTGGCGAGCGTGGCGAACCGTTTGAGCGGGATGGCCGAGAAATGATCCAGCGCGGAACATCGGGAGTACCTGTGCGGGCGCGTGTCGCGTCCGCGGGGCGTAAGGGGGGCGCGCGGGCGCGTGCGGCTGGGCAACTCTGCGGGAGCCACCTGTTCCAGGACTGGGTTGCTACCCGCGTCGGCGCTGCCCCCCAGGGTGTGATGGCTCAACAACACGCGGCACAGTTTGTCCGCGACGTGTGCGGCATCACGAGCCGCTCGGAACTGGATCACAACGCCAAGGCAGCCAGCTTGTTCTATCTGGCCATTCGAAAGCCTTTCATCGAGTGGAGCGGCATCTATGGCTGATTGCCTGCACATGTTCCGGGGTTACCGCGTGCCGCCGGAGACGGTGGAGGCGGTCCGCCAGGCCATCATCGACACGCCGCGACAGATTCAGGTGAGCGCGCTGCGGGCCATGGTTTCGCCTGCCATGGTGGCCGTGAGCCCCTGGGTGCGGACCACCCGGGATGATGCCGCAGCTGCCGCCGTGGAGTCGTTCCTGTTCGACGCCGTGCGCGCTGGTCTGGTCAGACGCCACATGAACGGCTGGAAGTTCTCGCACTGGTCGCGAGTCCGAAAGCAGCGGGGTGCGGCATGACCTGGAATCGTAAGACGCCCCTACGGCAGAAGACGCCGATGAAGCGTGGTGCCCCTATGCGCCAGCGCTCCGGCATGAAGGCCGCTGGAAAGCGTATGCCCAGCCGCCGCGCCAAGCCGCGTGCCACCAAGACCATGTATCGCAACCCTGGCTTGCTGGCCCTGGCAAAGGGCATGCCCTGCAAGATCCGCGTACCTGGCGTGTGCTGCGGCGACCGCAGGACCGTTGTTGCATGCCATTCGAACCAATCACGCCACGGCAAGGCCGGCTGGCTGAAGGCGCATGACTGGGCCACCGCGTGGGGGTGCCGGGCGTGTCACGCCTATATCGACCAGAACACCACTGGTGCGACCTATGAAGAGAAGGTCGCGTTGTGGGAGGCTGGATTTGAAGCCACGCGCTTGTCTCTGATCGTAATGGGCCTTTGGCCCCTTGAGGCGGAGATTGGGTATTTGAGCCTGTATGGAGAGTCGCCATGAGCGTTGAAGTCATGACGATGGTTTTCAAGCGGTACCCGAACGGGGGCGGCGAGATGTTGCTTGCTCTCGCGCTGGCCGACCACGCCCACGACGACGGCAGCCACATTTTCCCCTCGGTGGAGTATCTGGCCGATAAGACGCGCCAATCGGTGCGTGCGGTGCAGTACCAGCTGAAGAAGATGCGCGACTGTGGCTGGCTGATTCGCGTCAGCGCGGGCCATGGGGGGCGCAGCCAGGTCACGGAGTACCAGATCTCGGCCGAGTGGATTGCCGGTGGCGCGATTGAAGGCCTGGAGGACCATGCTGGAAATTCATCAAACGCAAAATTTGCACCCTTTACGGATGACGGAGAAAAGGGTGCAAACGACGACATAAAGGGTGCAAACGAAAGCACAAAGGGTGCAAAACACGACAGTAAAGGGTGCAACGGGTTGCACCCGCATAGAACCATCAATAAACCATCAGAACCATCAAGGAATCGTCAGGCCGGCGCTGCCGCGCCGAGTGCGCCCAAAAAATCCGGGAAGACGAAACCCGGAAAACCCGCTGACACCGTGACGGCTGATGACCTGGTTGCCGAAGGCGTCGACCAGCAGGTAGCTCAGGACTGGCTCAAGGTGCGCAAGGTCAAGGAATTGCCGCTGACGCATACCGCCTGGGATGGCGTGAAGACCGAGGCGGAAAAGGCCGGGCTGTCGGCTGGTGACGCTGTGCGTGTCGCCGCTGAGAACTCCTGGGCTGGCTTCAAGGCGTCCTGGTACGAAAAGCAGAAGGCCGAAAGCGGCGGGCCAGTTGCCGAAGATGACCTCGCCTGGCTGAAGTCGTGGCCCGGCATTGTGGCGAAGGGGAACGCCCTTGGCCTGCGCCAGGAGGACGGCGAGGCCCCGCCCGCCTTCAAGATGCGAGTGCTGCGCGCTGCCAATCTGACCGAAGAGCAGAAGGCCCGTGCACGTGCTGACTTCGGGGTGCATCTGTGACCGCCGCGGATGAGGTGGGCGCGCGCTCCGAGGCGCGGCGGCTGGAATGTGAAGCGCGCCACGTGCTGACGTTGCCCTTTGATCGGCGCAAGCCTTATTTGGATCTGGTGGGGAAGAGGCGGGGTGCTGTGGCACGCCAAGACCTCGAACAGGAAATCAAGCGGCAGTTTGCCCTTAGGAGGAAAGCGGCATGAGCGCAATGCAGAGGAACAAGGGGGCGGCGTTTGAACGCAAGGTGGCCAACTTGCTGACGGAGGCGACCGGTACGACCTGGCGCCGCCGGGTGCGCAATCAGGCGGGTGATAGCGACGTTGTGGCTGATGAGCCCGCATTTGCGCTGATCAGCGTCGAATGCAAACACGCGAACACGCTTTGCCTTCCGGCTTGGTGGCGCCAGGCCCAGGATCAGGCTGGAGAAGAGGGCGTGCCGGTGCTGATCTACAGGCAGACGGGGGCGCGTGGCGAATCCGTGCTGGTGGACGCCCACCATGTGAACCCCAAGATTTTCCCTGTTCGGGGGCGGCACACCGTCACCCTCGGATGGGAAGCAGCTATGCAATGGATGCGGGAAATGTTGCCCGCGAAAGTGACTTACTCCCCGGGGATTATCTGATGACTACCTTGACCATTTCGCGCTTTGCTTCGACCCCGGTCGTAGAAGCGCAGCCGAGCCGACTGTTCGCCACCGCTCACGCGGCGCTGACCTTCGCCTACAACCACACGGACCAGGTGTACGACAAGCCGATGATGGCGCGCATGGCCGAGGCACCATCCCAGGCTGCATCGTCCGGGAAGGGGCTGGGCGGTACGGATGGGGCCGGACAGGCCGCCATTGTCATAGGTGCCTTGAAAGCCATGCCTCGCCTGTATCGCGCGATCCTGGTGGCACGCTTCGCCCCGCGTGTCGACCGTTGCAAGTGTTGCCAGGGCACCGTGGACCGTCATGATTGGCTGGCGGCCGTGCGTGAAATATCCGATGCCGCGGCGTGCGATGCTTTGTCGGCGCATCCTACGCCACGTGTCCTGCGGGATGCCATCGTGGCTCGCTACTTTGGCAAGGATGTGAAGCTCTCGGACGCGGCCGAACGCGCTGGAGTGAGCGCGGCCACTGCAACCAACCACAACGGCAAGATTAAGCTCTGGCTCTATGGCACGCGGACAACGAAACAGAAGGGGGGCGAGCGCGGCGCGGGACAGAAGGGCGTCGAAGCGCTCGCAATGGAGTACGCGGCGGACCTGCTATCGGCGAAGGGGCTATGCGATTGAGGCCTCTTGCGGGACTGAATTTTATCTGCTAAAGTTCGTCCTGTTTAGTCACTTTGAATAAGTGCGCCCCAAGACCCGCCACTGAGTTTGGCGGGTTTTTTATTGTCTACTGCGGTTCACCACGCGCTGGCTGAAATGGCGAGAATGCTGTATAAAAACACAGTATTCTCTGGATGTTCCCTATTGTAAGGTTTGTGTTGAAACCTATCGGATAACGGGAGCTCGTTCGTGTTGGATCTTGAATTTTTAAACATTGAGCGTTTGGTAGTGCATCACGTACCGGCTGCGAAGGACAAGCAAGTCGCTCAGCCGAGGATCTCTACTGAAAAGGTGCAACTCGCTGGTGGGGGTATCGACATGTTCAACCGTCGCATTGCCGCCGCTCTTGGTCATAAATCGCACGGCATCAAAGTTGATTTTCAAGAGCACGGCGCAGGGAGCTTTTTTCAAGATGCTGTGAATGGCATGTATGTGGGCGAGCCGGAGTTCATTGCGCATTCGGCAAGCTTTGCGCACCGCCTGTGCAGCGCGCAAGGGGTTCGCCCGTATCCGGCGTGCAAATTAATTGTAATGAGCGGGAAGACGGGTAAATTTCAGAGGCCTTTCATGGCTGTGGTGAAAGCAGACATGCAAGATGCTCTCGCTGAGCGTCAGGCGGATGGCCGCACCATGGTCGATTATCTCAATAACGTCTTCCTCACCGACAGCCAGCGGCTCTACAAGATCGGCTTTGTACAGCAGATGAATGCTCAACCGAAGCCAGATGGCAATTTGCACAACAAGAATGACTACGCGGTTCATCTATTCGATCATCTCTTGACTGGCACGGAGACGCGGACGGCCGCGCACTACTTTTACGGAACATTCCTCGGGGCGAACATTGCAGCGTCGGACAAACGGCTAACGCAGGACTTTTTCACGAAGACCAAGCAATTCCTGGATTCGAGGGGGTACTCGCCCGTTAAGCGTATTGAGCTCGGTGAGTCCCTTCGTTCAGAATTGCGCAGCAATACTCAGACGATCAGCGTGAAAGACTTCGCAGACAAGTACCTCGACAAGGGCGATCAAGCCGAATATGCCGCGTTCATGGCTCGTTCAGCCTTTCCTACCCACGCCATTACGAAGGATACGGAGTACATCTTGTCCAAGCTCAAGCGCCGACAAAAGTTGGCGTTCACGACAGGCGTCATGATCACGACACCGGCAGATAAGATCACGCTGGTGAATGTGTGCGACCCGGTGGATGGAAAGACCACCGTGGTGATTGATGGGATTGTTGAGCGTCAGGAATGACATCGGAAGAATTCGCCCGCTGGTTGGAAGGACGGTCGTCCGCGCTCAAAGCGTGGGGCGAATTCGTTTCCTCCAGCGTGACCGATGAGCTTCTCAGAGAAGTCGGCAGCGAGCGATTCAAAGGCCTTTTAAAAATTGCGCCGATCCCTCGCGTGAAAGAGGTCCAGTCTGCTCTTAAGAAGCAATCTGACAAGGGCTATGCGGACCCCACCACGCAAATGACCGACTTAGTGGGAGTACGTTTCGTTGTCTTGCTCAAATCTGACATTGAGCTCCTGAACGATGTAATTCTGCGATCCAACCGTTGGACTTGCAGTCGTGATCGGCACTACCAGTTCGAAATATTTGACGACCCAGCAGTGTTTGACTATCAGTCGGTCCACTACATTGTTAGGCCACCAGAGGACCTCGACATTGATGGAGCCGTCGTGCCGGCAGACACTCCATGCGAAATTCAGGTCCGCACCATCTTGCAGCACGCATATGCCGAGCTCGTCCACGACAACATTTACAAGCCGAAGGTAAAGGTTCCCGAAAGCGCGAAGAGAGTGGTCGCTCGCTGTATGGCACTCATGGAATCAACCGACGAGTTGTTCTGTCAAGCGATCAAGGAAATAGAGGCGATAACTACATCGCGAACACAATTGATGGACACGGTGGGCGCGGCTTACGCGGAGATAGGGCAAGCACGCCCCGAAGATCATATCTTCAGTCTGATAGCGGACACGTATCGTGACCTGCTCGACGGCGTAAGCGGCCATGACATAACAGCGCTGGCGCGTATGGAACCACTTCGCTTGCGCGTGGCCGAAAGAGCCAAGGACAGTGATTTTTTCGCGGAGCCGTCTTGCCTCGTGGTGTACTGGCTGGTTCAAAACTATCATGCCCAGACCATCGACCGATGGCCGATTCCGGCCTACACCGTCGAGCTGGAGCAAATTTGTAGTGACCTCGGGTTTTCCGGGCGGTGATTTTTGACGGTCTGATAAGCCAGTACCTTCCGTGCCACCAAATTTAAAGCCCCGATGGACGGAGCTCTGTTCGGGGCTTTTCTTTTGTGCGTTAGGCGCTGGTCATTTCATGTTCCGCTGCCAAGGCAAGAAACGCGGAGCGGGAAAGGCGGCGCGCCTTAGCTTCTTCGTCGATGCGATAGACCAAGTTCTCTGGCAGGCTGATATTGAGTCGCACGGCCTTGGCATTGACCTTGGATAGGTCGATATCGACCATCATCCAGTAGCCGCCTTGAAAGTCTTCATGGCCGGCCCAGGCCTCCGGCGTGGACGGATTGGGAATGGCGCTGGCCTCGCCGTGGAAATGGGCCTCAACCGCTTCTTGGGCTGCACGCGGCAGGTCCTGCAATTCGTCGGCCGCAGTGAAGCAGCCCGGGAAATCGGGGAAGGACGCCCCGTAGGCGCTGCCTTCGTCCTTGCTGACATGGATCGGGTAGAGCATTCGGTTCTCCTGAATGGCCTGCTTATCGCAGGCCGGCTTGCTTAAGGATGCTGCGCTGTGTCGCTATCGGCAAGTCCTTCTTGGGATGCGGCACTGTGACCTTGCCGGGCTTGGTCGGGTGCTTGAACTGGTGGTGTGAACCCACGGTGTGCACGTGATACCAGCCGTCGGCTTTCAGTTGCTTGATAAGGTCTGCGCTGTTCATTTGTGTAATTATACACACTACACAAGAATACACAACAATTATCGTCTCCGCCCTTTCGCTATCAAGGGTCCGCGCGCTGGGCATGGCGTGCGGGGATTCGGTCATCGCCGCCGGGCGGTGTGCAGTAGATAGCACCCGGCACAAACAACCGAGAGTTACATGGTCCGACGTTCACTCTTTCCATGCCGGCATCGCGGCTGTGCCGCGCTGGTCCGCACCCCAGGCTACTGCGAGAAGCACGCAGGTGAGGCGGTGGGATGGAAGCGCGACCATCTGCGGGGCAACAGGCGCCAGCGCGGATATGGCACTGAGTGGGACCGGCTGCGCCTCTTGATTCTGAAGCGGGACCGCTATCTGTGTCAGTGCGACGAGTGCAGGTGCACCGGGCGCGTATTGCCTGCGACGGAAGTGGATCACCGCATTCCGAAGGCTGAGGGCGGAACGGATGACCCCGGCAACCTCGGCGCGATCAACGTGGATTGCCACAAGCGAAAGACCGCACAGGAGAGCGCCAGAGCGCGAGCGCGGGCGAAGAAGTAGCAGGGCCCCTCGCTGTCGCTGATCGTGCGGTGGCGGCCTGCTGCAAGGCCGTGGCGGCCCCGGCGCTCGGCGCAAGGGGGGGGTGGGTCAATCCTTGGCCCATCCGCACGTAGGACGGCCCGTTCCGTCTTTTTTTTACGCCCGCGGAAAATGAAATTTAGCGGGCAGCGCGTTTTTGCGCATCTTTTGACCAATGGAGTAGACCATGCCAGGAGTTGCTGGGCGCTCCGGGCGCAAGCCAAAGCCGGCGGAAAAGAAGCTGGCGGCCGGCAATCCGGGAAAGCGTGCAATCAACAAAGATATGCCGTCCTACGGCCAGATCACCAACGTTCTGGCTCCAGACTGGATGCAAGGACACGGACGGGATCTGTGGGAACACCTGGCGCCACTGTTGTGCCGCGAAGGGATCATGCAGGCGACTGATATCCAGAATCTGGAGGCCTATTGCGCCGCTTATGGGCGGTTCCGCAAGGCCGAAGAGGAAATCCAGGAACATGGAATCGTTGTGGCCGGGTCGCAGGGCGGACCTCTGAAGAATCCCGCGGCGACCGTCGCCAATGAGGCTTTGAAGCAAATGGCGACCTACGGTTCATGCCTGGGGCTGGACCCGTCCAGCCGCCAGCGCATGCAGGGGCCGAAGAAGCCCGGCAAAGGCAATCCTTTTGCCGCGTTGCTGGGCGGAGGCTGATGCATGGCGGCGCCCCAGTACCCTCGGGTGGCGCAGGCGCTGAAATTCGCAAAGGACGTGGTGAAAGGCAAGGTGCCGGCCTGCCGCTACGTCGTGCTGGCATGCCAGCGCCACCTTAATGACCTTGCCGCCAGCAAGTCGGCGAAGTACCCATACCGATTCAACGCGGCAGAGGCGGAAAAGAAGCTCGCGCTAATCGAGTTGATGCCCCACACGAAGGGGGAATGGGCGTTCAAGCGGCAGCTTGTAACGCTGGAGCCGTGGCAGAAGTTCGGCCTGGGTGTGACGTTCGGCTGGGTGAAGAAGAAAGGAGGTTTGCGCCGCTTTCGTGAATCCTATTGGGAGGTTCCGCGCAAGAACGGTAAGAGCGTCATCGCCGCCGGCGTGGGTATCGCCATGTTTGTAGCGGATGACGAGTTTGGCGCAGAGGTGTATTCCGGCGCTACGACTGAAAAGCAGGCATGGGAGGTATTCCGGCCTGCACGCTTGATGGTCCAGCGTTCGCCTATGCTCGTCGAGCACATGGGCATTGAGGTCAACGCCCAAGCGCTCGCACGTCCGGAGGACGGAAGCCGCTTTGAGCCGATCATCGGCAATCCGGGTGACGGTGCATCGCCGTCCTGCTCGATTGTCGACGAATACCACGAGCACGATTCGGCCGCTCTCTACGAAACCATGCTGACGGGCATGGGCGCACGCCGCCATCCCCTGATGTTCATCATCACAACCTCTGGCGCGAACATCGAGGGGCCTTGCTACGACAAGCGCCGCGAGGTGATTGAGATGCTGGAGGGTGTGGTTCCGAACGATGAACTATTCGGCTGGATCTGGACCATTGATGAGGGTGATGACTGGACTGACCCGGCGGTGTTGGCGAAGGCGAATCCGAATATGGGCATTTCCGTCTATGCGGAATACCTCATCAGCCAGCAGCAGCGAGCGATAAAGCAGGCGCGCTTCACCAACACATTCAAGACCAAGCACCTAAACCTGTGGGTGACCGCCAAGGCCGGCTATTTCAACATCCAGAAGTGGGAAGCGTGCAAGGACGAGACGCTCACCCTTGAGCAATTCGAGGGGCAAAGCGCCTTTCTCGGGTTCGACCTGGCGCGCAAGCTGGACATGAACAGCATGGCGCGCCTGTTCTACCGCGATATTGGTGGGAAGCGGCATTACTACTGCATCGCGCCCCGGTTCTGGGTCCCGGAAGACACGGTGAACGACACCGACAATCGCCGGATGGCCGAACGCTTCCAGAAGTGGATCAATACCGGCCATCTGTACACCACGGACGGCTCGGAAATCGACTATCGGGACATCCATGCGGAAGCGATTGAGGCGAACCGCCTCAACCCTGTCGAGGAGAGCCCGATAGATCCGAGCGGCGCCACGAACTTGTCTCATCAGCTCGACGATGAGGGTCTGACGCCTATCACCATCGTCCAGAACTACACCAACATGAGCGATCCCATGAAGGAGTTGGAGGCGGCCATTAATTCGGGCCGATTCCATCACGATGGGAACCCGATCATGACCTGGTGTATCGGCAACGTGATAGGCAAGAACCTACCCGGTAACGACGACGTAGTACGGCCGATCAAGCAAGGCAATGACAACAAGATTGACGGCGCCGTGGCGCTGATTATGGCCGTAGGCCGCGCCATGCTGGCCGAGCGAAGCGGCTCAGTCTTGGACAGCCTGACCGATGACGACATTCTGGTGATGTGACATGAAAAATCTGCTTATTGACGCGGCCGGCCTCGCTGGCTTTGGCTGCGTGGCCGCCGGGGTGTACGTGCAGTTTGGCACCGGGCCGGCGCTATTGGCTGCTGGAGCGTTGATGCTTGGCTTTGCTCTGCGCGCGGCAGCGAGGGGGAAGCGATGATCCTATCTTCGCTCTTTGAGGAGCGCAGCCTCGAAAGCCCATCCGTGCCGCTTACAGGCCAGAATCTGCAGGAGTACTTGCACGGCGAGGGCAAGCGGATCGCCGTGACGCCGGAAGCGGCGCTTTGCCTCTCGGCGGTGTACGCCTGCCATTACGTGTTGTCCAGCAACGTCGCCCAATTGCCCGCGGTGGTGCTGCGCCGCCAGGGGAATCGGATCGAACCTGCGACCGACCATCCGGCATTTGACCTGATCCATTCGAAACCGAACGACTGGCAGACCAGCTACAAGTGGCGCGAAACAAAGCAGCACCATGTTCTGGGCTGGGGAAATGGCTACACCCGGATTGATCGGCGCCGCTCCGGCGAACTGCGGTCGCTGGAGTTTTGCTTGCCGTGGACCACAACGCTGATAAAGCCGGCCGGGCGCTGGATCTACAGCACGACAGACGAAGACGGCAAGGCGATGGCCGTGTCTCCGGAAGACATGGTGCATGTGCGCGCTTTAGGGTCGTCAGGGCGCGTAGGCAAGAGCATTATTCAGCAGCATGCGGAAATGCTCGGCCTGGGTCTAGCCGCGCAGCGCTATGGGCGCGAATTCTTCGAAGGAGGTGGTCGCCCGACCGGCATCTTGACCGTCAAGGGCGACCTCAATAAGGATACCTGGGGCCGTCTGCGGGAGTTCTGGACCAAGGCTGTGGCCCGGCTCATCCAGTCGGAAAACAAGACGCTTTTGCTGCCGGCGGACCTGGATTATCGCGCGCTGACGATTCCGCCAGAAGCCGCGCAGTTCCTGGAAACGCGAAAGATGAACCGCACGGAAATTGCGGCCATCTACAACGTGCCGGCGGACATGATCAACGACCTGGAGCGCGCCACCAACTCGAATATCACCGAGCAGAGCATCAGGTTTGTGCGGTATTCGATGATGCCGTGGGGGGTGAACTGGGAGCAGGAACTGAACTGCAAGCTGTTCACTCCAGCCGAGCGACGCGCCGGCTACTACGTGAAGCTCAACCTGGCCGGGCTGCTTCGTGGCACGCCCAAGGAGCGCGCGGAGTTCTACCACGCTGCCATTACGGATGGCTGGATGGACCGGAACGAAGTCCGGGCCTTGGAAGACCTCAGCCCGCGCGAAGGGTTGTCCGAGTTGCTCATCAGCGTCAACGCCAAGCCGGCCGCCGAGGTCGGAAAGCCGCCGGCAACCCCGCCGGCTGAAAGCCAATAGGGAATCCCATGAAAGACCTTGAAATGCGCACGCTGGGTAGCCAGCCGTGCGAGCTTCGCTCGTCTGGCGACGGTGAGACGCAGCGCCCGCAGATCGCGGGCTACGCCGCCGTGTTCAACACGCGCAGCGCGCTGCTCTTCGGCACGTTTGTGGAGGAAATCGCCGCTGGCGCGTTCGATGACGTCATGGGCGACGACGTGCGGGCACTCTTTAACCACGATCCCAACTTCGTGCTTGGCCGTACGCGCAGCAACACGCTGCGGTTGGAGATCGACTCCCGGGGCCTTGCCTACACCATCGACCCGCCGGACACGCAAACAGTTCGGGATCTCGTGCTGACACCGCTTCAGCGCGGTGACGTGACCGGATCGAGTTTCGGGTTTCGGGTAGCGCCGGACGGTGACGAGTGGCGCCGCGAAGGGGAAATCATCGTTCGAACGATCCACAAGCTGGCCGAACTGCGTGACGTGTCGCCGGTCACGTACCCGGCATATGGCGACAGCCACGCCGCCCAGCGCTCGCTGGATAGCTGGAAGAAGTTGGCCGAAGGCGCGCAGGAATTGGCCGCCAAGGCTGTAAATGAGCGTCGCGCACGCGAGCGCTTCCTTGAACTGACCTCTCTCACCTCAATTTAATCGGAGTCAATATGACCCTTGCAGAACTGAAGCAAAAACGTGCGCGGATCGCTGCTGAAATGCGCACCTTCCACGAGGCCCAAGGTGAAAACGCCTGGGGCGACGAGCAGCGCTCCAAATGGGACGGCATGAAGACCGACCTGAAGAAGCTGGACGAGCAGATTCAGCGCGAAGAAGAGCTGCGCGATACCGAGCAGCGTTACGTCGACGACAACGCGGGCCAGTTGGCTGCGCAAGCCGCGGCGGTCGCCGGACTGGGCACTCCCGAGGAGCAACGCTCCCAGGCCTTCATCAAGTTCGTGCGCCAGGGTGCGGCCGATCTGACCTCGGAAGAGCGCAAGTTGCTGCTCGAAGCCCGCGCCCAGGGCGTGACCGGCCCGGAGAAGGGCGGTTACACCGTTCCGACGACATTCCTGGCGAAAGTTCAGGAATCCATGAAGCAGTACGGCGGCATCGCCAGCGTTGCGCAAGTGCTGGTCACTGACGGCGGCAACCCGATCGAGTGGCCGACGAGCGACGGCACGAACGACGAAGGCGAACTGATCGGCGAAAACACGGATGCCGGCGAGAAGGACGTCGAATTCGGTATGGACGCCCTGGGCGCCCACAAGCTGACCTCCAAAGTGATCCGCGTTTCCAACGAACTGCTGGCCGACAGCGGTATCGATATGGAAACGTTCCTGGCGGGACGCATCGCATCGCGTATCGGTCGCGCCGAATCCCGCCTGATCGTTATGGGCACGGGCGCCGGCACGCCCGCCCAGCCCAAGGGCTTGGCCGCTTCTGCTTCCGTCGGTAAGCAAACCGCCGCGGCGGGCACGTTCACCTGGAAGGAAGTGAACGGCCTGATTCACTCCATCGACCCGGCGTACCGCAACGCGCCCAAGTTCCGCCTGGCGTTCAACGACACCACGCTCCAGGTCCTGGAAGAAATGGAGGACGGCAACGGCCGGCCGCTGTGGATCCCGGGCCTTGACGCCAGCGCACCGGCCCGGCTGCTGAAATACCAGTATGTGATCGACCAGGCCATTCCGTCCGTGGCTGCTGGTGCGAAATTCATGTTCGCCGGCGACTTCGACCAATTCATCCTGCGCCGCGTCCGCTACTTGGTGCTCAAGCGCCTGGTTGAACGGTACGCCGAGTTCGACCAGACGGGCTTCCTGGCATTCCATCGCTTTGGCTGCGTGTTGCAGGACACCGCCGCCATCAAGGCGCTGCAGGGCAAGGCGGCCTAACTACTTCGGGGGCGGGCTGAGCAATCAGTCCGCATACATCCATGCTCGATCTGGACGAAGTGCGGGAGCAGCTGCGCATTGAGGCCGAGGACACCAGCGACACCTTGCTGGGGCGATACGTGGGCGCGGCGGTGCGGAGATTCCAGGCCAGGACGTTGCGCCAGCTCTATAGGACCGCTGAGGACGTTCCCGACCCCGCACCCGCAAACGCGCTGGTCCTTGAGGACGACGTGGTGCTGGCTCTGCTCCTGCTTGTCGGCCACTGGGATAAGAACCGCGAGGCCGCCACGGACTTGCGGCTGGCACCGGTTCCGCAAGGCTTCGAGGAATTGGCTGCGCCCTACCGTTGGTGGCCGGACTAGGAGAATCCATGCAAAAGGCTGGAAGTCGCAATCGCCGCGTGACGATTCTTCGCCGCGAAGAGGGGCGAGACGCCGCCAATGAGCCGCTGAACGCCTGGGAGATAGTGGGGAAGGCTTGGGCGTCCATCCGCTACGTTTCTGGCGTGGCAGCGATCAAGGCGGGCGCCGAGCAGGAGATTGCCAAGGCAAGCATCCGAGTCCCGTACAGGCGAGACGTGGTGATGGGAATGCGGATCACGCGGGGGGAGGATACCTACGTCGTTGATGCGGTCCTGCCCGATGAAGAGCGTCGGCAACACGTTGATCTGGTTTGCCGAAAGCTGGCCGAGCGGGAGGTTTCCCCATGAGGAAAGCCAAGCTTCTCCGCGCGAACTCGGTTTCTTTCTCCATGGAGGGAGACATAGAAGCCCAGGTGGGCGCTTTCTTTGATCGAATCAAGGAGGAGGCATTGCGCCCAGCTGCGCATGCGATGGCCGTCGTCCTGTACGACGAAATTCGGCTGCGTGTGCCTCATCGCCTCGGCAAACTTCAGTCCGCCATTTATCGCTGGTTCGACGATAAGCGGTCAACCTCCGACCGAAAGACCTACCTAGTGGGCGTCAACGTGAAGAAGGCGCCTCATTGGTGGCTGGTCGAATATGGACATTGGCGGCGCTATGAGGTGATCCAGCTGGCTGATGGCGAGTGGATCACGCTGAAGGCCAAGCCGCTCAGGCCGGCGGTCTTTGTTCCGGCCCAGTCGTACCTTCGGGCGTCTGTGGACGCCAAGCTCAAGCTTGCCGCGGAGGCTGGCCGTCGGCGGCTGGCGGAGAAAGTCCGGGAGATTCAGAATGGTTGAATCGTTGATGCTCCAGGTGCTGGGGCCGATATTCGATGGGCGGGTCTATCCCGATGCCGCCACAGGCGACACGCCGATGCCTTTCGCCACGTTCCAGCAGGTCGGGGGCGTGTCCACGGTGTTCCTGGATGGCGCCTTGCCGGACAAGCAGAACGCCCGCATGCAGGTCACGGTCTGGGCCAAGGGTAGGGTGCAGGCGTCGGAGCTTATCGCCAAGGTGCAGACGGCGTTATGTGGCGCGCCGACCTTCGGATTGCCACTAGGGGCCCACGTGTCGCTGCGGGACCAGGAAACCGGCTTCAAGGGGGCCATGCAGGACTACAGCATTTGGTACGCGCCATGACAACTCCGAATGTACTCGCCGGCTCAACGGTGGCCTTGTGCCCGGAAGCGCCGGCCACGCTCGATGCCACCGCGTTTGGAGTGCTCCCATTTCGAGCGGCGCGAGGCGTACGCGTCGTCGGTGATCTGGCGTTGCAGTACCAGACCGTAGCTTTTCAACCAATCGGCGCGAAGATCCCATTTCTTCGGCGGGTCGCAAGGGCGCCACAATCGTTGCAACTAGATCTCTATCGGATCGCGGATGCGGGGCAGGACATGCTGCGTGCCGCGGCCAAAGAGGACCGGCCATACAGCTTTCGGATCGATGTTCCCGGCCTCGGCCCGCATTACTTCGTCGCGAAGGTGTCTAGCCGTTCGCTGTCGGTCGGTACGGGCTCGGACCTGGCCGGCCTGAGCGTGACGTTGGAGCTTGAAAGCCCCGTCCTCGAACCGCCGTAACTCGGCCCCCACATCAAACCTATGCCCTCTCCTGGGCACATCCCACAACCCGCCTCGGCGGGTTTTTTTTCGTCCCTCGATAGGAAAAACTCACTATGGCTGTCTCTCTCCCCAACGGCGTGATTCTGTCGCTCGCCACCGCCTACGGCTTGTCGAAGCCGATCACGGCTATCACCAATGCCAATCCCGGCGTTGCATCGAGCGCCGCCCACGGCCTCGCCAATGGCGCGCTGATCGAGCTGAAGTCCGGCTGGCAGAAGCTGAATGAACGCATCCTCCGCGTTGCCGAATCGGCCGCCGGCACGTTCGCCCTGGAAGGCGCCAATACGCTTTCCCCGATCCAGTTCCCGGCGGGAACGGGCAACGGTTCCTTCCGCGAAATCACGGCGTTCACCCAGATCACGCAGGTGCTCGAAACGACGACCTCCGGTGGCGAAATGCAGTTCGCCACCTACAGCTTTCTGGAAAACGACTTCGAAGCGCAGATTCCGACCCAGGCGAGCGCGCAATCGCTGGCGATCACCATCGCCGACGATCCGACGCTCCCCGGCTACAAGGCCCTGCAAGCGGCCGCTGAGCTGCGCGAGGTGCGAGCCCTGCGCATCGCGTTCCCGAACGGCTCGGTGCTGCTCTACAACGGCTACGTCTCGTTCAACGAAACGCCCTCGATGACGAAGGGCGAAGTCATGGGCGTGCAAGCCACTTTCTCCCTGCTGTCGCGCCCGGTGCGCTACGCCGCCTAAGCGCGGCCAGGCGGCATTTTCTGAGGCCGCCCGCCGCCGGCGGCCATTCCACTTTCCTTTGCCATTTCAGCCTTCTGGAGATCCATATGGCCACCAAGACCAAATTCACCCTCAACCCGAAACCCACTTTCAAGAAGAAGGTTCCGCTGCCCATTCCCGGCGACGGCTTCGAGGACGTGGAATTCACGTTCAAGCACCGGACCCGGGATGAATTCAAGGAGTTCCTCGATGGGCTCAAGGATCGGACCGATGACGTCGAGCTGCTGACGGACATCGCCAGCGGGTGGGAGCTGGAAGATCCCTTCGATGCGGACAACGTCGGGCGCCTGGTGCAGGGGTATGTCGGATCCGCCCGCGCGGTACTCGGTACCTACATCGAGGAACTGTCGAAGGCCCGCGAGGGAAACTAAAGGCGCTCGGGGCCGCGCTCTATGCGAAGGGGCCAGATCCTAAGGAGTTGGCCGCCTTTGGCTTGACGCCGGAGGACGTGGCGGGCGATCCCGTAGAAATCTGGCCCGAGCATCTCGGCGCGTTCGAGCTATTTGTCGCATTGCGCTCGCAATGGCGAGTCAGCATGGCCGGCGCGACGGGGCTGGACTATGGAGTGATGTTCCAAAAGATGGATCGAATGGGACTGAGCCCCGAGCAGTACGACGAGTTGGAAGACCAGATGCGCGCTCTTGAGCATGCCGCGCTGGATGAAATGAGCAAGAAGTAGCCCGCCGAGTGCGGGCATTTTCATTGGATTCGCCATGGCTGATGATGCGATTGCAAGAAGTGTTATTCGGGTTGATGGTGACGCATCCGGTCTGACCGCAGCAATGGCCGAGGTCACACAAGAAACCGGCAAGGCCAAGAAGTCGCTCGCCTCACTTGGGCGCGACGCGTCCAAGGAGATGACCAAAGCCGCGGATGCTGGCGTGCAGGCGGGAAAGAAGCAGGAGCGCGCCCTCCAGGGGTTGATTAACCAAGTTCAGCGCCAGGTTGCGGCTGCGGCAGCGGGCGCGAGGGGTACATCCGACTTCTACAGGGAGATGGCCAGGCAACGGGGCGTCGACGGCAAGCAGTTGGAGCCATACCTAGCGCAGCTAGATGCGGTGACGGCGAAGCAGGCCCAGGCGAAAGCCGCCATTGCTGCTACGGCGCCGGCGGTCGATCAATTGGGTATGTCGGCAAAGGCGATGGCCGCGGCAACGCGTGGCCTCCCGGCGCAGTTCACCGACATTGTCGTTTCGTTGCAGGGCGGCCAGCGTCCCATGACCGTGCTGCTTCAGCAGGGCGGGCAGTTGAAGGACATGTTCAACGGGCTGGTCCCGGCCGCGCGCGCGATGGGCGGCTATGTCGCCGGCTTGGTGAATCCGTTTACGCTGGCGGCGGGGGCTGTTGCGCTGCTGGGGGCGGCGTATATGAAAGGGGCAAGTGAGCCCGAAGCATTTAAGCGGGCGGTCATCGAGACGGGCGGCGTGGCCGGTGTAACTGCTGGGCAGTTGCAGGACATGTCCCGCCGCGTTGGCGACGTGGTCGGCACCCAGGGCAAGGCGGCGGCCGCGCTAAACCTGTTCGCTCGCGAAGCCAAGATCGGCGCCGGAAGCATGGAGCAATTTGCGGCGGCGGCGGTGCGGTGGGAGAAGGCGACCGGCACTGCCGTGGAGGATACGGTAGAGAAGTTCGCTGATTTGGGAAAGGCGCCGCTTGAAGCGGCCCTCAAGTTGAACGAGGGAATGAACTTCCTCACGGCGACGACCTACGAACAGATCCGCGCGCTTGAGCTGCAAGGGCGGTCGGCCGACGCCGCAGCCGTTGCCCAGAAGGCATACGCAGATGCGTTGAACGACCGCGCGCCGCGGTTGATGCAAAACCTTGGCGTGCTGGAGAAAGCCTGGAAGGGTGTCGGCGATGTCGCCCGCTGGGCCTGGGACGGAATGCTGGACATTGGGCGTCCTGGAACACTGGAAGACAGGATTTCGAAGCAGGCGTTCACGGTTCAGGCCCTGGAAGACAAGCTGATGGCGCGGCTGTCGAGCGGCAAGGCTACGGGAAACCTGAGCGAGCTGATCAGGGCCGCGGTGCAGGAGCAAGAGCGCCTCGATAAGGAGTACATCGCCGAACTGGGTAAGGGCCAGTCGGACAAAGCGAGGAAAGAGCTGCTGGACCAGGCGCAATTCCGAGCCGCGTACTTGACCGATGCCGGGCGAACGACCAAGCCCCAGCAGCGGCAGCTGGCCGTAGAGAAGGAAACGGCGGCCTTCCGCAAGGCAGTCAAGGGCTTGGAAGAGGGCACGGAGGACTACCGCAAGGTGTACGCGGCCCACAAGGCGGCGCTCGCTGACATCGACAAGAGGTACGAGGACAAGGATTCCGGCAAGGGCTCGGCCGGCGCGGATTCGGAAGCGGCCCGCCTGCGCGCCCGGATTACTGAAGAAAAGGCGTTGGCGGTCGAGTTGGCACAGCGCGGCTTGCAAACCAGCAAGTTGAACGAATTCGAGCGACGCTCGGCCGAAATTGGCGAATTGCTCAAGGGCAATATGAAGGCCCAGGTCCGGTCCAGTCTGGAACGGTCCAAGGCTCTTGCTGATGAGGCCGGCGCGCTGGTGCGCGCCAACGCGGAAACCAAATCGTTCCAGGAATCGCGGGACAAGTACTTCTCCAGCCTGGAAGATTCGGTCAGCAAGATCAGCCTGGAGGCGCAGGCGGTCGAGGATCAGGTTGCGACCTACGACATGAGCAAAGCCGCGCTGGAGCAGTTGGCTATCGCGCGTCTTGAAGAGCGCAAGGCCGCTCTCCAAGGGTTCGATGGGGCTGAGCGTGAAATCGACCTGATCGAGCAGGAGATTGATGCCCGTAAGCGTTTAGGGGCCGCGATCCAGTCGAAGGACATCAAGGACGCCCAGAAAAAGGCGACCGAGGAGATGGCGCGGGATTGGGAGCGTACCGTCGATAAGTACGGCGATGTATTCCGCCAGGGCTTCGCCGACATGATGAACAACGGCAAGGACGGGTGGAAGTCGTTCACGAAGTCGCTCACCACGACGTTCAAGACGACCGTTGCGGATCAGATCTATCGGATGTTAGCGCAGCCCTTCGTCGTTCGGATCGCGGCGAGCCTGATTGGTATTACGGGAGCCGGTGCCGCCGGCGCGGCTGGCGTTGCCGCTGCACCTGGCGGCGTCCTGGGGGCGGCCGGGGGCGCAGCGAACACCATGAGCCTGCTGAGCGCTGGCAAGAACGCGTACAGCATGCTGACGGGCGGGTTTGCCGCGATGGGGCAGTCCATTACCAATTTCGGCGTGGAAATGGGCTCCCAGTGGATCGCCGACTTCGGCTATGGCTTTGGCGGAGGGATCAACGCGGGCGCGACCACCGCCGGATTGCTGGGCTCGGCCGCTGGAATCGCTGCGGGCGCTGGCATCGGCTTGATGGGCGGAAAGCTGATTTCGGGCGGGTACAGCGCCTGGGGGGCTTCTGGCAATCGGGCCGTGAATACGGGGACCGCCGCCGGCGCCGCAATCGGCTCAATTGTGCCGGGGCTCGGAACGGCTCTCGGTGCAGTCGTAGGCGGGCTGCTGGGGGGCGTCTTCAACCGAGCCTTCGGACGTGGGCCGAAGAAGTATGACGACACCACGTTCGTTGGTGATTTCGGCTCGCTGGGCTTTTCCGGCTACACGTCTACTCCTTGGAAGCAGAAGGGCGGATGGTTCAGTAGTGGCCGAAGCGGGGTCCAGGTGGGCGCGCTTGATGATGGCCTGCTGGGGGACCTGAGCGCTGCTTTCGACGTGATGAAGAAGAACGCCGCGAACCTGGCCGGTGTTATTGGTGTGTCGGCGAAGTCGCTGGACACCTACAGCGATCAGATCCGGGTCAAGCTGACGAAGGATGAGGAGGAAAATCAACGGCTGCTGGAGGAGGCCATCGCCGCAGTTGGCGAGAACATGGTCCGTTCCTTGGTCCCGAACATTGCCGAGTTCTCGAAAGAAAACGAGGCCGCATCGGCGACCTTGCAACGCCTGGGCGAGAACCTGAGCGCCGCGAACAGCGGGCTAAAGCTGCTGGATCTGAGCTTGTACGAAGTGTCGCTGTCGGGTGCGGCAGTTGCCACCAAGCTGGTCGAGGCGTTTGGCGGCATCGACTCGATGAGCCAGGCCACGGGCCAGTACTACCAGCTGTATTATTCGGAGGCCGAACGCGCCAAACTGAGTTTGGCGAACATGGCCGCTGCGTTGCAGGGGATCAATATCGCGATGCCCGACACCATGGAAGAATTGCGCGCCATGGTGTCGGCGCTCGATCTGACCACGGATGCCGGCCGTAACGCATATGTCGCACTGCTGGCTATCGCACCCGAGTTCGCCGCTGTCGTGGAGGCGACGGCGCGCCGCGGCCAGGAGACGGCGGAAAGGATGCTGGAAGCCTTTACGGGGCGTGGCGCCTTGGGCTCGGCGCTGGACTCGGCCGGCCTGAAGGCGCTGCTGTTGCGGGATTCACTTGACCAGGCCGGAACGTCGGCGGGCCAAATCTCCCGCCTGTTTCTGGACCTCAATTCGGGATTGCTGGATTTCCGCAGTTCGAACGGGCAACTGGGCAGCGCGCTGTCTGGCGCCCAGGAGGCGAGCCTTTCCCTGGTCGAGCAGATGGAAACCCTGCGCGGTGGAATCGGTGGGACTGTCATCGATTTTGCCGGCCTGTCGGACGCCCTTGCGGAAGTTGATACGGATGTCTTCGTAGCGACTATGACGGCGGCGTTTGAGCAGATGGCCAACCGGCTGCGCTCCTTGCTGGATGGAATTGCGAACGAGCGAATTGCCGTTCGCCAAGCTGCTCAGCAGATTGTGGATCCGGCGGCAATGTCGCCCGAGTCCATCCGCAAGAGCATCCAAGGTATCAGTGTCGCCCTCCCGAGCAACGCCGGCCTGGTCGCAGCTGGCGCCCGATTGAACGCTGCCGATGCGCTTGTTTCACAGAGGGTCAACGCGCGCAACGCGGCGGAGCAGTCGTATTCCGCCGTCAAGTCCTCACGCGATGCTGCGGACAGCAACCTGGCGGCGGCACAACAGCGAGCGACGGATGCGCAAGCGTGGCTCGAAAAGCTGAACTGGGACATCTACGCGCCCAAGACGGTTCCGTACAAGAAGAAGAACTGGAAGGAGCTGGACGAGGCGCGAAGCATCGCCCAGGCCCAGCTGCCGGCGGCGCGCGCGGCCTGGGAGGAGGCCGTCGCGGCATTGAAGGCCGCTGAGGCGGCAGGTGCGGCGGCGCCCTCCTTTGATGAGGTCGCACGCCTCCAGGCCGAATACGCGGCATCGGTCACTGCGGCAGCCAGCGCGCAGGCTGCTGCGACAGAGGCCGCGGCCAATGCGAAAGCGCAGCAGACCGCCTACGCGGACGCGCTGCAACGATTCGCTTTGGATGCGACAAAGTCGGTCGGGAAACTCAGCGAGCTTCGGGCGGAAACGCTGCGGTACTACGAGGCTCAGAAAGCGCTCGCGAACCTTCTTTCAGATGGTGCGGCTGGGCTGCGCAAGACGGTGAAGGACTACCGGGTTAGCCAGCTGTCTCCTGAAGACCAGTTCGCCAATCTCCAGGCCGAGTACGCCCAGGCCTACGCGAAGGCGATGGGAGCGGACGGGGAGGCGCTGGCCGGCTACGCCGATCAGCTGAACAGCATGATGCTCCCCATGCTGGACGCGGCGAAAAGCGCCTTTTCGTCGGACGAGCAGTATCAGGCCTTCGTGGCAACCGCGCTAGCACGGGCGGAGGCTATCGCGGGGCGCATGGATACCGTGACGCCGAAGGACTACCAGCAAGACAGTCTCGATTTGCTGGCCGAGATCGACGCGAAGCTGCTTGAGCTGGAGAAGTCCGCGCTTTCGGGTGATCAGGTCCTGACCAATGCCATTAACGCTGCGCGCGACGCAACGGTTAATGGCCTGCGGCAGGTCGTGAACGCGCTCACGGGCCAGCCGGTCGCTGCCTTCGCCAAGGGTGGATTCCACTCTGGCGGGTTGCGCCTGGTCGGAGAGAACGGCCCGGAACTGGAGGTAACGGGGCCGTCGCGGATCTTTAGCGCGGAGCAAACGCGCTCGATCTTGGAGGGCGGAGACAACGCCCAGCTTGTGCCGCTGCTGCGGGCCCTATTGCAGGAGCAACAGGCCCTTCGTGAAGAGGTCGCGAATCTGCGAATCGAGGCGCGCGCGACGGCGAGCAATACCGGGAAGACTGCGCGTCATCTTGACCGCATGGAGGCCGACGGGTTGACCGTTCGCACCGATTCGGAAGAGCCGCTGCGTGTGGAGGTAACGAGCGAATGAAAGTAATCAAGCCGGTATCAATCGGCCGCGATCAGCTGGTTTCCTCCAGCGTGCCCGAAGACGACTACCCCACCTATTCCCCGACTACGGATTACGCGGTCGGGGATAGGGTGGAGTATCAGTCGAAGGTCTACGAATGCGTGCAGGCACCGAACGTCGGAAACACGCCGGGGGAGGCGCCGCTGTATTGGGCGCTGTCCGGGCCGACAAATCGATGGGCAATGTTTGACAGCGAAGTCAGCACGCAGACGCGTGGAGAAAGCCCGCTGCAAGTCGTTGTCCGCCCCGGCCTTGTCAATAGCTTGGCGCTTCTGGAGCTCGTCGGGACCAAGGTTCATGTGATTGGCCGAGACGGCCTAGGCGGGCCTGTCTTGTACGAGACGGAGCGCACCCTGGAAGGCTCGATGGTGACGAACTGGTACGAGTATTTCTTCGAACCATTTTCTCCGCTGTCGGAGCTCGTCCTCACCGATCTACCAGCCTATGGAAGTCTCCATCTGGATGTCTCGATCATTGCGCCTGGCGCCGAAGTGGCGTGCGGTGCGATGGTCTGTGGCACGGCTTATTTCATCGGCGATGCGGAATACGGCGGAAGCGCTGGGATCATCGACTACAGCCGCAAGGAAACGTCTGAAACAGGCGTGACGACCTTCCGGCGTCGCCGCTTTTCTCGGCGCATGTCGCAACGGCTTTGGCTGGACAGCGCGCGCTTCGCTGCCGTTTATCGCCTCCTCTCCGGGCTTCGTGCGACACCGTGTGTCTGGATCGGCGCGGACGCGGAGGGCTACGGCCCGCTGACGATCTACGGCTTCTACAGGGACTTCAACATCGATATCGCGTATCCGATGGTGAAGTTTTGCAATCTTGAAATCGAAGGACTTACGTGATGGCAATCACCAGTTTGCCGGCGCCTCCCAGTCGGAGTGACCCGGAGAATTTCGCGGAGCGGGCGGACGCCTTCATGGCGGCATTGCCGCAGTTCGCGGAACAGGCGAATGTGCTTCAGGCCGAAGTGAACCAGACGGCCGAGTCTGTCGACAACGACGCGATTGCGGCCGCGGCGAGCAGCGCATACGCCCAGGACCGTGCGGAAAGCGCCGAGGCCTCGGCAGGGACCGCGACCGCAGCACAGCAGACGGCCACACAAAAGGCGGCTGATGCAGGAGCGGGCGCAAGCCTGGCGGAGCAGTGGGCGACGAAGTTGGGGGCGCCGGTTGCTGACGGCCGGTTTTCCGCTAAACACTACGCGCAGCTTGCTGCACAAGGGGCTGGGCTCTCAGTCGTTTTCTCCGACAGCGTGCCGACCGAGGACATTGGCCCGGTCTTCATCGTCGGCCAGGGTATTGCTGAATGGGACGCAGCGAAGGGCGCCTATCGCGTCATGTCCGAGATCCCAGTAGGGAAACCCGACTGGTGCCCGCTGAGGGCTGCCATCTGGGCCGGTTGGATCCCTGGCGATGGCCAGACGCTTCCCCGCGCGACTTATCCCGATATCACGGAGGCGGTACTAGCTGGGCGTGTGCCGGTTGTGTCGGAGGCCGAGTGGTGGGCCGACCCGCTTAAGCGCGGGTGCTACACGCTGGGCGACGGCTCTACGACAATCCGCGTGCCGGATTACAACGGCATGTCGCCTGGCTCCATTGGTGCGCTGGTTCTCCGTGGCGATGGGGCACTGTCGGCGGGCGTTGACGGTCGGATCCAGCGGGACGCCTTGCAGAATATCACCGGCCACTTCACCGGCCGCTTTGGTGCCATTTACCCAGGCGGTTTCGCCGGGGCCTTCAAGGTCGAGGCGGTTAGTACCTCAGACGCCGCCATACAGCTCGCGAGTACCGGACCGCAGTACAGGGCGGACTTCGACGCCTCGCGTGTCGCCCGTACAGATGTGGAAACCCGCATGCTCAACGTCACGGGCTGCTTCGTCATCAAGGCGTTCGGCGTGGTGGTCAACCCTGGCAGCGTGGACGCTGCACAGCTTGCGACGGATTACGCCGTACTGAACGCCGCAGTTCAGACCGCACAGGGGCAAATAAGCAAAGCGTTTGGTGTGGGACAGCAGTGGTACACCTACACGGCGGCCGAGCGCGGTGGGTCCAACACCTACGTCAATAGCACTCCCCAGCCCATCCTTGTGAAGTACACGGGCACGTCTACAGCCGCAGGCAATCTAGCGATGGTCCTCGATGGTGAAAATTACCTCCGGATTTTTTGGGACAGCTCTAACGTAGGGGCTGGGATCGGGGCGACCATGCTAGTCCCGCCTGGAGGCAACTACTCAGTTGGGGGGGCCAGCTTTAATCGCGGCACATGGAGTGAATACCGGGGGTATCGCTGATGCAACACTTTCAAGATACGGCCACCGGCCAGTATTGGGCGTTGGACGACGATGTTGCAGTCACTGTCGCCGTCGATGGGTTGATCTTCCAGAACGCCCTGGGTGAGTTGCTGGCGAGCGTGCCGAAGACCCTGGTGGCAGTGGCGGAGATTCCAGAGCCTGAGCCGCAAGTGAACATCCCGCGTTCCGTCTCGCGCTGGCAGGGCCGGGAAGCCATGCTCCTAACGCCCTACGGCAACCCCGCCAACGTCGTGTCCCTCTTCGACGCGGCCGAAGCACTACTGCACCGCCCCGAGACCCCGGCGTATTACTTGCGGGCCTGGGACGAGTTGCAGGCTTTCGAGTTCGATAGCCCCATGCTTGTAGCCGTCGCGGATGAGCTGGGGCTGACCTACGAGGATAGGGTCTCGCTCTTCCTGTTCGCAGATTCTCTCAGGGCCTGAAAGGCCGCCATTTATGACCCGCTTCGGCGGGTTTTTTTTCGTCTACGGAGGCAGCAATGCGCACCGTCAAAAGGAGCATTTCAATGGAACCGAGTTCCACCGGATTGGGCGGCTGGGCGGCCGTAAAACTCGCCCTGGCCTTCGGCGTTCCGGCGGCGCTTGCCGCCATCATTGGCATGCTCATCATGCCGCCGCGCTCGCCGCGGGAGTTCGTAGCTCGGACGGTATGCACGGTGGTCAGTTCGTTTCTGTTCGGGCCGATGCTGGCCATCGCCGCGCTTTCCTGGCGGCCGTCCCTTATCGAGGCCGCCTTGTGGATGGCTGAGCGCAGCGGCACCGGCGAGGAAAGCTTGCTCGCCATGTTCTATGTGCTGGGGCCCTGCATGCTGCTCGCGGGCCTGCCGGCCTGGTGGGTGCTGGGCGCGTACATGCGTTGGATGTCGCGCATGCGGGAGCAGGGGGTGTTGTCGTGGCTGGATGATGTGCTGGCGCGCTTGCCGTGGCGCCGGCCGGGCGGGGAGGGGTAGCCATGGATCTGAGGACCGTTATCCGGACTGCCGTTAACCCAGCGCTGGCGCTGCTTCCCAGCAAGATGGACACGCCCGAAGCGCGCATCATGCTGCTGGCCACCGGGTTGCAGGAATCCCGATTCGAAGATCGGCGTCAACTGGTGGGAAGGCCGCCGCGCCCGGTTGGACCAGCGAAGAGCTTCTGGCAGGCCGAGCAGGGCGGCGGGATGGTCCAGGGTGTTCGGCTGCACGTCGCCACGCGCGCCACGGCCGCGCACCTGTACCAGGCCCGGGGCGTACCGGCGCGCGATGCTGCGATCTGGGACGCCATCGAGCATGACGATGTGCTGGCGGCTGGCCTGGCGCGGCTGCTCCTGTGGAGCGACCCGGGCCGGCTTCCGGCGGTTGGCGATGCCGAGGGCGCCTGGGCTCTGTACCTGCGGACCTGGCGCCCGGGAGCCTACGCGCGCGGCACGCCGACCCAGCGTGCGGAGCTTCGTGCGAAGTGGGCCGGCAATCATGCCCAGGCATTGGCCGAGGTGGCACCGTGAGCGCGCTGGCGCGCGCCGCCGGCGCCCTGGCCGGTTGGCGCGGCTACGCTGCGACGGCGCTGCTGGGCGCGGCCGCAACCTGGTTCGTGCTGGGTGCCTTCCATGGGCGCGAGGTCGCTGAGCTGCAGTTGGAGCGGTCGCGCGACGATCTGGCCGTCGCGCGCGAGGCCATTCAGCAAACCAATTCGGACCTGACCGCCATGGCCAAGAGCGCGCGCGCCGCGGCGGCGGCTGGCCCTGAACTCACCGCGTCGATCGGCGCGCTCTCGAAGGCCTTGAAAAATGCGAATCCTCTGCCTGCTGGCTGTCGCCCTGATTCTGACCGGGTGCGGAGCCTCACCGACGCTGTACGTGCCGCGCGTGGTGCCGCCGCTCGATAGCGGGTTGGCTGCCCCTTGCCCGGAGATATCCGATCCGCCCCAGGATCCGCGCGACTACGACGAATGGCAGGTCTGGATGCAGGATGTGGTGCTGGTGGCGTATGGGGTGTGCGCGAAGCGCCACCGGGCCACGGTGGAGGCGTGGCCAAAACCTTAGTCCTGCTCGGGCTTTTTCGCTGGAGGCCGATGAGCGACCGTTACTGCGATCGTTCCATCGGGAAGGCGATATTTCCCGTCTCGAAGCCATTCCACCGGTTCCCCCGTAGGCAGGGAGCATATGTATTGCGGGTCCGGCGGTGCGGTTGTGCTTCGCCTTATGATCAATCGCCGTTCGACGCGGCAGGTCGAGCGATCGGGTAATTTGACGATTACATCTGCTAAGCGAGTGCCGGTGCCCACGATGTCTCTCTCCTAGGTGCAGGGCGCCTGCACACTGGAGAGTGGAGGCAATTTCCCTGCGAATCCCCATCTGTAGCATAGCGAGTCTGGCAAAGTGGATCGGTCGTAAGGGCTATACAGTGGCTACGCGGAGGTCGGTGCGCGCCCGCGGAGCCAGCAGGCCGCCGACGTGTGCTCCAATACAAAGCGCCCCGAAAACGGGGCGCCTGTTGTACCTACCTATGCCCTGCGTTCATAGGCGATATGAGGGCCTTCAATGGCGACCTTCGTCTCTTCAATTCGCCGTGCCACCCAGCTTCCCAAGCGTCAATTTTGGCCTGCCAATCGGCGGGATTCTCGCCTGTGTGTCCTGGCATTGCCTCCGCCTTGAGGTATGGGCAATCCCACAATGTCAATCCTCGGCGGGCGGCCAGCGCTCCCTGCTTTCGGATGTCATCATGCATTTCAGCACCCTCCAAAAGTAGACGATCGGAAGGGCAGTATGAAATAAGGTGAGACGGAGCGCAATAGTGTTTCTGAGCTAGGTGCCCCAGGTTCGCAGGACCACGCAAAAAAAGGCGCCGCAGGAGAGCAGCGCAAAAGGAGTGTGCGACGACCCGTCGCGATGATGCCGCAGCTGCCAGGGAGGTAGTGGTCCCCGACGAACTCCATGGTGCATGCAAGCCCGTGCGACGACGATGGAGCGCTGCGGCAGTACCGCTTCAGCAATTGGCGTGCCGAAACGCGGCTCCGGCGGAGCCCTAGCGCGGCGCTACTTCAGGTTCCGGGCGATTACGGCCGGCTCCTCGTCCAGGAGTAGTTTTATGCGGTGGATGGCCGCGAAATGACTGCCGACCTCTTCGTTCCAGGCGCGGTCGATGATTTCCACGAGGTCGCGGGCCTCTTGTAGTACCCCATGCTCCCTGCTGATTTCGGATAGCAACTCGCGCTCGATGCTCACGGGCAGGGAGATTTTCCATAAGGCGATCAGGCGATCCAGGGGGATCGGCGGGGTTCGGGCGGGCTTTCCCATGTTGCAACCTGCGTGAAAGTACTGTTTGGATGTACAGTATATTCCGCCTTAAATGGGGTCGATTGCGTCTGGCATTTGGTACTTGGAATTGCCCACTTCCTGGCGCACCGGGTGCCAGGCGAATGCCGCTTCCGGTAGGCCCTCGCTGAGCAGCGCGACCGCCTGGGCGGCTGGGAAGTCCGGATCCATCCAGCGCATGGCGAGGTCGGCCGGCAGGGCCACGGGGCGCCGATCGTGCACGTCCACCATGCCGCCGGCGGCGTCGTTGGTGACGATCGCGAACCCGTGGGCCGCGTCCTTCTCGGCGCCAGCGCGCCAGGCCGACAGGGCGGCGAAGAATAGCGGCGCGCCATCCTTGGCGTGAATGTAATAGGGCTGCTTCGGTGGCTTCGGGCTGTCGTCCAGCGGCTTCCATTCATACCAGCCGTCGGCTGGCACCAGAATCCGGCCATGCCCCGTCAGCATCTTCCAAGGCCACTTGTTGCCGAGGATCTTGTCGAGCCTGGCGCAGTTCATGGCGTACTTCGAACCGCTCGGGCGCCAGGTCCACCACTGTCGATCGACTTCGAAGCCGCCGGTCAGGCGGTGCATGGTCAGCGGCCGCGTGCCGGGCGGGATGTTGTAGCGCGGGCCGGCCGGGTCGGTGAAGATCCGGCGGGGATTGGGGAACAGGCGCTCCACGTAGTCCATGGGGCCTGCCTTCTGGACGATGCGACCGCACATGACGTACTCCTGACCGAGGGGAAGGGCCAGTATAGGGTCACTCTAGGCCTGCGGCTTCCTCTGGATGGCGCCCCAGGTACGTGACCAGGGCGCGGACGAGCAGGACGATCAGGCGCTGCTGGGCAGCGGGCAGGGCGGCGAATTCCGCCACGGTGAAGTACTCGTTGTAAGGCCAGGTTTCCATGTCCGCCACACTACCCAATTGCGAGCAGCCGCGTGGCATTGGGGAGCAAATCTCGGACAGTCGGATGGTGGGACGAGGCATCGCACGGCAGGGGCGAATGTTGCCCAATGCGGAACATCCTGCGGAACAAATGCGGAACGCCGCGCCCGTGATTAATCTGGAGTGGCGCGTAAGTATTTGATTTTATTGATGGTGCCCGGGGCCGGAATCGAACCGGCACGCCTTGCGGCGGGGGATTTTGAGTCCCCTGCGTCTACCAATTTCACCACCCGGGCTTAGGAGGTCGCGGGCCCGTCCAGGTGACGGTCGCGGGAGAAGCGAAGACGGCGATTATATGCGGTCTGGGGAAAATTGTCAGGCAAGGGGCGGAATAGGCCCCTTGCCCGGCGCTTGCCCTTACTTCTTCTCGGGCAGGAACCAGTTCATGACCAGGGCGCAGATGCCGCCGGTGGCGACGCCGGATTCCAGCACGTTCTTCACGGCGTGGGGCAGGTGCGAGAGGATTTCCGGCACTTGTGAGACACCCAGGCCCAGGGCCAGGGAGACGGCGATGATGAGGAGCGCGCGGCGGTCGAGCTGGATGCCGGCCAGGATGTTGATGCCGGACGCGGCGACCGCGCCGAACATGACCATGGCGGCGCCGCCCAGCACGGGTTCGGGCACGGCCTGCAGGATGCCGGCCACGGCGGGGAACAGGCCCAGCAGGATCAGCATGCCGGCGATCCAGACGCCGATGTGGCGGCTGGCGATGCCGGTGAGCTGGATGACGCCGTTGTTCTGGGCGAAGACGGAGCTGGGGAAGGTGTTGAACACGCCGGCCAGCAGGGAGTTGGCGCCGTTGACCAGCACGCCGCCCTTGATGCGCTGCATCCACAGCGGGCCTTCGACCGGCTGCTTGGAGACCTTGCTGGTGGCGGTGACGTCGCCGATGGCTTCCAGCGAGGTGACCAGGTAGATGATGAGCATGGGCACGAACAGCGACCACGAGAAGCCCAGGCCGAAGTGCAGCGGGGTGGGAACCTGGAACAGGGCGGCTTCGCGGGCGCCGGTGAAGTCCAGTCGGCCCATGTAGGCGGCGGCGATGTAGCCCACGGCCAGGGCCAGGACGAGCGCGGTGCTGCGGACCCAGACGACCGGCACGCGGTTGAGCAGGATGATGGTGCCCAGCACCAGGCCGGACAGGGTCAGGTTCTCGGCGCTGGCGAAGGTGCCGTTGCCCATGGCGCTGTAGCCGCCGCCCATGCTGATGAGGCCGACCTTGATCAGGGTCAGGCCGATCAGCAGCACGACGATGCCGGTGACCAGCGGGGTGATCAGGCGCTTGACGAAGGGCAGGATGCGGCTGATGCCCATCTCGACGAAGGAGCCGGCGATGACGACGCCGAAGATCGCCGCCATGACGGCCTCTACCGGGGTGCCTTGCTTGACCATGACGGAGCCGCCGGCGATCAGCGGGCCGACGAAGTTGAAGCTGGTGCCCTGCACGATGAGCAGGCCGGCGCCCAGGGGGCCGAAGCGCTTGCACTGGACGTAGGTGGCGATGCCGGAGATGACCAGCGACATGGACACGATCAGGGTGGTGTCGCGGCTGGACACGCCCAGGGCCTGGCAGATCAGCAGGCCGGGGGTGACGATGGGAACCAGGATGGCCAGCAGGTGCTGCAGCGCGGCGATGAAGGCGACCGGGGGCGCTGGGCGGTCGTCGGGGCCGTAGACCAGGTCGTGGCTGGGTTCGTCGGCGTCGGAGGCGCCGTGGGGAGCAGGGTGGGCAAGGGAGGCGGGTTGCATGGCGGAGGGCCGGCCGGGTCGGGGTACGGGAGGAAAGAGCGGGATTTTAGCGGGGAAGGCCTCCGGGCGCCCCGGGGGAAGGCCCATCGGGGGACGGGCCGGGCTTGAAAACCCCTTATTGGCCCCCACATCAATAGGGTTTCCCGAACACCGCGCGGGTGCCATGCCCCGGTTGCCGGGATTGTCATGTCCCTAATTTTTTCGACCTCTATATAGAACCATGAGCCAAACCGCCACGTCTTCCGCGTCCGAAACCCTGGGGTTCCAGGCCGAGGTGAAGCAGCTGCTGCACCTGATGATCCATTCGCTCTACAGCAACAAGGAAATCTTCCTGCGCGAGCTGGTGTCGAACGCATCGGACGCCTGCGACAAGCTGCGCTTCGAGGCCATCGACCGTCCGGAGCTGCTCGGCGGCGACGGCGAGCTGGCGATCACGGTCGGCTACGACAAGGCCGCCCGCACGATCACGATCTCGGACAACGGCATCGGCCTGTCGCGCGAAGAGGCGGTGGCCAACCTGGGCACGATCGCGCGCTCCGGCACCCGCGAGTTCTTCTCGCAACTGACGGGCGACAAGCAGAAGGATGCCCAGCTGATCGGGCAGTTCGGCGTGGGCTTCTATTCCTCGTTCATCGTGGCGGACAAGGTGACGGTGGTGAGCCGCCGCGCCGGCGCCACCGAAGCGATCCAGTGGGAGTCGGACGGCCAGGGCGAGTTCACCATCGCCGCGGCCGAGAAGGCCACCCGCGGCACCGACGTGACGCTGCACCTGCGCGCCGACGAAGACGAGCTGCTCAACGGCTGGAAGCTGCGCGAGATCCTGCGCCGCTACTCCGACCACATTTCCCTGCCGATCCGCATGGCCAAGGAAGAGTGGAACCAGGAGAAGGGCGAGCAGGTCAAGACGGACGAGCTGGAAACGGTGAACCAGGCGAACGCGCTGTGGGCCCGCAGCAAGTCCGACGTGACGGAAGAGCAGTACCGCGAGTTCTACAAGACGGTCTCGCATGACTACGACGATCCGCTGGCCTGGACGCACAACCGCGTGGAAGGCCGCAGCGAATATACGCAGCTGCTCTACGTGCCCAAGCATGCGCCGATGGACCTGTGGGACCGCGACGGCCGCCGCGGCGTGAAGCTGTACGTGAAGCGCGTCTTCATCATGGACGACGCCGACCAGCTGCTGCCGTCCTACCTGCGCTTCGTGCGCGGGGTGATCGATTCGGCGGACCTGCCGCTGAACGTGTCGCGTGAAATCCTGCAGGAAAGCCGCGACGTGCGGGCGATCCGGGAAGGTTCGGCCAAGCGCATCCTGTCGCTGCTGGAAGACCTGGCCGAGAACAAGCCCGAAGACTACGCCACGTTCTGGTCCGAATTCGGCCAGGTGCTGAAGGAAGGCGCGGGCGAGGACGCCGGCAACCTGGAGCGCATCGCCAAGCTGATGCGTTTCGCGTCGACGCACACGGGCGATCAGGCGCAGACCGTGTCTTTCGCCGACTACGTGTCGCGCATGAAGGAAGGCCAGGACAAGATCTACTACGTGACGGCGGACACCTTCGCCGCGGCCAGCAACAGCCCGCACCTGGAAATCTTCCGCAAGAAGGGCATCGAGGTGCTGCTGCTGTCGGACCGCGTGGACGAATGGATGCTGTCCTACTTGCGTGAATTCGACGGCAAGTCGCTGGTGTCGGTGGCCAAGGGCGGCCTGGACCTGGCCGAGCTGGCCGACGAGGAAGAAAAGAAGCACCAGGCCGAAGTGGCCGAGGACTTCAAGCCGCTGGTCGAACGCCTGCAGAAGACGCTGGAAGACCAGGTCAAGGAAGTGCGCGTGACGCTGCGCCTGGTGGATTCGCCGGCTTGCGTGGTGGTGGGGCAGAACGAACTGAGCCCGCACCTGCTGCGCATGCTGAAGGCCGCCGGCCAGGAAGCGCCGAACGTGAAGCCCGTGCTTGAAATCAACCCCGAGCACCCGCTGCTGGCGCGCATCCGCGCAGCCGAGGATGGCGAGTTCGACCAGTGGGCCCGCCTGCTGCTGGACCAGGCCCTGCTCGCCGAAGGCGCGCAGATCGCCGATCCGGCCGCCTTCGTGAAGCGCCTGAACGCGCTGCTGCTGAAGTAAGCGGCCCGTCCGCGCTGCCTGGCCCCCGGGGCCGGCGGTGCGGCGGGATCGCGCCGTCCGCGCGCGGTGGACGGCGCGGCCTGCGCGGGGCGCGATGGCGCCCTGAAAAAAATGCAAAGGGCGGGGGCGGGCGCAGGCGTTATCCTTCGGGGCAGACGCCTTGTCGGACCAAGCCGAGCCTCCCATGCCCCACACCTCCATCCCTCTCTCTCGACTCAAGATCGGTTTCATCGGCGCGGGCCGCCTGGGCCGCGCCTTGGCGTGGAGCCTGGATACGGCCGGCTGCCGCGTGCATGCGGTCGCCAGCCGCGGCGCGGCGCGGGCGGCCGAGCTCGCGGCGCCCATCGCGCATTGCGCCCAGTACCCGGCGCAGCAGCTCGCCGACGAATGCGACCTGGTGTTCATCACCACGCCCGACGCGACCATCCAGGCCGTCGCGGACGGGATCCGCTGGCGCGCGGGCCAGGGCGTTGTGCATTGCAGCGGGGCGACGGAAGTGGCGGTGCTGGCCAAGGCCGCGGCCGACGGCGCCATGACCGGGGGCTTTCATCCGATGCAGACGTTCGCCGATCCGGCGGCGGCGGCGCGCTCGCTGCCCGGCTCCACGATCACCATCGAAGCGCAGGGCGAGCTCAATGGCATGCTCCTGGCGCTGGTGGAACGCCTGGGCTGCGCCGCCAACCAGCTGCCCGCGGGCGCGCGGGCCCGGTATCACGCGGCCGCGGGCTATGCCTCGCAGTACATCAATGTGGTGCTGGGCGAGGCGGTGCGCATCTGGCAATCCTGGGGCGCGACCGAGGCGCAGGCCCTGCCGGCGTTGCTGCCCATGGTGCGCGGCACGCTTGCGTCCATCGAAGCGGCGGGGGTGGCCAAAGGCATGCCCGGCCCGGTGTCGCGGGGCGATGCGGGCACCGTCGAGAAGCACTTGGCGGCGCTGGGCGAGCTGGATGAGGATACCTTGCGGCTCTATCGCGACCTGTGCCTGCGCAGCGTGTCGCTGGCGTTCGCGGCGGGCGGCATCGATGCCGACAAGGCCGCGCGCATCGAGGGCATCCTGCGCGCGGTCTAGAGGCGGTGGATCCCTTCCTCCGTTGCGGGCCGGCGGCGCGGGCCAGCCATCGTCGTTTGCCATGGCGGCCCGAGAATTTACGATGCCATCGCCGCTGGGAATTGCGCGATTATTGCTGCCACGGCAGGGGCGGCCCCATCTTGGGCAGCGCGCCTTTTCCGCCATAAGAATCCCGCAGCCCTCGCGGGGCATGGAGAGAGACATGACACATCGCGCATTCATGGAGGCGCGGCGGCGGGTCGTGCGCGGCCTGGCCCTGTCGCCCTGGATGGCCGGCTCGCTTGCCGCTTCGGCTGCCGGCACGCTCGCCGCCGGGACCGCCCGGGCCAGCAGCGGCGGCGCCGGCAACTTCCCTTCCCATCCCCTGACGTTCATCGTGCCCTGGGCCGCGGGCGGCGGCGGCGACATCGTGGTGCGCATGCTGACCACCAAGCTGAGCGACCGGGTGGGCCAGCCCATCGTCGTGGAGAACCGCGGCGGCGCCACGGGCACGATAGGCAGCGCCCAGGCGGCGCGAAGCAAGCCCGATGGCTACACCGTGGTGTACGCCACGGCGGATTCGCACTTCATCTTTCCGCAGCTGTACAAGCAGTCTCCCTATGATGCGCTGCGCGATTTCTCACCGGTGGCGCCCATCGGCTATTTCCAGTTCGGTCTGGCCGTGCATCCGTCCATCCCGGCGCGCAATGCGCAGGAGTTCCTGGCGCTGGTCCGCCAGTCCCCGCGCAAATACACCTACGGCACGTGGGGCGTGGGCAGCACGGCGCAGCTGGTGATGGAGAATTTCAAGGCCGAGCACGGCCTGGACATCCTGCATGTGCCTTACCAGGGCACCGCGCCCGAATTGCTGGGCCTGGCCTCCGGACAGGTCGACGCGGCCATTCTGCCCATGCAGATCACCGACGGCTATGTGAAGGACGGCAAGATTCGCATGCTGGGGCTGGGCTCGCCCGAGCGCTACGCCACCTTGCCCGATCTGCCGACGCTCAGGGAGCAGGGGATGGACCTGGACCTGCGCAGCGCGGTCGGGTTGCTGGGGCCGGCCAACATACCCGCGCCCATCCTGGCGCGCCTGAACGACGAGCTCGGCAACGTGATGCGCGACCCCACCGTCCAGGACAATCTGCGCACCCAGTACATCGTGCCGCAGATCATGAAGACCGACGAGTACCGCGTCTTCCTGCAAAGCGAATACCAGCGCTGGGGAGGCATCGTGCGCAATTCCCGCGTCCAGATCGAGTAGGCCGGCCGTCGCCGTTCGCAGCGAACCCGCCCACGTCCACAGGAGCCCGCCCAGCCATGACAGTCCTGCAGCAACCCCTGCCGCTCATCGGCAATCACCTGAACCGTCCCGAATCGGTCATCGCGCTTGCCGACGGGCGGCTGTATGCCTGCGACCGTCTGCGCGGCGTGGTGCGCGCCGACCGGGATCCGGGCGATCAGCCGCCTGTGGAATGGCCCGCGGACGAGTTCGTGGCCAATGGCATCGCCTTGCTGGATGACGGCACCTTCCTGATCGCCAACGTCGGTCCGCGCGGCGGCGCCTGGAAGCTGGTGGCGCCGGGCCGGCTGGAACCCTTCCTGACCGAAGCGCAAGGCCTGCCGCGCTCGCCGCTGAACTTCCTGTTCCCCGACGAGCACGGCAACGTCTGGCTGTCGCTGTGCACGCAGCTGGAGCCGCGCAGCCGGGCGTTCCATTCGGAGAACGCCGATGCCATGATCGGCGTGCTGCGCGCGGGCGCGAGCCGGATCGAGATCGTGGCGCGCGGGCTGGGCTTCAGCAACGAGTTGCGCGTGGATCCCACGGGGCGCTGGCTCTACGTGAACGAAACCATTGCCCGCCGCCTGTCGCGCTTCGAGATCCGGCCCGGCCCCAGCCTGGGCCGGCGCGAGCTCGTGTGCGAGTTCGGGCGCGGCACCTGGCCGGACGGGCTGGAGTTCGACGAGGAAGGCGGCATCTGGCTGACCAGCGTGGTCAGCAACCGCGTGCTGCAAGTGGACCGGCACGGCCGCTGCGCCGTGCATCTCGAAGACTGCGAAGAGACCGCCATCGATGCCGCGGAACGGGCGTTCGCCGCCAACGCGTTCGGCTTCGAGGAAATCAGCACGGGCAAGCGCTACGGCCTGCGCAATCTCTCCAGCATTGCGTTCGGCGGGCCGGACCTGCGCACGGCCTACCTGGGCAGCCTGTTCAATACGGGCATTTCGGTGTGGCAGGCGCCGGTGGCAGGGGCGAAGCCCCTGCATTGGAACGTGGGCAGGACGGTGCTGGACTGAGCCGGCCGGCGCGGCCCTCAGGCCGCCGCATCGGCGCGCAGCACCACCGCGTCGAGCGCCAGCGCGCCCTGGCCCTCGGGCAGGGCCAGCAGGGGATTGATCTCCACCGAACTGAAGTCCGCGCGCCGCGCATGGGCGAAGCGCGACAGGGCCGCCAGCGCGTCCGCCAGGGCGCCGATGTCGCAAGGGGGCGCGCCGCGCGCGCCTTGCAGCAGCGCGTGGCCCTTGATCTCGCGGATCATTTCCAGGGCGACGTCGCGGCCGAAGGGCGCCAGGCGGAAGCTCACGTCCTTGAGCACTTCGACGAAGACGCCGCCCAGCCCGAACATCACCACCGGCCCGAACACGGGGTCGCAGTGCACGCCGGCGATGCATTCCACGCCTTTGGGGGCCATGGGCGCGACCAGCACTCCATCGATTTGGGCCTCGGGGCAGTGGCGCCGCACCGAGCCCATGATGCCGGCATACGCGGCCCGCAGCGCCTCCTCGCCCACGATATTGAGTTTGACGCCGCCCACGTCGCTCTTGTGCACGATGTCCGGAGACACCACTTTCATGGCCACCGCGCCGCCCAGCGCGGCCGCGGCGCGCACCGCGGCATCCTCGTCGACGGCCAGCGTGCAGGGCGTGGCGGGAAGCCCGGCCTGGCGCAGCAGTTCCATGGCCCGGACCTCGTTGTAAGCGGGCAGCAGCGGCGCGTTTCCGGCGGGAGCGGGCATGTCCGCGCAGGAGGCCGAGCCGGCCTCGTCCGCCAGGCCGGCCACCGCGCCTATCGTGCGGATGGCGGCGCTGGGATCGGGGAACACCAGGCAGCCCAGGCGTTCCAGCTCGCGGCGGCGCGCGGGCGGGAACAGGGCGCTGATGGCCAGCGGCACGCCGGGGTGGCGCGCCTGCATGTCGCGGGCGAAGGCTTCGAAGGTGGGCCACAACGCTTCGGACGAACCGGCCGCCGCCAGGAACACGGCCAGCGCGTCGTAGCGGCCGTCGGCCAGGATGTCGTCGGCGGTGGCCAGCAGCAGGCCCGGTTCCGAGACGGCCTGGCCGGTAACGTCCACGGGGTTGCGGGCGCTGGCGAAGGGCACGCGTTCCAGCAGGCGGGCCTGCGCGGCGCCGGCGGGTTCGGGCAGGGCCAGCCCGGCGTCCTGGGCCTCGTCGGCCATCAGCGCGCCCACCCCGCCGGAAATGGTGAAGATGCCCAGCCGCCTGCCGGCGGGCGGGCGTTTCCAGGTGTCCAGCGCATAGCCCAGGTTGAAGAACTCTTCGATCGTGCGCGCGCGCAGCGCGCCGTACTGGCGGAACAGCGCGTCGTAGACCGCGTCGTCCCCCGCCAGCGCGGCGGTGTGCGAGGCGGCGGCCTGCGCGCCGGCCTGGGTGCGGCCGATCTTGGTGACGACCACGGGCTTGCCGGTCGCCCGCGCCGCGGCCAGCGCGCGGCGCAGCCTGGCGCCGTCGCGGCAGCCTTCCATGTAGGTCATGATGACGCGCGTGTCGGCGTCGTGGGCGAGCCATTCGATGCAGTCCGCGACGTCGATGTCGGCTTCGTTGCCGGTGCTGATCCAGTGCGACAGGCCCAGACCGCGCTCGCGCGCCATGCTGTACGCGTAGGCGCCGAACGCGCCGCTCTGCGACACCATGCCGATGCCCCCGGGCGGCACGATGCCGTTGGCGGGGGCGGGCGAGAAGGTGGCGTAGACCTTGCGCCGCACGTTCATGAAGCCCAGGCAGTTGGGGCCCAGCAGCCGGATGCGGCGTTCGCGGGCGACGGCGCAAAGCCGTTCCTGCTGCGCGGCGCCGGCCGGCCCGGTTTCGGAGAAACCGGAAGTGAAGACCACGGCGGCGCCGATTCCGCCGGGCCGGGCGCGTTCCAGCGCCTGCGCGGCCTGGGCCGCGGGCACGGCCAGGATGGCGAGGTCGACGTCTCCGTCCAGGGCGTCCAGGCCGGGAACGGCGGGCAGGCCCTGGATGGCGTCGGCGCGCGGGTTGACGGGAACGATGCGGCCCTCGTAGCCGTGCTGGCGCAGCAGCGTGACGGGCATGGCGCCGATCTTGCCGGGCGTGGCCGAGGCGCCCACGATGGCGATGCCGCGCGGGTCGAAGAGGCGGGACAGGGAGGAGTCGGGAAGCTGAGTCATGATGCGGGCAAGGAGGTTCAGGAGAAGCGCGCCACGGCGCGGCCGATGCTGCCGCGTTCGAGCATGGCGGCCAGCGCCTGCGGCAGATCGCTGGGGGCGATGACGCGGGCGATGCGATCCAGGCGGGCCGGGCGGTACTCGGCGGCCAGCTTGTTCCAGACCTGGCGGCGCAGCGGCATCGGGCTGTTGGCGTTGATGCCCAGCAGCTTGACGCCGCGCAGGATGAAGGGGATGACCGAGGTCGGCAGTTCCGCGCCGCCGGCGTTGCCGAAGGCGGCGGCCACGCCGTCGGGGCGCAGGCTGGCCAGCGCGTGGGCCAGCAGCTCGCCGCCGACCGAATCGACCACGCCGGCCCAGCGCGCGCTCAGCAGGGGTTTGATGCCGGCCGACAGGTCGGGCGGCGCGATCACGTCGTGCGCGCCCAGCGAACGCAGATAGCCTTCCGCCTCCGGCTTGCCCGACATGGCGCACACGCGATAGCCCCGCTGGCTCAGGATGTCGATGGCGATGCCGGCGACGCCGCCGGTCGCGCCGGTGACGAGCACCTCGCCTTGGTCTGGCCTCAGGCCGCAGTGTTCCATCCAGTGCAGCGAGAGCGCGGCGGTGTAGCCGGCCGCGCCCAGCACCGCCGCGTCGCGCAGGCCGATGCCGGCCGGTAGCGGCAGCACCCAGTCGTGGCGGACGCGCGCGTATTCGGCATAGCCGCCGTCGCAATCCACGCCGATGCCGTAGCCGTGCACGACGACTTCCTGGCCCGGTGTCAGCGCCGGGTCGGCGGAATGCAGCACGGTGCCCGAGAGATCGATGCCGCCGATGCGCGGATACTCGCGGACGATGCCGCCGCGGCCGGCCTGGGCCAGCGCGTCTTTGTAGTTGAGGCCGGCGTAGGCCACCTTGATGAGCGTGTCGCCGGCGGACAGATCGTCCACGCGCAGGGTGTCGAAACGGCCTTGCGGGGGCGCGCCCGCCGCGCCGGCATGCAGGCGGTAGGCCTGGAAAGTCGGGTGTTCCATCGTGATCTCCTGGGTAGCCTAGGGCTGGGCCAGCAAGCGGCGCGCCAGCGTGGCGCGATGCAGTTCGTTGGCGCCGTCGTAGATGCGGAAAGGGCGCATTTCCTGCCAGACCATGGCCACGGGCGTGTCGTCGGACAGGCCCGATGCGCCCATCATCTGCACCGCGCGGTCCGCCACGCGGTTCACGGCTTCCGATACGAAGACCTTGGCCATGGCGCTGTGCTGCTTCACGGACAAGCCTGCATCCATGCGGCCGGCGCAGTCCAGCGTCATGAGCCGGCTGGCGTGCAGGTCGATGTGGGAGTCGGCCACCATGGCCTGGATCTGTTGCAGGTCGGCCAGGCGGGCGCCGAAGGAGTCGCGCCGGGCCACATAGGCTTGCGCCGTTTCCAGCGCGCGCCGGGCGCGGCCGATGTAGCGCATGCAATGGGACAGCCGCGCGGGTTCCAGCCGCAGCTGCGCGTACTCCAGGCCGCAGCCGGGCTCGCCGAGCACCGCGTCTTCGCCGACTTCGCAGCCGTCGAGCAGGATCTCGGCGTGGCCGCCGATCTGGTAGCCCGTCACCATGCCGATGTCGCGCACGACGCGGTAGCCCGGCGTATCCGCCGGCACCAGGAACAAGGTGACGCCTTCTTCCGCTCGCGCCAGCACCAGCGCGAAATCCGCGCCCACGCCGCCGCTGATGAATTGTTTGTGCCCGTCGAGCACCCATCGCTTGCCGCGGCGCGCTGCGCGCGTGCGCAGCATGGACGGGTCGGAACCGGCGCCGGGCGCGGGCTCGGTCATCGCGAAGCAGGCGCGCTGCTCGCCGCGCACGAGCGGCGCCAGGTAGCGCGCCTGCTGGGCAGGGCTGCCCAGGCGAAGCAGGGTCAGCATATTGGGCTGGTCGGGCGCGGCGCAATTCAGCGCGGCCGGGCCGAGGAACCCGCGGCCCGCTTCTTCCAGGACGCGGGCCAGGCCGCGCCAGTCCAGCCCCAGGCCGCCCCATTGCTCGGGCAGTTGCGGCGCGTACAGGCCGGCGTCGCGGGCCTGCACGCGCAGGCGGGCCACGCTGCGGTCCAGCGCGGCGACGTCGCGGGCGATGGCGGGAGACTCGGCCGGGATCGCGACCTCGTCAACGAAGCGGCGCACGCGTTCGCACAGGTCCTGCACGCGGTCGTCGTCATGGCGTTCTTGCTTGGGATGCATGGGCTATTCCTCGATCTTCACGCCGGCCTGTTTCACCACGGCGCGCCAGCGGGCGGTTTCGTCGGCGATGTGCCGGCCGAAAGCCTCGGGCGTGCCGCCCGTGGGCGCCATGCCCAGGCCGGCGAAATAGCTGCGCACCTCGGTGTCGGCCAGCACCGCGTTGATGTGGCGGTTCAGCTGGGCGATCACGTCCTTTGGCGTGCCGGTCGGCGCCATCACGCCCCACCAGGACGACGCCGCCAGCGGCACGCCCAGCTCGGCCAGGGTAGGCACGTCGGGCAGGTCGGGATTGCGCGTTTGCGCGGCGATGGCGACCGGCCTGAGGCGGCCGGCCTTGACCTGCGCATACACCGGCGGCAGGTTGTCGAAGCTCATCTGGACCTGGCCGCCGACCAGCGCGGTGGCGGCTTCGCTGCTGCCCTTGTACGGGATGTGGCGCAGCGCGATGCCGGTCTGGTGCGAAAACTGCTCGCCCGCCAGGTGCGGGATGCTGCCGGTTCCGGCGGTGGCGTAGGTCAGGCCCTGTTGTTGCGCGGCCGCGCGCTTCAGGTCGTCCAGGCTGCGCCAGGGGCTGGCGGCCGGCAGCAGCAGGTAGACCGGCACGTCCGTGGCCCACACGACCGGCGTCAGGTCGCGGCCGACGTCATAGGGCAGTTTGGCGTACAGCACGCTGTTGGTCGCCAGGTTGGCGGTGCCCATCAGCAAGGTGTAGCCGTCGGGCGCGGCGGCCGCCACATAGGCGGTGCCGATCTGCGTGGCGCCGCCGGGCTTGTTCTCCACCACGACGGCCTGGCCGAGCAGCGGCGCCAGCTTGCGGGCGATCATGCGGGCCGCGGTGTCGGTGCCGCCGCCGGCGGCGTAGGGAACGATGAGGCGGACGGGCTTGTCGGGATACGCGGCGGCGGCCGCGCCTGCGGTGGCGGCGAGGGCGAGCGCGCACAGGGCGCGCAGGCTGCGGGTGATGGCGTGCATGGCGGTCTCCCCGCGGCCTACTGGATGCGGGTGCCGGTGGACTGCACCAGCTTGGCCCACCAGGCGGTTTCATCCGCGATCTGTCGGGCGAACTCGGCCGGCGTGCTGCCCAGCGGTTCGGCGCCCAGTTCCTGGAAGCGCGCGCGCAGCGTCGGGTCCTGCAGCGCCTTGACGACGGCGGCGTGCAGCCGCTCGATCACCGCCGGGTCGGTGCCCGCGGGCGCCATCAGGCCCTTCCAGGCCATCACCACGAAGCCTTTCTGGCCGGCCTCGTCGAAGGTGGGGATGTCGGGCGCGGCCGTGGCGCGCTGGTCGCTGGGCACGGCCAGCGCGCGCAGGCTGCCCGCCTTCACCTGGGGCAGCAGCGCCGGCATGTTGTCGATCATGAAATCGATGTGGCCGGCCACCAGGTCGGTGATGGCGGGGCCGGTGCCTTTGTAGGGCACGTGCTCGGCCTGCAGGCCGGCCTGTTGCTTGAGCAGTTCTCCCGCCAGTTGCGCGGGCGAGCCGTTGCCCGGGGAGCCGAACGACAGCTTGCCCGGTTGGCTGCGCGCGTATTGCAGGAATTCCTGCAGCGTCTTCACCGGCATGGACTTGGTCACCACCATCAGGTTGTGCTCGCGCTCCAGGCAGCTGATGGGCGCCAGGTCCTTGGCGGGGTTGAACGGCATGTTGGCGTACAGGCTGGGGTTGATCACGGTGGGGCCGGCCGCCGCCAGCAGCAGCGTATAGCCGTCGGGCGCGGCGCGCGCGACGAAGTCCCCGCCGATGTTGCCTCCGGCGCCGGGCTTGTTTTCCACGATGACGGGCTGGCCCAGGATGGGATGCAGCGCTTCGGCCAGCAGGCGTCCCAGGATGTCCGTGGAGCCGCCGGGCGCGAACGGAATGATCAGCCTCACGGGCTTGTCGGGATAGGCGGCCGCGGCCTGGGGCGGCAGCGCCGCGCAGGTGAATGCGGCGGCCATGGCCGCGATCCACTTCGGCAGGTGCTTGTGCAGCATGGGAGTCTCCTTTGGTTGGTCGGGCCGCCGGCTTCTTGCGGCTGCGGTTCCCGTGGGCCTCAGCGGCCCGGTGTGTAACCCGCCTGGGTCAGGGTGTGGCGGGCGATGGTCAACTGATGGATCTGGCTGGTGCCTTCGTAAAGGCGGAACAGGCGCACGTCGCGGTAGAAACGCTCGATGCCGTGGTCGGCGATATAGCCGTAGCCGCCATGCATCTGCACGCAGCGGTCGGCCACGCGGCCGCACATCTCCGAAGAGAAGTACTTGCAGATGGAGGCGTTGAGCGTCACGTCGCGGCCTTCGTCGCGTTCGCGGGCCGTTTGCAGCACCAGCGCGCGCGCCGCCTGGATCTCGGTCTGGCAGTCGGCCAGCATGGCCTGGATCAGCTGGAAATCCATCAGCGGCTTGCCGAACTGCTGGCGCTCGGCCACGAAGCGCAGGGTGTCGTCCAGCATCCGGATGGCGGGCCCGATGCAGAGCGCGGCCAGGTGGATGCGCTGCTTGTTCAGGACTTTCATGGCGGTCTTGAAGCCCATGCCTTCCTGGCCGCCGATGATGTTGGCGGCCGGCACGCGGCAATCCTGGAAATGCACGGCGGACACGGGCGAACCCGCCTGGCCCATCTTGTCGTAGGGCTGTCCGGTGGACAGGCCCGGCGTGCCGCGTTCCACGATGAAGGCGGTGATGCCCTTGGCGCCCGGGGCATCGGGATCGGTGCGCGCCATGACGGTGAAGAGGCCCGCCAGCGGCGCGTTGGTGATGAAGCACTTTTCGCCGTTCAGCACGTAGTCGGCGCCGTCGCGCACCGCGGTCGTCAGCAGCGCGGTGGCGTCGGAGCCGGCCTGCGGCTCGGTCAGCGCGAAGCAGCCGGTCAGTTCGCCGGAGGCCAGGCGCGGCAGGTAGCGCGCCTTCTGCTCGTCGGTGCCGTCGGCCACCAGCGCCTCGGAGCCGATGCCGGTATTGGTGCCCACGCGGGCGCGGAACGCCACCGAGCATTGCGACAGTTCCATCGCGGCCAGGACCAGTTCCTCTGTGGTCATGCCCGCGCCGCCGTACTGTTCCGGGATCGAATAGCCGAACAGCCCCTGCGCGGCCATGTCGGCGACCAGGTCCTGCGGCACCTCGTCCAGGCGGGCGACCTCGGCTTCGCGCGGCGCCAGCCGCTCGCGCACGTAGCGGCGCAGCGATTCGAGGAATTGGGGGAAACCGTCGGGGTCCCTGATCATGGCTAGTCTCCGTGTCGTCGAGGCGCCGAGCCTTTCCTGTCCGCTGCGGCGCCGTAGTGAATCCAGGCTAGCAAAAGGCCGGCGGATATGAGACAAGTGTTTCGCTATCTTGAACGCGATGTGTCCGCGACTGCTCTATCATCGACGTGACGGGCCGCGCTTCCGGGCGGCCCCGCTTCCAGGACCGCGACCATGACAGCCAGCCCGGGCGAGCGCCACGCCGACCCCGCTTTCGCCACCACGCTGGCGCACGGGCTGTCGGTGCTGCAGGCGTTCCGCCATGGCGAGCCGGCGCTCAGCAACCGCGAGCTGGCCGACCGGACCGGGCTGTCCAAGGCCACCATCTCGCGCCTGACCACCACGCTGATGCAGCGCGGCCTGCTGCGCTACGACGCCGGCCTGCGGCGCTACCGCCTGGGCCCCGCGGTGCTGTCGCTGAGCTATCCGCTGCTGGCCAGCATCAAGGTCCGCCAGATGGCGCGGCCCCTGATGAAGCGGTTGGCCGACGCGGCGGGCGGATCCGCGTCGCTGGGGATGCATCACGGGCTGAACATGGTCTACCTGGAAACCTGCCGCGGGCACGATGCCGTGTCCTTCCGCCCGGACATCGGGGCCTTGCTGCCCTTGCTGCCGTCCGCCATGGGCCGCGCCTGGCTGGCGCAGGGCGCCGGCGGCGAGGCGGAACCCGTGCTGGAGGCGCTGCGGCGCCAGGACCCGGCCGCCTGGCGCCGCTACGCGCCGGACTGGGAACAGGCGCGGCGCGACCTCGCCGAGTCCGGGTATTGCGTGGGGCAGGGCGATTGGCATTCGGACGTGCACGCCGTCGCCGTGCCCTTGCGGGCGCGGGTCGACGGCCAGGCCCTGGTGTTCAACTGCGGCGTGCCGGTGGCGCGGCTGCGCCCGGGCGACCTGCGCGGCCGCATCGCCCCGCGCCTGGTGACCCTGGTCGCGCGGGTCGAGAAAATGCTGGAGCGCGAACATGGGGCATGAACGGGACCGAGAGTTCACCACCACGCTGGCGCGCGGCATCGATATCCTGGCCTGCTTCCGGGCGGACCGCCCGGTGCTGGCCAACAAGGATTTCGCGCAGCAGACCGGCCTGTCGCGCAGCGCCGTCGCGCGCCTGACCCATACCCTGGTCGAGCTGGGCTTCCTGCAACGCGAGGGCGAGCCGGCCCGCTACCGGCTGGGCGCTTCGGTGCTGGCGCTGAGCTATCCCTTGCTGGCGAGCATGCAGATCCGCCAGCTGGCGCGCCCGCTCATGAAGCAGCTGGCCGATCACGCGCGCGGCGCGGTATCGCTGGTGGTGCGCGACCGCCTGCAGATGGTGTACGTGGAAACGGCGAGGTCGAACGAGGCCTTGCAGACCCGGCCGGATATCGGCGCCTCGCTGCCCCTGCTGTCCAGCGCCGCGGGCAAGGCGTGGCTGGCGCGGGCCCCGGACGAGGAGCGGGCGGCGGTGCTGAACCAGCTGCGCATCGCCGATGCCGCGCATTACGAAGCGCATTTCCCCACCCTGGCGGCGGCCCGCCGCGACCTGGAGCGCAAGGGCTATTGCGGCAACAACCAGCAATGGCGCCCCGACGCCTACGGTTTCGCCGCGCCGCTGAGCCGGCCCCATCAGTCCCTGCTCTACGTCTTCAACTGCGGCGTGCCCGCCAGCGACGGCCCCTACCGCGAACGGGCGGCGGACATCGGGCCGCGGCTGGTCGCGCTGGCGCGGGAAACGGAACGCCTCCTGGGGTATTCGTGACTCCAGGTCAAAAGTGTTTCGCTGGTTTACCCCTATTTCTGCAAGGATGGACCCGGCATACTGGCCGCCTGTCATCCGATCGGCCCACGCCGGCGCGCCAACGACCTTCCCGGCGCGCCTGAATTCCCGGTCGGCGCTATAACCGAGGAACTCCCGCATGAACCCCCAAGACACTCAACCGGTAAAGGCCGGCCTGCCGCTGCTGGCGCTGGCCGTCGGCGCGTTCGGCATCGGCGTGACCGAGTTTTCCCCCATGGGCCTGCTGCCCGTCATCGCCGAGGGCGTGGACGTGTCCATTCCCAGCGCGGGGATGCTGATCAGCGCCTACGCGATCGGCGTGATGGCCGGCGCGCCCTTGATGACGCTGGCCTTCTCGCGCTGGTCCAAGCGCAAGGCGCTGATCCTGCTGATGGCCATCTTCACCATCGGCAACCTGCTGTCGGCGCTGGCGCCCAACTACACGACGCTGCTGCTGGCGCGCCTGGTCACCAGCCTGAACCACGGCGCGTTCTTCGGCCTGGGATCGCTGGTCGCGGCCAGCGTGGTGCCGCGCCACAAGCAGGCGAGCGCCGTGGCCACGATGTTCATGGGCCTGACCATCGCCAACGTGGGCGGGGTGCCGGCGGCCACGTGGCTGGGGCAGGCCATCGGCTGGCGCATGTCGTTCGTGGCGACCGCCGTGTTGGGCCTGATCGCCATGCTGGCCCTGTGGCGGGCGCTGCCGGCGGGCGAGGCCGGGCGTCGTCCCAACGTGCGCCACGAGCTGGCCGTGCTGAAGAGCCCGGTCGTGCTGATGGCCCTGGCCACGACGGTGCTGGGCGCGGGCGCCATGTTCACGCTCTACACCTACATCGCCCCGACCCTGGCCGCCATCACGGGCGCCTCGCCCGCCTTCATTACCGGCATGCTGGTGCTGATCGGCCTCGGCTTCACGCTGGGCAACGGGCTGGGCGGCCGCATGGCCGACCGCTCGCTGGACGGCACGCTGATCGCCTTCCTGGTGCTGGTCATCGCCGATCTGCTGGCCTTTCCGTGGCTGGCTTCCACGCAAGTCGGCGCGGCAGTGTCCCTGCTGATCTTCGGCGTGGCGACTTTCGCGGTGGTGCCCCCGCTGCAGATGGGCGTGATGCGCGCCGCCAAGGATGCGCCCGGCCTGGCCTCGTCCGTGAACGTCGGCGCTTTCAACCTGGGCAACGCGGTGGGCGCGGCCGCGGGCGGCGCGGTGATCTCCGCCGGCCTGGGCTATGCCGCCGTGCCGATCGCCGGCGCCGTCATCGCCGTGGCCGGCCTGGCGCTGGTGCTGCTGCAGCGCGCCGGCAATGCGCGCCGCGGCAAGCTGGCGGCGCAGGGTTGCTGATCGGGCATCCCTTGCAATGAAAAACGGCCGGCGTCGAAAGACGCCGGCCGTTGTCTTGTCCGAGTTTCCGGGTCGGTGCTCGAAAGCCGCGCCGGAAGCGGGGATTCAAGCTTCGATCCGCTCCACCTTGCCCACCAGCAGGATGTACGACAGGGCGCCCAGCAGGGCCAGCGACGACACGTAGACGATCGCCGGGGCGAAGCTGTCCTTCGTCACCAGGAAGCCGATCACGATAGGCGTGCAGATCGAGGACAGGTTGCCGACGAAGTTGAACACGCCGCCCGTCAGCCCCAGCAGGCGCACGGGCGCCAGGGTGGACACCAGCGACCAGGTGATGGATGCCAGCCCGTTGCCGAAGAACGCCACGGCCAGGAAGAAAATGACCCAGGGCGTGGAATCGGTGAAGTTGGCGCCGATCATCGAGGTCGAGATCAGCAGTCCCAGGATGATGGGCAGCTTGCGCGCCAGCCCCACGGTGGCGCCCCGGCGGATCAGGAAGTCGGACAGCACGCCCGAGCACAGCACGCCGATGAAGGCCGCGAGGAAGGGCACCGAGGCCAGGAACCCCGACTTGATGAAGTCCATGCCGCGGTACTTCACCAGGTAGGTGGGGAACCAGGTCAGGAAGAACCACAGCGTGGAAGTCAGGCAGAACTGGCCGAGGTATACGCCCCACAGCTTGCGCTTGCTCATCACCAGGCCCAGGTCGTTCCAGCTGAACGGCGCCTTCTTTTCCCGCGCGCGGCGGTCCAGGTCGACCACGCCGCCGCCTTGCTGGATCAGTTCGATCTCGGCGGCGTTCGCGCCCTTGAACTGACGCGGCTCGCGGTAGATCATGAACCACAGCACGCCCCAGACTATGCCCAGCAGGCCGGTGCTGACGAACACCATGTGCCAGCCATAGTGATGCTGCAGCCAGGCCAGCACCGGCGTCAGGAACGCCAGGCCGACGAACTGGCCCGAGGTGTAGAAGCCGATGGCCGTGGCCCGCTCGCGCTCCGGGAACCAGGTGGTGACGACGCGGTTGTTGATGGGGTAGGCGGGCGCTTCCAGCGCGCCCACTGCCAGCCGCAGCACGAACAGGATGACGAAGCTGCCGGCGAAGCCCATGAAGAACGTGGCCGCGGACCACAGGATCAGGGCGGCCGCGTACAGCACGCGCGGGGACACGCGGTCCACCAGCCAGCCGCCGGGGATCTGCATGGCGGCGTAGGTCCAGCCGAAGGCGGACAGGATCAGGCCTTCGTGCACCGTGTCCAGGCCGAACTCGTCCTTGAGGGCGGGGGCGGCGATGGACAGGTTGCTGCGGTCGAGGTAGTTGATGACGACGGTGATGAACAGCATCACCATGATGAGGTAGCGGCTGCGGGTGGGGCGCTGGGCGCCTTGCAGGCCGGCGTGGGCGGCGGTGGACAAGGGAAGTCTCCTCTTTCTCTTTATCTATCGGCTTACCACTCGGCGAAGCTGCCGTCGGCGTGGCGCCAGATGGGGTTGCGCCAACGGTGGCCCACGGCGGCGCGTTCCTTGACGTACTCTTCGTTGACTTCGATGCCCAGGCCCGGCCCCTGCGGAATCGCGACCATGCCGTCTTCGTAGGCGAAGACTTCGCGGTTGCTGACGTAGTCCAGCAGGTCGTTGGCGGCGTTGTAGTGGATGCCCAGGCTCTGTTCCTGGATGAAGGCGTTGTAGCAACCGGCATCGATCTGCAGGCAGGTCGCCAGCGCGATGGGGCCCAGCGGGCAATGCAGCGCCAGCGCCACGTCGTAGGCTTCGGCCATGGCGGCGATCTTGCGCGTTTCGGTGATGCCGCCGGCATGAGAGGGGTCGGGCTGGATGATGTCCACGTAGCCCTCGGACAGCACCCGCTTGAAGTCCCAGCGCGAGAACAGGCGCTCGCCCAGCGCGATGGGCGTGGAGGTCAGCGGCGCCAGTTCCTTCAGCGCCTCGTAGTGCTCGCTCAGGACCGGTTCTTCGATGAACATGAGCTTGAACGGGTCCAGCTCCTTCATCAGCACTTTGGCCATGGGCTTGTGCACCCGGCCGTGGAAATCCACGCCGATGCCCACGTTGGGGCCGACGGCCTCGCGCACCGCGGCCACGTTCTCCAGGCACTTCTCGACCTTGTCGAACGAATCGATGTATTGCAGTTCTTCGGTGCCGTTCATCTTCACGGCGGTGAAGCCGCGCTCCACCGCGCTCTTGGCGGCGGCGGCCGTGTCGGCGGGGCGGTCTCCGCCGATCCACGAATACACGCGGATGCGATCCCGCACGTTGCCGCCCAGCAGCTGCGACACCGGCACGCCCAGATGCTTGCCCTTGATGTCCCACAGGGCCTGGTCGATGCCGGCCAGCGCGCTCATGTGGATGGCGCCGCCGCGATAGAAGCCGCCGCGGTACAGCACCGTCCAGTGGTCTTCGATATTGCGGGGATCCTTGCCGATCAGGTAGTCGGACAATTCCTCGACGGCGGCGGCCACCGAGTGCGCGCGGCCCTCGACCACGGGCTCCCCCCAGCCGACGATGCCCGCATCCGTTTCGATCTTCAGGAAGCACCACCGGGGCGGCACGATGTAAGTGGTGAGCTTGGTGATCTTCATGCTTGGGTCTCCTGGGCGGGATAGGCGCGTTGCCAGGCGGCGATGAAAGCGCGCGCGTTCCGGCCGACTTCGTTGGCCGACAGGCCGGGTTTGTACAAGGCGGAGCCCAGGCCGAAGCCGCTGGCGCCCGCCTGGGCGTATGAGGAAAGGTTGTCGGGCGTGATGCCGCCCACCGGCACCAGCGCGAGGGGCGGGCGCAAAACGGCGCGCCATGCTTTCAGCACGGCGGGGCCCAGTTGCTCCGCGGGGAACATCTTCAGCACGTCGGCGCCGGCGGCCAGGGCCGCGTAGGCCTCGGTGGGCGTGGCCACGCCGGGGCAGGACGCCATGCCCAGCTTCTTGGCGGCGCGGATCACGGCGGCGTCGCTGTGCGGCATCACGATCAGTTCGCCGCCCGCCTGCTGCACGCGGGCGCAGTCCTCGGGATCCAGCACCGTGCCGGCGCCGATCAGGCAATCGACGGGCAGGGCGGCGCGCATGGCGCGGATGCTGTCCAGCGGATCGGGCGAATTCAGCGGCACTTCGATCAGGCGGAAGCCGGCGTCGTACAGCGCCTGGCCGACGGGTTCGGCCTCGGCGGGCGTAATGCCGCGCAGAATGGCGATCAGGCCGCAGTGGGCCATGGCGGTTTGCAGACCGGGATGGTTCATGTTCGGTTCCTAGGAATGGGCCGGAGAGGTAGGCGCGACCAGACCGGCGCTGACGGCCAGGTGCCACAGGCCGCGCTCGGTGGCGTGCTGCGCTTGTTCGGGCGTGCCCAGGCCGTAATGCCGCAAGGCCAGGATGTAGCGCTGGCACAGCGCGGGTTCGCCGCAGAGCACGATGCGGGGCAGTTCGCCCTGCTGGCGCAGCATCTCGGCCAGCGCCGCGACCTCGTGGCCGATCAGCAGGCCCGACAGGTAGTCGGCCTGCGATTGCGGCGCCAGCTCCCCGGTGAGGCCCAGGGCGCGGGTGCTGAATATGGTGGAGAGCACGCCGGCGCGGCCGGCGGGGGCGCCGGCCACTTTCAGGCCGCGCTCGAAGGCGGCCATGTCTGCGCTGGGAGCATCGGCCATGGTGCGCCCCAGGATGGTGTGGCCGCGCAGCGCGGCGTAGACCTCGCCCGTCATGAAGGTATCGAAGTGCGTGACGCGGCCGCGGCGCGCGCTGACCCACTTGGAATGGGTGCCCGGCAGGCCGATCAGCACGCTGTCCGCGCCGCCGTCCGCCTGGTCGAACAGCACGCCGAACACCTGGGTTTCTTCGCCGCGCATCACGTTGGGCAGGCCGTGGCGCTGGATCAGCCCGGGCACGATGCGCACCGGCGTCGCGCCGCCGCGTTCCACGACGGTGAGCCGCGTGCCGATGCGTTCGAGATCGACGGGCACGTCGAGGTAGGCGGCTTCCTGCCAGCCCTGGGCGCTGCCGACCATGCCGCAGGCGATCACCGGCAATGACGGCTCGGCCCGCAGCCAGTCGCCGCAGGCCTGCTCGAACGCCAGTTCGAAACCCGAGAGCGCGACGGTGGCCGCGCCGTCCTGCAAGGGCTGCGGCAGGCGCATGATGCCCCAGGGAAGGTGACGGGTATCCAGGGTGCGGCCGGCGGCATCCAGGCGATAGGCGCGCAGCGAGGAAGTGCCCCAGTCCAGCGCAATGAGCGCCGCGCGCGCGGGCGATCCGGTAGTCATCAAAAGTCTGTCTCGGCTCGGTCCGCGAAACCGCCGCCGTTGCGGCGGGGCCTCGCGGGCCTTGTTGTCTGAGGCCCGGCCGGCATTCGGAAGCGCGGCCGGGCGATGGGAAAAATTCTAGAACAGCGCTTGAAAAATCTCAAAATATAGAATTAAATCCCATATAGAGGGAATCTATGGGCTTCGGATTCGCGTCGGAAAGCCCTCGCAGCCGGGTATCGCCCGGAAATCCGGCCTGTTCCTCGCATGCCGGCGCGGGCGCGCCGGCTATGCTTGTTCCTTGCTTTGCCGCCAGCCCCGATTTTTCATGACCGCCACGCTCACACCCGATCATTCCCCCACCCTGGATCCCGACGCCGCCGCGCCCGCGGGCACGCAGACCCTGATGCGCGGCCTGGCCGTCGTGCAGGCCGTGTCCGATGGCGCGCGCGACCTGAAAGAGATCTGCGCCCGCATCGGCGTGGCGCGCAGCACCACGCACCGGCTCGCCAGCTGCCTGGTGCAGGAGCGCTACCTGCGGTCCTTACCGGGCGTGGGCTATGTGCTGGGGCCGAAGCTGATCGAACTCGGCTTCCAGGCGCGCGAGGCCTTTCCGATGGCGACGCTGGCGCGCCCCTACCTGGACGGCCTGGCGGAGCTGACGGGCGACACGATCCATCTCGCGGTGCGCGACAACGACGAAGTGCTGTACCTGGAGAAAATCCCCGGCAAGAAGGGGCTGGAGATGCGCTCGCGGGTAGGGCACCGCATGCCGCTGGCCGCCACGGGCGTGGGTAAGGCGCTCCTGTTGGATGCGGAAGAGCCGCAGTGGAAGGCGTTGCACCGCATCGGCTCGCCGGTGTCCTCGCGCGCGCCCGGCGGCCGCCAGACCTGGGAAGCCTTCCGCGACCGCATGCGCGAGTACGCGGCCCAGGGATACGCGTTCGACCTCGAAGACAACGAGCCGTCGATCCGTTGCGTGGCGGCGCCGGTGCGCGACGCCTCCAGCGGCATCGTGGCCGCCATCAGCGTGTCCAGCACGGTGCCGTACATGTCGCTGGAACGCATGCGGGAAATGGTCGCCGTCGTGCAGGGCGCGGCGGCAGGGATTTCCGCGGAACTGGGGTGGAAGGTGGAGCGCGCCTGATCGGCGCGTCCTCGCGCCTTATTCCAGCGGCAGCGTCAGCACGCCCTGCGGCGCGGGGCGCATCATGACGCGGCGGTACCAGGCCGACAGCGCCGGCGTGTCCGGGCGCTCGATGGGCAGGGCGAGCCAGCGGTGCGCCGAGCAGACCAGCGCGATGTCGCCCATGGTCAGGTGCCGGCCGGCGATGAATTCGCGGCCTTGCAGCGCCTGGTCCAGGATGAGGGCGCGCGCGTTCGAGCGCTTCACCGAGTTCTCGATGGCCGCGTGGTCGCGTTTGTCTTCGGGCGTGCGGATCAGGCCGAGGAAGGCGGGGCCCATGGCGCCCTGCCATTCCGTGGCCTGCCAGTCCATCCAGCGGTCGGCGTCGGCGCGCAGGCAGGCGTCTTCGGGCCAGAGCGAGCCCACGCCGTAGCGCGAGGCCAGGTAGCGCACGATGGCGTTGGACTCCCACAGCACGAAACCGCCGTCGTCGATGACGGGCACGGTGCGGTTGGGGTTCAACTTGGCGAATTCGGGCGTGTCGACCACGCCGAACGGCCCGCCGGCCTGCGTGAAGGTGTGCGGCAGGGCCAGTTCGCGCACGGCCAGCATGACTTTTTGAACGTTGACGGAAGTCAGGCGTCCCCAGATCTTCAACATAACCAGTCCTTTAGGTATCAGGCGGGCGGCAGCTGCCGCCGCGCAAAACCGCTGTCGCGCGAAAAGCGCGTCCAGTTGAAAGCGGGCCCGGGGTCCGTCTTGCGCCCCGGGGCGATGTGTTCGTGGCCCCGCGCCGCCGCCAGGGGGTGGCGCGCGCGCAAGGCGGGCATCAGCTTGCGCAGCGCCACGTATTGCTCGTCGGCGTAGGGCAGGGTGTCGGTGCCTTCGAGCTCGATGCCGATGGAAAAGTCATTGCAGCGTTCGCGGCCCGCGTAACGCGACACGCCCGCGTGCCAGGCGCGTTCGTCGGTGGAGACGAACTGGACGAGGTGGCCGTCGCGGCGGACGAAGAAATGCGCCGACACGCGCAGCCCGCGCAGGCGTTCCAGCCAGGGATGGGAGCCGTAGTCCAGCGTGTTCAGGAACAGCCCGGCGACTTCAGGCCCGCCGAACTGCCCGGGGGGCAGGCTGATGTTGTGCAGCACGAGCAGCGAAACCTGCGCGCCCGCCGGCCGCGCGTCGCGGTTGGGGGAGGGCAGGAGCGAAACACCCGGGGCCGGCGCCAGCCAGCCATGACGATCCAGAAGCAAGGCCATGGGAAGGGAGCATGTCGATGGAGTTCAACATGCATTATGCCGTGTCAGCGGAGCGGGTTGTCGAAGGCGGCCGACGCCGGGCGCCGGCGGCCCGTTTTCAGTGCTTGCGCGGCCCCAGCCGGGCGTGCTCGGCATTGCACCAGGTCTGGCCGTTCTGCAGCAGGGCCTCGGAGCGCGGCAGGTGGATGCCGCAATGGGCGCAGCGCACCATGGATTCCGGGGCCCGGGTTTGCGGCGCCGGGTTGCGGGAGGCCTTGCCACCCTGCGGGCCGGCCTGCCTGGCCGCCGCCATGCGGCCGGCGAGACGGGCCGCGAACAGCACCACGATGACTACGAAAATCCAGAACAGCAGCTTACCCACGTCAACCTCGGTGCAGAATCATTTCCAGCACGAACCGGCTGCCGGTGTAGGCCAGAATCAGGAACCCGAAACCCGTCAGCGTCCAGCGCAGGGCGACGCGACCGCGCCAGCCCCAGACGTGCCGGCCCGCCAGGAGCACGCCGAACGTCAGCCAGGACAGCAGCGTGAAGACGGTTTTGTGGTCGAACGGCAGGATCTTTCCCGTCAGCTTCATGGACGCCACCGACCCCGTGCCCACTGCCAGCGTCAGCACGATGAAGCCGATCCAGATGATGCGGAACAGCAGTTGCTCCTGCACCAGCAGCGGAGGCTGGGAATCCAGCACGCGGCCCACGATGCTGCGCTCGGCGGGCGCGTCCAGGGGGCGGTGCAGGTGGCGGTCCAGCAGCGCCATCATCATGGCGTGCAGGGCGGCGATGGTGATCAGGCCGTACGCCGCCAGCGCGATCAGCAGGTGCACGCGCAGCCAGGCGTCGTTGGCGTGGGGCACGTACTGCCCCTGGGGGAAGATCGCGGCCAGGCCGGCGGCCAGCGTCGCGGCCGGCAGCAGCAACAATTGCAGCCCGTCGATGCGCACCAGCAGGCTTTCCAGCCAGAAGACCACCATGCCGAGCCAGATGGCGGCGGACAGGGCCAGCGCCCACCCGATGAACAGATGCTGGGCGCCCAGCATGGATTGTTGCAGCCCGATTCCATGGAGGACCAGGGCTCCCAGCAGGCACAGACGGGCGATCTTGCCTGTCTGTTCCACGCCGCCGGCGCCGGCCAGGCGGATCCAAAGCGACCCCCCGAGCACTGCGTACGCCAAGGCAGCCGCCGTGTGAAATACAATGCCTAGTGACATAGAAACCGTTGTCTGGATGGGGCCTGGGGGTGCGTGCCACCCGAAAGCGCGAAATCCGCGCCCGCGGCCACCGTTCAATCAACTAGTTTAAGCGGAAACGCCTCTCATGCTCGATAACCTAACTCAACGCCTGTCGCGCGTCGTCAAGACGCTGCGCGGGGAAGCCCGCCTTACCGAGGCCAACACCCAGGAGATGCTGCGCGAAGTGCGCATGGCGCTGCTGGAAGCCGACGTGGCGCTGCCCGTCGTGCGCGAATTCGTCTCGCGAGTGAAGGAAAAGGCGCTGGGCGAAGAAGTCGCCGGCAGCCTCAGCCCCGGCCAGGCCCTGGTGGGCGTCGTCCACAAGGAACTGACGGCCCTGATGGGCGGCGACCTGGGCGCCGATTCCGGCGAACTGTCGCTGGCCGTGCAGCCGCCTGCCGTCATCCTGATGGCGGGTCTGCAGGGCGCCGGCAAGACCACCACCACCGGCAAGCTGGCCCGCTGGCTCACCGAGGGCCAGCACACCCAGCACGGCCGCAAGACCGGCAAGAAGAAAGTGCTGGTGGTGTCCGCCGACGTCTACCGCCCCGCCGCTATCGATCAGTTGAAAAGCGTGGCGGCCCAGGTCGGCGTGGACTTCCTGCCCTCCGACCCCAGCCAGAAGCCCGAGGACATCGCCCGCAACGCGGTGGACCACGCGCGCCGCCACCACTACGACGTGCTGATCCTGGACACGGCCGGCCGCCTGGGCATCGACGAGGCCATGATGCGCGAAATCCGCGCGCTCCATGACCTGGTCAAGCCGGTGGAAACGCTGTTCGTCGTGGACGCCATGCAGGGCCAGGACGCGGTCAACACCGCGCGCGCCTTCGCGGACGCGTTGCCGCTGACCGGCGTGGTCCTGACCAAGCTCGACGGCGACGCCCGCGGCGGCGCGGCCCTGTCGGTGCGCCACGTCACCGGCAAGCCCCTGAAGTTCGTCGGCGTGTCGGAAAAGCTGGACGGCCTTGAACCTTTCCACCCCGAGCGCATGGCGCAGCGCGTGCTGGGCATGGGCGACATCGTGTCGCTCGTCGAGCAGGCGCAGAAGAACATCGACATCGCCGAGGCCCAGAAGCTGGCGGCCAAGATCAAGTCGGGCAACAAGTTCGACCTGAACGATTTCCGCGATCAGCTCGGCCAGGTGAAGAAGCTGGGCGACATGGGTTCCCTGCTGGAAAAGCTGCCCGCCCAGTTCCAGCAGGCCGCCGGCCAGTTGCAAGGCGGCCAGGCCGAGAAGCAGCTGCGCCGCACGGAAGGCATCCTGAATTCCATGACGGCGGCCGAACGCGCCAAGCCCGAACTCATAAAGGCCTCGCGCAAGCGTCGCATCGCCGCGGGTTCGGGCGTGCCGGTGCAGGAGGTCAACCGCCTGCTGGCGCAGTTCGACCAGATGCAGGGCATGATGAAGCAGATGAAGAAGGGCGGCATGGCCAAGATGATGCGCGCCATGGGCGGCATGAAGGGCCTGGGCCGCTTCGGAATGAAGTAAGCCGCCGACGCCGCATGCTCCCCAAGAGGGCGCATTGCCGGTCGGACGGCCCGGCGGAAAGCGGCCTTTCCGCGCCGTACTGCAATGCCCCTTCGGGGGCATTTTTCATTGCAGATCCGGCGCGCAAAAAAAATGGCCAGACGTTGCATCTGGCCAAGTCATCGCGGCGAGCAGGGGGCGCTGCCGCGATGCAAGCCGGAAAGCGCATGGGTGCCTTCCGGCTTGTTCCTTTTTGCGCGTCAGGCCACGGGCGGAATGCGCAGCACCTGGCCCGGATAGATCTTGTCGGGGCTGGTCAGCATCGGCTTGTTGGCTTCGAAGATCAGCGTGTTCTTGGCGCCCTGGCCCTTGCCGTATTGCGCCTCCGCGATCTTCCACAGGTTGTCGCCCTTTTGCACGGTGTACATCTTCGCTTCGGGCGTGGCCTGCTTCACCTTCAGTTGGTTGTCCACCTGCGCGACGCCGACGGTGTTGCCCAGCGCCAGGGTGATCTTCTCGGCGGCTTCCGTGCTCAGCGCCTCGCCGGCCACCGTGACCTTGTCGCCGTCGACCGAGATCTGCAAGCCGTCGGCGTTCAGGCCGTGCTTGTCGAGCTCTTTCTTCAATTCGTCCGCCGTCGCGGCCTTGGCCTCGCTGGCGCCGAAGAGTTTTTCCCCGACGTCCTTGATGAAATTGAGCAGACCCATAGTGTTTCCTTTATGTGTGTTGCGGTGAGAAAACAAAGTGCCATCAGGGCTTTTGGCCCACGAACATCTTGCGCACGGCGCCGGCGATCAAGGTCAGCACGGCCCCGCCTACGCCACCGCCGACCAGACTGCCGGCGATCGATGAAAGGTCCAGTCCCGCATTGCCCGCCGCAACCGCTCCGGCTCCCGCGGTGATCATGGGGGCCAGCCAGGAACCGCCCGCCAGGCCGCCGATGGCGCCGGCGATGGTATTGCCCAACGGCCCCAGATTGAACTGCTGAAGCATTTTCGCCAGGCCGTTGCCGCCGGCTGCGCCCGCGACAAGCTGGATGAGTAGGTTGACGATGACTGCAGTGTCCATGATGCCTCCTCTGCCCGCAGGGGCGATGTGCAACGTTAGAACAACAGCAAGACAATAGTGCGAAACCAGCAGGAACGATTATGACTCGCAGATTCCCGGCGCGACGAGGGGTTAACGTGTAACAGGTTGCTAGCCTCTTGGCAGACTACGCAAGAATGCTGGTCACTTTGCACGGAATGCATCCGCATGGACCTAAACCGCATCGGGCAGGCGGCTACATGCGACGAGGGCCGCTGTGCGGGCGGCCCTCGTCTTCGATGCGTGGATGCGCGGCAAGGCGCGCGCGGCGCGGGCTTCAGCCCCCGCCCACCGCCACCACGATTTCGATCTGGTCGCCGTCGGACAGCGCGGTCTGCGCGTGCTGGCTCTTGGGAACGATCTCGCCGTTGCGTTCCACGGCCACGCGCTTGCCGGCATAGCCCAGCGTTTCGAGCAGTTCGTTCACGGTCGTGTCCAGGGGAAACTCCCGTGCGTCTCCGTTCAGGGTGATGTGCATGCAGGTCTCCTTGTTATCGCGCGTAGGTATCGGTGGCGGCGATCAGGCGCGCCAGCGTGCCGGGTTCATCAAAAGCGTGGCCCGCGTCGGGGACCAGGTGGAACTCCGCTTCCGGCCAGGCGCGGTGCAGGTCCCAGGCGGTGCGCGCGGGCGTGCAGACGTCGTAGCGGCCCTGGACGATGGTGCCCGTGATGCCGCGCAGCTTGTGGGCGTCGCGGATCAGCTGGCCTTCTTCCATGAAGCCGGCGTTCACGAAATAGTGGTTCTCGATGCGGGCGAAGGCCAGCGCCGCGCGGTCGGCGGCATGGCTCTGCTGGTGCCGCGGGCTGGGCAGCAGCGTGATGGTGCTGTCTTCCCACTTGCTCCAGGCCTTCGCGGCGCGCAGTTGTTCCGCCGGGTCGTCGCCCGTCAGGCGCTTGTGATACGCCGCCACCAGGTCGCCGCGCTCGTTCTCGGGGATGGGCGCCAGGTACTCTTCCCAGCGGTCGGGGAACAGCCACGACGCGCCTTCCTGGTAGAACCATTGGATCTCCGCGCGGCGCAGCCCGAAGATCCCGCGCAGCACCAGCTCGCTCACGTGGGTGGCATGCGTCTCCGCGTAGGCCAGCGCCAGCGTCGAACCCCACGAGCCGCCGAACACCAGCCACTGCTCCGCGCCCATCACTTCGGTGCGCAGGCGCTCGATGTCGGACACCAGGTGCCAGGTCGTGTTGTTGTCGAGGCTGGCGTGCGGCAGGGAACGGCCGCAGCCGCGCTGATCGAACAGCAGCACGTTGTAGCGCTGCGGATCGAACAGCTGGCGATGCACGGGCGAGCAGCCGCTGCCCGGTCCGCCGTGCAGGAACACCGCGGGCTTGCCCTTGGGGTTGCCGCAGAGTTCCCAGTAGATCTGGTGGCCGTCGCCGGTGTCCAGCGTGCCTTGGCGGTAGGGTTCGATCGGCGGATAGAGCATCAGGCGACTCGCTTGAAGATCAGGTCCCAGACGCCGTGGCCCAGGCGCAGGCCGCGTGTCTCGAATTTGGTCAGGGGGCGGTAATCGGGGCGCGGCGCATAGCCGTCCACGGTATTCGCGAGCAGGGGTTCGTTGCTCAGCACTTCCATCATCTGCACGGCGTAATCTTCCCAGTCCGTCGCGCAGTGGATATAGCCGCCGGGAGCGATGCGGCTGGCCAGCAGCGACACGAAGGGCGGCTGCAGCAGCCGGCGCTTGTGGTGGCGCTTCTTCGGCCACGGATCGGGGAAATAGACATGCACGCCCGCCAGCGAATCGGGCGCGATCATGTCGCGCACCACTTCCACGGCGTCGTGCTGGATGATGCGCAGGTTCGGGATGCCGGAGTCTTCAATGCGGCGCAGCAACGAACCCACGCCGGCATTGAACACCTCCACGCCCAGGAAATTGTCGCCGGGACGGGCCAGCGCGATCTTCTCGGTGGTTTCGCCCATGCCGAAACCGATTTCCAGCACGGTCGGCGCCTGCCGGCCGAAGGCCGCGGCGGGATCCAGCCTGCGGGGAGCGTAGGGGATGGACCACTGGCCCATCAGGCGCTCCAGCGCCGCCAACTGGCCTTGCGTGATGTGGCCGCGGCGATGCACGAAGCTGCGGATATGGGTGGCGCCCGGGCTGTTGGGCGCGTGCGCGGCGCTCGCCAGGGCGGCCTGCGTCTGGGGGGAAACCGCGGCGGGCGCGCCGCGGCCCTCGGGCGTTTCGGGGGGCTGCGCCGAAGCCGGGGCCGCTGCGGGCGCGGGCGTCGCGGGAGGATGTTCGGGGGTGTTCGTATTCATAGCCCGAATTGTAGTGGCAGGCCCGGCGGGCCGGTGTCGCCCAAACGCATTAAATTAGGGACGTATTGAACCGCCGGGCGGGCCGCCTGCCCGGCAAGGAAAAACCCGCGCTATAATCGCCGCCTCTGCTTCGGCTTCGCGCCGGGGCACGACACCCGAGCGGGTGTAGTTCAATGGTAGAACGGCGGCTTCCCAAGCCTCAAGCGTGGGTTCGATTCCCATCACCCGCTCCACTCCACTGACGGCCAAGGAAGGTCATGGACGTCCACTGAGTGATCAAGTTTTTGACCCAAAAGGGAATTTCCTTCTGAAGGGTGTCCACTGACATCCAGGGAAATCCACCTACCGCCACTCCAAGTAAGTACATTTTTCAGTCCATCAATAGGGTGGGCTGGCGTACCGCATTGTTGCTGTCAGCGTGCCGTTGGAGCAGCCATCATGGCGCATCTCCCGTCTAATCTGGGATTTGGAGTCGAAGCATGGCGCTCACTGATTTGCATGTTCGTAACGCAAAGGCAGCGGGGAAAACGTACGCACTGGACGACTGAGGTTGGCCACACCGGATCAGTTCGATCTGGATGGAGGGTTGTGGCTTATTCCGGTAGCGCGCAGGAGATCGTTAAGCAGCTGCTTAACGACTTCAAGCCTGCTCAAAAATACTTCTTCCCAGGCGCGCTGCGGCTATTGGGCGAACCGGTTGGATATGCTGGAACTGGGCGAGGCGCCATCCGTAAGCCTCCCTCGGTTAACCAATCGCGGCGCTTGGACGTCTCTCATCTACGGCCTGATAGCCAGGATTCGCAGACGTGGAAGCGCCTTCTCTACTCTGGCGCAGCACAGTGTTTGCATCCGTCTACCCTACTGCGTACGAAGCTCCGCATGGGCCGAGAAAGCCCCCGCCGTCAGATCAATGTCGGCGCCTGAGATGCCAGCTCTGCGTGCTACGTCCTGCCACCCATCAACCGTTGTCGCGACTTCTTCCAACACCTGCTGAGAAGTACCGTCACCAAGCCCGTAGAACGCCGCTGTGCTAAGAACCGTCTCCAGGTTCGGCCGGTTGTCGACATCGTCAATATTCAAGACATGCTCCGCCTTGTCGATGTTCGGGTTGACATCAAACGCCGGCGCGAGGCGCCACCCCGTCTTACCAAGCACAAAACCATGATTACGCAGATGATCGTCCCGGTTTCCGACTGCGACGTTGAATGCCACGCGCCGGAATAGCTGTGCCAAGTCCGCATCTGCATGAGCTGCATCGCCCTGAGCTCGGATGAACTGGGCCAATTCCAGATAGCTTGTGCTCTCGCTCTGCGTCTTGCGCAGCAGCGTCATCGCCGAGGCATAGAAGCGCCTCGCCCCATGCGCACGATCGAACCTTTGCACACAGAAGGTGTGGAAGTCGTTGTTGAGTTTGATCAGCTTCGCGGGCGGTACATCTACGCCGGCTTTCCGGGCCAATTGGTGAACGGCGTACTCCCAGGCTCCAACGTCCCGGTCATCGTCTCGGGCTGGGAACTTTGCGATCCAGAGCGAACCATCGGCTTCCGTGAAATTGGCTTTCGGTCTTGCACCGCCCAAGGAAGCGCCTGGTGCTACCAGTACCGTTAGCCACTTGCGCAACGCGTCAAGGTCGTCGATACGCCGATGGCTGAGCTGGTAGGCCACTGCTTCCAATTCGCGCAAGGATGTCACCGGCGGTGCAGCTATCTTTTCGTCACCGAGAAACGTTTCCGTGCCCGGCTGGCGAAAGCGCAATGCGCCTTGGCGGGTCTGATCCTGCACACCGATTAGAAAGTCCCAGGCGTAAAGCGTGCGAGGAGATCGCTTTTCGTCTTTGGCTTGCAAGGCTTCGCGGCGCTTCATCAGTGTTTGGCCCCAACGGTCGGGCGATGAGTCCAGGAAGATGCCGAAGTTGCCCAGTTCCGGTTTTGGAAAGAAGGGATGTTCGTCCAGGGAGAGATCGGGATCCAGCGCGAAGGCGCGAGGATCCTTGAGCCAATCCCGTTCGTAGTGGAAGCGGATCTGGCCGCGATCGTGTGCAAGTGTGCCGACCAGGCAGGCAGGGCCAAGGTCATCGTCCAACCAGACTTCCAGGGCGTTGCTCTGCTTACTCATGTGGCTCCCCACGGTTGGGAGCAGGCGGTGGAGAGGGCTTTCGGCGCCTCACACCGGGAGACGGCTCCAGTGCCAAATCCTGCAGCTTGCGTCCTATCCGGTCGTCGGCGGCCAGCAGATTGAGATCGCCTTCAAGGCCCAGCACGGCCAGCACCCGGACATAGGCTCCCAGGGTAGCGCCAGGATCGCCCGCCTCGACCTTGTACACGGTGGTTCTGGATACCCCTGCCCGTTGTGCCACCACCGCGTTGCTCAGCTTGCGTCTCTTGCGGGCAAGGCGCAGCCGTTCGCCAAGCTCGGAGAGCAGGCGCTGCTCCTGAGGGAAGACAACGGGTGGTTTGCGAGGCATGTTCGCTATTGGAGTCAAAAATTAATAATTTTGTCCATTATAGCGGAATATGTGCCGAATGAATGGAACGTGCCAGAGAGCGTGGAACTGGTGCGCAATGTGGTCTATTCCTACCCAATGAACAGGGGTGATCTTTTGTAAATCAATGGGGTGGGTGCTTGAAATTGTTCCTGTCACCCGCTCCACTCCACCTTTCCAAGATTTCCACGAACGTGCGCTGAAATCCACTCCAAGCCAGGATTATTCAGTCCATCTTTAGGATGGCGCGGCGTTCGGATTGTTGCTGTGAGGGCGGTTCGATGGTGATCAGCATCTGGTTCCCGACCCAAATTCAGGAGCTAGAACATGGCGCTGTCCGACCTCTCCGTTCGCAAAGCCAATGCCACCGGCAAGGCCTACACCCTCGCTGATGTAGATGGAGGAAAGGTCGCGTCTGGGTGACGTCAACCGCGGATCGCTGCCGGCGGCTGCGCCAATTCTCTGGGTCAGCCCCGCAGTCGAAGCCACGGCCTTGGCGAGCCCAGCGGCCCATCGAATGCCCGCAGTGCGCAGCCGCGCAAGGCGTGGGATGAGCCCATGTCCGACGTTCAGCGGCAACAGATGGCGCTCGTAGACCTCTTCGAGGCCCCTCACAAGCTCGGCCATTGAGCCGGTGACCTTCGACAACTTGAACAAACTGCTCAGCCTGGTCTCCCAGTCCTGGGGCGTGTTCACTCATGTGACATCGTGGCCCCACCAGGCAGACTCGCATACATGGAAAGCACGCTGGATAAAGCGCCCGCATGATCAGGTTCATGCGAGCGCTTTCATGGCGCCGTCCAATGTGTCGGGCCGTGTCGGGGCTCAGAAGCGGATATTGAGGTTGGCCTGCACGCCATGTTGACGCGCGCTGCCTGCAAGCTGTCCGTCATAGGACAGGCTCAGGCTGGTGGTGGGCGAGAAGGCTACGTCCAGCCCCACGTCCAACAGTGCCGCGTTTTTGGCCAGCGGTGCGCCCGCGACAGTAAAGGCGTTACCCGCGGAGAAGCCATGCGTGGACAGCGGGGTGGTGTCGCCGAAGGCGCGGCGCCAGCCCAGCGAGCCGCGCCCGGTGGCCGCCACGCCGCCAATGTCCAGCGTGGTCGAGGCGCGCAGCCCGAGTGTGGCGAAGTTGGTGTTGGTGCTCTGCGCATCCCCATGCAGGACGGCCGCACCGCCGCTTTCGGAGAAGCCCTGGCTGCGCAGCCGGGTATGCGCGACGTTGACGAAGGGCTCGACCGCCGCGGACTGTAGATCGATGCGATAGCCCAGGTCGGCGTAGGCCTGCAGGGTGCCGGCACGATAATGGTCCTTGAGCGTTTCGTTCAGCCCCGGCATGTCCACCGAGCGGCGGGTGCCGATCTGGTGCCAGGTGTGGGCCAAGCCCGTGCGCAGGCTCAGGCTGCCCTGTGGCAGCGCCCATCGGGTGCCTGCATAGGCGCCCAAATGGTAGTTGTCGCTGTTACCCGAGGACGAACGGTCATTCACGTCGGCGCTGCTGCGGCTGTAGCCGGCGAGCATGCCGATCCGCCAGTCTCCGACAGGAGCGTCAGCGCCCAGCAGCAAGCCGCCGGCCGAGCGTTTGAGCGAGGCGGCGTTGCCGTCGCTGTCGTAGCGGCCCCATTCGCCGAAACCGCGCGCCCACAAGGCGCTGCTCTGGGCAGCCGCCTCGGCGGGCTGGAGGCGTCCGTCGCCGCCCGCGGCCGGCGTCGCTGAGGCCGCCACGTCGCCGAAGGCGGTGCGCAGGCGATCAGTCGCAGTGTCGCGGACGATGCGGCTTTCCTCGATCAGCGCCGACTTCATGGATGCGTGGATTTCGCCGGAGAGCTGGTCGAGGCTGTTACGGATCAAGCCGGCATTGTCGGGCAGTTGGGCGAAGGCGTCATAGGCGGCGTGGCCGGCATCGAAGCCGATCGAGTCCAGGCCGCGGGCGGTGGCCCGCTGGTTGCGGGTCAAGGCCACGGAGTCGAAGGCCCGGTCCTTGCGCCTCAGGGTGAGGTCCACGGTGCCCTTGTCATAGTCGTAGGCCAGCGTCGGGTCCAGGAAGGCGAGGTCGGAGGTGACGCGTTCGAAGGCGCCGTTGAGCCCCTTCTCGGCGGATAGAATCGTGTAGGTCGCACGCAATTGGTAGTTGCCATTGGCGCCGATGTGCGTCACCGTGCCGCCGTTCAGCTGAGCGCTGCCGGTTGCGCGCACCAGATCGGTGTCGGGCCCCTGCGGGTTGACCTCGACCTCGTAGCGCGAGCCGGATTCGAAGCGCAGGTCGCCGTCCACCGTCAGCGTACCGATCGAGTTGCCCGGCGCGAGGGTACTGCCGGCGGCCAGGGTGGTCAGCGAGCCGGCGCCCGAGCCGATGGTGCCCGAGCCGGCCAGGGTGGCGCCGTCGTTCACCCGCAGCGAGCCGCCGAGATGCGAATTGACGATCAGCTTGCCCGCCTCGACTTCGGTCAGCCCGTTGAAGTCGGCGCTGTCCTGTTGCAGCAACAGAGCCCCTTTGCCGCGCTTGACGAAGCGGCCCGCGCCCGACAGCTCGCCCGCATAGGCCGCATCTCGCGCCTGCTCGAAGGCCAGGCTCGCGCCGGCGGCAATGTCGGCGTTGCCGCTGAAACGCTCGGCCGCGCTGGCCAGGCTGCCGTCCTGGATCGACCAGTCCAGCTGCGACGTGCCAGTCAGGCTCAACGTGCCCGCGCCCTGCTTGACCATCCGGCCTGTGTTGCCATTCATCCCGACAATATCGCCGTCATAACGAGCGTCGCCGGTCTGGTCGAAGACCACGGTGGCGGCGTTGCCGATGGTGCCGGAGAGCGAGCCGGCGTTGCCCACCAGTGTGCCGGCTTCGACCCAGGTATCGCCGTAGGCGTTGGTGATGTCGGCCAGGCGCAGGGTGCCGGCGCCGACCTTGCGCAGGTCCCCGGGGCCGGACACGTGGCCGTTCAGCCCCAGTTCCTTGCCCTCGGCGACCTCGAAGGTGCCCGCCTGGGCTAGCGTGATCGCGCGAGCGGTGTCGAAGTTTTCCGAGGCCTTGAGCGTGCCGCCCTCGAACCGCAGGTGGCCGCTGGCCTGTCCGAGGTTCTCGTCCCGCGCCACCTGCAGGGTGCCGCCCTCCAGCACGGTGCCGCCGGCGTAGGTGTTGTCCTGGGTGAGCACGGTGGTGCCGCTGCCGCGCTGCATGAGCTGGCCGCTGCCGTCGATGTGGCCGTCGAAGGTGTAGGTGTCGCTGCGATTGAAGGCCAGCGTGCCGTTGTTGAGCACGTCGCCGGCGATGGAGCCGGTGCTGCCGCCGTTGCCCAGTTGCAAGGTGCCGTCGGCAATGCGGGTGCTGCCGCTGTAGGTGTTGTCGGCCGACAGGATCAGCGTGCCTTTTCCCTGCTTGGTCAGGGACTTGCCGTCCCAACTGGTGGGCGGGTTGGCCGCCTGGTCGGCGAGCGCCACGCCTACGTCGAAATTGTCGCTGTCGTTCGTGAGCGTGAAGGTGCCGTGCGCCAGATCGTTGCCCGCCGTCCAGCTCAGGCCGTATTTGGCCAGGTATTGCTTGGCGTCGTCGGACTTGCGGGTATTGAGGGTGAGGTAGTCCACCGTGCCGTCGAAGCCCCCCACCGTCACCTGGCCGAAGTCGCCCCGGATGCCGTCGCGGGTATCGATGAGCACCTTGTCCAGTTCACTGGCGTTGCGGATGCCGCTCAGGTTGAAGGCCACGTCCTGGCCCAGCGTCATGCCGTTGGCCTGGATGGCGGGCGTGGCGCCAGGGGCGGCCAGGGACAAGCGCGTCTGGTCCGCCATGGAAAGCTCGCCATTGATCTTGATCGCCGCCGAGTCTTGCACCGCCAGCGTGCTGTCCGCGCCAGTGACCGAGAGCGCACCCAATTGGCTCAGGCGCCCCGAGCCGCCATCGCCGAACTGCAGGGTGCCGCCACGGACCTGGGCTTCGCCGCCGATGCGGTCGGCCACCACCAGCTTGCCGGCATGCACGTTCGTGACACCCAGGTAGCCGGCGTTGTCCGCGGTCAGGCGGGTCGTGCCCGAGCGCTGGTCGATCCGGTGCCCGTCATGGCGTGCAGAATCCGAGAGAAGCTTGGCATCGAAAGCGTAATTCGCGTCCGTGTGGTTGAAATTGATCGTCGCCGCGCCTTGGCCGAACTGCACTTCGGGCGCCTCGAGCCGGCCCGCGCCAGTGGCGGCCGCGCCCTCGGCCGCGCCGATGTTGAGCGTGGCGGCGTCATTATTCTTGAACGATGCCAGGCTCAAGCGCCCCGTTTGCAGCGTGCCGCCGTCGGACAGCGTCAGCGTACTGGCCTCGGCACCGCCCGTGGCGAAACCGATCGACACGTCGTCGGCTTGCCACAGCGAGCCAGCGTCCTTCACCGTGACATGGCCGGTGGCGTCAATGGAACCGATCATGCTCGTGCCACTCGATACCTGTCCTCCCTGCTCGATGCGCAGCGTGCCTACGCCTCCCTGGCTGCCTACGGTGATGCCAAAAGACGCTTCCAGGAGCGCTCCTGTGCGGACAACAACCTCGCCCTTACTGTTCAGATTCGTCCCGATGCTTATCGCCTCGCTGGAGACTTTGCCGCCGTCTTCCACCGTGAGCGTGCCGGTGCCGCCGTTCTGTCCCACGCTCACGGACTGCTCGGCTTCCCAGACAGAGCCTGGGCCGGACACCCGGACGGCGCCTTGGCCCGTGGCGCTGTTGCCGACATAGTTCCACTGGCTCTTTACCTTGCCGCCGTCGAGAATCTCCAGCATGCCTTCGCCTTGATTGCCGACCGTCAGCTTCGTCTGGCCGATCCATTGCGAGCCTGGGCCCGTAACGGTGACCCAGCCCTTGCTCCCCAGCAGGTTGCCGATCGCGCCGTTCAGGCTGGTTGCCGTTCCGCCGTCGCGGATGGACAGGTGGCCTTCACCGCTGTGGCCGACGGACAGGCCCGCCGCGCTCTCCCAGGTCGAATCCTTGCCGTTGACCGAGACCTCGCCGGTGCTGCCTGCGTTGTTGCCGATGGCGGCGCCTTGATTGGACACTTTGCCGCCATCGCGAATGTCCAGCGTGCCTTTGCCGTCAAAGGCGACGTAGAGATTGGAGCTGTTCTGCCAATGCGACCCCGGTCCGGCCACGGTCGCCGTACCCACGCCTTTCGCGCCCCAACCGATGTATCCCGCCGTGTTGGACACCGAGCTGCCGCCCGCGATGTTCAGCGTGCCGGTGCCATTGGAGCCCACGCCCAGCCGGTTTGTGTTCGTCCAGGTTGAGCCGTCGGCGACATCCACGCGCCCCACGCTGTTTTCCTGGGCCGCGATGGCGGCATCGCTGCCGTTGACCACCTTGGCGCCATCGCTCACGTGCAGTATCCCGGCGCCGGATTCTCCAACGCGCAGCACGGAGGTCGTGAGGACCGATCCGGCACCGCTGACATTTACCGTTCCCTTGCTGTCCTTGGCGTAGCCGAAATAGCCGCCGGTGCCGGAGTAGACCTGGCCGCCGTCACGGATGTCCAGCGCGCCCTGGCCGGAAAAACCGACGTAAAGCTTCTCGGTGTTGCGCCAGAGCGAATTCGGACCGGCCACGTCGACCTTGCCCTCGCTGCCCGCTCGCACGCCAATGTTGCCCGAGGTATTGATCACCTGGCCGCCGTTCGAGATGTTCAGCATACCGACGCCGCTTTCGCCCACGCCTAGCGTCTGGGCAACAGTCCATTGCGCGCCGTCTCGGACATTGACGGCGCCTCTGCCGCCTTCCGCGGCCGCGATGTTCGCATACGTGCGATTGGTCGCCTGGGCTCCGTCGAGGATGTCGAGTGTGCCGGTTCCTCTGACGCCAACGCTGAGCGCGGAGGTCGTGAAGGTCGAGCCCGCGCCGGTTACGCGAAGCGTCCCTTCGGCATTGGCCTCGTCGCCGATAAAAGAACTGGTCGAGGAGCTGACGCGGCCGCCATCCTGGATCGTCAGGCTGCCGTTCCCCGTCTTGCCGACGAAGAGGGTATGGACGTTCCATTCCGTCAGCGGCCCTGCCGGGAGGGTGGGGGTGAGATCGCCGCTGCCTTCAACGAGGGGTGTTTGCGCGTGGATGGGCTGCGCGAGTCCGGAAATAAGCAGGGAAGTAAGCGACAACACCGGAAACGATGCCTGCGCCCTGCGCGATGGACTCCGTCGACACGTGTTCGACCTGCCCGCCAGCTTTCCCTGCTTGCGGGCATTCTCGCTCACAGCCTGCCAGAGGCCGAGAGCGCGGTTGAAAACGATACGATAGAAGTGGTTCATGCTACAGGTCCTTGTTGTCACTTCGCCCATCAGCAATCCGGGGACGGCAGCTTTTTCCAGGCGACAAAACCCCGCTCCGGAGGCTGGCCGAATTGTGATGAGGGGGCGGCCCTCTGGAGTAAGTGATGTGCTCGGCTCCGGATGAGGGCGACAGGCCAACATTGACCAGTCAGCGCTCATGTCGAGCTTGAAGAACTTACTTAGTTTGCGGGTTGATAAACCGCTGAGAGCTACTGCTTGAGCGTGGCATAGGCATACGGTGCCGAGAACCAAACTCAAACTGTGTCAGCCCTATTGGCCGTCAGCTTGCCTGACCGGTTGACGAGTTCAGCTTTGAATTATTCATGTCGCAGACATGCAGGAGGAATAGGAATTTTCTTAAATCGAACGGCGTAACGCTCAGCCAACCCATGCTTGTGTAACGCCCTCATACGGGTATGCAAATCTTGGAAAAGTTCGATGTGAAATTCGCATAATCCTGTGAAACGCCAGCGACACGAGGACGCGGATACGGCAATCCTGGTCATCCGCGAAGAACTGAGCAGTGCTTCAGCCCCGAGCGTTCTTCTTCAATGCGAAGCCAACGTTGAACCTAGAGGGACTTCTTGAAGCTACCCGCGGTCAGGTTCATCGCCAGTCTCAGCAGCTTTGCGGCCGGCAGTAGCACCAGCACGGGGGGGGCAGCGAGAATGGCAGTGCCAGGTAGGCCACCCAAGGCAGGACCGCCAGCGGCATCAGCGGGGCCTTTGCGCGGTGATAGAGGAAACCTGATTTTCTGTCGGCACCGAATCGGGGCGACAAAAGCGGTGTCAGACCGCAATTTCACCCGAAAAATTGTGGTTTGGCACCACAACAGTTCTATGGGGGGCTGCGTGTAGAGGTGGCGCACGCACGGCGCCGGCAATCAGGCGAAACGGAAGGAGCGGATGCCAGGTCGTCAGCGGCCGGGACGCCAGGCTGACGCAGCTCGGCGAGGATCTCTTCCTTCTGCCTGCCTTCGATAATGCGGACGCATGTCCGGCGCTATTCAAGTACCCTCTAGCCTATCCCGTGCCAGTGTGACAAGTATGCAAGACGATCTTTTCGGAGATGCGCTGCTCCAGCCTCCGGTCCATTCCCCGAATCCTGCGGCCTCCGGAGCCGACCCGGACTTTTCCGTCCTGCGCAGCATGGCCAAGGTGCTTCCCGCGCCTGCGGCGCAGGACTGGCGCGCGCTCGCGCAGCAGCTCCCGGCTCATCTGCGTTTTGGCGTCTCTACCTGGTCATACCCAGGCTGGGAAGGGCTGGTCTGGGATGGCGAATACGATGCGAGCACACTGTCCAAGCATGGTCTTGGCGCCTACCATCAGCATCCGCTTTTGCGCACGGTCTGCGTGGACCGCACGTTCTGGCGGCCGTTGACGGCAAGCCAGTATGCCGCTTACGCGGGGCAGGTCGATGACGACTTCCGTTTCGTCGTCAAATGTCCCGCCAGCATTACCGACGCTCAGGCGCGTGGCGAAGAAGGCAGGGCGCGCGCGGCCAACCCGGTTTTCCTCGATCCGTCGCTGGTCGTCCAGGAATTCGTGCGGCCGACGCTCGAAGGCCTGGGTGCCAAGCTCGGGGTCCTGGTGTTCCAGCTGAGTCCGCTGCCTTGGGGGTGGCTGAGTCGCCCCGCGGCGCTGTTCGAGAAGCTGGGCCAGATGCTGGCGGCGGTCCGGGAGGCTGTGTCCGCGCATGACGCCGTGATCGTCGCGGTGGAAGTGCGGGACCCTGAACTGCTGGGCCAGGCGCTGGTCGATACGCTCAAGGCGCATGGGGCCACTTTCTGCCTGGGCCTGCATGGCAAGATGCCGCCGATCGAAGCGCAGCTGCCGATACTGCGCGCGCTCTGGCCGGGGCCGCTGGTCTGCCGGTGGAACCTGAACCGGATTTTCGGCGCGTACGGCTATGCCGACGCGCAGAAAAAGCACGATCCGTTCAATGCCATTCTCAGTGAGGATCTCCCTACCCGAACGGTGCTGGCGCGCACGATCCGCGGAATCACGGGGGCGGGCCAGCCGGCCTACGTGACGATCAGCAACGATGCCGAGGGCTGCGCGCCACTGTCCATCCAGATGCTGGCCCAGGCCATTGCGGCGTAGGCGTGTCGCGCCTGACGGGCGAAGCCCGGGCCAAGGGCGGACCTACAGGTGGAAGTGGCCCGCGGCTTCCGGCTGGTAGAGCACTTTCCTGATCCCGATCCGGCGGGTCCGATCCGAAATCCGCCAGTCGATGGCGTCCCCCTCCTGGTAGCCCAGGATGGCGGCGCCGATGTCGGAGCACACGGAATGCTTGCCGGCGCTGCAGTCGGCATCCTCCGGGTAGACCAGGGCCACTTCGATTTCCTCGTCGTCCAGCTGCAGCAAGGCCCTGGAGTTCATCGTGACGACATTGCGCGGCACCTGCTCCGGCTTGACGACGATGGCCCGCTCAAGCTCATGTTCGAGCTCGACGACGGCCGGGCCTTGTTCGAGCTCGATCAGGCTCTTGAGCCGGGCTTTGTCGATCTCAGTGACGTAGATCTCGGTGGAGTCGCCAACGGTATCTTCGCGCAAGAAGCGGAGGTAGCGCCCCGCCGTCATGGAAAACGACTTCAATGTCGGCGTTTCCGTCTCAAGCAAAAAGCCGCTGCGCAGAAAGGCTTTCAGCGAGCGCTCGTTGTCCGGGTGGATCTTGGCGATGAGCTTCTCGGCCCGCATGTCGAGGAAGGCCAGTTTCATGCCTTCGCGGATCGTGCTGGCGCCGAGGTTTCGGCCCCATTGGTCGCAGTCTCCGATGACCAGGACGATCTCGCAGTTGGGGCCGGTCTTGATGAGACGGACGAAGCCCACCGGGGCATCATGCCGGTCATAGGCCATGAAGAATCGGCCGCCCTGGTTGAACAAATGGGTCAGGATCGGCAATTGCGTCCGATCGATGGCTTGCTCGATGAAGCGGGAGACGTGGCGCGAATCGCTCAGGTAGCAGGTGACGCGCTCGTCTTCCAACCAATCCATCAGCGTCAGCGCGTGTGCCCGCGTAATTTCCGGGCACAGCGAAATGAAAGGCTTGTTCATCTTCACCACACTTATTTGTAAAGGATGAAAGCCCTTCATGGCGATGGCCATGACGGTTCTTTCGGAAAACCGCTCATTTTAGGACGGAATGCGAGCCGATGCAGAACACCCGCCGCGCGCTTTGCCTCCAACTGGCCGGGCGGGGTTTTGGGGCAGTTGCCGCGCAACGGCAGCGGGGCGCTCCCGCAAAGCGTGCGATCAGTAGTCCCAGATGACCGGCACCCAGCGGAAGGCGTCGCCGTCGACCGCCACCCGTCCGACCGAAGGAAAGGGCAAGTGGGCGGCCACCAGCAGTCCACGGTTCTTCGCCAGTTCCTGGAAGAGCGCGATACGGACGCGGGCCGATTCCTCGGGATCGTGTTCGAAGCCGTTGTGCCATTCGGGATGGTCGAAACCGACCGGGAACACGGCGTCGCCGGCGAAAGTCAGCCGTTCGCCTTCCGACACCAGGTCCACGACGCTGTGCCCCGGGGTGTGCCCGCCGGTGAGGCGGACGATCACGCCCGGCGCAACCTCGTGCCGGTCCTGGAAGATCCGCAGCCGGTCGCGGTACTCGTCGTAGAAGCGGGTGGCCGTGGAGCGGAGCACGGCGGGCACGGGCTTGGGCATGACGGTGTGGGAGAAGTCTGGCGACGTCCAGAACTCGACTTCCGTCTCCGACACGTGGACGCGCACGTCGGGGCTCAGGCGTTCCTTCACGCCGGGCACGAGCAGGCCGCCCACGTGGTCCATGTGCATGTGGGTGATGATGATGTCCGTCACGGACTCCAGCGCGATACCGGCTGCCTCCAGCCGCTGAGGGAACTGCCCCGCCCGCGGGAAGCCGGCGAACTGCCCGCCCAACCCGGCGTCGATAAGAATGGTCTGGTTGCCGCTGCGGGCCACCATCACGTTCAGCGGCCAGTCGAAGGCGTCGGGCGGCATGAACATGTGTTCCAGCCAATTCGCCAGGGCGGCGGGATCCGCGTTCGTGGCCATCGTGGCGGTTGGCAGCGGCAGCACGCCGTCGCTGACCACCAGCGCATCGATCTCTCCGATCTGCACGGCGTAGCGGGATGGAACCAAGTCGATGGGGGTTTCGACGTTGATGGGCAAGGTGTGCTCTATGGCAAGCATGACGAAATCTCCGGGAAGGCGCGGCCGCTCAGGCGGACGCGCGAAGGAAGGCGAGCAGATCGGCGTTGATGCGGTCCTGCATGGTGGCGGTGAGGCCGTGGGGCGCGCCGGGGTAATAGATCTCCTTGGCGGTCTTCACCAGCCGCGCGGCCTTCTTCGCGGAATCGTGCACGGGCACGATCTGGTCGTCTTCGCCGTGCATGAACAAAGTGGGCACGTCGATCTTCTTCAGGTCTTCGGTGAAGTCCGTCTCGGAGAAGGCCTTGACGCACTCGTACGCGTTCTTCTGGCCGCTCTGCATGCCCCACAGCCAGAACTGGTCCAGCAGGCCCTGGGAGACCTTGGCGCCGGGTCGGTTGGCGCCGTAGAAGGGGATGGCCAGGTCCTTGTAGAACTGCGAGCGGTCGCCTTCGACGCCCGCGCGGATGCCGTCGAAGACGTCGATGGGCAATCCTTCGGGGTTCGCGGCCGACTTCAGCATGACGGGCGGCACCGCGCCGATGAGCACCGCGCGGGCGACGCGCTTGGTGCCGTGCCGTCCGATGTAGCGCGCCACCTCGCCGCCGCCGGTGGAGTGGCCGACCATGGTGATGTCTTTCAGGTCCAGCGCGTCGATCAGCTGCGCCAGGTCGTCGGCATAGCCGTTCATGTCATTGCCGGACGAGGGCTGCGACGAGCGCCCATGTCCGCGTCGGTCGTGCGCGATGACGCGAAAACCATTGCGCGCCAGGAAGTGCATCTGTCCGTCCCAGGCGTCCGCGTTCAGCGGCCAGCCGTGGGAGAAGGTGACGACCGGGCCTTCGCCCCAGTCTTTGTAGTAGATCTGCGTGCCGTCCGTGGTGGTGAGGGTGTTGGCGTTCATGAGTGTGCTCCGATAGGGCGTGGGGGGGGCTGCGAGAGGGGACAGGGATGAATGCATCGTAGGTCGGGCGTCCGGCACGCGGTAGGCCTGCCGCCGGAAGCACTCTGTTGTGCCGCGCGCACCAATATGCGAAGCGTGGCAAGCGTGTCGTCGCGGGGCTGGCAGGCGCGGTCGCGCCGCTACAGCCCCAGCCCGAGCAGCATCAGGAACGCGCCGAACAGGATGAAGTGCGTCATGCCTTCGATTGCGTTGGTCTGGCCGTCGTTGAGGTTGATGGCCGCCACCAGCAGCGTCACCAGCATCATCAGCGTTTGCAGCGGCGTCATGGCCATATCGATGCGCTGCCCGGAGATCAACGCCATGGCCTCCATGGCGGGCACGGTCAGGATGACCGTGGACAGCGAGGCGCCCAGGGCGATGTTGACCACCGATTGCATGCGATTGGCGAGCGCCGCGCGCAGGGCGGTCAGCATTTCCGGCGCGGCCGAAATGCCGGCCACGATCAGGGCGACCAGGCCGACCGGCACCTTCATGCCCGCGAGGCTGCGGTTCAGCGAATGCGACATCAGTTCGGCCAGCGCGCCGACCGCGATGATGCCGGCCGCCATCACGGCGACCGATTGCCGCCGGCTCGGGTAGCCGGAGGCGGGCGAGGGCTGGCGGGTCTTCTTGTCCGGATAGCTGTAGCTGAAGAAGTAGCTGTGCGGACCGGTTTGCATGCGCAGGAACACGCTGTAGAGCAACAGCATCGCCACGATGGTGAAGCCGCTGTAGGCGCGCCAGCTCGGCTGCGGCACGAATTCGGGCACGATCATCGAGACCGTCACCGCGGTCAGGATCATGACGCTGTAGGTGCGCGCGGAGTCGTCGTTGTAGGCTTGCTCGCCATGCTTGAAGCCGCCGATCAGCGCGGCCACCCCGAGGATGCCGTTGATGTCCAGCATCACGGCCGAATAGATGCTGTCGCGCACCAGGGTGGGCGAGCCGGCCCGGGAGGATACGATCGCCAGAACGATGACTTCCACCAGGACGGCCGACAGCGTCAGGATCATGCTGCCGTAGGGGTCTCCCAATTTCTGGGCGATGCGTTCGGCGTGGCGCGCCACGCTCAGCGAAGCGGCCAGGATGGCGGCGATCAGGACGGCGGTTTCGAGGAGGCCGGCAAACCGGCCGTAGCTGCTCAAGCGGGTGTCGGCGGCGTACCCGGCGATCGCGATCGCACAGGCCAGGAGCAGGAATTTCTCGGATTGCAGAATGGATTTCATCTGGACTCCGTGCGCCGCAATAGTGCGAGGCTAGCACGCGCGGGCGCCGCCTTGGAGCGGCCGGCGCGGGCATGAAACTTGCTGCCGGATGTATCCGGCACGCCTGCCATTCCGGAGATCCGCCATGACCGACGCCAAACCGATGGTGCGCAAGGGGCAATACGCCGGCGAGTTGGCCCGCGAGACTTTCCGCGAGCGCTTCATGCGGCGTTTCTACGACCCGGCCTTCCAGGCCGAGCACGCGGCGCTGGAACGCCTGGAGGAGATCGCGTGGGAGGCCTACGAGCAGGGCCGCAAGTCGCCCCGCACCGTCAAGGCCGGCCCCGGCTTCGCCGATCCCGATTACGAGTTGTCGGTGGAGTGGAAGGAAACGCGTGACCGGCTGGCCCGCGCCGAGCAAGCGCAGCAAGACCCGCGCACGCCGTCGCGCGTGCTGGTGGTGGCGGGCGCGGCGCGCAATGACGGCACCTGTCCGGGCGAGGTCTCCAAGAGCTGGCGGCTGGCGCGCATCGTCCTGGAAGAACTGCAGTCGGGCGGCGCGCGGACCGATCTGCTGGACCTCAGCCGTCTGACGTCGGAATACCAGTGCCTGATCCATCCCTGCAAGGGCTGCGTGTCGACCGCGATGCCGCTGTGCCATTGGCCTTGCAGCTGCTACCCCAACCATTCGCTGGGCCAGGACAACGACGCCATGGCGGAGATCTACGAGCAATGGGTGTCGGCCCATGGCGTGATCCTGGTGGCGCCCACGTACTGGTACCAATCGCCCAGCCCCTTGAAGCTGATGATAGACCGGCTGGTGTGCGCCGACGGCGGCAATCCCGACCCGACGCTGACCGGCGGCAAGGATCCGCTCAAGGCCAAGCAGGTCGAACTGGCGGGCTGGTCGTATCCCAAGCATCTGGCCGGGCGCGCCTACGGGCTGGTGGTGCACGGCGACGTGGCCGGCATCGAGGGGCAGCGGCGAGCGTTGAGCGACTGGCTGGACTGGATGGGCCTGATCGACGCGGGCGCGGCCTCGCGGCTGGAACGCTACATCGGCTATTACCGCCCCTATGCCACCAGCCATGATGACCTGGACCGGGATACGGCGGTGCAGCAGGAGGTGCGCAATGTGGCGCGCGCGATGCTGAATTGCCTGCCCCGGTTGCGGCGGGGCGAGCTGGCGCCGGACCCGGGCATCCGCGACCCTCGGCCGAAGTGATGGCGGGGCGGGAGTTTGGGGGCTCCGGCTAGCCCGGCTTGGCGAGAGGGCTCAAATGCTGCGCGGCCACGCCGGCCGCGCGCAGGCGGCCTTCCATCGCCTGCTGGCCCGCGCTCGTCGTTTTGGCTTTTCGTATCCCCCGACTGTTCTACCTTCCCAAGAAATTGGGTTGGCGCTTTTCCAGGAATGCCCGCGCGCCCTCTTTTCTATCCTCGCTGTCGTAGGGATTCGGCCCGACCGAAAGGCGCAGCGCTGCGGATACGGGCAAGCCGACGCTCTTGGATGCCACGGCCTTCATGCGTTGCACCGACAGCGGAGCATTGGCAGCGATTTTCCGGGCCAATCGCAATGCCTGCCCGATGAGATCGTCCGGCTCGAAGACGTGGTTAATCAAGCCAAGCCGGTAAGCATCCGTGGCGGTAAGCAGTTCTCCGCTGAAAAGCGCCTCCAGCGCAGCTCCTCGGGGTATGAGAAGGGGTAAAACGACACTGCCGAAGTTGGCCCCCATTCCAACCTTGGCCTCAGGCAAACCGATCCTGGCGGTCGAGGCGGCCAAGCGGATATCGCAGGCCAGGGCAAGTTCGCAGCCTCCCCCCGCGGCAACGCCATTGATTGCCGCTATCGTGGGCTTGGACATTTCCAGCACGACCTCATTGAGGTTTCGGTTTGCGCCGCCCATCGGGTGCGCCATGCTGCCTTCCGCATCCAGCTCTTTCAAATCGACGCCGGCAGAGAAGGCGCGAGTTCCAGCCCCGCGGTATACCACCACCCTGACGGAGGGATCCAGATCCAGCGACAGCGATACGTCCACTAACCGCTGGAACGTCGACTTTGCCAAGGCGTTCATCCGGTGGGCGCGGTCGATGGTGACCCAGGCCACACGATCCTCGATGCGGACGTCGATCTCCTCAATATGGGCCATGTCAGTTCACCGGTTGGATGTTCGCGCGTTTAATCACGTCGAGCCAGGTGCGGCGCTCGCTTTCGGCGAATTGGGAGAATTGGTCCGCGGTCATGTTGTTCGGCGTGACGCTCAGCGCTTCCATGCGTTTGTGGGCGGCCGGGGTGGAGGAAGCCTCCCGCATGGCTTTGTTGAAGGCGTCCACCACCTCGGCGGGCGTGTCTTTGGGCGCCCATACGCCGTACCAGGCAGTCACGTCGAACCCGGGCAAGCCCATTTCGGCGATGGTCGGAACGTCCGGCAGTTCTTTCATGCGTTCTTTGGTGGAGACGGCCAAGGCCCGCAATTGTCCGCCGCGTATTTGCTGCATCACGCTGGCGGCCGTGGAGTAAAGGAGATCAACGTGGCCGCCGATGACGTTCGTCAGGGCGGGGGCCGTGCCGCTGAAAGGGATGTGCGTCATCTTGAGGTTGGCCTGGATGGCGACGCGCTCGCCCGTCAGGTGAGGCAGGGAGCCCTGCGCGCCGGACGCGAATGTGACGGTCTTGGTCTTTCCTGCCGCCAGTACGTCTTCGAAGCTCCGGTAGGCCGAGTCCCGGCCGGTGACCAGGATGATTGGCGCGGAGCCCAATACGCCTACCGGGCGGAAATCCTTCATGGGATCGAATGGCAAGCGCGTCAGCATGCCGTCGTACATGACGTGCTGCGACGTATTGGCCAGCAAGGTATAGCCGTCGGCGGGGCTGGTTGCTACGATGCGCGCGCCGATCGTCCCCGCGGCGCCGGGCTTCTGTTCGATGACAATGGGCTGGCCTAGCAGGGTGCCGACGTCGTCGATGATCAGCCGGGCGAATGTCTCGGTCGTGCCGCCGGCCTGATAGGGCGAGATCAGCACGACGGGTCGGGCGGGATACTTGGCCTGGGCGGCAAGGGCTGGACATAGGCTGGCAAGCACAAGTCCGCCCAGAACGACGATGCGTTTGAACATGGTTGTCTCCTGGATGATGTAGATGAGGTCCGCTATTCCTGCGGCTTCATGATTACCCTGCCCATGACTTCTCGGTTCGCGATCATGCGCAGGGCGGTCTTGAATTCGGAAAGGGGAAGCGTCGCGTGTGTGCGCGGCTTCAGCTTTCCCTGGATGGTCCAATCGAACAGCTGAGCATAGGCAGCGCGCAACCGCGCTTCGTTGGCAGGAGCAACGGGGTGTCGGCCCCAGCCGAAGTAATAGCCCCAGTAGACCCCGATGACGCTGATGTTCTTCACCAGAACGATGTTGGCGGGAACCGTGGGTATGCGGCCGCCAGCGAAGCCCATGGGAATGATCCTGCCGTCCGGCGCGATGCATCGAAGCGAGGTGTCGAAGGTGTCGCCGCCGACGGGGTCGTAGATGACGTCCGCGCCGCGGCCGTGGGTCAGTTCGAGCACCGCGTCGCGCCAATCCGTATCCCGGTAGTTGATGACGTGGTCCGCCCCGTGCTGCCTGACGATGCTCTCCTTGGCCTGCGAGCCCACCGTGGCGATTACCGTGCCCCCGAGGGCCTTGGCGATTTCCACGGCGGCAAGGCCGCTTCCGCCGGCAGCCCCGTGCACCAGAACGAATTCGCCGGGCATCAGGTTGGCACGCCATTGCAGCGCGCCATAAGCCGTGCCGTAGATCGTCGGGAAATGCGCGCCCGAGTCGTAGGACACCTGTTCCGGCATATGAAAGACGGTCTGCTGCGGCACGACGACTTCCTGCGCGTAACCGCCGCTTTGCACACCGGCGATGACGCGGTCTCCGGCCTGGAACTGCGTCACGCCTTCGCCGGTCTCGGTCACGATGCCGGCCACCTCCGTTCCCGGTATCAATGGCAGCGGAGCCCTGTTCTGGTGCTTGCCCTCCATCACCAGCAAGCTGGCGAAGCTCGCGCTGCACGCCTCGACCTGCACTCGCACCGAGCCTGGCCGTATCGCCGGAGGCGCTATCTCTTCAAGGCGAGCCGAATCCGGCCCGCCATACTGTCTGCACACGACGGCTTTCACGCTTGGCATCCTTTGACTGCACCGTTGTCGAACAGAGACTGGGCTTCTTCTTCTGAAAAGCCCGCCTCCGCCAGAATTTCGCGGCTGTGTTCGCCCAACCTGGGGGTGTGCCGCGTGGCCTCGGGCTGGGTGACGGACCAGGTGCTGGTCCGGGCCATGCTGCGCACCCGTCCTTCGGTGGGGTGGTCGATCATTTCGAAAAACCCGGTTTGCCGCAGGTGTGGATGGACCAGCAGCGATTCCATGGTTTCAATCCGGGCCACGGGAATGTCCGCCGCCTCCAGGCAGGCGAGCCAATGATCGGTAGGACGGCTCGCGAGAATCTCCGATACGGTGGCATAGAGTTCCTCCAGATGCCCGCTGCGGTTCGCCATGGTGCTGAACCGCTCGTCCTGCATGACTTCCGGGCGCCCCACGGTCGCGAAGAACTCGCGCCATTGGCGGTCCGTCAAGACCATCATGCAAAGAAATCCGTCCTGGGTCTGGAAGGGCCGGCGGATGGAGGCGTAGCGATGGAAGACGGGCGGGCCCACAGGGGGGTCGAACGTCGCTCCCGCCATGTGATCGGCGAGCACCAGGGAGGCGATTGACTCGAACATGGGTATTTCGATGTGTTGGCCCTTTCCCTTTGCCGCGCGGTGATACAGCGCGCCCAGCACGGCATTCGCCGCCAGAATGCCGCTGATGCGATCGGCCAGCGCTATCGGCGCATAGCGGGCTGGATCGGCCGGGGCGCGCAGCGACGCGATGCCGGCCGCGGCCTGGATGAGGTCGTCGTAGGCGGGCTTTTCGCCATAAGGCCCATGGGAACCGTAGCCCACGATGTTCACGTATATGAGCTCGGGATTGAGCGCAACGGTCTGGTCGTACGCCAGTCCGAGCCGTGCCATGGCCTTGGGACGGATGTTGCAGACAAAGACGTCGGTCTGGCTCAGCAGGCGCAAAAAGGCGCCGCGGCCCGCTTCGATCTTCAGGTCCAGCACGATGCTTCGCTTGCTGCGGTTGGTATGCATGAACATCGCGCCCATGCCTCGATGGCGGGCTGGGCCGAGATCGCGGATGCTGTCGCCTTCGGGGGGCTCCACCTTGATGATGTCGGCCCCCATGTCGCCAAGAATGTGCGTCGAGACGGGGCCGGACAGGGCCGTCGTCATATCCAGTACCCGCACGCCAGTCAGTGGTCCACTCATGCGTTGCCTACCCGTACTCCGACAAGGTTGAGATCGTTCAGATGCTTAGATACTGAGTAGTATTCTTGGAGGATGGCGCCCGCGAAATTCGTATTTACCCCTATGAAATAGCGCTGATTTTCCCTTTGTGCGCAATCTTATATGAGTCTATGATACCGAGTAGTATCTTGAATTTTCAATGACAGATGAGGTGTTCATGGCAGCAATTTGGGAAGCCCCGCTGGATAGTGAAGCGTTGCGTTGGCAAACCTTGGCCAAGGGGCTGACTGACCGGTACTTCGCTCCCGCCGCCCATTCAATAGACCAGGAGCAGCGTTATCCCGTCGAGCATTTGCAGCCGCTGCGGGAATCGGGGGTCTCCGGGTTGTTCATTCCGACCCGATACGGCGGTGGCGGCGCGTCGCTGACCGCCCTGGTGGCCGCGGTGGAGGCAATCGCCGAGGGCTGCGGTTCCACGGCGGCAATCATGGCGGCGCTCTCTCTGGGCGCCTTCCCTGTCCTGCTTGGGGGAACCGAGGAGCAGAAGCAGGCATTGCTGGGCGGACTGGCCGAGCGCGGCGAGGCCGTCAATTTCGCCCTGAGCGAGCGAGGCGCCGGGTCGGACGCTTCAGCCATCGAGACGACCGCCGTTCGCGAAGGCGACGGCTGGAGAATCCGCGGCGAGAAATGCTGGCTGGGTAATGGCGGCCATTCTCATCATTTCATTGTCTTCGCCCGTACGGCGCAAGCCGATACGCGCCATGCAATAACCGCCTTTTGGGTGCCCCGAGATACGGAGGGGGCGGTGGTCGATTTCTACGAAGACAAGATGGGCATTCGCGGCACGACGACGACCAATCTGAAGGTGGACGTCCGGGTTCCGCAATCGAGCGTTGTCGGCGAGATCGGGCATGGTTTGCGCCTGGCGTTGTCCACGCTGAACGTCGGAAGGGTCGTCGTCGCGGCCCAGGCGCTGGGCATCGCGTTATGCAGCTATCGCGCCGCCTGCAGATTCGCCGCCTCGCGCAAGACGTTCGGCCGCTCCATCATCGATCATCAAGGCATAGGGTTCATGCTGGCCGACTCGGCAACGCAACTGTCGGCCGCAAGAATGATGATGTATGAGGCTTCCAGGGCCTATGACGAGGGGCGCGATATCGGTACGCTGGGCGCGATGGCAAAGCTGTTCGCCAGCGAGGCCTCTCATACCGCGTGCGACCATGCCGTGCAAATCCTGGCCGGGCGCGGCTATGTGAAGCCGAATGTCGTGGAGCGTTGCTACCGGGACCAACGGATCACCGAGATTTATGAGGGAACCTCTGAGATCCAGCGCTTGGTCATTGCGCGCGCGATCAAGCGCGAGGCCGAGATACCGGCCGCTTGAACCGCGGTGCGCGACGAAGATTCCGTATAGGGAGGACAGACTTGAACGACGATCAATTCGAGGACAAGCCGATAGGCGCCTGGCGGGCCGTGGCCGAGTGTTATCACGCCTACTTCACCGGGCTGGTCTTGTACGTGACGACTCGCCATGGGGCGGCATGCGCTGCCGAACTGGTATATGAAATCTTCAGCAGGCAGCGTCGCGAGCGATTCCTGCCCGGCCTTGAAAAGCTGAATCTGACTGGCCTGCCTCACGCGGTCGCGGCCGCACAGTACCACTATCTGTCCAATCACATCGGCGGCGTGTCGGTGGAGTACATGTACGAATCGGATCGCAAGGCCTGGATACGCTATGCGGCACCGCGCTGGATCTGGGCCGGGACGGCCTTGTGCGGCGTTGCTCCCGAGGTCTCTCGCGCCATGTTGCAGGGCTGGCATGCGCAGAACGGCACGATGCTGGCCAATCCGCGCCTGGGCTTTGTCTGCACCAAGCAAACGGTGGATGGCCAATCCGGCCTGGAGGGCTACTACTACGAGTATGAACGGGACTTGCTTCCCCACGAGAGGCTGCGATTCGCGCGTGAAGAGGATGCGCCCGATTTCGACGCCGCCAATGCGCCGAAGTTGCCGATCGACCAATGGCCCACGACCCGGCTGGCCAAGGCGCATCGCAACTACGCCATGGAGTACGTGCGATCGGCGTTTCCCACCGCGCTGCAGTTGTGGGGCGCCGACGAGGCAGGCCACCGATTGAGGATGGTGGGAAAAATGATAGGTATGCAGTTCTATCATGAAATAGCGCGAGGCCTGGGGGGAGATTACAAGGCGGATGCCGCGGGGTTCGCCCGCTTCATCGCCGACTTCGGCGCTGCCCACGGCGATGCCAGCCGTATCGAGCGTCACCTGGACGGCAGCTTCGAAGTCCGCCAGGATGGCTGCGCGTTCATGGCGGGCATCGAAGAATGGCATCCCGTACTTTCCAAGGCCTGGAACGGGCTTATCGAGGGCGCATTGCAGGCGCACAACCGGCGCCTTGGCATGGCCTTTTCCGTGCAGACCATGGGCGCGAAGCCCTCGCTGCTATGGAAGGTCAGCGAGTAGAACGAAGAGATCCACAGGAGCATGGCGATGCAGCAACACTCCCTCGGCTCGTTGGCCGGCCTGAAGGTCGTCGACGCGGCTCGGGTCCTGGCAGGACCTTACGCTGGCCAGATCCTCGGTGATCACGGCGCGGACGTGGTGAAGGTAGAGGGCCCGGAAGGCGACGAGTGCCGGGGGTTCGGCCCCCCTTTCGTCAATGGCAGCTCTGCCTATTTCAATGCCGTCAATCGAAACAAGCGCAGTGTCCTGCTCGATCTCGGACAGGAGGGCGACCGCGAACGGTTCTTCGCCATGCTGGAGACTGCCGATGTCCTGATCGAGAATTTCAAACTGAGCACGCTGCGCGCGTGGGGTATCCCCGACGCGAAATGGTTCGTCGACAATTTCCCCAGGCTCATTCATTGCCGAATCACCGGCTTTGGCGACGAAGGCCCATATGGCAGGCTACCCGGCTACGATGCGGCGGTTCAGGCGATGGCCGGGCTATTGTCGATCAACGGCGATCTTGGCGCCGAACCGGTCCGGTTGGGTGTGCCCGTGGTCGATCTGACCACGGGCATGAACGCGGCCATGGCCGTGCTTCTGGCGTTGCAGGCCAGGCATCGGACCGGCCGAGGCCAGATGGCGGATGTCAGTCTCTACGACAGCGCGGTGTCGGTCGCGCATCCGTTCCTTACCAATTATCTGCACTCAGGCAAGGTTCCGCGCCCCTCGGGCAATCGGCACGCCAATATCGTCCCGTACAACGTTTACAAGACTCGCACTGTGGCGCTGTTCATCGCGGTCGCAAATGACAGGCTGTTTGCGAAACTCTGCGCCCATCTAGACAGGTCCGACTTGCCGGCGGACGCGCGCTTCGCGACCAACCGCGCGCGCGTTGAAAACCGCGAACAACTGGAGGAAGCGCTGAGAAAGACATTCGAGAGCACGGACGGAGAGCTGCTCGGCCCGGCCCTGCTGGCGGATGGAGTGCCGGCTGCTCCGATCCTCGATATTGAAGCGGTCGCGAATTCGGATCATGCCAAGTTTCGCGGCATGGTCGTCCGCAGCCCCGAATACACGGGGCCCGGAATTCCCATCAAACTGACGGACACGCCCGGAAGCATCCGGCTGGCACCGCCAGCGTTGGGAAGCACCGTGCTCGCGGCTAACGATACCGTGTTCATGCCGTGAAAATCAGCCAGCAGGAATGGCCGGCTCAGCCGGGCCGGCAAGGCCGGCCGGACCGCTATACTGTAGGCCGCCCGCAGGATGCATACATACCGTGACAATAAGCCCTGAACTCTCCAACTGGGTCAATCTCGATTACGACAATCTGCCAGCCAACCAGATCAGGTTGCTGGATGCGGCCGCGAAGGCATTTACCATTTATGGTTTTGCCGCGGCCTCTATTGACGTGATCGCCGATCAGATCGGCGCGACAAAAGGTAGTGTCTATTACTACTATCGCAGCAAGACCGACCTGTTCTTTGCCGTGCACAAACGAGCAATGGTCATGAATCTCAAGACACAGGTTCCCGTTGTGGCGGATGAGTCACTGAATGCCCAGGATAAGCTCTATCGGATGGCCTATCTGCACGCCAGCCTGATGATGGAGTCTCTGTATTATCAGCGCGTGACCGTACAGGGTGTCGAGCTGCATCAATCGGTGAGCACCACGCCGATGCAGCGGGAAGCGCTGGCGGAAGTTGTCGCCATGCGCGACGTCTATGAAGACCTGTTCAGGCAGGTCATTTCCCAGGGGACGGCCGACGGCCTGTTCGAGGATATTGATCCTTCGTTGGCCGCCAAGGGAATTCTGGGCTCGCTGAATTGGATCACCGTCTGGTATAGGCCCCGCGAGACCGAGGCGCCGGATTTCCGGGAGCGCGTTGCTTCGCAACTATCGTCGCAAGTGGTTTTTGGGGTGAAAGGGGGGAGGTAACGCGCGTGGCCCATCGAAATGGTGTCAGCCTGCAATTTCCCCTGTGAAATCAGCGAGGACCTCCCAACCCGCACGGCGCCGGGGCGTACGATCCGCGAGACCACGGATGCGAGTCAGCCGGCCTAGGTGACGGTCAACGATGCTGAGGGCTGCGCGCCGTTGTCCATCCAGATGCTGGCCCAGGCCCTTGCGGCGTAGGGCCTGCCGGGCTTCGGCTCGATCCGGGATGTAGGGTCCTGCGGCCGATCAGATGCAAAAGCGATAGCGCGGTGCGCACCCTGAGGCCGGCAAGAGCGGCGACTACTAATCTCAATAGATAATAGTTATCATTGCTATTATTGAGGGTAAAGTCCGGCAGCAGCAACTTTGGAGGTCCATCCCATGTCCAGCAGCGACGCGGTCTTGCACCGTCGAGCAGAGACGCTCTACGCCGAGCATCATTCGTGGCTGGCAGGATGGCTGCGCCATCGAATGGGCGGCGAGGACGTGGCCGCCGATCTGGCGCAGGATACGTTCCTGCGGGTGCTGACGTCCCGGGAGTTGCCGTTGTTGCTGGAGCCGCGGGCGTTCTTGGCGACCATTGCGCGGCGCCTGATGGCCAACCATTATCGGCGCGAGGCGATCGAGCGCGCCTACCTGGAAATACTGGCGACCCTGCCCGAGGCGCGGATGCCCAGCCCCGAAGACCGCAGGCTGGTGCTGGAAGCGCTGTGCGCGATCGATCGCGCGCTGGACACTTTGCCAGCCAAGGCGCGCGAGGCCTTTCTGCTGGCCCAGTTGGAGGGCATGAAGTACGAGGACATCGCCGCCCGCCTGGGCGTGACCACGCGCACCGTGGGCAACTACATGGTGCGCGCGGTGCAGGCATGCTTCTTTGCCCAGGAGCATTCCGCTTGACTCGGAAGGCGGAAGGCGCGGCCATGTACGCGGGCGGCTTGCCGCTGGCGCCGCGCGTGGCCGAAGAGGCGTCGCGCTGGTACGTGCTGTTCATGTCGGGCGCCGCCACCGACGAAGACAGGCGCGCGTGGCGCGATTGGTGCGCGGCGGACCCGGACCACGAGCGGGCCTGGGACCATCTGGCGCGCGCCGACGCCCGGATGCGGGAGCTGGCGGGAAAGCCGGCCTACGAGGCCTTGTCCCGCGAACGCCGGCAGCAGGGCAGGCGCCGCGCGCTGCTCTCGGCGGGCTTCCTGGCCGCCTGTATCGGGCCCGCGATCTGGGCTGCCGATCGAAACCGCTGGTTGCGCCTGTCGCCGGATTTCACGACGGCTGTCGGCGAGCGGCGCGACGTCGACCTGCCGGACGGCACGCGTATCACGCTGAACACGGATACCGGCATCGACGTGCGCTTCGAGGGCGGTGAACGGCTGATCCGGCTGCGCCGCGGCGAAATCCTGGTTGCGACGGGCCACGCGGCGCAGTACGCCTCCATGCCGTTGCGGGTCGAGACCGAGTTCGGGCGCGTGCATGCGCTGGGCACGCGCTTTTCGGTGCGCCAGGGGACGGACGCCACGCATGTCGCGCTGTTCGACGGCGCCGTGGAGATCAAGCCCGTGGGCCAAGGCGCCGCCGGGCTGGTGCTGGCCAAGGGGCAGACCGCGAAGGTTTCCGAAGGGCGGGCCCAGGCAACCGGGCCGGCCGGCGAGGCCGCCATGGCATGGCTGCGGGGCGAACTGGCGGCAGACAACATGCCGCTGGCGGAATTTCTGGCCGAACTCAGCCGTTATCGGCCGGGTGTCATCTCGTGCGACGAGCGCGCGGGCCGGCTGCGGATATCGGGCCTGTTTCCTCTGGCCGACACCGACCGTGTGTTGGCCGCGGTGGGCCGGCTGCTCGACGTCCGGATCGTCCGGCGGACGCCTTACTGGGTCGTGGTTTCGGCGCCGGGCTGATCGCTGGCCGCGGCGGCCGCCGCGATGCACCCAGAAATATTTCGAGCAAACCTTTCCGGTTCTGGTTTTTCGCGTGTCCTCTTTATTGAACAGGACCGAAATCCAAGGCGACGAAACGGCATCATGGCCAGGCACACAGGCGGCGACACGGGCATTGCCCTGTCCCATCCAGGGGCAGGCGGGCGCGCATTCGTCGCCATATTGCTGTTGGCGTTCGCCGCGCTGATCGACCAGGCGGCCCGCGCGCAGGACGGCCCGGCGCCGCGCGACAGCGCGAGTCTGCGCTACGACGTGCCCGCGGGGCCGCTGGTGACGGTCTTGCAGCGGATTGCCAGCCAGGCGGGCGTCATGCTGGTGTTCGAGCCCACGCTGACGCGCGGCCTGGAAAGCGACGGTCTGAATGGCCGGTACACGGTGGAGCAGGCGTTCGCGCAGGTGCTGGGCGGTTATGGGCTGGAGGCCTATCAGGATTCTCCGGCCAGCTTCCGGGTCAGAAGCGCGGGCGCGACGCCGACGGTCTTGTGGATGTCTCCGACGCTGGTGTGGGGGGCGGCCACTGGCGGGGAAGGTTTCGTGGCGCTGTCCGCCGTGGCCGGGACCAAGACCGCCACACCCCTTGTGCGAGTGCCGCAATCCGTGTCGGTCGTGACCAACCAGGAAATGCAGGCGCGCTATGCGCGCACCGTTCCGCAGGCGTTGCAGTACACGCCTGGCGTGCAGATCAATAATTTCGGCAGCAACGAAATCCGCAACGACTGGCTGGTGCTGCGCGGCTTCGATGCCAAGCTGACGGGGGACTATCGCGACGGCCTGAGCCAGATGCCGTACGACCAGATCCGCGCGCACATGCCGGCCTATGCGCTGGAAAGCATCGAGGCCGTGCGCGGCCCCTCGTCGGCGCTGTACGGGCAGGTGGCGCCTGGCGGCATCGTCAACCGCGTGACCAAGCGCCCCACCGGGACCGTGCTGCGCGAGGCGGCCATTCAAGCCGGATCCTTCGACAGCCGGCAAGCGTTCATGGACCTGGGCGGCCCGGCCAACGAGGCCGCCAGCATCAGCTATCGCCTGACCGCGACGGCTCGCGAAGCCGGTACGCAGGATCGATACGACGGCGACCACCGCTACCGCGACGACCTGGCCTACGTGGCGCCGGCTTTCCGGTGGCGCGACGCCGACACCTCGTTCACGCTGCTGACGCACTACCAACGCGATCGCAACGATGGCGAATCGCGCGCGTACTATCCCGCGCGCACGCTGGTGGGCGACTATTCCTACGACCGCAATGACCGCGATTTCTACAGCGTCGGGTATCTGCTGGAGCATCGATTGAGCGACGCATGGTCGTTGCGGCAGAACGCGCGCTACCAGCAAGGCCGCATGACGCTGCGCAATCTGTATCCGCTGGCGCTGGCCGCCGACGGCCGCAGCTTGTCGCGCCTGCAATTGCAGGCCGGCGAACGCGCCCACGGCGCTGCCGTGGACACGCAGATGGAAGGCGTGCTGGAGGGTGCAGGCCTGAAACACAGGCTGCTGGCCGGCCTGGATTTCCGGCGCCTGGCGGGCACACAGGACTATCGCCAGGCAATGGCGCCTTCGCTGGATATCCACGATCCCGTGTACGGGCAGCCCATCGCGGCGCTGGGCCCGGACAAGACGACGTTGGACGTCCGGCAGGTCAGCACGCAGTGGGGGCTGTATGCGCAAGAACAGATCCAGGCGGGGCGGTGGACGCTGACGTTGGGCGCGCGTCATGACCGCTACACCGATAAGACCGACGACCGCCTCGCGGGCACCGATAGCCGCGGACAGGACCGGGCCACCACCTGGCGCGCCGGCCTGTCGTATGCGTTCGCCTCGGGCGTGGCGCCGTATGCCAGCTATGCCACCGCATTCGTGCCGCAAGCGGGCACGGCCTTCGACGGGTCGCCGTTCATGCCTGCCGAGTCCGACCAGGTCGAGGTGGGCGTCAAGTATCAGCCGCCGGATTCCAACAGCCTCTACACCATTGCGCTATTCAACCTGAACCAGCGCAATGCGCTGACGGCGGACCCGGACCCCGCGCATGCGGGCTTTAGCGTGCAGTCGGGCCGCCTGCGTTCGCGCGGGCTGGAAATCGAGGCCAAGCTCAGCCAGGGAGATGGCTGGGATCTCGTGGCCGCCTACACATACAACGCGGTGACCAACGTGTCCGGCAATGATGGCGCAGCGGGCAAGACGCCGATCGTCACGCCGCGGCACATGGCGGCCGTCTGGCTTGGCCATCGTTTTTCGCAAGGCCCGCTGTCCGGGTGGAACGCCGGCGTGGGCGTGCGCTATATCGGCCCGACGTATGTCGACGTGGCCAACACGATGAAGAATCGCGGCGCCGCCGTGGCGGATGCCTCCTTGGCCTACGAGACCGGCGCGTGGCGCTTTTCGGTCGACGCCATGAACCTGCTGAATAAAGAAACCGTGGTCTGCCGCAACGACCGCGTCAATTGCCGATATGGCGTCGAACGCACGGTGCTCGCCGCCGTCGCGTACCGCTATTGATCCCCGCCGGGCGGCGGCGTGCGAGAGGAGTCACATCATGTCGAGCCCCCCTGCCATCAGGGACGAGCTGGCGGCCCTGTACCTGGCCCACCGGCGCAAGTTGCTGCTCACGGCGACGCGCATACTCGGGTGCCGCGACCTGGCTGATGACGTGGTGCAGGACACGTATCTGAAGCTGCTGGAAGGCCCGCCGCCGCGGGACGTGCGCGAACCGGTGGCGTACCTGTTCCAGACCGTGCGCCATCTCTCGATCGACTACCACCGCCGCCGCGTGCTGGAGTCTCGACTGTTCGCGGGACAAGAGGACGGCCAGCACGCCGTCTCCGCGTCGCTGGCCGAAGAGGCGGCCGTCAGCCATCAGGCGATGGCCCTGGCCGCGGACGCGCTGCAGAACATGTCGGCGCGCACGCGCCGCGCCTTCGAATTGCACCGTCTAGAAGGATGCACGCAGCGCGATGTGGCGCGCGAGCTCGGGGTGTCGGCCACGCTCGTCAATTTCATGATCCGCGATGCCGACGTGGCGCTGAGCTCGTGCCGCGAGTATCTGCTGCCCTAGTTACCAGCGGTAGGCCGCCGTGGCCATGACGGTCCGTTCCAGGCCGTAGCGGCAGTTCACGGTGTTGTTGCGGCACACGATGGTCTCCTTGTTGAACAGGTTCGTCGCGTCGACCGCAAAGCGCCAGTTGTGCAGTTGGTAGTGCAGACTGGCATCCACCATGAATGACGAGCCGTTTTCAATGGTGTTGGCGATGTTCGCGTACGTTTTGCCCACGTAGCGCACGCCCACTCCCATGCCCATGCCTTGCAGTACGGTGTCCGGCAGCGTGTAGTTCACCCAGGCGGACGCCATGTGGCGCGGCGTGACGATGGGGGTGTTGCCTTCTTCGGCCGGGTTGTTGCTCTGGTTCACCTTGACGTCGTTCAACGTATAGGAGGCGATCAGGTCCAGGCCGCGCATGACGTTGGCCTTGCCTTCCAGTTCGATCCCGCGCGAACCGATCTCGCCGGTCTGTACGCTGAAATTGGTGTTGCGCGGGTCGGGCGTCAGCGCATTGCGCTGGGTCAGGTCGAACACCGAGAGCGCCACCATGCTGTTGGAGCCGGGCGGCTGGTACTTGATGCCGAACTCGTATTGTTCGCCCTTGGTGGGCTTGAACGGCGTGCTGTCCAGGCCGGCTCCGATTTGCGGCAGGAACGACGTGGAATAGCTGACATACGGCGTGATGCCCGAATCGAACAGATAGGCCAGGCCCAGCCGGCCCGTGAACGCGGTGTCCTGTTGTCGGGTCGTGACGCTGGTCAAGCGGTTGTCGCTGCTGCTGCGCGCCCAGTCCTGGCGCGCGCCCAGCGTCACGACGACATTGTCCACCTTGATCTGATCCTGCAGATAGACGCCCAGCTGGCGGCTCACGTCCTTCTGGTCGATGATGGTATTGGCCGCGGGCGGATATGGAATGTCCTGGTCGTAGACGGGATTGTCCAGGTCCAGATTGGGCGCCAGGCCTTGGCGATACCACTGCTGGCCATCCTGGAACCGGTAATCCAGCCCGGCCAGCAGCGTGTGCGACACGCGGCCAAGATTGAAGCGGTATTCGGCCTGATTGTCGATCGCCACGCCGTCCATGCTTTCCTTGGACACCAGCGTGTACCGGCTGATGGTGTGGCCGTCGGCCAGCAGGCGCAGGTTGTACAGGTCGCGTTGATCCAGCTTGCCATGCTGGTAGCGGGCGTTCTGGCGCAGCGTAACCGCATTGTTGACGCGGTGCTCAAGCAGGTAGCCGATGGCGTATTGCTTGCGGTCGTACTTGTTGAAGCCGTAATCGCCCACCGGCACGTGGGTGGGGAACACGGGGCGGGATTCTCCGTCGGTCTGGTCGTGTTGGTAGCTCGTCAGCAGCGTGAACGAGGTGTCGGCGTTGGGCCGCCACGTGAAGGCGGGCGCGATGTAGCCGAGATCGTCCGGGTAACGATGGTCGCTGTCGTATTCGACCTGCGTGCCCGCGTCGCGCAGGATGCCGGTCAGGCGGTACAGGTACTTGCCGTCATTGTCGATGGGGCCGCCCACGTCGAAGGCTGCCTGGCGGCGATCGAAATTTCCGCCTTGCAGCACGATTTCGCCGAAGGCGTCGGCGGTGGGGCGCTTGGTCACGCGATTGACCAGCCCGCCCGGCGCCACTTGGCCATACAGCACCGACGACGGTCCGCGAATGACCTCCACGCGTTCCAGCGCGTAGGGATCGGTGCGCGCGCGGATCTGGTCGTATGGCAGTTGGCTCAGGCCATCGCGGTAATCCCCGGTGATCTTGGCGTCGAAGCCGCGCAAAACGATCCAGTCGTTGCGGACTTCGGCGCCGCCGAAGTTGCTGATCTGCACGCCAGGCACGTACTGGATCGCCTGCGACACCGTCTGCACGCCGCGGTCCTGCATTTCCTGCGCGCCGACCACCGAGACCGATTGCGGAATCTCCAGGAGGCTGGTCGGGGTCTTGCTGCCCGTCAGGGTCTCGCGGGCCACGTAGCCGTTGACCGGTCCGGTGGCGGCGTCCGTTTGGTCGCCCAGGACGTTGATGGATGGCAGCGTGGGAACGGCGGCGCCACCGGCCGATTGCTGGGCGTGGACGGGCGCGGCAATGGCCAGGCCCACGATCAGCGGATAGCAAAGAGGGCGGCGCGCGAGCGCGCGCGGGGTATTGCGAGGAGTCTTCATGGTTTGTGCGCGTAGACGGGGCTGGAAGAAGCCCCTTGTTATCGGCGTGACGACGCCACGCCACGACGGCGATGATTGGACGCAAGGCGTTTGCCTTGCGATTCATGCTCTTATTTCTAGACGAACGAGCGTCGGCGCCGTTTAACCCCGCGCAGCAACTGTGGACGGTTATGCCCGACGGGTCGTTTCGATCGGGGGCTGGCGACGACGCGACCGCCCCAGGCGTCGAGGGCGGAATCGGCTATCGCGCCATGGAATATGCCGCCTTGAGGGAGGAGCCGCCCTTAATCCAGAAAGCTCTTCAGGCTGTCCAGTTCGCGCCGCAGCAGGCGCGCGGTTTCTGCCTGACGCGCGATGGGCATGCGATCCGTGATGGCGCTCACGCTCATGGCCAGCACCGGCGTGCCGTCGGCGCGCGTCAGCGCGCAGCCGACTCCCAAGGCGCCGCTCACCGCGTAGTTCTGCATGACCGCGTAGCCGCGCTGGCGGGTATTGAGGCGCAGGCGGTCGATCATTTCGGCGCTGATGCCTCCGTACTCTTCCAGCCGCGGCGAATTGGCCTTCACGACCGCGCGGGCCTCGGCATCGGGCAGGGCGGATAGCAGCGCCATCCCCGCCGAGCCCACGCCCAGCGGATGCCGCTTGCCCGCATGGCTGGCCAGGATCTGCATCGGATAGTCGCCGATCTCGCGGTGTATGCCGACGGACTCGGTGCCGTCGCGGCCGATGAGGAATACCGCGTCGCCCAGTTGCCGGGCCAGCCTGCGCATGCCTTCGATGGCGGCGACGATCAGGTCCTGGCTTACGTCGGGCGGCGTCCACAGGCTGGCTTGCATTCGGTCGGCGTCGTCGCCGGCGAAGAAGCGCTTGCCGGCCTTGTTCCGGCGCACCCAGCCGCTGGCCTCAAGCGCCAGGAACAGGCGCTGCACATTGACCCGGTCCAGGCCTGTGCGGGCCGCAACCTCGGTCGCGCCCAGCCCGGCCGGCGCCGATGCCCGCAGCAGGCTGAGCACGTTTAGTCCCTTGAGCAAAGTGCGGGGAGCGGAAGAGGGCGGGTCGGTCTGCATGTCTTGGGGCCAGTGGGTTTTGGTGTGCAATATGTGTACAGATTCTATATGAATATTGTGCATTTTCCGTACTATCCGGTTCCACCTGATCGGACAACGGAGACAACCATGCAGGGATCGTGGAGGCACTGGCTGCGGCCAGCATTGAACACCGGACTGGCGATGGCGCTGGGCGTTTGCGGATTCGCCGGCCACGCCCGCGCGGCCTATCCCGAGCGCGCCGTGACGCTGCAAGTGGGCTTCGCCGCCGGCGGCCCTACCGACGCCATGGCGCGCATGATCGCCACGGAGATCGGCGCGGAATTGAAGCAATCGGTCGTAGTGGAAAACAAGCCGGGCGCAGGCAGCAATATCGCAGCCTCGCAGGTCGCCCGTGCCAAGCCGGACGGCTACACCCTGCTGATGGTCGCCGTCACCAGCGCCATCAACCAGACCCTTTACGACAAGCCGGGCTTCAATCTCGCCACCGACTTCGCGCCCGTGGGCCTGGTCGGGAAAATCCCCAGCGTGCTGGTGGTGAACCCGAAACTGCCGGTGCACAGCGTGCAGGAGCTGGTGGCTTATGCAAAAGCCCATCCCGACACGCTGACTTTCGGCTCGTCGGGCAACGGCACCTCCATCCATATCGCCGGCGAGATGTTCAAGCGCGCCGCCGGCATTGACGTCACCCACGTGCCGTACCGCGGCAGCGCGCCAGCGGGCGTGGCGGTCATGGCGGGCCAGGTCTCTTATATGTTCGACAACGTGCCGACCGTGTGGCCCTTCGTGCAGACCGATCGCATGCGCGCGCTGGCGGTGACGACCAAGGAACGCATCGCCTCGGCGCCCCAGTTGCCCACCATGGCCGAGTCGGGCTTTCCGGATTTCGACGTGTCGTCCTGGTACGGATTGATCGCGCCCGCCCAGACACCGCCGGAGGTGATTCGCGTGCTGGACCAGGCCTTGCAGAAGGTGCTGGCGCGCCCCGACTTCCAGGAGCGCATGAAGGGCCTGGGCGTCATCCTGCAGCCGGGCACGCCCGAATCCTTCGGCTCGTTCATGAAGTCGGAAGTCGAGCGGTGGGCACCCATCGTCAAGGCGTCCGGCGCCAGCAACGAATGAACGGCGAGGTCGCAAAGAAGATGTCCTGCGCAATCAGCAAGTCGGCCCTGAGCGGGGTCGTGGTCCTGGATGTGTCGCGCGTGCTGGCCGGCCCCTTCGCCGCTCAGATGCTCGGCGATCACGGCGCCGAAGTCATCAAGCTGGAGTCCTACGACGGCGACGATACGCGGGGATACGGACCTCCGTTCGTCGATGGCGACGCGCCTTACTACGTCGGCCTGAACCGCAACAAGCAGGACCTGGCCGTGGATCTCTCGGCGCCGGCCGGGCGCGAAGTCCTGTTCAAGCTGCTTGAGCGGGTCGACGTGTTGGTGGAGAACTTCAAGCTCAGCACCTGGCGCAAATGGGGCGTCGACGATCCGGCCGCATTGACGCGCCGCTTTCCGCGGCTGATCCACTGCCGGGTTTCGGGCTTTGGCGAAACCGGGCAGTGGGGCGGCTTGCCGGGCTACGACGCCGCCGTGCAGGCACTTTCCGGCCTGATGTCGATCAATGGCGATCCGGCGCTGGATCCCGTGCGCATCGGTATTCCGCTGGTCGATACGTCCACCGGCATGAACGCCGTCATCGGCGTGCTGCTGGCGCTGTACGAGCGCGAGAAATCCGGCCTGGGGCAGTCGATAGAGGTCACCCTGTTCGATACCGCGCTGGGCATGCTGCACCCGCATACCTCCAACGCGCTCAACGGCGGCAAGTCGGCGCGCACCGGCAACGGGCATCCCAACATCGTGCCCTATGACCTGTTTCCGACCCGCAGCGGAAAACTGTTCGTGGCCGTGGGCAACGATCGGCAGTTCGCGCGCCTGTGCGAAACGATAGGCAAGCCGGAGCTCGCCACCGATGAACGTTTTCGCAGGAATAGCGACCGCGTGGTGAACCGGGATGCCTTGCGCGAGGAATTGAGCGGGCAGTTGGCCGGGCTCGACGGTCAGCAGCTGTTCCGGCAGTTGATGGCCTTGGGCGTGCCTTGCGCGCCCATGCTGAGCGTGGAGCAGGCGCTGGCCATGGAGCACACCGCCACCCGGCAGATGTCGGCGTCCATCGGCCAATACCGCGTCACGGGTATCCCGATCAAGCTGGAGCGCACGCCCGGGGCCCTGCGCCTGCCGCCGCCGGCCATCGGCGAGCACAGCCAGGAAGTCATGCGGCGCTTCGGCTTCAGCGACGCGGCGATCCATGCCGCAATCGAGGCTGGCGCGGTGCGCCAGGCTTGAGAAAAATAGACAAGGAGACTGCAATGATCAAGATAGAAGAGTCCGACTGCCTGGCGGTGGTCACGTATGACCGCGGCGAACGCCGCAACGCATTGTCCCTGCAGGCCATGAATGAACTCATCGACGTGGCGCACCGCTATGCGTCGCGCGTCGACATTACGGCCATTGTGCTGGCGGGAAGCGCACAGGGCTTCTCCGCGGGCGTCGATCTGAAAGACCCGCAGCGCTGGGCCATCGAGGAGAAGTCGCTGGACGAGCGCCGCTACCTGGCCTCGACCGGCGCCCGCATGTGCAAGGCCTGGGAGGGCCTGCCGCAGCTCACCGTCGCCGCCATCGAGGGGTTCAACGTCGGCGGCGGCATTGCGCTGACGCTGGCTTGCGACTGGCGCGTCATGGCGGACGACGCCTTTCTCTTCGTGCCGGAAGTACAGATCGGCATTCCGCTGGTTTGGCATACGGTGCCGCGCCTGGTGAACATGGTGGGCGCTTCGCGCGCCAAGCAGATCATGCTGTTGGGCGAGCGGATGCCGGCCGCCACGGCCCTGGAATGGGGGTTGGCCGACTGGCTGGCGCCGGCGGGGACGGCCGTCGAGCGCGCCACGGCGCTGGCCGGCCAGGTGGCGAAATCGCCGTCGCATGTGGTCAAGATGAGCAAGGAAAGCGTCAACGCCCATGCCCATGCCCTGAACTTCGTCAGCACCTATATGGACGTGGACCAGGCGCTCGTATGCGGCCAGAGCGCGGAAGCGCGCCAGGCGCGCGAAAAATTCATGTGACGCCGGGGAGACAGCCATGTTCAAGAAAAGCCTGATGGCGCTGCTTCCGGTCGCGCTGCTTTGCCATGCCGGCGCGGCGCGCGCGCAATGGCCCGAGCGGCCCATTACCTGGATCGTGCCTTTTTCCGCGGGCGGGCCTATGGATATCGTGTCCCGGCCGGTCGCCAAGAAAATGGGAGATATCCTGGGCCAGACGGTCATCGTCGAGAACCGCACGGGAGCCGGCGGCGCCTTGGGCGCCGACTACGTCGCGCGCGCCAAGCCGGACGGTTACGTCATCGGTATCGGCAGCGTGGGCACGCAGACCATCGTGCCCAATGTCGCCAAGTCGGCCAAGTACGACCCGATAGACTCCTTCTCCAACATCGGCCTGCTGGGCCGCTACACCAATGTCCTGCTGGTCGGCTCGCAATCGTCCATCGTCTCCGTCTCGGACCTGGTCTCGCAGGCGCGGCAGCCCGGCGCCAACGTCACCTTCGGCTCGGCCGGCTACGGTTCGTCCAACCATCTTTCCGGCGAACTGCTGCGCGCGCTGACCGGCGCGGCGATGACGCATATTCCCTATCGCGGCAGCGCGCCCGCGCTGACGGACCTGCTGGCGGGCAATACCACCTTCATGTTCGACACGTTCAACACCGCGATGTCGCGCATCCAGGCGGGCAGCCTGCGGCCCTTGGCCGTTACCAGTCCCAGGCGCTCGCCCTTCCTGCCCGACGTGCCGACCATGGACGAGGCCGGCACCGGCGGCTATGCGGCCGCCGGCGGCGAGTTGTGGTGGGGCGTGGTCGGCCCAGCCGGCATCCCCCAGCCCATCATGGACCGTTTGAACGCCGCCCTGCGCGAAGCGCTGGCCGCGCCGGACGTGCAGCGCCAGCTCAAGGATCAGTATGTCGAGATCTGGAGCAGCACGCCGCAGGAATTCAGCGCGGTGGTCCGCTCCAGCTACCAAAGCTGGAACAAGCTGGTGAAGGACGCGAAGATCGAGGCGGAATAAGCTCGCGGATCCAGCGCTGCGAGAGGGGCTGGGCACGGTCGTGGGCCGAGCGTTATGGCGAGGGCGCCGCATGCATGGGATTCGGGCATGCAGGCGGCGTTCACACGGCGAGAATTACGCGGTTTTTCCTCTCTCCGCCGCCGCGAACAGGGATTCCAGCCGCGACAAGCGCGCTTCGACTCCCGTTTCCGGCGTAGTGGCTTGAAGGCCGTGCAGCATCAGGTTCGTATAGCTTTCGGTCACGGCATCGACGTTGATGCTCTGGTTGCCGAAAAGCACCGGCCACATCAGATGCTCAAGCCCGCCATACAGCATGGCCCGGGCAGCCTCGGTGTCCACGCCGGCGGCAAGCTCCCCGTCTTTCACGGCCTCCTTGAGCGCCAGCTGGGCGAATTGGGTGTAGCGCACTTGAAGCGCATGCAGGCCCGAGCCGGCATAGTCAGGCCCTGTGCGCACTTCATGCAAGACGAGGCGGGCCAGGCCGGGGGTCTCCGCATAGACGCGCACGTGCCGCCAGATGATGAAGCGCAGCCGCGCGCGCAAGCCTTGAAGGCGCGAGAATCCCTCTTCGACGTCGCGGATCAAGGGTTCATACATTTCGCTCAGCACTTCGTGCAGGAGATCGCGCTTGGTCGGGAAGTAGCGGAAGATCAGCCCTTCGGCAATTCCGGCGCGCTGCGCGATTTCGCTTACGGCTGCTTTTTGGAAGCCTTTTTCTATGAAAACCTGCCGCGCCGCCGCGAGGATCTCGCCGGCACGCTTTTGGCGCTTTTCCGAAAGAGGCGCCGGAGCATGGTTGCCGGTTGTCTTCGTGTCGGCGGAGGTGCTGGAGCTGGTTTTCATGATGGCTGATGCGTGGGCCTGCCGTTTCCGTATGTCTTCTGGGCGCAGCCGGCGCAGGACCTCCCGACATCGACTGCGGCGGGCTCGGCCGCTCAGATGCGGAACACGCCGTAGCTTGGGGGGGCTATAGGTTGATTGAGCGCGGCGCTCAAGGCGATGCCCAGGGCGTTGCGTGTATCTGTCGGGTCGATTATGCCATCGTCCCATAGGCGCGACGTCGAATACAGCGCGCTCGATTGGCGGCGGTAGTCCTCCAGCACGGGATCGCGGATGGCTGCCAGTTGTTCCGGCGAGAGTTTTTCCCCATCGCGCGCGAGTTGCCGCAGCTTCACATCGGCGAGCACGTTGGCCGCCTGCTCCGCGCCCATGACCGAGATCTGGCTCTGCGGCCACATGAAGAGGAAGCGAGGGTCGAAGGCGCGTCCCGACATGCCGTAGTTGCCCGCCCCGAACGAGCCGTTGCAGACGACGGTGAACTTGGGCACCTCGGAACCCGCCACGGCCATGATCATCTTGGCCCCGTCCTTGGTGATTCCGCGCCGTTCATAGTCGCGCCCGACCATGAAGCCGGTGATGTTCTGCAGGAAGATCAGCGGCGTGCGGTTCTGGTTGCACAGCGCGATGAAGTGGCACCCCTTTTGGGCGCTGTCGTTGAAAAGCACGCCGTTGTTGGCCAGGATGCCGACCTTGTAGCCCCATAGGTGGGCGAAGCCGCAAAGCAGCGTCGGGCCGTAGGCGGGCTGGTACTCATGGAAACGGCTGGCGTCCACCATGCGCGCGATGACTTCGCGCATATCGAACTGTACCTTGATGTCCCGCGGCACGATGCCATACAGTTCCCGGGGGTCGTAGTAGGGCGCTTCGGGCTCCTGCCATTCCACTTGCGCCTTCTGCGGCCGCTGCCATTGCGCCACGACGTCCCGGGCGATGGCGATGGCCTCGTACTCGTTGCCGGCGGGGTAGTCGGCCGTCCCGGACAGGCGCGTATGCACGTCGCATCCGCCCAGATCCTCGGCGCTCACCTCTTCGCCGGTGGCGGCCTTCACCAATGGCGGCCCGCCGAGGAAGATGGCGCCGTTTCCCCGCACAATCACGCTGTAGTCCGACAGCGCGGGCACGTACGCGCCGCCGGCGGTGCAATGCCCGAGCACGATGGCGACTTGGGGAACCCCCATCTTCGAGAGGATCGACTGGTTTCGGAAGATGCGCCCGGCGAAGTGGCGGTCGGCAAACAGTTCGGCCTGCAGGGGCAGAAAGCCTCCGGCGCTGTCGCACAGGTGGACCATGGGCAGGCGGTTTTCGACGGCAATATCGGTCGCGCGCACGATCTTCTTGACCGATAGCGGGTACCAGGCTCCGCCTTTCACGCTTGCATCGGAAGCATTGACCATTACTTCGCGCCCGCTGACGATTCCGATGCCGGTGACTACGCCGGCGCCGGGCACTTCTCCGTCATACTCCATGTTGCCTGCCAAGGTGGACAGTTCAAGGAACGGCGTGCCTGGATCCAGCAATTGCCTGAGGCGATCTCGCACGAACAGCTTGTTCTGGCGGGCCAGGCGCTGCATGTCGCGGTCGGGGCGCTGGTGGCGAACGGCATCCTGCTGTTGCCGCAGCGCCGCGGCCAGCGCCAGATTGTGTTCACGGTTGGCCAGAAAATCTGCCGAACGCGTGTTCAGCGCGGATTCGATGCGGTTCATTCCGAGGCGCTCCTGTCCAGAGTGATAAGCAAGGCGTCTTTGTCGATGAGCTGTCCGACGTCGACGTGCAGGCACTGCACTGCGCCATCGCAGGCGGCATTGATGGTGGTTTCCATCTTCATGCTCTCTATCACCATCAGCGCGTCGCCCCGGCGCACCCGCTGGCCGACTTCCACGGAAACGGCGATGATCGACCCCGGCATGGGGGCCCGCGTCACGGCGTCTCCCTCGTCCATGGGATCGCCGGCAAAACGTTTGAGGTTATCGACGTAGCGCAGGAGGTGGCTTTCTCCATTCAGGTGCACATGCACTTCATCGCCCCGCCTTGCGATGAGGACGTGGTAACGGTCGCCATCGATGATCAGTTCGTGAGCATGTCCGCCGCGCTCCAGTAGCTCCACGGGAATTCGCCGGCCGCCGGCATGCAGGCAATAGCCCTCGCGAGAGCGGCCGAGCCAGAGTTCGTGTGCCTCGCCGTCCAGAAGAAATGCGTGCAACATCAGTTTCTCCAGTCGCCCATGTCGGCATGCAACGCCGGCACGGCGTCGGCGGCATCGCGCACCGGGCGCGTTGCCAGCGCCGCGGCGGCCAGCAGCCGGTGCAGGGTTTCGTCGGATAGCGGCGGCTGCGCGGCGACCTCGGGGTGCGCATCCAGAAAACCCGTGTGGATCTCGCCCGCCAAAAAGGCCGGGTGGGACAGCAGCCTCCGCAGGAAGCCTGTGTTGGTCTTGCATCCCAGCAGCGCATAGTCGTCCAGGGCGCTCCGGGCCAGCGCAATGGCTTCGCCACGCGTGGCGGCGCTGACGATCAGTTTGGCCAGCATGGGGTCGAAGGCGGCGGTGATCTCTTGTCCGGCGGCGATGCCTGAATCGATCCGGATGCCCGCGGCGCGCGGCTCGCGCAGGGCCAGCACCGGCCCGGTGGTGGGGAGGTAGCCGCGCGACGGATCCTCGGCATAGATGCGGAACTCGAATGCGTGGCCGCGAGGCCGCAGCGTTTCCTGCGAGAAGGCCAGCTTTTCGCCTGCCGCCACGCGCAACTGGTGTTCCACCAGGTCGATGCCCAGAGTCTCCTCCGTGACGGGATGCTCGACCTGAAGCCGCGTATTCATCTCCAGGAAGTAGAACTCGCCATTGCCATAGATGAACTCGACCGTCCCCGCGTTGCAGTAGCCCGCGCGCCGGGCGATGCCCGCGGCAGTGGCGCAGATGTCATCGCGCACCTGTGGCGACAGAGCCGGCGACGGCGACTCTTCCACGATCTTCTGGAAGCGCCGCTGCACCGAGCATTCGCGCTCGAACAGATGGACGACAGTGCCATATTCGTCGCCGAACACCTGGACTTCGATATGCCGGGGGTTTTCGATAAAGCGCTCGACGTACAGGCGGCCATCGCCAAAGTAACGTTGCCCCTCGCTGCGCGCGCGGTCCAGTTCGGTGCGCAGCGCCGCCGCTTCGCGCACGATGCGCATGCCTTTTCCTCCCCCGCCGGCGGCCGGTTTGATGAGCAGCGGGAAGCCGACGGCCGCCGCGCGTTCGACAAAGCTGTCAGGATCGTCGTCCTCGATCGCGGAAGGCGCGACGGGAAAGCCGCCCTGGGCGACGAATGCGCGGGCGCGCACCTTGTCCCCCATCAGTTCGATCGCCTCGGCGGAGGGGCCCACGAACACCAGGCCCGCCTGTCGGCACTGGCGCGCGAACGACGGATTTTCCGAGAGAAAGCCGTAGCCCGGATGGATGGCGCCAGACCCGGCTCGGCGCGCCGCCTCCAGTATCTGCGTGCCGTCGAGGTAGGCCGCCACCGGAGTCGCTCCGGTGATTTCGATGGCGGTGTCCGCCAGGCGCACCGCGGGAGTGTCCGCATCGACGGCGTGATGCACCACAACGGCCTGCAGGCCAAGGCGTTGCACCGTGCGCACGATGCGCGCAGCGATCTCGCCTCGATTCGCGATCAGCACCGATTGGAAAGGCCAGTTGGTTTGCACCTGCGCTCCAGTTCATGTTGACGATCATGCTGATTATTGAGCGTCACTCACTTTTCTTTAAGCCAGTGTTTTCCCTATATGGAAAATCCTAGGGTGAAGATAATATGAGCGTCACTCAAATTGTAGATACCGTCAATCGAGGTCGTGTTGCCTAAAGGTGGAGTGACCATGTCCGAAGGTGGCTTGCATATCGAACAACGTTCCACGCCTCAGCTATTCGCCGGTCTGTCGGACGATGAAATGGAGGTGCTCGCGCAGGCGGATCGCTTCGCGCGCGCCGAGCTTTATCCCCTGGCGCAACGGATGGATGACGAAGAATGGTGGCCGGCCGGCATCTTCGAGCGGATCGGCGCCAACGGTTATTTCGGCATAACGGCGCCGGAGGCGCTGGGGGGGACGGGCTTGAACCTCTTCACCAGCGGCCTGGTGCTCCAGGCCTTCGCCCGTTGGAATCATGCCTTGGCGCTGGCATGGGTTGCGCACGAAAACCTGTGCCTGCACAACATTCTGCGCAACGCGAACGATGAGCAGAAAGCACGGTTCGTGCCCGGCTTGTCGAGCGGGAAGCTGGTGGGCGCATTGGGCTTGACGGAACCGGGCGCGGGGTCGGACGCGTTGGGCTCCATGCGCACCACCGCGCGTCGGGTGGGCGACCACTATTTGCTGGACGGGACAAAGATCTTCATCACCAATGGCCCCGTGGCGGATGTCTTGCTGGTCTATGCCAAGACCGATCGCGATCTTGGGGCGCAGGGCATCTCCGCGTTTCTTGTGGAGAAGGGCATGCCAGGCTTCCGCGGCGCGCAAAAGCTCGTGAAGATGGGGTTTCGCGGAAGCCAGACCGGCGAGCTCGTGTTCGACGGTTGCCGTGTGCCCGTGGCGAATCTGATGGGCCAGGAGAATGCGGGGGTCAAGGTGGTCATGAGCGGCCTGGACTTCGAGCGGGCGATGATCGCTCCGCTGTGCCTGGGCATTGCCGAGCGGGCGCTTGAACTGAGCATCGACTACGCGCGGGCGCGCCAGCAATTCGGCAGGCCGATAGCCAGTTTTCAGATGGTGCAGGACAAGATCGCCACTATGTATACCCAAGTGGAGGCCATGCGGGTGTTCACTTATCAGACCTTGCGCGCGGCCAGCGCGCTGGAAAATGGGGATGCCGGGCGCGGCGAAATTCACAAGCTGACCGCCGCCGCGGTGATGTTCGCGGCCAACGGCATGCATGGCGTACTGGACGAGGCGGTTCAGGTGCACGGAGGCACAGGCTACATCTGGGAGTCGGAAATCAACCGTCTCTACCGCGCCATCAAGCTGCTGGAAATAGGTGCGGGCACGACCGAAGTGCGCAAGCTCATTATCAGCGGCGAACTGCTCAAAGGGTGACCAGGCCCCGGAACTGAGTCCTGGAACGGATATTCCCACGGAAAGGGAGGCGGGCATGACACAACACGCGGGCGGGGATTTTGTAAGGCGCATCAACGTAGGGGACCTGCTCACGCGCAGCGCGGCCAGGGCGCCTGGGAGCGACGCGGTGATCGACGGCGAGCGCCGCTACAGCTATGCCTTGTTGGAGGCATGGAGCAACCAGCTTGCGCATGGCTTGCTTGCCCGCGGCTACAAGGTGGGCGATGCGCTGGCGCTCATGTCGGGAAACAGCGCCGAGTTTCTGGCGACCTATTTCGCGTGCGCCAAGATCGGCGTCGTGTGCGTGCCTATCAACCTGTTGTGGCGACACGGCGAGTTGGCCTATGTATTGCAGCATGCCGGCGTGCGCGGCGCGGTCGTCACCGCGCCAATGCTGGCGCAGTTCCTTACGGGCTTGACGCCCGGTCAGGCGTTGCGCGACGTGTTCGTGATCGATGAGGGCGAGGACGCGCAAGCCGATCTGCCCCAACCGCTGGCGCGCATCTCCTTCGCGCAGCTATCGGCTGGCCAGGTGTCGGACGTCCCATCGGCCGCCGTTCCCGATCGCGCGTCGTTGTCCTATCTGTATACCAGCGGCACCACCTCCGCGCCAAAGGGAGTGGTCGGCAGCCATCTGGCGATTTATCTGGAATCGTTGGGCACGGCCATCGACACCGAGCTGAGCCGCCGCGACCGGGTGCTGGCCTTGATGCCCATGTTCCACACCGCGCAGTTGAACGCCATCTGCACGCCGGCTGTTGCGGTGGGGGCGTGCATCGTGATCATGCAGGGTTTCGAGGCGCAATCGTTGCTGGATCTGGTTGTGCGGGAGCGGCTGACGGTATTGTTTGCCCTTCCCATGATGTACCGCGCGCTGGTGGAGGCCCAGCAGGCCCGCGCGCGCGATGTCGGCAGCCTGCGACTGGCCGTCTATGCCATGGCGCCGATGCCGGACCATGAGCTGCGTGCCGCCATCGACACGTTCGGCTGCGGCTTCTCGCTCATGTTTGGCCAGACGGAAATGAGTCCCGTGGCCACCTTCTTCCGGCCCGAGCACCAGCTCAGCCATCCCGGCGCGGTGGGAACGCCGGGCATCAATGTCCAGGTCGGCATCATCGACGAAGCGGGAAGGCTCCTGCCGCAGGGCGAGGCCGGCGAAATCGTCTACCGGAGTCCCCAGGCGCTGAGCGGCTATCTGCATGACCAGGACGCCACTGATACCGTTTTCCGGCATGGCTGGTTTCATTCGGGCGATGCCGGCTACTTCGATGCGGATGGCGTGCTCTGGTTCAAGGACCGCTTCAAGGACGTGATCAAGAGCGGGGGCGAGAACATCGCTTCCATCGAAGTGGAGAAGGCTTTGTATGCGAGCGATCCGGATATCGCGGAAGTGGTCGTGGTTGGTCTGCCACATGAGCGCTGGACCGAGGCCGTGACGGCGATCGTGCTGCTGCGCCCGGGCAAGCGTCTCGACGAGGCCGCGCTGAGGCAGCAACTGCGCGAGCGCCTGAGCCCCTTCAAATGTCCCAAGTCGTTCATCGTGGTCGACGCCATGCCCAAGACGGCGACGGGGAAGATCCAGAAGGCCGTTCTCCGCCGCGCCTACGCGGACCACTACGCATCCGAAAACGGGCATTAGTCCGTCCCTCGGGGCCAGTCCATGATCGGTTATCCTCGCCCGACCGGCACCATCATCCCCCGCATCAACCTTCGCGATGAACCGCAACCGCCTGCCTTCCACCGCTACCCTGACCGCCTTCGAGTCCGCGGCGCGCCATCTGAATTTCCGGCGCGCGGCGCAAGAACTGCATTTGACGCAAGGCGCGGTGAGCCAGCAGGTCCGGCAACTGGAAGCGCAGCTGGGCGTGGCGCTGTTTGCTCGGGTGCGGCAGCGGGTGTTGCTGACGAGCGCGGGCGAACGTTATCTGGCGGAGGTGCGCCGGATCCTGCTGGCGCTGGGAGAGGCCACGCACCAGGCCATGGCCAGCGGCGACAAGGAAATCCTGAACCTGGCGGTGGTGCCGGCCTTCGCGGTGAAGTGGCTGGTGCCCAGGCTGGAAACATTCTTCGAAGCGCATGCGGACGTGAACCTGAACCTGGTGTCGCGCAATGCGCCTTTCGATTTTTCGGCGGAGCCGTTCGACGCGGCCATCCACTATGGGGAGGCGTCGTGGTCGGGCGCGGTATGCGCGCACCTGATGGACGAGGACATGCTGCCGGTGTGCAGCGCGCAGTACCAGGCGCAGCTGGGGCTGCATGAACCGGCGGGTCTGGCGGGGGCTGTCCTGCTGCAGCAGTTCACTCGGCCTCCGGCGTGGCGGGATTGGTTCGCGCACGTGGGGATAGAGCCGGCGAATGCGTTCCAGGGGCCGCGCTTCGACAGTTTCCTGATGATCTTGGAGGCGACCCAGGCGCACCTGGGCGCGGCGCTGCTGCCGCGTTTCCTGGTGGCCGACGACCTGGCCCGGGGCAGCCTGGTGCAATTGTCTACGCAGGCCCTGCCGAGTTCCCGCGGCTACTACCTGGTCTGCCCCGAAGCCAAGCAGGACGCGCGGGCGGTGTCGGCGTTTCGCGGCTGGCTCCTGGCCCGGATTGCCGGTGATTAGATTTTCTATCTAACTGATCACAAAGCATCGCTTTCTATACAGGGATCGAGCCGGGACAATTCGGACTGAATTGCAGGAAAACTGTTCAGGAGCCGAAGCCGATGTCCTCTTTCCACACCGACAGCCGCTGGAAAAAGCCGCTGCCGCCGTTCGTCGTCAATCCGCTCGTCGGCCGGCCGGCGCCGTCCGATGTGGCGGTGCTGGCGCAAGCCGACGTGACGCGGGTGAGCGACCTGGTGGGCCGCATGTATACCTGCCAGCCGCCCCTGCGTTCGCTGGTGGCGCCTGCCGTTCCGCTTTGCGGGCCGGCGTTCACGGTCAAGTGCCCGCCGGGCGACAACCTGGGCGTGATGGCGGCCATCCGCCGGGTGGAAGCGGGAGACGTGCTGGTGGTGGACGGGCAGGGCTTCACGCAGTGGTGCATGGGCGGCTTCGAATTGCTGAAGTACGCCTGCGAGCAGCGCGGCATGGCCGGGCTGGTGGTGCACGGCGCGTGGCGCGACGTGGCGGAGGCGCAGGCGGCGGGCTTGCCGGTGTATGGGCTGGCCGTGTCGCCGCACTCGGGGCCCAAGTTCGGGCCGGCCGAGGTGAATGTGCCGGTGGCGTGCGCCGGGGTGATCGTGCAGCCGGGGGACGTGGTGTGCGCCAGCGCCGAGGGCGTGGCCGTCGTGCCGCGCGGCAGCGTGGAGGCCGTGGCCCGGGCGCTGCGGGCAGACGGGGGCGGGCATGGCATCGAACACTTCCTCGACGAAATGGACGAGCATGTCGCCGGCTGGCTCGATGGAGGCCGGCAATGAGCGCGCCGGCCGCGCCGGCGGCAGGACTGACGCAGGCCTTCGCGGCGTTCGTGGCGAACCTGCGCGGGCCGGAGGTCCCGGCCGCGGTGCGGGCAGAGGCGCGGCGCGCCATCGCCGACTGCCTGGGCGGCGGCCTGGCCGGCGCGGTGGACGAGGTGACCGGCGTCGCCGCGGGGACCCTGGGCCAGGCGCGCGGCGACTGCACGCTATGGGCGCGCGCGCAGCGGGCGTCCGCCGGCGATGCCGCGCTGATCAACGGTTGCGCGGCGCATGCGCACGCGCTGGACGATACGCACGAATCCATGCGCGGCCACCCGTCCGCGCCCATTGTTCCGGCGATTCTGGCGCTGGGGGAAAAGCTGGATTCTGATGGCGAGGCTTTGCTGACGGCCTACGTGGCCGGGGTCGAGGTCGCGGGGCGGCTGGGGCGCAGCGTGAACGACCGGCATTCGCAGCTGGGCTGGCACACGACGTGCACGCTGGGGACGGTGGGCGCGGCGGCGGCCTGCGCCTCGCTGCTGCGGCTGGATGCGGAACGCGCCCGGCACGCCCTGGGCATCGCCAGCTCCATGGCGGGTGGGCTGAGAGTGAACTTCGGCACCATGACCAAGGCCCTGCATGCGGGGCTGGCCGCCCGCAACGGCGTGCTGGCCGCGCAATTGGCGGCAGGCGGCATGACGGCCAGCCCGGCGGCGCTGGAAGGACGCGAAGGATTCCTGCAGCTGTTCTGCGACGACGGCAGCCAGGACCCCGGCCGCGCGCTGCAAGCGCTGGGCGACTCCTACGAGATCGCGAGCCCCGGCATCGTCTACAAGCAGTACCCGACCTGCTCCCTGATGCACGCGCTCGTCGATATGGTGCTGCGGGCGCGCGAGGCGGGCTGGATGGAGCCCGGCGGCGATCTGGAACTGCGCTGCGGCATCAGCCGGCGGCTGGACGCGGCGCGCACCAAGGGCTGGCCCGTCTCGGGCCTGGCGGCGAAGTTCCATGTGGAGTATTGCGTCGCGGTCGCGGCTTGCCGGGGCACGCAGGATGTGGGCGATTTCACGGACGAGGCGCTGGCGCATCCGCAAGCGCGGGACTGGGCCGACAAGGTCCGCCTGTCGGTGGGGGAAGACTTTCCCGCTGGCAACGGTGACTACGCCTCGCTCGCGGTGCTGCGCAACGGGGTGGAGGTGTTCCGCCAGACGCAGGCCAAGCCGCTGGGCCATCCCAGCCTGCCGCTGCCGCCGGCCGGGCACGAGGCGAAATTCATGCGCCACGCCACGGCGGCGGTCCCGGCCGAACGGGCCGCGCGCCTGTGGCGGCTGCTGTGCGCGCCGCAACCCGGTTCCGCGCGTGAACTGGCCGCCGCGTTGTCCGCGGACGGCCAGAAAGATTCGACAATCTGATCCAAGGAAGCTAGATATGCCTGCCATCACTCGCCGCCAATTGCTGATCGGCGCCGCCGCGTCCCTGGCGGCCCATGCCGGCCTGGTCCGCGCCCAATCCCGGGACATGAGCATTATCGTGGCGTACCCGCCGGGCGGTTCGCTGGACGCCATGGCGCGCATGATCGCGCAGCACCTGGCGGAAAGGCGCGGCCACGCCGTCGTGGTGGACAACAAGCCGGGCTTCTCGGGCAACATCGGCGCGCAGTACGTCGCCAAGGCGGCTCCCAACGGCAACACGCTGCTGATGACGGCGCTGACCTCGTACGCGATCAACGCCCGCCTGATGGGCAGCACCATGGGGTACGACGTGCTCAAGAGCTTCGAGCACGTCGCCATCGTCGGCTACCTGCCCAACGTGCTGATCGTGCCCGCCAGCCTGCAAGTCAATGACGTGCCGTCGTTCGTGCAAGCCGCCAAGGCCAGGCCGGGCGCCTTCTCGTACGCCACCACGGGCAACGGCTCGCTGGAGCACATCGCCGGCGAGATGTTCAAGCGCGCCACGGGCATCGAGATCGAGCCCGTGCCGTACAAGGGGTCCACCCCCGGCATGGCGGACCTGATCGGTGATCGCATACAGGCGATGTTCGTGAACACCTCCACCGCCATCTCCAATCTGCAGACGGGGCGCATCAAGGTGATCGGCGTTGCCGGCCCCGACCGCGTGGCGGCCTTGCCCGGCGTGCCGACGCTGCGCGAGTCCGGCGTGAACATGAGCAATGATGTGGTGTCGATCTTCGGCATCGCCGCGCCCGCGGGCACGCCGCGCGCCGTGGTCGATCAATTGAACGCCGACCTGAACGCCGTGCTGGGCAGGGCGGACGTGCAGGAGCGCTTCGGCGGCCTGGGCATCGAGATCGTGACGGAAAACGCGGCCTACGCGACCCGGCGCATCGAGGACGAAGTGGCGGTGTGGGACCGGGTCATCCAGGAAACGGGGATTTCCCTGCACGGCTGACGAACGGCGGGTCTTCCGGCGACGCGCGCCGGATGGACGCGCCGCGCGCTCAAGGCGTCGCGGCAACCCCGGCCGACAGCGCCTGGATCAAATGCCGCACGAAGCGCTCGGTGGCATCGGGCAGCGTGGCGTGGCTGGCGGTCTGTATCTGCAGCGTGCGTTCGGCGAACCCGGGCTGCTGCAATGCCACGGCGACCAGCGCGCCGCTGGCCAGCGGCTGCGCCAGGGTGATTTCGCCGGCCAGGGTGATGGCGTGCCCGGCTTCGACGATGGCGCGGATCACCGACGAGGAGTTGCTGGAGTACGCCACGTCGAAGGGCGGCCCGTCGCCGCGGGCGGCGGAGTTGTCGAACAGCAGGCGCACGGTGGTGCCGGAGTCGGTCAAGGCGATCGGGTAGGGGCGCAGGTCGTCGAGCGAGACGCTGCCGCGCGCGGCCAGGGGATGGCCGGGCACCATGATGGCGCGCACGGGCGAGACGATGTCGTAGCGCACGTCGATTCCGCTGCCGGGGTTGAGGCTGAAGGCCAGGCCGACGTCGATGGCGCCGTCGCGCAGGCGCTGCGTGACCACGCCGGGCGAGGCGATGTGCACCTGGAATGCCACCTCGGGATGGCGGTCGCGATAGGCGCCAAGGATGCGCGGCAGCACGTTGCGCGCCACGGCTTCGTTCGAGCCGATGCGAATGGTGGTGAGTTCCGCGTGCCGCAGGCTGCGGATGTCGCGCAGCACGTGTTCGGAATCCATGGCGGCGCGCCGCGCGTAGTCGGCCAGCAGTTCGCCGGCCCGCGTCAGCACCATGCCGTGGGGGCGGCGTTCGAACAGCGCCGCGCCGCAATCGTGCTCCAGCTTGGCGATCTGCCGGCTGATGGCCGAAGGCGCCACGTGCAGGGCCGCGGCGGCGTCCTTGATGCTGCCGCCCCGGACCACTTCAAGGAAATAGCGATGGGCGGTGCTGAGCATGGCGTTGGTTCTAAAAAAAGCAATTGGTGTGCGAATTATTGATCTTGATTGCCTAAACAGCAATTCATAGAATGGACCGGCCTATCGGCGGCCGGCAGCAGCGGACACAGAGCCGCGGCCGGCCGCGTATTCACGGACCAAGGGGAATCGCATGGCCATCGCTGTCTGCACGTCGAATTTCACCGGATCGCGCCCGCGGGGGCGCGGTTTCCTGAAGCGGGCCGTCGCCGCGCTTGCGTTGTCCGCGGCCGCGGCCGGTGCGGGCGCCGCGGATTTCCCGCAACGTTCGCTGCAACTGATCCTGTCGTTTCCGCCGGGCGGCGCCACGGACGTGCTGGCGCGCGAACTCAGCCAGAAGCTGGGCGACACGCTGGGGCAATCGGTGGTGGTGCTGAACCGCCCGGGCGCCGGCGGCCTGATCGGCATGCAGGCGGCCGCAAGGTCGGAGGCCGACGGCTATACGCTGTACATCTCGTCGGTGATGTCCAATTCCATCTACGAAGCCCTCAACGGCAAGCAACAGGTGTCGCTGGACGGCGACTTCGAGGCGGTGGGCGCGATCGCGAGCGCGCCGCACATCCTGGTGACGCCGTCCACGCTGGGCATCAAGGATTACGCCAGCCTCGTGTCCTACCTGAAGGCGGCGCCGGGCAAGTACAACTACGCCTCCATGGGGGCGGGCACGCTGTCCAATCTGGAAGGCGAGATATTCAAGGAACAGGCGGGCGTGGACGCGCTGCAGATTCCCTACAAGGGCAGCAGCCAGGCGCTGCCCGAAGTGATCTCGGGCGCCTCGGTCTTCATGTTCGACAGCGTCACCAGTTCGCTGCCGCACAAGCAGGGCGGCCGCATCGAGGTGCTGGGCGTGGCGTCCGCCAAGCGGCTGCCGGTCATGCCGGAAGTGCCCACATTGAAGGAACTGGGCGTGCAGGGCCTGGAGGCCGAGAACCTGTTCGCGCTGATGGCGCCCAAGGGCACGCCCCGAGACCGGCTGGACATCGTGGCCCGCGCGCTGGCCAAGGCGCAGGACGACGCGGGCTTTCGCAAGGCGATCGAAGCGCAAGGGTTCCAGGTCAGCGAGATCCCTGGCGCGTCCCTGCCGCGTTTCATCCTGGATCAGCAGGCCTTCTGGCGCGACAAGGTCAAGGCCCTGAACATCACCGCCGGCAAGTAACGGCGGCGCTTCCGAACTTCCGAACCGATACCCATGCCCATTTCCAACAATCCCTTCTGGCAGCTTCCCTATCCGTCGCAGCGCATGCCGGTGCTGGCGGACAACGTGGTCAGCACCTCGCAGCCGCTGGCCAGCGCCGCCGGTCTGCAAATGTACGCGCGCGGCGGCAACGCCATCGATGCGGCGCTGGCCACCGCCATCACCCTGACCGTGGTCGAGCCCTGCATGAACGGCATCGGCGGCGATATGTTCGCCATCGTCTGGCACGAGGGGCGGCTGCACGGGCTGAACGCCTCCGGCCGCGCGCCGGCGGCGTGGGAGACGGCGCGCTTCGCGCACCTGGACGGCATGGATCCCATCGGCTGGGGCAGCGTGACCGTGCCCGGCGTGGTGTCCGGATGGCGCGCGATCTGGGAGAAATTCGGGTCGCTGCCCTTCGAGGACCTGTTCGAGCCGGCCATCCGCTACGCGCGCGACGGCTACCTGGTGTCGCCCACGGTGCATCGGCAATGGCAAAAGCAGGTGCCGCGCCTGAGCGGGCAGCCCGGCTTCGCCGAATCGTTCGCGCCCGGCGGGCGGGCGCCGCTGCCGGGCGAACGCTTCCGCTGCCCGGGCCAGGCGGCGACGCTGGAGAGCATCGCCCGCAGCAAGGGCGACAACTTCTACCGAGGCGAACTGGCGGCGGCCATCGCGGCCCATGCGCGCAATACGGGCGGCTACATCACGGAAGCGGACCTGGCGCGCCACCAGGCGGATTGGGTGGAACCCATCGGCATGCGCTACCGCGACCTGGAACTGTTCGAGATCGGCCCGAACGGCCAGGGCATCGGCGCCTTGATGGGCCTGGGCATGCTGGAACATTTCGACCTGGGCGAAAGCGGGCGCGATACCGGACGCACGCTGCACCTGCAGATCGAGGCCATGCGCCTGGCGTTCGCGGACCTGTACGCGCACGTGGGGGATCCGGATCACATGGACGTGTCCAGCGCGCAATTGCTGGACCCGGCCTACCTGGCCGAACGCGCCAGGCTGATCGATCCGGCTCGGGCGGGCCAGCCGCGGCCGGGCAATCCGCACAGCGGCGGAACGGTCTACCTCACCGCCGCCGACCGGCACGGCACCATGGTGTCGTTCATCCAGTCCAACTTCAAGGGCTTCGGCTCGGGCGTGGTGGTGCCGGGCACGGGGATCGCCCTGCAGAACCGGGGCTGGGGCTTTTCCACGCGGGCGGGGCATCCCAACGTGGTCGCGCCGGGCAAGCGGCCGTTCCACACCATCATCCCGGGTTTCCTGATGAAGCAGGGGCGGCCCCTGATGAGCTTCGGCGTGATGGGCGGCTCGATGCAGGCCCAGGGGCATCTGCAGGTCACGAGCCGGCTGGCCGATTTCGGCCAGAATCCGCAGGCGGCCAGCGATGCGCCGCGCTGGCGCATCAAGGACGACAACGTCGGCGTGGCGGTGGAATGGAATTGTCCGCCCGAGGCGGTCGAGCAGTTGCGCGCCTTCGGCCATCAGGTCGAGGTGGCGCCGCGCTTCGACCTGGAGTTCGGCAGCGCCCAGATGGCGATGCGGCTGGAGCAGGGCGGCTATCTGGCGGCGTCGGACCATCGCAAGGACGGTCACCCGATAGGCTATTGAGGCCGGGGGCCGCTAGCGGTAGGTGGCGAGCAGGATGCTGGTCTCGGTGGCGGCGATGCCCTTGATCAACCGCACCCGCTCCAGCACCTTGGACAGGTCGGCCGTGGAGTCCGCGCGGATCTCCGCCAGCAGGTCCCAGCGGCCGTTGGTGTCATGCAGCTGTTCGACGCTGGGCTCGCCCAGCAGGCTGGCCAGCACCGCGCGGGTCTGGTTGCCGTCGACGGTGATGCCCATCCAGGCGCGCAGGCCATCCTGCTCGGCGTCGGGCCGCAGCTTCAGCGTGTAGCCGGCGATGACGCCGTCGTCCTCCAGCTTGCGCAGGCGGTTGGAAACCGTGCCGCGCGAAACGCCCGCCTTGCTGGCCAGCACGGACAGCGGCGTGCGCGCGTCGCGCCGCAGCAGGCCGATCAGCCGGGTATCGATTTCGTCCATGGGCGGCCTCGGGATCAATGTTGCCGGAAGAGCGTGCCGTAGCCGGCGATCCGGTCCTGGACGCCGGCCAGCCTCAGGCAATGCCACAGGCTGGCCTGGTTGCTGCCGATCACGGGCTTGCCCAGGCGCGCTTCCAGTTCCTCGATGATGGCGGTGGAGCGCAGGGCGCCGCAGCTGATGAAGACGGCATCGGCCTCGGGCCGGTCGACGGCGGCGGCGTACTCGGCCAGGAACCGCGGCGAGACGCGATTCATGGTTTCGTCGTCGGGCAGGGCCAGGCCTTGCAGGGCCACGACTTCATGGCCCGCGCTTTCGAAGTACCGGCGCTCCAGTTCGTTGACCTCGGCATCGTAGGCGGTGGCGATGGCCACGCGCCGGGCGCCGAGCGCGGCCAGGGCCGCGGTGACGCCGTCGAGCAGCGTGGTGGCCGCCACGTCGGGCCGGGTCCGCGCGATCAGGCCGCGCACGGCATCGTTGCCGATCACGAAGCTGCCCGCCGTGCAGTTGTAGCAGATGACGTCCACGTCGCGGCGGCCCGGAAGCAGGCTGTCGAGCGCGTCGCGCAGCCCGCCCTCCATGCCGGCCAGGTTCTCGCGCGTGCAGGCCGTTCCCATGGGCACGCGGCCGAAGCTCAGGCCCACGCCCGCGGGCGCCATGGCGTGCATCTCGCCCTCCGTGAGGCCGGCATTGGCCACGCAGAGGAAGGCGATGCGCGCCCGCGGGTAGGGGCCGTCGTCGTAGCGGATGGCGGCGTTCATTCGGTCATGCCCGCGGCGTCGAAGCATTCACGGATCGCCGTGGCCGCCTTGACGAAATCGGGGTGTCCCACCATGGTGTAGTCGCGCGGGCGCGGCAGGTCCACGTCGATGGTCAGGGCCACCCGGCCGGGGCGCTTGCTCATCACCACCACGCGGTCGGACAGGAACACCGCTTCGGAAATGCTGTGGGTGATGAACATGACCGTCTTGCGGCTCTCCAGCCAGACGCGCTGCAGTTCCAGGTTCATGGCCTCGCGGGTCATGGCGTCCAGGGCCCCGAAGGGTTCGTCCATCAGCAGGATGTCGGGATCGTGGATCAGCGCGCGGCAGAGCGCCACGCGCTGCTGCATGCCGCCGGACAGCTCGTGCGGCAGGCAATGCTCGAATCCTTCGAGGCCGCTGAGCTTGATCAGTTCGCGCAGACGCGTTTCGTAGCGCGCCGCCGGCAGCTTGCGCATTTCCAGCTGCAGGGAAATGTTCTGCACGACGTTGCGCCAGGGCAGCAGCGCCGCCCGTTGGAAGACGATGCCCACGCCGGCGGAAGGCTCCTTGACGCGCTGGCCCAGCACGTCGATTTCACCGGAGGTGGGCGGCACCAAGCCCGCCACCGCCCGCATCAGCGTGCTCTTGCCGCAGCCGGACGGCCCCAGCACGGAAAGGAATTGGCCCTCGGGAATGGACAGGTCGACGCCGTCGACGGCGACGTAGGAGCCGAACCGCTGGACCATGCCGCGGATGTCGATGGCGGTGTCGGGGGCGGCCGCGTCGCGCGCGAGCGCCAGGGCTGCGTGATGCGCCATGGTCAATCCCCGTTGTAGTCGTTGGTGTAGAGCGTGCCGGTCGGAATCGGGCGCTCGATCTGGTTCGATTGCACGAACTGGTCGACCATGGCCTGCCAGTCCTTCTCCGACGAGACGCCGAAAGGCAGGCCCTTCGTATTGGGCGTGCCCGACGCCTGCAGTGACAGTTGCAGCTGGCGCAGCAGCAGTTCGCGGTTGCGCGCCTGCTCCGGACGCTGGCGCACCAGCGCGTCGACCGAGGCGGCCGGGTCGGCCTGCGCCGCCTCGTAGGCCTTGCGCGTGGCGCGCACGAAGCGGCGCGCGGTTTCGGGATTGGCCGCCAGCCACTGGGTGTTGGCGGCGAGCCCGCCTTCCAGCGCATTGACGCCGAAGTCTGCATACGAGAAGTAATGCACCTTGGCGCCCTGCGCCTCCAGCGGCGGAATGTGGAAGTAGGTGACGCCGGTGATGGCGTCGGCGCGCCGTTGCAGGAACAGGGCGGTCTTGGTGCCGACCGCCGGCGCGATGACATTGATCTTCTTCTGGTCCACGCCGTTCAGCGCGGCCAGCACCGGGAACATCTGCGCCGTCGATTCGGAGGCGCTCATGCCCAGGACCTTGCCTTCCAGCTCCTTGGGCGAGCGAACCGGCGCGTCGGTATGGCTGATGATGACCATGGGCGAGCGCTGGTGCACGGCGAAGATAGCTTTGAGCGGCATGCCGGCGGCCACGCCCTTGAGCATGGTGCCGTAGTCCATGAAGCCGATCGGGTCGATGTTCTGCGCCACCAGCTTGGCGGTGTTGCTGGAGCCGCTGCCTTCGCCGATGCGCAGATCGATGCCTTCGGCCTTGTAGAGGCCTTTGTCCACGCCGTAGTAGAGCGGCGCGTGGGTGCCGTAGATGCTGTAGTCCAGGCGCAGGCTGAGCTTTTCCTGGGCGCCGGCGGCGCTGGCGGCCAGCATCAGGGACAGCGCGCAGGCGAGTCGGGTCGTGCGTTTCATGATGGAGTCTCCGGGGTCGGGATCAAACAGAGGGCAGGGCGTCGCTGCGCACGCTGATGTGCCAGGGAATGAGGAAGCGCTCGGAGAACTCGACCAGGTAGTAGAAGACCAGGCCGATCAGCATGAGCGCGACCAGGACGGCGAACAGCAGCGTGGTGTCCAGGTTGGCGTTGGCCGACAGCAGCACGTAGCCCAGCCCGCTCTCCGCGCCGACCCACTCGCCCACCACCGCGCCCACGGTGGCGAAGGCGATGGCGACCTTCAGGCCGGAGAAGATCTGCGGCAGGGCATAGGGCAGCCGGATGCGCAGGAACGTGCGCAGGGCGCCGGCCCGCATCGATCGGGCCAGGTCGTTGAGGTCCGCGTCCACCGAGCGCATGCCGGCCACGGTGCTGACCACGATGGGGAAGAAAGCCACCGAGAACGCGATCAGGATCTTCGGAAACAGGCCCAGGCCGAACCAGATGATGATGAGCGGCGCCACCGCCACCTTGGGGAAGGCCTGCGACACGACCAGCAGCGGCATGATGGCCCGCTCCAGCGGACGCGACCACACCAGCAGGATGCCCAGCGGGATGCCGACGGCGATGCTGAGCAGGAAGCCGCCCAGCGTTTCGACGGAGGTCACCCAGCTGTGGTGGCCCAGGAACGCCGAGTCCGTCCACAGGCGTTCGATCACGCTCAGCGGCGGCGGCAACAGGTAGGGCGGCAGCCCGAAAAGCGGTATCGAAACGTGCCAGAGCGCCAGCACGCCGATGACCGCGATGGTCGGATACATCCAGTTCTTCAACACGGCAATTCCCCTTGTATGGTGTTTTATGCGCCGTCGAGACGGCGTCAGGCGTCGATTTCGAGCAGCTCCCGCGGGTAGTGGGTGAGGACTTCGCAGCCGTCCTCCGAGACCGCCACGCTTTCGCTGGCCATGAACCCGCCTTCGGGCATGAACAGCGAAGGCACGAGGTGGAAGGTCATGCCGGGCTGCAGCACGGTGGGATCGTCCGGCCGCAGCGCCAGGAAGCGGCCCTCGGCCCAGTTCGGCGGGAAGCCGATGCCGATGCCGTAGGCGGTGCGGTGGTCGAAGTAGCGGCCGAGGCCGGCGCGCTCGAACACGGCGCGGCAGGCCTGGTCCACCTGGGCCGAGGTCACGCCGGGCCGGATGGCTTCGATGGCGCTGTCCAGCGCGGCGATGACGGTGCCGGCCAGGTGGCGCTGGCGGTCGGTGGCGCGCCCGACCACGCAGTTGCGCGAGATCATGGCGTGGTAGCGGTTGATGTTGGCGGCGGCCTCCAGGAACACCAGGTCGCCGCGCTTGAGTTCGCGGCGCTGCCAGGTGGTGAAGCACACCCCGCTGGCGCGGCCGGCGGCCACCAGCGGCACGCGCGTGTATTCGCTGCCGGCCTTGGTGGCGCCATGCAGCATGGCGGCGGCCAGGTCGTTCTCGGTGGCGCCCACGGCCACCGCCCGCACGGCCGCGTCGATGCCGGCGACGGCGGCGTCGGCGGCCTGGCGCATGAAGGCCAGCTGCTCCGGCGTCTTGATGGTGCGGGCCTGTTCTATCGGCCCCTGCCAGTCGGCCAGGCGCGCGCCCAGCCGGGCGTGCAGTTGCTTGTAGCCGGCGACGCTGAGGTAGCCGGAGGACGTCTCCAGCCCGATGCCGCCCGACGGCAGGCTGTCTTGCAGGAAGCGCGCCAGCACTTCGATCGGATCGCTGACGTCATCGACCGCCACGAAGCGGCCGATGTTGCGGTTGCCGGTCGCGACGGCATGGTTCACCTGGCGCGAGACCATCGTGATGCCGCCCTCCGCGGTGACCGCCAGGCACTGGAACGTGAAGTAGCCGATCGAGCGGTAGCCGGTCAGCCAGTAGATGTTCTCGGGATCGAACAGAATCGCCGCCGACAGGCCCTGGGCCTGGATGTCGCGGGCCAGCAGCGCCAGGTTGGCGGCATAGGCGTCCGGCCCGAACGGCAATTCCATGGGAGCGTAGTTTTCCGACACGATGGGTCCTGGATGAAAGTCGAGTGAGCATCCTAGGAACAATCTGCATAACTGCCTAATACCAATAATTGCCATGTCTATATCTGAATAGTTATAGTCAGGGCATGAACGTGCGAGAGATAGAAATCTTCAGGGCGGTGATGCGCGAAGGCTCGGTATCCCGGGCCGCGCAGCTATTGCTGATTTCCCAGCCGGCCGCCAGCAAGTACATCGCGCAGCTGGAGCGGCGGGTCGGCGTGCCGCTGTTCGTGCGCAAGGGCGGCCGGCTGATGCCGACTCCGGAGGGCAGGGCGCTCTACGGGCAGGTGGACCGGTTGTTCTCGGGGCTGACGCAGCTGGAAAGCTTCATGAAAGACCTGGGCAGCGAGAAACAGGGCCACCTTACGGTGGCGTCGCTGCCCCTGCTGTCACTGACCGCGATGCCCGATGTGCTGGCCGCGTTCATGGCGGACCGGCCCAATATCTCCGTGGCCTTGCAGACCCGCAGTTCGGCCCGCATCGTCGAATGGGTGGCGGCCCGCCAGGTGGACCTGGGGGTGTGCTTCTGCGCCGCCAACCATCCCGGCATCGTGGCGGAACCGCTGGCCAGCCTGCAGCTGTACTGCGCGATTCCTCCCGGCGACCCGCTGGAGCGGTTCGACACCGTACGGGTGGATCAATTGGCCGGGCGCGACCTCATCATCTACGACAACCTGGATCACACCCGCTTCTGGCTGGAAGCCATGCTGGAACAGCAAAAGGTTTACGCGCGCCGACGCGTGCAGGTGTTCTGGACCTCGGTGGCGATGGAGCTGGTGATGCGCGGCGTGGGCATCGCGCTGGTGGACCGCCTGACCGCGGCGCGCGTGCCCGGCGGCCTGGCCCAGCTGCGGCCGCTGGAGCCGAGCGTGTCGTTCGACCTCAGCCTGGTGTGGCCCGAACATTGGCCGGCCTCGGTGATCGCGCTGTCGTTCGCCGACGCGCTGCGCGAGCACTTGCGCGGCCACGCCTAGCGGCCGCCGCCCGCGACGGGCCCGCCCTGGGGGAAACTGGAGGCGCGGGCTGGAATCGAACCAACCTCTGCGGATTTGCAATCTGCTGCATAGCCACTCTGCCACCGCGCCGTTTGTTTTGTCCTAAGACATATATAATTATTATCCAGGACAAAGCAATTTGCAAGCGCCGGCCGCGGGGCGGCGGCATACCGATAGAGGACAGCCATGCAGTTTCAGTTTCCCATCGTCATCATCGACGAGGACTTCCGCTCGGAGAACACGTCGGGCCTGAGCATCCGGGTGCTGGCGGAAGCCATCCGGGCGGAGGGCTTCGACGTGCTGGGCACCACCAGCTACGGCGACCTCAGCCTGTTCGCGCAGCAGCAGAGCCGGGCCAGCGCGTTCATCCTGTCCATCGACGACGAGGAGCTGGCGCACGGCGACGGCGTGGCGCCGGCGCTGCTGGCGCTGCGGGCCTTCATCAGCGAGGTCAGGCGCCGCAACGCGGATGTGCCGATCTACGTCTACGGCGAAACCAAGACCGCGCGCCACATTCCGAACGACATCCTGCGCGAGCTCCAGGGCGTGATCCACATGTTCGAGGACACGCCGGAGTTCGTGGCCCGCCACCTGATCCGCGAGGCCAAGGCCTACCTGGAAGGCGTCAAGCCGCCGTTCCTCAAGGCCTTGCTGGACTACGCCGAGGACGGCTCCTATTCCTGGCATTGTCCGGGCCATTCGGGCGGCGTGGCCTTCCTGAAGAGCCCGGTGGGCCAGATGTTCCATCAGTTCTTCGGCGAGAACATGTTGCGCGCCGACGTCTGCAACGCGGTCGAGGAACTGGGCCAGCTGCTGGACCACAACGGCGCCATCGGCGCGAGCGAGCGCAATGCGGCGCGGATCTTCAACGCGGACCACTGCTATTTCGTGACCAACGGAACCAGCACCAGCAACAAGATCGTCTGGCACCACACGGTGGCGCCCGGCGACGTGGTCGTGGTCGACAGGAACTGCCACAAGTCCATCCTGCACAGCATCGTGATGACGGGCGCGATTCCCGTGTTCCTGCGGCCCACGCGCAATCACTTCGGCATCATCGGCCCGATTCCGCGCAGCGAGTTCGACGTGGAGACCATCCAGGAGAAGATCCGCGCGCATCCCTTGCTGCGGCACCTGGATGCCGCGGAGGTGCGCCCGCGCGTGATGGCGCTGACCCAGTCCACCTACGACGGCATCATCTACCAGACCGAGACGATCAAGGAAGCGCTGGATGGCTACGTCGAGGTGCTGCACTTCGACGAGGCCTGGATGCCGCACGCGGTATTCCATCCGTTCTATGGCGCCTACCACTGCATGGGCCGGCGGCGCGCGCGGCCGAAGGAGTCGCTGGTGTTTTCCACGCAGTCGACGCACAAGCTGCTCGCGGGGATCAGCCAGGCCAGCCACGTGCTGGTGCAGGATTCGATGACGCGCCGGCTGGACCGCCACCTGTTCAACGAGGCGTACCTGATGCACACCAGCACCAGCCCGCAATACGCCATCATCGCCAGCTGCGACGTGGCGGCGTCCATGATGGAGCCGCCGGGCGGCACGGTGCTGGTGGAGGAAAGCATCGCCGAGGCGCTGGACTTTCGCCGCGCGATGCGCGAGGTGGGATCGCATTTCGCGCCGGGCGACTGGTGGTTCACGGTGTGGGGGCCGGAAACGCTGGCCCCCGAAGGCATCGGGTCCGCGGAGGACTGGATCATCCGGGACGGCGGCGACGAGGCGTCGTGGCACGGTTTCGGCGCGCTGGCCGACGGCTTCAACATGCTGGATCCGATCAAGTCCACCATCGTTACGCCGGGCCTGGACCTGAACGGCGATTTCGCCGCCAGCGGCATTCCAGCATCCATCGTTACGAAATTCCTGGCCGAGCACGGCGTGATCGTCGAAAAGACCGGGCTCTACAGCTTCTTCATCATGTTCACCATCGGCATCACCAAGGGCCGCTGGAGTTCCCTGCTGACCGCGTTGCAGCAGTTCAAGGAGGATTACGAGCGCAACCAGCCCATGTGGCGGATCCTGCCCGAGTTCTGCAAGAAGCACCCCCGGTACGAGAGCCTGGGGCTGCGCGACCTGTGCCAGCATGTGCACGAAACCTATGCCCGTCACGATATCGCCCGGTTGACCACCGACATGTACCTGACGGACGTGGCGCCGGCCATGAAGCCCAGCGACGCGTACGCCTGCATCGCCCATCGCCGGACCGAGAGGGTGGAGATCGACCATCTCGAAGGCCGCATCACCACCAGCCTGATCACGCCCTATCCGCCCGGCATTCCGCTCCTGATTCCGGGGGAGGTCTTCAATCGCACCATCGTGGATTACCTCAAGTTCTCGCGCGAGCTGAACCGGCAATGTCCGGGCTTCGGCACCGATATCCATGGGTTCGTGGAATTGCGGGATGACGAGGGAAACCTGCGCTATTACGTGGATTGCGTGCGGTGAGCGCGCTTTATTCGGCGATCCAATCGTGTCAAACTTGCGCATTGACTGGGCGCGGCCTCGGGGCTGTCACCGCCCGGAACGGCATTGTCTCGGGACGATATGAAAATACAAGGAAAGACCGCAGCGGAAATCTTCGATTGCGTGCGCGCGCTGCTGCAGTCGGGGCAGTTGCGTCCCGGCCAGGCCCTGCCTCCGGTGCGTGACCTCGCGGTCGAGCTGGATATCAACCGCAATACGGTCGCGGCGGCGTATAAGCGGCTGTCCGCGGCCGGCATCGCCGTGACGCAGGGGCGGCTGGGAACGATCATCCGGGAGCCCTCCGGCCCCGGCGAGCAGGAGGGCGCGCTGACCAATACGCCTCTCGTGGACCTGGCCAGCGGCAATCCGAACCTGGACTGGCTGCCGGACGTCTCCGCCGCCTTCTCGCTGCGCCCCTATCGGCCGCGGCTCTACGGCGCGCCCACCGTCAACCCGGGCCTGGAAGACTATGCGCGGGCCTGGTTCGCGCCGGATTGCCCGGCGCCGTTCGAGGTCAACCTGACCCACGGCGCGGTGGACGCCATCGAGCGGCTGCTGGGTTCGCACCTGGTCGCCGGCGACAAGGTGGCGGTCGAGAATCCCTGCTTTCTCAGCAGCGTGAACATGCTGCGCATCGCCGGCCTGCAGGCGATCGGCGTGCCCGTCGACGCAGAGGGCATGCAGGCCCAGGCCCTGGAGGGCGCGCTGGCCAAGGGCGCGCAGGCGGTGATCCTGACGCCGCGCGCGCACAATCCCACCGGCTGCAGCCTGAGCGCCCGGCGCGCCCGGGCGCTGGCGCGCGTCCTGGCGAAGTACCCGCACGTCATGGTCATCGTGGACGACCACTTCGCGCTGCTGTCCAACGCCGAGTATCACTCGGTGCTGGCGGCCGGCGCGCAGCGCTGGGCGCTGGTCCGGTCGCTGAGCAAGACGCTGGGGCCCGACGTGCGCGTCGCCATGGTGGCCAGCGATCCCGCGACGTCGCGGCAGCTGCGGCTGCGGTTGGCGTCCGGCACCAGCTGGGTCAGCCACCTGCTGCAGGATATGGTCGAAGTCACGCTCGGCCGGCCCGAGGTCGCCAAGCTGATGGCGCGCGCCCGCGAAGACTACGTCCGGCGCCGCCAAACCCTGGAAGACGCGCTGCGGGAGCAGGGCGTGCCGTGCGCCGAGCAGGGCGACGGCCTCAATCTCTGGATTCCCGTGGAAGGCGACGACCAGGCCGTCGCCCTGGCGCTGGCTCATCGCGGCTGGCTGGTGCGCCATGGCGATGCCTTCGGCGTCCAGGATCCCGTGAGGGGGCTGCGAGTCACTATTTCCGACATCAATGTCGCGCAGAGCCGGGAGTTGGCCCGAGACATCCGGGACAGCCTATAGGGCCTGTTCCCGGCACCGGGCCAGGGCCTGCCCCATCCGGACGGCGCCGCCGGCCGTCCAGTCCGGGTGGAAGCGCCAGGCGCCGGGCGGCATCAGCATCACCACGGTCGATCCCAGCTCGAAGTGCCCCATCTCCGCGCCTTGCGGCAGGGTGGGGGCCGATGCCTCGTCCGGGTACGTCCAGAGCCGGATCGGGCCGCCCGCCGGCGCGATCCGGCCATGCCAGGCGGCCGCGATGCCGCCCACGATGGCGGCGCCCACCAGCACCATCGCATAGACCCCGTGGCGGGGATGTTCGAACCAGCACACCAGCCGCTGGTTGCGGGCCAGCAGCCCGTCGATGCCTTGCACGATCTCCGGGCGCACCGAGTACAGCGTGCCCGGCACGTAACGCATGCCCAGCAGGCGGCCCGCGCACGGCATGTGAACGCGGTGGTAGTCGCGCGGGCTGAGGTAGATCGTGGTGAACAGCCCGCCTTCCAGTTGCCGCGCCAGCGCCGCGTCGCCCAGCAGCGCGGCCGCGCTGTAGGGCCGTTGCTTGGCTTGTATCAGCCGGCCCCGGCGCAGGCGTCCCAGCTGGCTGACAGTCCCGTCGGCGGGGCTGGTCCAGTCGGCATTGGCCAGCGGGCGGGCGCCGGGGCGCAAGGCGCGGGCGAAGAAGGCGTTGAAACTCTCATAGGCGCGCGGGTTGGCCAGCGCCGCCTCGGCCAGGTCCACGCCATACCGCCGCGCATACGTCTGGATCAGCGGCTGGGCGATCCAGGCGCGGCGGCTGGCGGCCAGGCGGCCCGCGCAGCGGGTGAGCCAATGCAGGGGAAGAAGGCGTTGCAGCAGCAGGGAAGGGGTCATGGGTGCAAGGCCCGCGCAAGACTTGCGCGGGATTGCGGGCGCGGGTCGGGTCGGAAGATGATTTATTTGTCCTGCATCATAGTATATTATGACCTATGACAAATAGGCGATGAGCGGAATGGTCCCGTCATCGTTTACGGAGGGCGCTTGCCGCAGCAATATGGATTCCATACACAGTCCCCGGGTCGATGGGCTGATGCCCTACGTGCCCGGAGAGCAGGCGCCCGGCGACGGCTGGGTCAAGCTCAATACCAATGAGAACCCCTACCCGCCGTCGCCCGCCGCGATAGCGGCGATCGCGGCGGCGGCGGCCCAGGGCCTGGAGCGCTACCCCGATCCGCAGGCGCGGCGGCTGCGCGAGCGCATCGCCGCGCACCACGGCGTGCCGACGGAACAGGTGTTCGTGGGCAACGGATCCGACGAAGTGCTGGCGCTGGCCTTTTGCGCCTTCTTCCAGCATGGGCAGCAGCCCTTGCTGATGGCGGACGTGACCTACGGTTTTTATGAGGTGTATTGCCGGCTGTATGGCATCCGGTGCGCGCCGGTCCCGGTGGACGATCACCTGAGGCTGGACCTGGACGGGTTCGCGGCGCGCGCGGCGTCGGACATCGCGGGCATCGTTATCGCCAATCCGAACGCGCCGACAGGCGAGGGACTGCCGCCCGGCCGCGTGCAGCGGCTGCTGGATCTGCGGCCGGACCGGCTGGTGCTCGTGGACGAAGCGTACGTGGACTTCGGGGGGCAGACCGCGATCGAACTGGTGGACCGGTATGCGAATCTGCTGGTGGTGCAGACCCTGTCGAAGTCGCGCGCCCTGGCCGGCCTGCGCGTGGGATTCGCGATCGGGCAGGCGCCGCTGATCGAGGCGCTGGAGCGGGTGAAGAACAGCTTCAACTCCTATCCGCTCGGCCGCCTGGCCCAGGCGGGCGCGGCGGCGGCCATCGACGACCGCGCGCACTTCGAGGCCACGCGCCAGGCCATCATGCGGTCGCGGACCAAGCTCATGATGCAGCTGAAACTGCTTGGTTTCGATGTGCTGCCGTCCCAGGCGAATTTCCTGTTCGTCCGCCATCCCCGCGAGGACGCGCGGGAGCTGGCGGCGCGCCTGCGGGACGCGAGAATCCTCGTGCGGCATTTCCGGAAGCCCAGGGTGGAGCAGTATCTGCGCATCACCGTGGGCACCGAAGAGCAGATGGCATACCTGGTGCGCACCTTGCGCGCCCTGTTGCCAGAGGCGGGCGCGGGCATGCGGGCCGCGGCCATGCCCTGACGCAGGCAGGCGGCCCGCTGAGCGCGTCAGCGCCGCTGGCGGCCGTCCGGCGCCGGGCAGCCGGTGGCGTCGCAGGTTTCCCGGGCATCGTCGGCGGCCGCTTGGCCGGCGACGGCGGCAAGGCCGCGTGGCGCCTCCTCGGACAGCAGGCGGCCGATGGCGGCGCCGAGCGCCAGATCGTCCAGGCTGCCGAAGTGTTGCAGGCGCACGCGGCCGCCGCGGTCCAGCAGGACGAGGCTGGGAGTGCCGCGCAGGTCGTAGGCCTGCATGGTCAAGGGAATGGCGCCGCGCGCCGCGGGCCGGTCGATCCCGATGGGGAAGGACCACTGGTATTCATGGTTGAACGCCCGCAGGGCTTCGGGGCCCATTACGGCGTGGTGTTCGAACACGGTATGCAGGCCGATGACCACGACGCCGTCCTTGCCGAACAGCCGGTGCGCGCGCTCGGCCTGGGGCAGGCCGTGCATCAGGCATCCGGGGCACAGCATCTGGAAGGCGTGCAGCAGGACCACCTTGCCGCGCAAGGAGGCAAGATCGAGCGGGCCGGTCGTGTTCAGCCATTCGTCCACCTGCAGGGGCGGCGCATCATGGGAAGACATGGAAGGCTCCTGGAACAGAGCGGACGGGGCGGCGGGCCGTCCCGTCCGGAGGGAGGCGCTATCGGCCGGGAGTTACGCGGCGCGGCGCAGTTTCACGGCGGGGAAGTCGACCGGAACCGCGAACGCCACGTTGACGTAGTTCGTGAACAGATTGAGCGCGACGTGCGCCAGGATTTCCACGATCTCCTGATCGCCGAAACCGGCGGCCCGCACGGCCTGCACGTCGGCATCGCCGATTTGGCCGCGGGCTTCGACCAGCTTCAGCGCGAAGCGCAGCGCCGCGGCGGTCTTGGGATCGGCGGCGTTGCCGCCCTGGGCGGCGGACATTTCCTCGGCGCTGGCGCCGGCCTTGCGGCCCAGCGCGGTATGGGCCGCGAGGCAGTATTCGCATCCGTTGCGGTCGGCCACGGCCACCGCGATCTGTTCGCCCAGCTTGGCGGGGATCACGCCCTCGCCCAGCGCGCCGAAGGCGCCCCACATGCTCTTGAGCGCGGCGGGCGAGTTGGCGACGGCCCGGAACATATTGGGCGTCGCGCCGAAAGCGCCGTGGATCTGCTCCAGCAGGGCCTTGCGGTCGGGGGTGGTGATGTTGGCATCGATAAGGGGAACTCGGGACATGACGGTAACTCCTGGAAATGAAAAAGAGGCCATCCCTGTCGGGTGGTTACTGGGAATCGTACGTAGAATGTCTGGACGCATGGTGCTCTCATGTCCACGAAAATTGTCCATACGTCCAAGTCATGAATGATGTCGCCTTTCCCCAGGTAGACCGGCTCTCGGCGCTGCTGGACCGCTTCCGGGTGCGGGCCACGCTGTTCCACACCGGCGCGCTCTGCGGCACCCAGGCGTTCGAGGCGGTGCCGGGGCGCGGTTTCCTGCACGTCTTGCGGCGCGGCCAGATGGAACTGCGGCATCGTCCGGGCGAAACCGCCACGCCGCGCATACACCTGAACGAGCCCACGCTGCTCTTCTACCCCCGCGCGCTGCGGCACGAGTTCGTGAACCCGCCCGTGGACGGGTCGGACTTCACCTGCGCGGCGCTCGATTTCGACGGCGGGGACCGCAATCCCCTGGTGCGGTCGCTGCCGCCGCTGATCCGCGTGCCCCTGGCCGCCGTCGAGGGGCTGGCCCCGGCGCTGGACCTGCTGTTCGCCGAAGCCGACCACGTGCGCTGCGGCTCGCGGCTGCTGGCCGACCGGCTGTTCGAGGTGGTGCTGATCCAGCTGCTCCGGTGGATCCTCGACCATCCGGGAGAAGCCGGCGTCACGCGCGGCCTGGTCATGGGCCTGTCGGACCCGCGCCTGGCCCGGGCGCTGGTGGCCGTGCACCGCGCGCCTTGCGACGAGTGGCCGCTGGCGAAAATGGCCGAGGTCGCCGGCATGTCGCGCAGCGCCTTCGCGGCGGCCTTCAAGGAGGCCACAGGCGCCACGCCGGCGGCCTATCTGACGGACTGGCGCCTGAGCCTCGCGGCCTCCATGGTGCGCGCCGGCCGGCCCGTGAAACTGGTGGCGGCGGAGCTGGGCTTCGCCAGCGCCTCGTCGTTGTCCAAGGCGTTCCGGCAGCGCATGGGCGCGTCGCCGCGTTCCTGGCTGGCCGCCGGCGGCTGAGTCGTCGGCGCATCGCTTGCGTAACGCTTTATAGGTCATGATAATATTTGACCTATGACAAAAAGCCGCGCTTGCGGAAGCTGGCTTCCGCCGCGCGTTGCGCACCTACGCGAGGTACAGGCATGAACCAAGACACCCAGGGTCCGGGCAGCGATACCCAGACGCAGCACGACCAGCACGGCCGATGGCCGAAGGCGGAATCGGTGGAAGACTTCCGCCGCAACCTGGCTACCGTGCACGGCCGGATCGCGGCGGCCTGCGAGCGCGCCGGGCGCGATCCCGCCAGCGTGCGCCTGTTGCCCGTGAGCAAGACCGTGGAAGAGGCGCGCATCCGGCTGGCCTATGCCGCGGGCTGCCGCTATCTCGGCGAGAACAAGCTGCAGGAAGTGTCGCGCAAGTGGGATGCCATGGCCGACCTGACCGATCTGAAATGGTCGGTCATCGGCCATCTGCAGACCAACAAGGCCAAGCTGGTCGCGCGCTACGCCGCCGAGTTCCAGGCGCTCGACAGTTTGAGAGTGGCCGAGGCGCTGGACCGGCGCCTGCAGGCCGAAGGCCGCGCGCTGGACGTGTTCGTGCAGGTCAACACGTCGGGCGAGGCCAGCAAGTACGGCCTGCATCCGGACGAGACCGCGGCCTTCCTGCGGCAGATGCCGTCCTTTCCGGCGCTGCGCGTGCGCGGGCTGATGACGCTGGCGGTGTTTTCGGCCGAGGCCGCGCGGGTGCGGGAATGCTTCATCCTGCTGCGTTCGCTGCGGGACCGGCTGCGCCAGGACTGTCCTGCCGGGATCGGCCTGGACGACCTGTCGATGGGCATGTCCGGCGACTACGAAATCGCCATCGAGGAAGGCGCGACGGTGGTGCGGGTCGGGCAGGCCATCTTCGGCGCCCGCAATACGCCGGATTCCTATTACTGGCCGACCGATCCCGGCGCCGATTCCGCGGCCTGACGCCGCCATCTTCCCATCGTTCTACCGTCCTACAGGATCCGCCCCATGCCGGTTCTCCGACTCGTCATCATGCGCCACGGCCGCCTCATCGGCCATTTCGAATCGACCCTCGCCTCGACGCAGGATGACTGCCGGGAGATCGCGTCGCGCCTGCCGTCCGAGGATGGCTACCAGGTCAGCCTGCAGATCGCCGACGGCGAGCGGCGGCTGCTCGAAAGCACCCCGGCCGGCATTCGCGTGCTGGCCTCGGAAACCCTGTTCAAGTCCGTTCCGGAAGGCCTGGCGGGCGCGGCGGGGCGCCGCGCGTGCCGCCGCCAGGAGTCGCTGTCATGAGCCGCCTCGCCCTTGCGATCCGCCACGTTCCCTTCGAAGACCTGGGCGTCCTGGCGCCGGCCCTGGCGGACCGGGGTTATGCCGTGCGCTACCTGGAGGCGGGCGTGGACGCGATAGACCCCGACGTCCTGGCGCAAGCCGATCTCGTCGTGATCCTGGGCGGGCCCATCGGGGTCTACGAAACCGGCCGCTATCCCTTCCTGGAAGCCGAGCTGCGGGCCATCGGCGAGCGGCTGCGCCGAGACAGGCCGACCCTGGGCATCTGCCTGGGCGCGCAACTCATGGCGGCGGCCCTGGGGGCGGAGGTGGCGTCGACCGGACGCGTCGAAATCGGCTATGCGCCCTTGACGCTGACCGGGGAAGGCCGCGAATCGCCGTTGCGGGCGGTCGAGTCCGTGCCAGTGCTGCATTGGCACGGCGACCAGTTCGGCATTCCGGCTGGAGCGCGGCGCCTTGCCGAAACGCCGGGCTTTCCCAACCAGGCGTTTGCGCTGGGACCGCGGATACTGGGCCTGCAATTCCACCTGGAAGCCGACGCGGCGAAGATCGAGCAGTGGCTGATCGGCCATGCCTGCGAATTGAGCCTGCGCGGCATCGATCCCGCCGCCATCCGCCGCGACGCCGCGCAGCATGGCCCGTCGCTGGCGCGCCACGCGCGCCAGGCGCTCGATCTATGGCTGGACGCCTTCTGAGCCGCGGCCAGGCGGGTTCGTGCCCGCGGCCGCCGGCGACGGGCGTTCAGCGGCGGGACGGGCGCGCCGGCGGGCGCTTCTGAAGCCATTCCACGACGAACTCGCCGGACTCGTGGATATGAGCGCGCATGGCGGCGCGCGAGGCCGCGGCGTCGCGCGTCGTGAGGGCCGCGACGATGGCCGCGTGATGCTCGATATTCTTCTTCATGCGGGTTTCGTACATGCCGAGCACCGTCATGTTGAGGATGTTCTTCGTGTAGTCGGTATGCAGGTCCTTGATGATGCGCTCCAGCGACGGGTTGCCGGCGGCGCGGAAGATCAGGGCGTGGAATTCCTGGTTGCGGGCCACCCAGTGCCGCATGGCTTCGGCGGCCGGACGGGAGGCGGGCGCCGCCCCGGCGTTGACCTCCGCGTACAAGGCCGAGACCGCGGCGGCGCATTCGGCATGGGCGCATTGCAGGCGTTGCAGGTCGGCATCCGAAATCCAGCGCGCCGCCAGTTCGGCCGCCATGCCCTCCAGCTCGCCCCGCAGCCAGTAGTTGGCGCCGATGTCCTTGATGGTGGGCGCGACCACCGTGGCGCCGTAGCGCGGCTGCTGGACGATCAGGCCCTTGATCTCCAGCTGTCGGAATGCTTCGCGCACGGGCGTGCGGCTGACGTCGTATTCCTCGGCCATCGACTCCTGCCGCAGCTTCCGTCCGGGCGGGTACGTGCCGTCGAAAATCTTCCGGGAGATCGAGTCCACCAGATGCTGCACCAGATCTTCCGTGTAATCGCGTCCATGGTCCATCGATCGTCTCCTTTGCCTGAACCCGCCCGGGCCGCCGCCTATTTTGCGGGATCGCCGGCGAACACCCGTCGCCATTTTGCTTCTTCCTGGCGCATCCGTTCCTGGAAGACCCGCGATCCCGTCGGCATGGGCTGGCTGCCTTGCGCATACAGCTGCGCCATGCCGTCGCTCTGCGCCACGACCTGCATGGCGCGCTCCAGGGCGGCCAGGATCGAGGCGGGCGTGGCTGCCGGGGCGACGAGCCCCGAGATCGAGCCCACGTCGAACTCGGCGCCCAGGCCGGCGCTGGCCACGGGGACCTCGGGCAGGTTGGGCACCGGCTTGCTCGACGTGACGCCCAGGGCGCGCATCTTGCCCGACTGCACGAAAGGACCCACCACCACGGTTTCCACGGCGGTCACGTCGACGACGCCGGACAGGAGCGCGGTGGCCGCTTCGGCGCCGCTTTTGTACGGCACGTGCATGAGTGAGGTGCCGGTCTCTTTCTGTAGCAGCGCGAACACCTGGTGGATCGACGTGCCCTGCCCGGAACTGGCGAAGGAGACGGCCTCGGGCCGGGTCCGGGCGCGGCCGATCAGCGACGGCAGGTCCTTCACGGGCGAGCTTTCGGGCACGACCAGCACCAGCGGCGTGCTGGCGATCATGGAAACGTAGGCGAAATCGCGGAAGGCGTCGTAGCCGAGCTGACGATGGATCAGCGGGTTCACGGCGACCATGCCGTTGGTGATGATCATCAGCGTATAGCCGTCGGGCTTGGCCCTGGCCACGATGTCGGCGGCGATGTTGCCGCCGGCGCCGGGCTTGTTCTCGACGATGACGGGCTTGCCCAGTTCGGCCTGCAACTGCCTGGCCACGGTTCTGGCCGTCAGGTCGGTGATGCCGCCCGCGCCGAACGGGACGACGAGCGTGATGGGCTGTTCGGGCCAGGCCTGGGCGGCCTGCGCCGCGCCGGCCAGGCAGAGCGCCAACGCGGCGGCGCACCAGCGCAAGGGGAATGCGGTCATGATGTCTGTCTCCTTGGATCGTTGTTGTTGTGCTCGGGAGAGGGCGGCTGGCGCCGCCCGCTCCCGGCCGGCCCCGCCTCAATGTTCGAGGTCTTGGTCCGTGATGTCGGGCAGGGGGCCCTTGATGTTCATGCGGCCTTCGTACACCGGCCGCGCGCCCGTGGTGGGGCCCTGGTACTGGACGAAGAACAGCGTGCCGCCGGTCTCGGTGCTGAGCGCTTCCTCGATGTGGGGATCGGGATGGAACACGACGGTGCCCGGCCCGAAGCGCTTGCCGCCCATGTCGAATTCGCCGTCGATCACGTACCAGACCTGGGCGAAATCATGCTTGTGCAGCCGGAAGCCCGCGCCGGGCTCGTAGTGCAGGAAGCCGGCGTTCGGCTCGGTCGGGCGCTCCTGCCGGGTATGGAAAAGGAACTTCGTCTTGTTCTTGAAGCGGCCCATCTCCCAGTCCATGTCCTCCGGCCGGCGGTACTCGGGCAGGTGGTGGCCGGGCGGCCGTTCGAGGGTGTCGTTGCTGCTCATGGCGTGCTCCTTTGTGAGTTGGCCGGGAAAGTCTATCGGCCCCGCGGGAGAAATACTGGATACAAGAATGGGGCCGCGAGCCGCCATGGCGAGAAGTATCAGGCGCCCAGGAATTCGGTATTGGACCGGGGGCGGCCGCCTCCCTAGACTCCGGGGCATCAAGGAGAGCGAGCAATGCGGCTGAAGGGCATCATCGGATATCTACTGACCCCGTGCGACGACCGCGGCGGGGTCGATCACGGCATGTTGGAACGGCACGTCGAGCGGCTGATCGGCGACGGCGTGCATGCGCTGGCGCCGCTGGGCAGCGTCGGCTGCCTGCCCTACCTGGACGACGCGGAGCGCGAAGCCGTCATCCGCACGGCGGTCGCGGCAGCGGCAGGGCGCGTGCCCGTGCTGGCGGGCGTGTCCAGCCTGGGCACGGCGAGCACCGCGCGCCATGCGCGCTATGCCGAGCGCGCCGGCGCGGCGGCCGTGCAGGTGCTGCCGAGCACCTATTGGAAGCTGACCGAAGCGGAGATACTCGCGTACTACCGCGAGGTCTGCCAGGCGGTTTCCATTCCGGTGATGGTCTACAACAATCCCTTCACCACGGGCATCGACCTGCCGGTTCCGTTCCTGGCGAGCCTGGCCGAACTGCCCAACGTCACCATGATCAAGGAAAGCAGCCCGGATCCGTCCAAGATCGCGCGGCTGCGCGAGGCTTGCGGCGACCGGGCCGCGGTCTACATCGGCCTGAATTGCATGGCGCGCACCGGTTTCGCGGACGGCGCGGCAGGCTGGTGCACGGCCTCGCCCAACGTCAGCCCCCAATTCGCGCTGAACTTGTACCGCTGCGCGGTGGCCGGCGATACGGCCGGCGCGGATGACTGGTTCGGCCGGCAGATCGACCTGCTGAATTTCCTCATGGACCACGGCCTGCCCCGGACGGTCGCCGCCGGCCTGCGGCTGCGCGGCTTCGACAGCGGACGCCTGCGCGCGCCGCTGGCGCCGCTGGCCGCCGATCTCGAACACAGATTGCTTGGAATCCTCAGAAAAATGGAGATAGTCGAATGAAGCACGGACTGCGCCGCTGCGCCGCTGCATTGTTGAGCCTGGCCCTTCCCGCCGCGGCGGCATGGGCGGACGCCTACCCGACGCAACCCATCCGCCTGATCGTGCCGTTCGGCGCGGGCGGTGTAACCGACACGACGGCGCGAGTATTCGCCGAAGGGCTCACCCGCGAGCTGGGCCAGCCGGTGGTGGTGGAGAACCGCGGCGGAGCGGGAGGCTCGATCGCCGCGGGCGCGGTGGCGAAGTCGCGGGCCGACGGCTACACCCTGCTGGTGATCACCAACGGGATGGTCGCGGTCAACCCGCTCATCTACAAGACGCTGCCGTACGATCCGAACAAGGACTTCACCTATATCGCCATGCTGGCCAACACGCCCACGGTGCTGGCGGTGGGGGCGGACAGCCCCTATCAATCGCTGCAGGATGTGATCAGGGCGGCCTCCGCCCAAGCCGACAAGATCGCGTTCTCCACCGCGGGCGAAGGGTCGGACAACTACCAGGTCATGGAGCTGCTGCAGCAGGCCACCGGCGTGAAGATGCTGCACGTGCCCTACAAGAGCGGATCGGAATCCCTGACGGCCGTGATGAGCCGCAACACCGACGTCACGGCGGTCTCGGCCGTGACCGCGGTGGGGTTCATCGACGCGGACCAGATCCGGCCCTTCGCCGTGACCTCGTCTCGTCGCCTCGCCAACCTGCCGACGATTCCCACCGTGAAGGAGGTGCTGGGCAAGGACGTCGAGGGCGGATCGCTGTCCGGCGTCGCCGCGCCGGCGGGCACGCCGGACGCGGTGGTCGCCCGCCTGAACGCCGCGATCGCCGCGGTGGCCAAGGGCGCGCTGGTGCAGGAAAAGATCTACGCGCGCGGCAGCGAACCCGTGGACCCTGCGCAAGAAGCCTTCAAGCGCCGGGTCGTGGCGGAGCAGGAGAAGTGGGCGGCCCTGCTAGCGCGCCCCGCCCGGTAGCGCCGGCGGCGGGCCGGCTAGGCCGGCCGCGCCTGCAGAACCTCGCGCGCGGTGTCCATGAACCAGCGCACCGCGGGGTTCATGGAGCCGGCATGCGCCGCCAGCGCCATGGCGTAGGTCAGCGGCTCGCCCGAGACGTCCAGCAGGTCCACGTAGGCGACGTTGTCGATCGCGATCCGGCGCAGCGCCTCGGGCACGATGGCCACGCCCAGCCCCGCGGCGATGAGCGGCAGGCTGATCAGGGCATGCGAGGATTCCTGCATCACTTTCGGATGGAAGCCGGCGCGCTGGCAGGCGGCGACGATTTCGCTGGCGAAGCCCGGGCTGTCGGAGTGCGCCAGCGCAACCAGCGCGTCCTCCGCCAGGTCCGACAGCATGGCGGTGCGCTGGCTGGCGATGCGGTGGCCCGAAGGAACCGCCAGCGCCAGCCGCTGCCTGCCCACGCCGGTGATCTCGATGCCGGGCACGCCCGATGCCGGCGGCACGAGGAGCGCGGCGTCCAGTTCGCCGCGTTGCAGTTCGCTCAGGATGCCGACCGTGCTGCCGCTGGAAAGGCGCAGGCGGATATGCGGAAACCGCCGCGTGAATTCAGGGAGGATGCGAGGCAGCAGGGCGAGCGACGCGCTCGGCACCGCGCATACCCGCAGCGTGCCGACGCGGCCCTGCGCGGCGTCCCGCGCCACTTCCAGCGCGGCGTCGGCGCCTTCCAGCAGGCGCCGGGCTTCGCCCAGGAAGGCGCCGCCCGCCACCGTGAGGCGCACGCCCAGGCGGTCCCGCTCGAACAGGGCGGCCCCGACCTCGGCCTCCAGCCGCTTGATGGCGACGCTCAGCGGCGGCTGGGTCATGTGCAGCCGTTCAGCGGCCCTGCGATAGTTCAATTCCGCGGCCAGCACCACGAATTGCCTCAGTTGCCTGAAATCCACGTTTATCTCCGCCGGTCCGGGTCTGGCGCGCGCCCGCGGCGGGCAGGCGCCTCAGCCATGGACGCGCCGGAATTCTTTCATGAAATCGGCCAGCGCCGCCACGGCGTCGGGCCCGACCGCGTTGTAGAGGCTGGCGCGGATGCCGCCCGCGGACGCATGGCCCTTGAGCCCGCGCATCCCGGCGGCTTCGGCCGCGCGCAGGAAGGCCGGCTCCAGCGACGGGTCGGCCAGGAAGAACGGCACATTGTTGATGGAGCGGAACGCCGGTTGCACGACGTTGATGTAGAAGCCGCCGCTGGCGTCGATCTCGCGGTACAGCAGCCCCGCCTTGGCCTGGTTGGCCCGGTGGATGGCGGCGACGCCGCCCGACTTGCGTATCCACTTGAGGGTCAGGCCGGTCAGGTACCAGGAATAGGTCGCGGGCGTGTTCAGCATGGAGTCCGCCCGCGCCTGGCTGGCATAGTCCAGGACGTCCGGGGTCAGCGGCAGCGCGCCGCCGAGCAGGGCTTCGTCGACGAGCACGATGGTGATGCCGGCCGGGCCGATGTTCTTCTGCGCGGCGGCGTAGACCAGGCCATGCCGGGAGATATCGATGGGCTTGGACAGCAGGCTGGAGCAGGCGTCGCACACCAGCGGCACGGCCGCCTCGGGCGCGGCGGCGAACTGCACGCCATGCACGGTTTCGTTCTCGGTGTAGTGCAGGTAGGCGGCATCCGGATCGAGTCGCCACTCGCTCGCCGGAGGAACGCGGTCGAAGCCCGAGGCCTCGCTGCTGGCGGCGACGCGCGGCGCGCAATAGCGCCTGGCCGCCATGATGGCCTTGCCGGACCAGAGCCCCGTGTGCAGGTAGTCCGCGGAGGCCTTGCCGCGCAGCAGGTTCATGGGAACCTGCGAAAACTGCATCGAGGCTCCGCCCTGCAGGAACAGCACTTTGTAGCGGGCGGGCACGTCCAGCAGTTCGCGCAGGTCGCGCTCGGCCTGCCGGGCCAGGGCGATGAAGGTGTCCGAGCGGTGGCTGATTTCCATGACGGACATGCCGGTGCCCGCGAAATCGAAGAATTCCTCGTGCGCCTCCTGGAGCACCTCCAGGGGCAGCGCGGCCGGGCCCGCGCTGAAGTTGTGTGACCTTGCCATGTCCATCCGATCCTGTTGCGCGCCGCGGACTCGCGGCGGCGCCTGCGTTTGCCGTGGCGACTCCCGGAGTCTACGGATAGAATGGCCGGTCCCGGCAGGCCAGTTTTCTTTCATTGGGCAGACCGCATGGCAAAGACATTCGAGCTTGAGACGCTGAAGATGCGCCTGAACGACGCGGACTTCCAGCGCCTGGACCTGCACCAGCGCATCCAGCGGGCGTTGCGCGCGCTGATCCTGGATGCGGCGCTGGGCCCGGGCGTGAAGCTGCCCGCGACCCGCGTCCTGGCCAAGTCGCTGGGCGTGGCCCGCGACACCGTCGAGAATGCCTACGTGCAGCTGCACCGTGACGGCTACATCGTCCGCCGCGAGGGATCGGGCAGCTATGTGTCCGACTCGGTGGGCACCCAGTTGCGCGGGGCGGCTCGGCGGCGCGCGCGGCCGGATCCCGCGGGCGGCATCGAGGCGCCGGGCGCGGGCCTGAGCCGGCGCGGCCGGATGATCCTGGATAGCGGCGGGGTGGCCGACCAGCAGGCGGTCAAGGCGTTCGCGACCGGCCTGCCGGAAACCCGGAACTTCCCCACCGACGTCTGGGAACGGCTGCAACGCCAGGTGCTCAAGGACTACCGCGCCAGCGTCCTGCTGCATGGCGATCCCCAGGGCGCGGAGCCGCTGCGCAAGGCGATCGCCGCCTACCTGAACCTGGAGCGCGGGGCCAAGGTATCGGCCGACCAGATCCTGGTCCTGAGCAGCACGCGCCAGGCCCTGTTCCTGTGCGCGCAATTGCTGGCGGACGCGGGCAAGCCCATCCTGATGGAGAATCCCGGCTACTTCGGCGCGCGGAAGGCATTCGAATCCGCCGAGACCCGCATCGTGCCCATCGACGTCGACGCGGACGGCATCCGCACCGATATGCTGCGGGCGGACCGCAGCGGCGCCAATTGCGTCTACGTGACGCCCTCGCACCAGTACCCCACGGGCGCCACGCTGTCGCTGGCGCGCCGGCTGGAGCTGACCGGCTGGGCGGCCGAGCACGGCAAGTGGATCATCGAAGACGACTACGACAGCGAGTTCCACTACGATGGCCTGCCGACAGCCTGCGTGCAGGGCCTGGACCGCCACCGGCGGACCCTCTATCTCGGCACCTTCAGCAAGACGCTGTATCCCGGCCTCAGGATGGGGTACATGGCGCTGCCGCGGGAACTGGTCGGCGCGTTCGCCTGCGCGCGCAGCATCATGGACGGCCACACGCCGCAGATCCTCCAGCTGACGCTGGCGCGCTTCATGGAGGACGGCCACTACAACTCCCACGTCCGGGCCATGCGCAAGCTCTATGCGGGGCGGCGGGAGGCGCTGCTCGATGCGATCGGCCGGCATCTCGGGGGAATCGCGACGGCCGTGCGGCCGCCGGGCGGGCTGCAGATTCCCTGCCTGCTGGAAGCGGGATGGGCGGAGGAGGAAACCATCCGCCTGGGGGCGGCCGCCGGCCTGCGGCTGCCCGGGCTCAGCCGGCTGTACGCCGGCGGCGAGGCGAGGCAGGGCTGGCTGCTGGGCTACGCCTCGCTGACCACCTACGAGATCGAGGCCGCCATGCTGCGCCTGGCCAATGCGCTGGGCAGGAAGCCGTCGAGCCGCGGCTCCCGCCCGGCGCGGCCTCAGTAGGGCAGCGGAAAGCGCCGCGCCAGTGCGGCGACGCCTTGGCGGATGGCGTCCTCGCCGCGGCGGTCCACCGTGCCGGCGCGCACGCTGCCCAGCAGCGCCAGGATCATGTCGCCGATCTCCTGGAACTCATCCGGCCCCATGCCCCGCGAGGTGCAGGCCGCGCTGCCGACGCGGATGCCCGAAGTTACCGTGGGCTTGGCCTCGTCCTGGGGAACCGCGTTCTTGTTCAGCGTGATGCCGACCCGCTCCAGCGCCTGCTCCGCCACGTTGCCCGCCAGCCCCCAGGGCCGCAGGTCGACCACGCCCAGGTGGCAGTCGGTGCCGCCCGAGACGATGGACAAGCCGCCTTCCGACAGCCGGCGGCACAGCGCCTGCGCATTCTCGACGACGGCGCGGGCGTAGGCGCGGAACGACGGTTGCAGCGCCTCGCCCAGCGCCACGGCCTTGGCCGCCACGATATGCATCAGCGGTCCGCCCTGCAGGCCGGGGAACACGGCCGAGTCGATCTTGCGGGCGATGTCGTCGTCGTTGGTCAGGATCATGCCGCCGCGCGGGCCGCGCAGCGTCTTGTGCGTGGTGGTCGTGGTGACGTGGGCGTGGGGGATGGGCGAGGGGTAGGCGCCGCCCGCGACCAGCCCGGCGAAGTGCGCCATGTCGGCCATGAAGATCGCGCCCACGTCGTCGGCGATGGCGCGGAATCGCGCGAAATCGTAGGTGCGCGCATAGGCCGAGCCGCCCGCGACGATGAGGCGGGGGCGCTCCTTCCGAGCGATCCGCTCGACCTCGTCCATGTCCACGCGATGGGTGCGCGGGTCGACCCCGTAGCTCAGGGCCTGGAACCAGCGGCCGGACAGGTTGACCTTCGCGCCGTGGGTCAGGTGTCCGCCGGCCTTCAGGTCCAGGCCGAGGATCTTGTCCCCCGGCGCCAGCAGCGCGAGATAGACGCCCTGGTTCGCCTGGCTGCCGGAATGGGGCTGCACGTTGGCGTGCCGGGCGCCGAACAGGCGTTGCGCGCGCTCGATGGCGATGCGCTCGGCTACGTCCACGTTCAGGCAGCCGCCGTAGTAGCGGCGGCCCGGGTAGCCTTCCGCATACTTGTTCGTCAGTACCGAGCCCTGGACCTCCAGCACCGCGCGGCTGACGAAGTTCTCGGAGGCGATCAGTTCGATCGAGCGCATCTGGCGATGCCGTTCGGCGTCGACGGCGGCCCAGATGTCGGGATCCGCCTGTTGCAGGGGAAAGGGGCTGACGACGGGCAGCGCGAGCCCGTCGGGGAGGTCGAGTTCGGTCACGATGGTTCCTGTGTCGGGAAGAAATGGAAAGGGGGCGCTAGGGCTTGGCGGGGTTGCCGGCCAGCCGGGGCTGGCCGCCGTGGATCAGCAGGTGCGCGGTCAGGCCCGCCACCAGGCCCCAGAAGGCGCCGCCCACGCCCAGCAGGGTGACGTTGGCGGCGGTGGCCAGGAAGGTGATGAGGGCGGTTTCCCGGGTGCGCGCGTCGGCCATGGCGTTCGCCAGGCTGCCGCCGATGGCGCCCAGCAGCGCCAGGCCCGCCAGCGTCGTGATGAACGCCTTGGGCAGCACCATGAACAGCGTGGCCAGCGTGACGCCGAACGTGCCCACCAGGATGTAGAACAGCCCGCAGGCCAGCCCCGCCACGTAGCGCTTGGCGGGATCTTCATGGGCATCCTTGCCCGTGCAGATCGCGGCGGTGATGGCGGCCACGTTGAAGGCGTGCGCGCCGAACGGCGCCATCAGCAGCGATCCCAGGCCGGTCACGGCAAGGATGGGATTCGCGCTGGTCTGGTAGCCGTCGTTGCGCAGCACCAGCATGCCCGGCATGTATTGCCCGGTCAGGGTGATGATGAACAGCGGCAGCGCCACGCCCAGCAGGGCCTGCAGCGAGAAGCGGGGCGTCTCGAAGACCGGCGCGGCCAGGCTGAGGTGGATGGCTGAGAAATCGATCCGTCCCTGCGCGATCAGCAGGCCCACGCCGATCGCGAGGATGCCCACGACCGCGAAGCGCGAGGTGTAGCGCTTGAGCAGCGCATAGGAGATCACCAGCACGATGACCAGCACCGGATCGGCGCTGGCGCCGCCGAAGGCATTGACGCCGAATTGCAGCAGGATGCCGGCCAGCAGGCCCGCGGCGATGCCGCCCGGGATCATGCGGACCAGCTTGTCGAAGGCGCCGGACAGGCCCAGCGCGATGAAGCCCAGCGCCGAGATCATGTACGCCCCGATCACTTCGCCATAGGGAGTGAAGGGCATCACCGTGGCGAGGAAGGCCACGCCGGGCGTGGACCACGCGGTGATGATGGGCGCGCGGTAGCGCCAGCTCAGCAGCGCGCCCGTGACGCCGACGCCGATGGACACCGCCCATACCCAGGACGCGGTCTGCGCGGGAGAGAGCCGGGCAAGCTCGGCGGCCTGGAAAACCAGGACGAAGGTTCCTCCGTAGTTCACCAGCACCGAGATCAGGGCGGCGACGGTGGGGGAAAAGAAGTCGGCGGGTCGAAGGCCGGCCGGCGATGCGCTCATGGATCACTCCGCGTTCGTACAGGAAAGCCGGCGAACGGATCGGCCGGCGCGAACGGGAAGTCTAGGATTGTCGTGGCCGGTTGGTTCATGCCACATTCGAGGGGATGGGCAGACCGCTTCGATCGGCCGGGCCGCCGGCCGCGGCGCGGCCCGCCGGGTCAGGGCGTGAGCGTCTTCAAGGTCTTGAGGAAGTCTTTCGCCGGGCGGCCCAGCGGCTCGTACAGGAGGTGGAAGGCGTCCACGTTCACCCGCACGTCGGTGGCGAGGGGCTTGACCACCACGTCGGGGTGGGCCAGCCGCGACGCGGTGAGCGTATCCACCAGCGCGATGCCGGTCTGTTCCTCGGCCAGGGCCCAGGCGACGTGGGCCTGCTGCACCTCGATGCTGAAACGCAGCAGGCTGCCGGCGCGTTCGGCCACGTCGCGCAGCGATTGCGCGAACGGGATGTCTGAGGCGTAGCCGATCAGCTTCTGCCCTTCGAGGTCCTGGACCTGGATCTTGCGGCGCCGGGCCAGCGGATGCGACCGCGGGATCGCCACCGACCAGCCCGTTTCGCACAGCGGATGCACGCGCAGGTTGGGGTGGCCGATGGGCATGTGGGCCACGCCGATCTCGAATTGCCGTTCCAGCAAGGCTTGCAGCAAGGCGCCGGGGCTCATCGTCCGCAGGACCACCTGCACGTCGGGGTGCGCTCGCGCGAAGGCGCTGATGGCGCGCGGCATCAAGGACTGGCTCAGGTTGGCGCTGCAGGCCACGCGCAGGTACGCGGTGCGCTGGTGGATCAGGTCTTCGGCCACCTCGTTGACGCGCGTGACGTATTGATAGAGCGAATCGACTTCCATGAAAAGCCGGTTGGCCTCGGGCGTGGGATAGATACGCCCCTTGATGCGCTCGAACAATTGAATGCCCAGGCGCTGCTCGGTGTAAGCGACCAGCCGGCTGACGGCCGGCTGGGACACGTTGAGCACCTTGGCCGCGCCGCTGATTGAGCGCGCCAGCATGATGGCGCGGAAGACTTCGATCTGACGCAGGTTTATTTTCATTTTTGATCGATAACACGAGATTATGAAAACAGCATAAATAAGCATAAGCCATTGTGGCTTGTCCTCCCTATACTGCCTGCTCCCCTGTCTTGAGGATGGCTGACGTGAGTGACTTTGACTTGGTGGTGCGCGGCAATATCGTGGATGCCGACGCCGTCGTGCAGGACGGCTGGATCGGCATCCGGGACGGGCGGGTGGCTGCCCGCGGGCAATGCCTGGGCGGGGCGGATGCCCCCATGGCGCGGGACCGCGTCGATGCGCGCGGCCTGTGGATCGTGCCCGGCGTGGTCGATGGGCAGGTCCACGCGGCCAGCCAGGCCAACCAGGAGGGCCTGGGCCATGCGTCGCGGGCGGCGGCCGCCGGCGGCGTGACCACCATGGTCGACATGCCCTACGACGATCCCGAGCCCGTCGCGTGCCGGGCCAGCCTGGACGCCAAGATCGCCGAGGTCGAGCGCGATTGCCACGTGGACGTGGCGCTGTACGGGACGCTCAACGATATCCACGGGCTGGGCGCGGCCGGCGGCCTGATCGAAGGCGGCGTGTGCGCGTTCAAGTTCTCGACCTTCGAGGCCAGCCCCGGCCGCTTCCCGCGCGTCGAGGAAGACCTGCTGTACGAGGCTTTCCGGCTGATCGCGCCCTCGGGCCTGGCTTGCGGCGTGCACAACCAGAATCAGGAACTGACCCGCAAGAACATCGCCCGCATGGTCGAGGCGGGCGACACCGGCTGGGACGCCTTCATGCGCGCCCACACGCCGCTGATCGAAAACCTGGCGACGGCGGGCATTTACGAGATCGGCGCGGAGACCGGGGCGCGCGCGCACGTGGTGCACGTCTCCACCGCGCGCGGCTTCGAGATCCACGATATGTACCGCCGCAGCGGGCACGCCGTCTCGATCGAGACCTGCGTGCAGTACCTGATGCTCAACCATGAAGAGCACACCCGGCGCTTCGGCGCCAAGACCAAGCATTACCCGCCGATCCGGCCCAAGGAAGAAGTCGAGCTGCTGTGGACCCACATCGCCCGGGGCGACTGCACCTTCGTGTCGTCGGACCACGTGAGCTGGGGCCTGGAGCGCAAGCAGAATCCCAACGTTTTCAAGAATTCCTCCGGCGGGCCGGGCCTGGAGACGCTGCTGCCGGCCTTCTGGACGGGCTGCGAAGACCGCGGCATTTCGCCCACGATGGTCACGCGGCAGCTGAGCGCCAATCCGGCGCGTCATTTCCTGCTGCATGACCGCAAGGGCGGGCTGGCCGTGGGGCAGGACGCCGACCTGGCGCTGCTCAAGCCGGAGCGCTACGCATTCGACCCCGCCGGCAGTCTGTCCGCCGTGCAGTGGAGCTCGTTCGAGGGCATGGAATTCAGCGTGCGCGTCAGCGCCACCTATTGCCGCGGGCGCCTGGCCTACGACGGCGCGATCCGCAACGAGGCCGGCTTCGGCCGCTTCCTGCGTCCCGCCACGGGAGCTTCGCGTTGACCGCCGCTCCCCGCATCGACGCGAACCGGCTGTGGCAGCGGGTGCAGCGGCTGGCCGAGTTCACGCGCCCGGGGGCGCCCTGGACGCGCCGCGCCTTCGGCCCGGAGTTCACCGCCGCGCGCGCCTGGCTGGCGGACTCGTTCCGCGAAGCCGGGCTGGAGACGCGGGTGGACGCGGCGGGCAATCTGATCGGCCGCCGTCCCGGGCGTCGCGACGGGCTGGCGCCGCTGGCGACGGGATCGCACTGCGATACGGTGGTCGACGGCGGCCGGTTCGACGGCATCGCCGGCGTGCTGGCCGGCCTGGAAATCGCCCATTGCATGCAGGAAGACGGCCTGCGTTTCGAGCATCCGCTGGAGATCATCGATTTCCTGTCCGAGGAGCCCAGCGACTACGGCGTGTCCTGCGTGGGCAGCCGCGCGCTCGCCGGGGCGTTGACGCCGGACCTGCTGGCGCAGGCGGACCCGGCCGGCGAGACGCTGGCGCAAGGCATCGCCCGCATCGGCGGCGACGTGGCGGCCATCGGCTCGGTGGACCGCCGCGGCGTGCCGAACGCCGCCTTCGTGGAACTGCACATCGAGCAGGGGCCGGTGCTTGAAAGCCGCGGCCTGCCGATAGGCGTGGTCAGCAGCATCGTCGGCATCCGTCGCGTCGCGATCGAGGTGCTGGGGCGCCCGGATCACGCGGGCACGACGCCCATGGACATCCGGCGCGACGCGCTGGCCGGCGCGGCCGAGATCGTCCTCGAAGCGCGCGACCGGGCGAATGGCTATCTGGGCGGCCCGGCCTATGTGGTGGCGACGGTGGGCCGGCTGGAATTGACGCCGAACGTGGCCAACGCGGTGCCCGGCGCGGTGCGGATGACGCTGGAGGTGCGCAGCGGCGACAGCGCCGTGCTGCGCGCGTTTCCGGAACGCGTGCTGGAGGCGGTGGCGCCCCGGCTGGAAGCCGCCGGGCTGCGGGCATCGATGCGCCCGCTCACCGACGCGCAACCCACCGACTGCACGCCCGAGGTCATGCGGACGATCGGCGAGGCCGCGCAGGAACTGGGGCTTGCGAGCATGGTGCTGCCCAGCGGCGCGGGTCATGATGCCGCCTACATGGCCGCGGTCGGCCCGATGGGCATGATCTTCGTGCCCTGCCTGAACGGGCGCAGCCATTGCCCGGAAGAGTGGCTGGAGCCCGGGCAGCTGGCGGACGGCACGCGGGTCCTTTATCGCACATTGCACAAACTCGACCGCGCGTTGGCGCGGTCCTGAACGACGGGGAATGCCCCGGAGGGGAAAAAATGGAACCACGACGCATTCGGGCACAACGCGGCACCGCGCTGCGCTGCAAGGGCTGGCACCAGGAAGTGATCCTGCGCATGCTGGAGAACAACCTGGAGAACGGCGAGCGCCCGGAAGACCTGGTGATCTACATGTCGGCGGCGAAGGCCGCGCGCGACTGGGACAGCTTCGACCGCATCGTCCAGGCGCTGAAGACGCTGGACAACGACGAGACGCTGATCGTGCAGTCCGGCAAGCCGGTGGCGCGCTTCCGCACGCACGAGCGGGCGCCGCGGGTGCTGCTGGCCAATGGCAACGTGCTGGGCCGATGGGCGGGCGACGACGCCATGTTCCAGCTGGAACAGCGCGGCCTGACCATCCTGCCGGGCATGACGGCGGCCTGCTGGCAGTACATCGGCAGCCAGGGCATCGTGCAGGGCACCTACCAATCCTTCGTCGGGGCCGCGCACCAGTATTTCGGCGGTTCGCTGGCGGGGCGGGTCATCCTGACGGCCGGCTGCGGCGGCATGGGCGGCGCCCAGCCGCTGGCCGGCAAGATGGCGGGCGCGGCCACGCTGGTGGTGGACGCCAATCCCGACGCCTTGCAGCGTCGCGCCGACACCGGCTACCTGGACACGATCGCGGCCTCGCTGGACGATGCCCTGGCGCGCATCCAGGCGCTGGCCGGCGCGGGCGAGGGCGGCTCGGTGGGCCTGGCCGGCAACGCGGCCGACCTCTACGAGGCCATGCTGGCGCGCGGATTCCAGCCGGACATCGTCACCGACCAATGCATGGTCGATCCCTATCGCGGCTATGTGCCGTCGGGCTCGACGCCCGCGCAGGCGGCCCGCTGGATACAGGAAGATCCGGCCGCGGCGCTGGCCGCCGCCGCCGCGACGCTGCTGCGCCACGCCGGCGCCATCCTGGAGTTCCAGCGCCGCGGCGCGCTGGCGTTCGAATACGGCAACACCTTGCGCGCCCGCGCCGTCGAGGCGGGGCTGCCGCAGGCCGCGGAGCTGGAGTCCTTCGTGACGCTGTTCATCCGGCCGTTGTTCTGCCAGGGCATCGGGCCGTTCCGCTGGGTCGCGGCCTCGGGCGATCCGAAGGATATCGAGGCCGTCGACGCCATCATCGACGAAACCTTCGACGCGGATCATCCGATCCGCCACTGGATCGGCATGGCGCGCAGGCATATCCAGTTCCAGGGCCTGCCGGCGCGCATCGGCTGGCTGGGCCACGGCGAGCGCAGCCGCCTGGCGCTGCGCGTGAACGAGGCGGTGGCCAGCGGACGCATCAGCGCGCCCATCGCGTTCACGCGCGACCATCTGGACGCGGGCTCGGTCGCGTCGCCGTATCGCGAAACGGAAAAAATGCAGGACGGCAGCGACGCCATCGCCGATTGGCCCCTGCTCAACGCCATGCTGGCCTGCAGCGGCGGCGCCACGCTGGTGGCCATCCATTCCAATGGCAACAAATCCCAGAGCGCGGGCCATACGGTGATCGCCGACGGCACGCCGCTGGCCGCCGAGCGGCTGGCGGCGGTGCTGGATGGGGACACGGGGATCGGCGTGACGCGGTATGCCGAGGCAGGCTATGAACAGGCGCTGGGCGTCGCCGAGGCCGCCGGCCTGGGCGTGGCGGGCGCGGGGAGGCAGGCATGAGCCAGGACACCTTGGGCTTGGACGATATCGACGCCGCCATCGCGGGCGGATTGCTGCTGTCGGCCGGCGGCAGCGGCCGCGCCCGCGTGGCGCAGAGCCGCCGCTTCGCCGAGCTGGCCTGTGCCCGCGGACCGCTGGCGCTGCGCCCGCTGGCCAGCCTGCCGGCGGACGCGCAGATCCTGGTTTCGACAGCGGTGGGCGCGCCGGGCGCGGGCAAGCACCTGGCGGACCCCGATCATGCGCTGCGCGCCGCGCGCAATCTGGTGCAGGCCAGCGGCGCGCGCATCGACGCCGTGATGCCGGGCCACGTTCCGGGCTTCTACGCGTGGCTGCTGGCGGCCGAACTGGGCGTGCCGCTGCTGGACGCGGCGTGCAACGGGCGCGGGCATCCCACCGTGCGGATGGGCAGCCTGGGCCTGTCGTCCCGACCGGACGCGCTGCTGTATCAATGCGGCGTGGGCACGGGACTGGAGATCACCCTGCACGGCAATATGCTGACGACCGCCGCCCTGCTGCGCGCGGCCGCCGTCCAGGCGGGCGGGCTGATCATGGCGTGCCGCGGCCCGTTGGCCGCCGGCATGGTGTCGGACGCCGCCGCGCATGGCGCCATCGGCTACCAGCTCAGCGTCGGGCGCGCCATGCTGGCCGCGCCGGCGCAGGGCGAGGCCCGCCTGGCCGCCCTGGTGGCGGCCTCCGGCGCCCGGGTGCTGGCGCGCGGCGAGATCGCGGGCGTGACGGTGGCCTATCGCGAAGGCTTCGACGTGGGCGAGGTGGCCGTCACCGACGCCGCCACCGGGGCCCGCGTCGCGCTGGGCGTATGCAACGAGTTCATGACGGCCGACGCCGACGGCCGGCGCGTGTCCACGTTCCCGGACCTGCAGGCCATGCTCGACGAGGAGACCGGCGAGGTCCTGGCCATCTCGGAACTGGAGGCCGGGCGCCGCGTGGCGGTCCTGGTCGTGCCGAAGGGGCGCCTGCCCATGGGCGCGGGCATCTTCGATCCGGCCGTCTATCCCGACGTCGAGGCGCGCATGAACCTGTCGCTCGCCGAATACGCCCTGGACCCGGACGCCTGAGGAGACGCGGCATGACCATTCTTTACGACAGCCGCAATTCGGGCAACGGATGGAAGATCAGGCAACTGCTCAGCCTGCTCGGCCTGCCTTACGAACGGCGCATCCTGAACCTGGCGGCGGGCGAGTCGCGCACGCCGGAATTCCTGGCCATCAACCCCCAGGCCCGCGTGCCGGTGCTGCGCGAGGCCGACGGCCTGGTGCTGCGCGAATCCAACGCCATCCTGGCGCACCTGGCGCAGGGCACCCCCTACCTGCCGGACGCCCGGGCGGCGCGCGCCGAGGTGATGCAGTGGCTGTTCTTCGAACAGTTCGACCACCTGCGCAATTTCGCCCGGCCGCGCTTCCTGGTGAGCATCGCGCGCAGCGCCGCGGCGGACTCGCCGGAGGTGCTGGCCTTGCGCGAGCAGGGCGTCAAGGCGCTGGCCGTCATGGAGGCGCATCTGGCCGGGCGCGACTACCTGGCGGGCGGCGCCTACACCATCGCCGACATCGCGCTGTATCCCTACACCCGCCTCTCCCCGATGGGAGGGTACGACTTGCAGCCTTATCCGCAGGTCCGGCGCTGGCTGGAAAATATTGCCGCCCGCCCGGACACGATCGCCTTGCCCTGATTTTCCGTTCAACCCGTCCGATCCGGACGCCGGAGCCTCTCATGTCCTCACGTCACCGCATTGCCGCCGTCCTCGGCTGCCTGAGCTTGTCCTTCGCGGTCGCCGCGCCGACGGCCGCCGCCGACGCGTATCCCAGCAAGCCGATCCGGCTGATCGTGCCGTATCCCGCCGGGGGAGGATTCGATACGGTCGCGCGCCGCCTGGCCGACGGCCTGCGCGAGCGACTGGCGACCCCCGTCATCGTCGAGAACAAGCCGGGCGGCAACACCATCATCGCGACCGATACGGTCGTGCGCGCGCAGCCCGACGGCTACACGCTGCTGATGAACGCGCCCGCCGGCATCGTGCAGGGGCCCTGGCTCCAGAAGCTGCCCTACGATCCCATCCAGGCGCTGCAACCGCTCTACATGGTGGCGCAGGTGCCCACGGCGCTCATCGTGCCCACGTCGCTGGGCGTGTCCACCTTCGACCAGTTCAAAGCCTATGCCGGCGCCCACAAGGGCGAGATGGCCTATGCCAGCCTGGGCAGCGGCAGCACCTTCCACATCTTCGGCGCGATGCTCAACGAGCGCCTGGGGGCGCAAGCCACCCACGTGCCCTATAAGGGCGACGCGCCGGCCATGAGCGATCTGGTCCCCGGCCGGGTGCAGTTCATGTTCAACAACCCGGTGTCGGCCATCAACTTCGCCAAGCAGGACAAGGTGCGCATCCTGGCCATCAGCGGCGCCACGCGGCTGCCGGCGATCAAGGACATCCCGACCCTGGGCGAACTGGGCATGCCGGAGTTCAACATCACCGGCTGGTACGGCCTGTTCGCGCCGGCGGGAACGCCGCGTCCCGTCGCGGACAAGCTGGCCGACGCGGTCAAGGCCGTCATGCAGACGCCCGCGTTGCGCGAATACCTGGAAACCGTCGGCGTGGTGGGCGGGGATTCCGGCGTGGACGCATTCACCCGCCAGGTCGCCGAGGAATACCAGGCGTGGGGCGAGCTCATCAAGAAGAACGACATCCGCTTCGAGTAACGGTCATGAGCATCCCGCGTATCGCGCGTTTCGCCAGCGAGCTGGACGCCGCGCTGGCCGGGCCGGCGGCCGACGAGGCGGCCCTGCTGGCGCGAGTCCGGCCGCTGATGGCGGCGCTCGTGGAAGACGACGGCTGGCTGCCGCGCAGCCATGCCGAACCGCACCCCGTCCACTATCAGCAGTATCTGCTGCATCGGGATCCCGGGGCGAGATACAGCCTGGTCAGCTTCGTCTGGGGGCCGGGCCAGCGCACGCCGGTCCACGACCACACGGTCTGGGGCGTGATCGGCATGCTGCGCGGCGGCGAGTGCGACCAGCGCTACCGCCGGCGGGACGGGCGGCTGGAGCCCGACGGGCCGGAGCACACGCTGTTGCCCGGAATGACCGCGATGGTGTCGCCGCGCCTGGGCGATATCCATCGCGTGCGCAACCTCCATCAGGACCGGGTATCGGTCAGCATCCATCTCTATGGCGGCGACATCGGCGCGATCGAACGCAGCGTGTTCGATCCGGCGGACGGCCGCAGCAAGGTTTTTATTTCCGGGTATGCCGCGCCCCGCGCGGATTTGAACTGACGCCGAGTCAGGAAGGAACTAGAACATGAAGAACGCGATGAAGCCGCGCGGGCTGCGCCTGCCGCGGGCGCTGGCGCTATGCTGCGCCGTCATGCCGGCCTGGGCGTTGGCGCAGCAGACCGTCCGCCTGGACGGCGCCAGCCTGACCTACGAACAGGTCGCGCTGGTGGCCCGATCCGGCGCCAAGGTCGAGATCGCGCCCGAGGCCCGCCGCCGCGTGGCCCGAGGCCACGATGTGGTGCTGGCCGCCGCGCAGGCCGACATGCCGATCTACGGCCTGAATCGCGGCGTCGGCGCGGCCAGGCAGGTTGCCGTGCTGGAGGGGCAGCGCGAGAATGCCGCCGACGTGCGCAAATCGTCCGAGGCGTTCAATCGCAACCTGCTGATTTCGCACAGCCGGGCAACCGGCCCCGCCACCGACGCGGCCATCGTGCGCGCCGCGCTGACGGCGCGCCTGAATACCGCCCTGACGGGCGCGTCCGGCATGCAGGCCGAGATCGCCGACATGTACGCGGCGCTGCTCAATGCGGGCATCACGCCGGTCGTGCCGCGCGATGCGTCGGTGGGCGAGGCCGACATCTTCCTGCTGTCCTACACCGGACTGGCGATGATGGGCCTGGGAGAGGTGCTGGTGGACGGCCGCCGCGTGCCCGCCGCGCAGGCGCTGCGCGCCGCGGGCATCGCGCCGGTTCGCCCGTTCGCCAAGGACGCCCTGGCCATCATGAGTTCGAATGCCTACTCGGCCGGCCACGCGGCGCTGGTCGCCTACGACCTGGGCCGCCTGCTCGACCGGGCGGACCTGGTATTCGCCGCCAGCCTGGAAGCGCTGAACGGCAACGTGGCGCCGCTGCTGCCGGACAGCGTGGCCGCGCGTCCCTTCCCGGGGCATCGCGAAGCGGCCGGGCGGATCGCGGCGCTGCTGGACGGCAGCTATCTGTGGAAAAAGGACCCCGCGCGCTTCAGCCAGGATCCGCTGAGCTTTCGCACGACCCCGCAGCTGCATGGCGCCCTGCGCCAGCAGTTTCAGACGCTGACTGCGCACTTGCGCACGCAGTTGAACGCCTCCGACGACAACCCCGTCATCCTGCTGGACGTCACGCCGGCGGAAGGCGCTCGCGAGCAGGAGGCGCGGTACTACGTCAAAGGAACGGTCGAGGGCCGCCCGGTGACCGGCGCCGTCGTGCCGACCGCGCACTTCGAACCCGTGGGCTGGGCCTTCGACGCGCAGGCGATGGCGGTGGGCCTGAGCCATCTGTCCAACCATTCCATGCAGCGGGCCAACCGGCTGGCGACCAAGGACTTCACGGGCATCGACCTGCTCGACGGCCAGCCGCCGGGCAGCCTGGCCGGCTTCTGGAAGACCGCCAACGTCCTGCAGACCCGCATCTATGCGGAGACGGTGCCGGTGTCGTCGCTGGTGCAGCCCTCGGCGCGGGACATCGAGGACGTGGGCACGCAGGCGCCGCTGGTCGTGGAGCGGCTGGACCACGCGGCCGAGCTGGCCTACCGGATGCTGGCCGTCGAACTGGCGGTCGCCGCGCAGGTCGTGGAGCAGCGCCAGCGGCAGCATCCGGACCTGGCGCTGGGCCGCGCCACCGGCGCGCTGCTGGGCGACACGCGCAAGGCCATGGCGGCGCAACCGGCGCCGCGCCTGCCGGGAGGAGATATCGACGCCGCCTACCTGAAATTGCGCTGACAGGGCGGCGCGGCGCCCGCGCCAACAGAGGGGATGCCGCGCCCGGCTCCGTGAAATCCGGTATTTTCCGCGAGCGGTCGCGTCGATACACTAGGTTCCCCCATCCCCCTACGACGAGAACGCCATGAGACATTTCCTTCCCCTTCTGGGCGCCGCCCTGGCCCTGTCGCTCGGCGCCCAGACCGCGTCGGCCCAGCAGGCGCAAGGCGCGACGCCGGCGCCGCGCGATCCGTTCTTCTGGCTGGGCGAGATCAACAAGGCCACGGCGGTGATCAACACGGACGAGGGGCTGCTGGACAAGTCCATGGCGCCGCGTTTGGCGGCGGGCGTGGCCAAGGTGATCAGCGACGGCAACCAGCCGGGCGCCAAGCGGCCGGCCAGCGTCATCACGTTCGAGCCGCTGCTGATCAAGGCGGCGGGTGAGGACGTGACGCTGCTGCACGCCGGGCGCTCCAGCCAGGACATGCACGCCACCTACCGCAGCGCGATCCTGCGCGACAAGCTGCTGGAACTGGCCGACCAGCTCAATGCCACGTCCACCACCCTGGTGGAACTGGCCGCTCGCCATGCCGGCACCATCGTGCCGAACTACACCAACGGCGTGGCGGCGCAGCCGAACAGCTATGGGCACTACCTGCTGGGGCAGGCGGCCGGCCTGGCGCGCGACGCCCAGCGCATCCGCGAGGCCTATGCGCGCATCGATCGCTCGCCGATGGGCACCACGGTGCTCAACGGCACCAGCTGGCCGCTGGACCGCAAGCGCATGGCGCAGTACCTGGGCTTCACCGCGCTGGTGGACAACGCCTACGACGCCTCGCAGATCTCGTCCATGGACCAGCCCGTCGAAGTGGGCTCCATCGTCACCAGCATCGCGCTGCGCGCGGGAAATTTCGTGGAAGACGTGATGACCCAGTACGCGCAGCCGCGCCCCTGGATCCTGCTCGAAGAAGGCGGCGGCAATACCTACGTGTCCAGCGCCATGCCGCAAAAGCGCAATCCCGGCCTGCTGAACGACACCCGCAGCGACGCGTCCACCGCCGTGACGCTTGCCATGGGGCCGGTGATCCAGACGCACAACATCACGCCGGGCATGAGCGATCCCAAGGACGTGAAGCAGAACTCGGCCATGGTGGATGCGGGCATTTCGACGCTCAAGCGCTGGAACCGGGTGCTGAAGGCCATGGTGATCAGCCCCGATCGCGCCCTGGAAGAGCTCAACAGCGACTGGACGGCCTCGCAGGAACTGGCCGACGTGCTGATGCGCAAGTACAAGTTGCCGTTCCGCGACGGGCACCATTTCGCGTCCGAAGTCGTGACCTACGCCAAGGCCAACAACATCAAGCCGCTGGACTTCCCGTACGAGCAGGCGCGCCGCATCTACGCGGATGCCATGAAGGATTCGAAGTACGGCGCCGAGCTGCCGATGAGCGAGGCGGAATTCCGCTCGACCCTGGATCCGGTGGCCATCGTGAAGAACCGCGCGACCTCGGGCGGTCCGCAGCCGGCCGAGATGGAGCGCATGATCAAGGAGGCGCGCGAACAGCTGAAGTCGCAGGATGCCTGGATCAAGGCGCGTCGCGATCACATCCGCGATTCGCTGGCCGAGCTGGACAAGCAGTTCGACGCGCTGGTGGCCAGCGCGTCGAAGTAAAGGGGCCGGGCGGGGGAGCCGGGGCCGCCGGCCCCGGCCTCAGGCCGCGAAGGGCGGCGCGAAGCGGCGCAGCCGCAGCGCGTTGGTCAGGACGAACACGCTGGACAGGGCCATCGCGCCCGCCGCGAACACCGGCGAGAGCAGGCTGCCGTTGACCGGATACAGCAGGCCGGCGGCCACCGGGATCAGCGCGACGTTGTAGGCGAACGCCCAGAACAGGTTCTGCTTGATGTTGCGCAGCGTGGCCTTGGACAGGGCGATGGCGTTGGGAACGCCGCCAAGGTCGCCCGACATCAGCACCACGTCGGCGGCCTCGATGGCGATGTCCGTGCCGGTGCCGATGGCCAGGCCCACGTCGGCCTCGGCCAGCGCCGGCGCGTCGTTGATGCCGTCGCCCACGTACGCGACCGGGCCGTACTGCCGCTTCAGCCGCTGCACGGCTTCGACCTTGCCGTCGGGCAGCACTTCGGCCACGACTTCATCGATGCCGAGCTGGCGGGCGATGGCCTGGCCGGTGCGGCGGTTGTCGCCGGTGATCATCGCGACCTTCAGGCCCAGGTCGTGCAGGGCGCGGATGGCGGCGGCCGTGGTTTCCTTGATGGGGTCGGCCACGGCGATCATGGCGGCGAGCTGGCCGTTGATCGCGGCGTACAGCGGGGTCTTGCCTTCGTCGCCCAGGCGCGCGGCGTCGGAGCCGAAGGTCTCGACGTTCAGGCCGAGTTCGCGCATGTAGCGGTCGGCGCCGATTTCCACCAGGTCGCCGTCCACGCGGGCGCTCACGCCGAAGCCGGTGATCGACTCGAACTGCGAGATGGCGCCCAGGGCGATGTCCTGCGCCCGGGCCGCGTCCACGATGGCCTGCGCGATGGGGTGTTCGGACTTGGCTTCGACGGTCGCCACCTTGCCCAGCACGGCATTGCGCTCGAAGCCCGGCGCCACGATCAGGTCGGTCAGTTCGGGCCGGCCCTTGGTCAGCGTGCCGGTCTTGTCCACGGCCACGACCTTGGCGTCCTTGAGCGATTGCAGCGCTTCGCCCTTGCGGAACAGCACGCCCATCTGCGCGGCGCGGCCCGTGCCCACCATGATGGAGGTCGGCGTGGCCAGGCCCATGGCGCAGGGGCAGGCGATGATCAGCACCGCGACGGCGTTGACCAGCGCGAAGGTCAGCGCGGGTTCCGGGCCGAACGTCAGCCAGATGATGAAAGTCAGGACGGCGGCGGCCATGACGGCGGGAACGAACCACATCGTGATGCGGTCCACCAGCGCCTGGATCGGCAGCTTGGAGCCTTGCGCCTGCTCGACCATGCGGATGATCTGGGCCAGGAGCGTGTCGCCGCCGACCTTGGTGGCGCGGAACGTCAGCGCGCCGTTCTGGTTGACGGTGCCGCCGACGACCTCCGAGCCAGGCGCCTTCTCGACCGGCACGGGCTCGCCGCTGATCATGGACTCGTCGATGAAGCTGGTGCCTTCCACGACTTCGCCGTCCACCGGAATGCGTTCGCCCGGACGGACCTCGATCAGGTCGCCCGCGACCACTTCCTCGATGGCAAGTTCCATCGTCGCGCCGTCGCGAACGACGCGCGCGGTCTTGGCCTGCAGGCCGAGCAGGCGCTTGATGGCTTCAGAGGTATTGCCCTTGGCGCGGGCTTCCATGTAGCGGCCCAGCAGGATCAGCGCCACGATGACCGCGGCGGCCTCGTAGTAGACGTTGACCGTGCCGGCGGGCAGCAGCCCGGCCGCGAAGGTGGCCACCACCGAATAGGCATAGGCGGCCGAGGTGCCGACCGCCACCAGGGAGTTCATGTCGGGCGCGCCGCGCAGCAGCGCCGGAATGCCCTTCTTGAAGAAGCGCAGGCCCGGGCCGAACAGCACGATGGTGGCGAGCACGAATTGCAGGTACCAGCTGTTCTGCGTGCCGATGGTTTCGGCGATGACGTGGTGGAACGCCGGCACGATGTGGGCGCCCATTTCCAGGATGAACACAGGCAGCGGGAAGATCGCGGCGACGGTCAGGGCGCGCGTGAGGGACTTCAGCTCGGCGGCCTGGCGTTCGGCCACGGCGTCGGTGTCGCTGGTTTCGGCCGACAGGGTCCGCGCTTCGTAGCCTGCCTTGGCCACGGCCTGGATCAGCGCGCTGGCGGAAACGCCGCCGGCCGCGGTGATGCTGGCTCGCTCGGTAGCCAGGTTGACGGTGGCGCTGCTGACGCCGGGCACGGCCTTCAGGGCTTTCTCGACGCGACCCACGCAGGAAGCGCAGGTCATGCCGGCGACGGACAGTTCCAGGGTGGTTTCGGCGACGGCGTATCCGGCCTTCTGCACCGCCTGCACGGCGGCGGCGACGTCCGGTTTGCCTTCAAACGTGATGTCGGCGCGTTCGGTCGCCAGGTTGACGCTGGCCTTGTTCACGCCCGGCACGGCCTTCAAGGCCTTTTCGACCCGGCCCACGCACGAGGCGCAGGTCATGCCTTCGATGGGAAGGCTGACCGCGACGCTGTCTGCTGGGATGGCACTCATATCCGCTCCTTGAAAACTTGGAATTTCCACTGATGGACACCACTATAAAGATTCCAATGATGTCAAGGTCAAGCGTTTTACGGGCGGGGGGGCACGCCGGTCCGGATCCGCAAGATCCCGCCTGCGCGCTTCAGGCCCTGCATGCGGCGCAGGAAGGAACTCCTAAGGTGAAGCACAGGCGGCGGGCGCCGCCCGGAATGGGAGTCAGATCATGGACTTCCCGCTGCGCCTGGCGGCGCGGATGTCCTGCCACAGCGTCACGCACAGCAGCGCCAGGATGAGGGCGGAGATGGCCGGCCAGACCAGGAAATACAACGTCAACCACATATCGGTCTCCTTGTTCGTGTGTGTGGGGATCAGCCCTTGGCGGGCTGGATGGCGGCGCCCTGCGCGGGGGCGGCGGCCCGCGCGTCCTGCTCGCGATGGAACGAGGTCACGCGGTCGGCCAGCACGCTGAAATCGAACCGCCGGGTGTTGCGCAGGCTCAGGCCCGCGCAGACCGCCGCGCTGACGCCGTAGGCGGTCAGGGAACCCATCAGCACGATGTATTCGCGCAGCGTTCCGACGAAGGCCGGCAGCATCACCGCCATGCCCGCGGCGCCCACGGCGAGCGCGGCCTTGCGGCCGAAGAAGCCGAATGTCATGAGGCCCAGTACCACGCCGCCGCCGATGGCCGCGCAGATTTCGAAAAAGACCGCGACCGCGCCCTGGATGGGGATGAGTTCGAAGCGCGCGACGGCGAACAGCGCCACGGCGCTGAGCACGGACCACACGAAGGCGCGGTTGTCGACGCGGTCCCAGTAGAAGCTGGCGATCACGGGGAAGACGATGGCGCCCCACAGCGCGCCGACGAAGACGAGCATCACCAGGATGTCCAGCCGCAGGCTGGCGAAGATCACGCCGACCATCGTCGCGACGATCATGGTGACGCGGCCCCACCAGAGCATGCGGCGCGGATCGGGACGGCCGCGCGACAGGTTCTTGGCGTAGATGTCCGTCATGACGATGGCGGAGAGCGCGGCCAGGTCGGAGTCGGCGGTCGAGGACAGCGAGCCCACCACCAGGAGGAAGAACAGCGCGATGCCGAAGGGCGGCAGGTAGGTCGACGCCATCTGCGGGATGATGTTGTTCATGTCGCCGTTGGCCGGTTCCAGGCCGACGAAAAGCGCCAGCAGGCCCAGCATGCCCAGCCCGATCACGACGGCGCCGTAGCCGGCCGTGGCAGTGAGGAAAGTGGGCTTGATCAGGTCTTCGCGCACGGCGAACAGGCGTTGCGCGATCGTCTGGTTGCCGATGGCGTAGGCCAGCACCGCGACGAAGTAGGGCGCGCCCTGTTCCAGGATCGCCTTGGTGGAATAGAAGTCGGCCTGCTCGGGATCCAGGCGCCACATATTGGCCTGCAGCACGTCGGGGCCGCCGGCGTTGAAGAAGATCAGCGGAATGATGATGACCGCCGCGATGATCATCGCGGCGAGCTGCGCGAAGTCGGTCATCACGGAGGTGCGGAAACCCGACCACAGCGTGTACGACAGCACGCCCAGTCCGGCGATCAGCACGCCCTGGATGAAGCTGAGCGGGCTCAGGATGGAAACCAGGGCGCCGGCCGCGGTGAAGTTCACCATCAGGCTGATACAGCTGCCCACGATGTTGGACACGGCCATGATCATCTGGCTGGACGTGCCGTGCCGCGCGTGGATGACCTCGGCCAGCGTGTGGGCCTTGGGCGCCAGCTGGCGGAAGCGCTTGCCGAAGGGATAGATGAAGAGAATCATCAGCGCGCCCCAGAAGCCATAATGCAGGGGGCCGGACAGCCCGTACTTGTAGCCCGAGGTGGCGCTGGCGTAGAACGAGGCGGCCCAGATCCAGGTGGCGATCATGCTGGCCGTGGACAGCCCGAAACCCACCGCGTTGTTCGACACCATGTAGCCGTCGACGTTCTCGTTTTTTTCGCCGATGAGCAGCGACATGAGGAATGTCGCGCCGTAGAAGCCTGCGAGCAGCAGGATGGCGGTTGTCGCCGATAGCTGAAAGAATTCTGTCTCTTGCATCGTCTTCGTCCTTTCTCCTTGACAGCGTGTTCATGACGGACAGTCATGGCTGCATGAAGGCCGTTTCCGCGGGATGCGATGGGCGGCAAACCCCGATGACGCAGCCGAAACACCAGGCGAGCGGCCGTAGGCGCGATCGCGGGCCTGCCCGGCGAGCGCGCGCGGCAAGCGACGCCCTCGGCGGGACAGCGACAAGGCACACCGTGTAGGTGTCTTGCTCCCGCATAGCGCCGAACGTTTGTTGCTTTGGACGTTGCCCTATGCGGTGAGCGAGGGTCCTGCCTGGTAAGCAGGAGAGTGGTTCCGCAGCCGGTCAAGGCTGGGCATGGGTGTTTCGGCGTTACACGCCGGGCCGCTGCGCGCGGCCTTGTGACGGATGCCTCCGGCGACGTGCGTCTGCCGGCGGGCATGCGTGGTGAACTACAGCAAGACGCGAGTATAGGACCATACCCGGATCGAGTCCAGCCCGCGCCTGGAATGCTCCGGACGCGGTATCGCGATTCCGATTGGCAGGCATCGCAACACTTAATTGGCCGCCCGCGGCGCCCTCCGATAAGGTACGAGGCTTTGACGGCCCGGTGGCGGCGCACGCGCCGCCACGCCGTCCGCAAGACGAAGGCGAACCATGACAGACCGCGTATTCATCAATGCCGTCGACATCGACGGCACCCCGCTATCCCTGACCGTCCGCGACGGACGCATTCTTGCGATCGGCGCGCAGCCGCCCTCGCTCGGGGAGGCCGAGGTCACGGACCTGCGCGGCCACCTGGTGCTGCCGGGCTTCGTGGACGGGCACATTCACCTGGACAAGAGTTTCGTCGGCGACCGCTGGCATCCGCACCAGCCGGCGGCCACGCTGCGCGAGCGGCTGGCCATCGAGAAGCGCGAGCTGGCCGCCGCGCCGCCGATGGAAGGGCGCGCCGATGCGCTCATCGCGCAGGCGGCGGCCTTCGGCACCGTGGCGATGCGCAGCCACGTGGACGTGGACGCCACCACGGGGCTGGCCAACCTGCATGCCGTGATGGCAGCGCGCGAGAAATGGCGCGGCATCGTCGATATCCAGCTGGTGGCGTTTCCGCAGGCCGGCGTGATGTCTTGTCCGGGCACCGCGGACCTGCTGGAGGCGGCCGTGCGCGAAGGCGCCGACGTCGTGGGCGGGATCGACCCCTCCACGCTGGACGGCGACGCCGAAGGGCAGCTGGACCGCGTATTCGGCATCGCGGACCGCCTGGGCGCGAAGATCGACATCCATCTGCACGAGCCGGACATGCCGGGCATCGAGCAGCTGGCCCGCATCGCCGCGCGGACCAAGGCGCTGGGCCTGGCCGGCCGCGTCGCCGTGAGCCACGCCTACGCGCTGGGCGACGTCGAACCGCGGGCGGTGGACGAGGTGGCGCGCAGGCTGGCCGACGCCGGCGTGGCCATCATGACCAACGCGCCGGGCGACCGCGCCTTCCCGCCCGTGCTGCGCCTGCGCGACGCGGGCGTGGCGGTGTTCGCGGGCAACGACAACATCCAGGACACCTGGTGGCCCTACGGCAACGGCGACATGCTGCAGCGGGCGATGCTGATCGGCTACCGCTCGGGCTTCTACACCGACGCGGAACTGCGGGTGGCGCTGGACATGGCGTCCCACGCGGGCGCGGCGGTGCTGGGCCTGGACGGCTACGGCCTGCGGGTGGGCAACGAGGCCACCTTCGTCGCGCTGCCCGCGCCCAACGGCGCGGCGGCGGTGGCCGCGGCGCCGGCGCCGCGCTTCCTGTTCCGCAAGGGCGAGCCGCAGGGCGAGGCCTCGGCCTTTACCGCCGGCGCCGCTACCCGCCCGGCGTGACCTGGACGGCGCGCCGCTCGCAATAGGTTTCCAGCGCGCCGCGCAGGGCATGGCCGGCATCGCTGAGGCGCGAGCGCGCATACAGCGCCAGGCGCAGGCCGCCGGGCGCGGGAAACCCCTCTTCGGCGGACAGCACGCGGTGCTTCGCCGTCACGCAGGCGGCCGGCAGCAGGCTGACGCCCAGTCCCGACGCCACCGCCGCGACCAGGCTGGGCAGGCTGGGGCTGGAGAAGCGCACCTGCCACGGCTTGCCGCCGGTCTCCAGCATGGCGGTCATTTCCTGGCGATACAGCGCGCCCGCCGGAAACGCGACCAGCGGCACGGCCGTGTCGGGCGCGGGCGGCGGCGCATCGCGGGCGGTGATCCAGCACAGGGGTTCGGGCCACTGCGCGTGGCAGTCCGCGTCGACTTCCCATTGCTTGACGAGCATCAGGTCCAACTCGCCTTCGCGGTAGCGCCGCAGCAGCTCATGGCTGAGCCCCCCGTCCACTTCCACGCGCAGGAGCGGATAGGCGGCCTGCACGGCCGCGATGGTGGGCATCAGCGCGGACCCCATGAATTCCTCGGGCGCGCCCAGTCGCACCACCGCGCTCGCCTGCGCGGCGGACACGCTTTCGCGCGCTTCCTCGGACAGCCGCAGGATGCTGCGGGCATAGCCGAGCAGGCGCTCGCCTTCTTCGGTCGGCAGGATGTGGCGCTGCGCGCGATCCAGCAGGCGACAATCGAGCTGGTCTTCCAGGCGGATCACGTGCTGGCTGACGGTGGATTGCGTCAGATGCAGGTATTCGGCCGCGCGCGTGAAATTGCCCGTGTCCACCACGGTGACGAAGCTGCGCAGCAGGACGGGATCAAGCATTTGGACTTCCACTGAAAGCCATTAAGCCAATTAATTTCATAATACTCCGCCGACTCGCCATACTAGGACTCGTGCCCGGGACGGTCCGGAGGCGCGTTATCAAGGGAGATTTCGATATGCCTATCTTTGGCGTGTGCCGTATCTGGGTGGCGGCGTTCCTGCTGAGCATCGGCGGCGGAGCCGGCGCCGCGGGCCAGGACGCGGCGCTGCTCGCGGCCGCGGGCGACGGCGATGCGGGCCGGGTCAAGACTCTGCTGGGCCAAGGGGCCGCGATCGAGGCGCGCGACGGCAGCGGCAATACGCCGCTGCTGCGCGCCACGCAGGGCAACCACGTCGAGGCCGCGCGCGCGCTGATCGACGCGGGCGCCGACGTCAATGCGAAGAACGCCATCCACGACAGCGCCTACCTGCTCGCGGGGGCCCGGGGCTACCGCGACATCCTGGCGCTGACGCTCGCGCACGGCGCGGATTTGAAAAGCACCAACCGCTACGGCGGCACCGCCCTGATACCCGCCTGCGAGCGCGGCCACGTCGAGGTGGTGGACATGCTGCTGCGCGCGGGCGCGGACCCCGACCACGTGAACAACCTGGGATGGACCGGCCTGCTGGAAGCGGTGATCCTGGGCGACGGCGGCCCGCGTCACCAGGCCATCGTCAAGCGGCTCATCGAAGCCGGCGCCGACGTCGACCTGGCCGACGGCAAGGGCGTGACGCCGCTCAAGCATGCCCGCGAGCGCGGGCAGTCGGAAGTGGCGCGGCTGCTGGAGGCGGCGGGGGCCAAGGGCTGAGGTGCCGGCGTCAGGCCGAAAAAAAACGGGGCGCCTGGCCCCGTTTTTCATGCGCCCAAGCGTGAGCCTGGTTTAGAACCCTTCGCGCGGCACGTGCACGCGGCCTTCCATCAGGATGCGCGCGCTGCGGCTCATGATGGCCTTGGTGACCTTCCATTCGCCGTCCACGAGCTTGGCCTCGGCGCCGACGCGCAGCGTGCCCGACGGATGGCCGAAGCACACGTTGTCGCGTTCGTTGCCGCCGGCGGCCAGGTTCACCAGGGTGCCGGGCACCGCCGCCGCCGTGGCGATGGCGACGGACGCCGTGCCCATCATGGCGTGGTGCAGCTTGCCCATGGACAGGGCGCGCACCAGCACGTCGATGTCGCCGGCGCCGATCTTCTTGCCGCTGGAGGACACGTATTCCTTGGGGCGGGCGACGAAGGCGACCTTGGGCGTGTGCTGGCGGCCGGCGGCTTCTTCCAGCGTCTTGATCAGCCCCATGCGCAGCGCGCCGTGGGCGCGGATGGTTTCGAAACGCGCCAGCGCGGCGGCGTCGCCGTTGATGTCGTCCTGCAACTCCGTGCCCTTGTAGCCCAGCGCCTCGGCGTCGAGGAAGATGGTGGGGATGCCCGAGTTGATCATGGTGGCCTTGAAGGTGCCCACGCCGGGCACTTCCAGGTCGTCCACCAGGTTGCCGGTGGGGAACATGGAGCCGCCATCCCCTTCTTCGGCCGGATCCATGAATTCCAGGCGCAGTTCGGCGGCGGGGAAAGTCACGCCGTCGAGCTCGAAGTCGCCGGTTTCCTGCACGGCGCCATCGGTGATCGGCACGTGCGCGATGATGGTCTTGCCGATGTTGGCCTGCCAGATGCGCACGACGGCGGTGCCGTTGGAGGGCACGCGCGCCGGGTCCACCAGGCCGTTGGCGATGGCGAAGGGGCCCACCGCGGCCGACAGGTTGCCGCAGTTGCCGCTCCAGTCGACGAAGGGCTGGTCGATGGAGACCTGGCCGAACAGGTAGTCGACGTCGTGATCGGGACGGGTGCTCTTGCCGACGATGACGGTCTTGCTGGTGCTGGACGTGGCGGCGCCCATGCCGTCGATCTGCTTGCCGTAGGGATCCGGGCTGCCGATCACGCGCATCAGCAGCGCGTCGCGCGCGGCGCCCGCGACGCGCGCCGATTCGGGCAGGTCGTCGAGCTTGAAGAACACGCCTTTGCTGGTGCCGCCGCGCATGTAGGTGGCGGCAATCTTGGTCTGGGGAGCATGGGCCATGGGGCAGTCCTGATGTCTCGTGTGGGGAGGGGGCGAGCGCCTCGGGCGCTCGCTTTGCTGAGGGCGGATCAGCCGGCTTTCTTCTCGGCGCCGGCCGCGGATGAGGCTTCCAGGAAGTCCTGCGCGAAGCGTTGCAGTACGCCGCCGGCCTCGTAGATCGACACCTCCTCGGCGGTATCCAGGCGGCAGGTCACCGGCACCTCGACGGTCTGGCCGTCGCGGCGGTGGATCACCAGCGTCAGGTCGGCGCGCGGCTTGCGCTCGCCGATCACGTCGTAGCTTTCGGTGCCGTCCAGGCCCAGCGTCTTGCGGTTGACGCCCGGCTTGAACTCCAGCGGCAGCACGCCCATGCCGATCAGGTTGGTGCGGTGGATGCGCTCGAAGCCTTCGGCCACGATGGCTTCCACGCCGGCCAGGCGCACGCCCTTGGCGGCCCAGTCGCGCGAGGAACCCTGGCCGTAGTCGGCGCCGGCCACGATGATGAGCGGCTGCTTGCGGTTCATGTAGGTTTCGATGGCTTCCCACATGCGCATGACCTTGCCTTCCGGCTCCACGCGCGCCAGCGAGCCCTGCTTCACCGTGCCGTCGTCGTTCTTCACCATTTCGTTGAAGAGCTTGGGGTTCGCGAAGGTGGCGCGCTGGGCGGTGAGGTGGTCGCCGCGGTGGGTGGCGTAGGAGTTGAAGTCCTCTTCGGGCAAGCCCATCTTGTGCAGGTATTCGCCGGCGGCGCTGTCCATCAGGATGGCGTTGGACGGCGAGAGGTGGTCGGTCGTGATGTTGTCGCCCAGCACGGCCAGCGGCAGCATGCCGCGCAGAGTGCGTTCGCCGGCCAATGCGCCTTCCCAGTACGGCGGGCGGCGGATGTAGGTGCTCATGGGGCGCCAGTCGTACAGCGGGCTGACGGCGGCGCCGCGCTCGTCCTGGATGCCGAACATGGGCGCGTAGACCTTGCGGAACTGCTCGGGCTTGACGGCGGACTTGACCATGGCGTCGATCTCTTCGTCGCTGGGCCAGATGTCCTTCAGGCGGATGTCGCGGCCGCTGGCGTCCTGCCCCAGCACGTCGCGCTCGATGTCGAAGCGGATGGTGCCGGCGATCGCGTAGGCGACCACCAGCGGCGGCGAGGCCAGGAAGGCCTGCTTGGCGTAGGGGTGGATGCGCCCGTCGAAGTTGCGGTTGCCCGAGAGCACGGCGGTGGCGTAGAGATCGCGGTCGATGATTTCCTGCTGGATCTTCGGGTCCAGCGCGCCCGACATGCCGTTGCAGGTGGTACAGGCGAAAGCCACCACGCCGAAGCCGAGTTTTTCCAGGTCTTCGGTCAGGCCGGCTTCGTCCAGGTACAGCGAGACCGCCTTGGATCCGGGCGCCAGCGAGCTCTTCACCCAGGGCTTGCGGGTCAGGCCCGCGCGGTTGGCGTTGCGCGCCAGCAGGCCGGCGGCGATGACGTTGCGCGGGTTGCTGGTGTTGGTGCAGCTGGTGATGGCCGCGATGATGACGGCGCCGTCGGGCATGCGGCCGGGTTCGTTTTCCACCGCCCCGGCGATGCCGCGCTCGGCCAGGTCGGAAACCGGCAGGCGGCGGTGCGGGTTGGACGGGCCGGCCAGCGTGCGCACCACGCTGGACAGGTCGAAGCGCAGCACGCGTTCGTATTCAGCGTTCTTCAGGCTGTCGGACCACAGGCCCGCGGTCTTGGCGTAGGTTTCCACCAGCGCGATCTGCTCGTCCTCGCGGCCGGTCAGGCGCAGGTAGTCGATGGTCTGCTGGTCGATGGAGAACATCGCGGCCGTGG